>Ga0335085_10000648_pt1 | contig 92112 bp, 61 predicted proteins | sample Lox_Sample_45_FD_206712 | JGI IMG/M metagenome (GOLD analysis project Ga0335085, IMG submission 206712) | Soil microbial communities from Loxahatchee National Wildlife Refuge, Florida, United States - Lox_Sample_4.5 | ecosystem: Environmental > Terrestrial > Soil > Wetlands | place: USA...
AACTCGACCGCCTCTACCAACGAGTCGTCGACGATCTCGACCAACTCGTTCAGGCCGTCGGTCTGAAGGCGGCATAACGCAGCGCAACGAGAACAGAATCCTCGTTACGCTTCGCATAACGGTCTAACCTCTTGGCTTTGGGGGGTATGGGGTGGGGGGGTGGGTGGGGGGGCAGGGACATCGTGCGCTGTGCGTAACCAGTTGTGCAACTGCCACTGCCTTTTTCTTCATCGTTCCATCGCGTGCGGCCGCCCACCGGAGAGCCACAGGCTTTCCGCACAGCGGGCGGCAAAGCCGCTTCGGGACGTGGCGCCAAGATTCTAACAGACCCAATTCGCCCGCCGGATAATTCGCATGCTCCCCGCCAAGCCCGTACCGCGAGAGGAAGGAGCGGCCGCCATCGCCCCGCCCACCCTGATTCACGGCACTCACCTTAGCACAGACAAGTTCCCATGTCAAGCCTTTGTGTTTTCATATGTAGGCTAGTTCAACGGTCTTTTTAGAGTGGAGGCAGACGACAAGAAAGGCCGCGGACCTCGGAAAGTGGAGGCCGGCGCTACACTTGCCCCTTGCGCGAAACCTTCAGAGCCCGCACCCCGCCCTTGGGTCCGTGGTACGTTACTGGCTGCAGCCATTTTTGCACCCCTTCGCGGGCCTGGGTACGAGGCCTATCGTTTCGAGTGGAAGTCCTAAAAAGAAAGGAGATGTGATGACCTACGAAATCGAGGTTCAGGCGCTCTCTCCGCGGATCCTCGCGGCGGTACGGCGGCGCGTCGCGATCAAGGATATTTCCACAGCGTTCAAACCGGCGCTCGACAGCGTGTGGGCTTTTCTCGGCAGGCACGCCGGTCTCAGGACTGACGGCCACAACGTCTTTCTCTATCACCATGAAAGTCCGGCCATCATGCCGGTGGATTTTGGCGTCGAAGTGGTCCGGCCCTTCACGGGCGAGGGCGACGTTACGAGCGTTACGACTCCGGCCGGCGAGGCGGCGGTCGTCGTCCATCGCGGGCCGTACGCCACGATTCCCGCCGCACACCAAGCGCTGCATCAGTGGTGCAAAGCGAATGGCCGGGCGATCGGAACCGAGAGCCTGGAAATCTACGGAGACTGGTCCGAGGACCCGGAAAAGCTCGAGACCACAATCGCGTATTTGCTGCAATGAGGCGCAGCTTTGCTGTGCAGCGCGGCCTGGAAACCCGTGTCACGTGGCATGGCCATCCATGCTATCTTTTCAAGCGCAGCGCCGACGATGCAACTCACCTAACCGGAGACGTGAATGAACAACCTACTTAAGATCGCCGCCGTTCAAGCATGTCCAGTCTATCTGGATCGCGACGCGACCATCAGCAAGGCCTGCCGTTTGATCTCAGAAGCCGCCGCTGCCGGTGCACAACTTGTGGTTTTCCCTGAGGCCTTTGTTCCGGGCTACCCGCTCTGGGTTTGGTTCGTGCCGGCGGGTCATACTCATCCCCTCCGGGAGTTGTACGCTGAACTCGTGGCCAACGCTGTTGCGGTTCCGAGTGGAGCCACCCAGCGGCTGTGCGACGCGGCCCGGGAGGCCGGCGTCGCAGTGGCGATAGGCATTAATGAGGTGAACAGCGAGGCGAGCGCCACCACCATTTACAATACGCTTCTCTACGTCGGTGCGGATGGCGTGATTCTCGGGAAGCATCGCAAAGTAATGCCCACCGGAGGCGAGCGGCTTGTGTGGGCCCTGGGCGACGGGAGCGACCTTGAGGTGTATGAACTGCCCTTCGGCCGTTTGGGAGGGCTTTTGTGTTGGGAAAACTACATGCCTCTGGCTCGATACGCTATGTCCGCATGGGGCGCCGAGATCTTTGTGGCGCCAACTTGGGACCGCGGAGAGCCATGGCTTTCCACGATGCGCCACGTGGCCAAGGAAGGAAGATGTTACGTGGTGGGATGCTGTAGTGCGATGCGCGTCGATGACATTCCTGACCGGCTCGCCTTCAAGCAGAAGTACCTGGCGGGCGTTGAGGGATGGATCAATCCGGGCGACAGTGTAATCGTCGATCCGGACGGCAAACTGCTCGCCGGACCGGCAAGCCAGCAGGAGACGATTCTCTATGCCGATGTGGATCGATCGAAAATCACGGGCCCGCGATGGCAATTGGACATAGCGGGCCACTACGCGCGCCCCGATATCTTCGAACTGATCGTCCACCGCAAGCCCAAGCCTTTTCTGACGATGGCGCCGGCTGAGGCGGAAAGTGAGGGTGACGAGCAGCAGGCAGGCACGTAGCCGGTAGCTATCGCATGTCCCCATCGACGGCGATAGTGGCCAAGTGCCGCGACTGCCAAGAGCTTTTTTGCCTGTGCCTTTTCAGGAAACGTCAGGCACGTCACTCGCGAAGTGTCGCGGACTCGTCGGGCGCGCAAAGAAAAGCGGACATGTTGGCAACCAGCTCATGCCATCTGGCCTCCGTCCACGTACAGCAGCACCCCGTTCACAAAGGCCGCGTCGCCCGAAGCCAGGAAGAGCGCCGGGCCGGCCACATCTTCCGGTTCTCCGATGCGCCCCATGGGAATGCGGTAGCGTTCCACGTGCACCGCGTCATCCACCGGCGGGGTTTCGGTGAGGCGTGTGCGGATTAAACCGGGGCCAACGGCGTTCACCGTGACGCCGCGACCGCCGAGCTCTCTCGCCAGCGTCCGCACCAAGGCAGCCACCCCGGCCTTCGAGGCGTTGTAAGCCGCCAGATTCTCCTCGCCGTCGACGCTGTTGGTGGAAGCGATGAACACCATCCGCCCCCGCCGCCGTGCCACCATGAGCGGCGCCACGGCCCGAGCCATCAGGAATGCACCCTTGAGGTTTGTGTCGAGCGTCCAATCCCAATGCTGCTCATCCATTTCCAGGAAGGGAACCATTTTGGCAACGCCGGCCACGTGCATTAAGACGTCGATCGGCCCCTCCACCGCTGACACCAGTTTGTTGACTTGGGAGTGGTCACGGACGTCGCACTCGAAGAAATCAGACTGACGCTTCATGGACCTGATCTCGTGGCAAACGCTGAGGCCCGCTTTCGACTCCGCGGGGGTGTCGGCGACAATCACCGTGGCTCCCTCTTGCCCCAGCCGCAGAGCAATGGCGCGCCCGATTCCGTTCGCACCGCCCACCACAAGCGCCCTCTGATTCTCAAACCGCTGTTCCATGTTCAGGCCCCCCGGTTGGGTCTATTGAGCGCCGTAACGTCACCTAACCCGTATTTCTCAGGATTCGAAAAGGGCGGGGCTTCAGCCGGCTTCAGCCGGGCTTCAGCCCCGCCGAATCTTGTGAAACTGCGTTGTTGTCTTCCGCTCTCGGCGCAGCTTGCCATCAGCAAGCTGCGCCGAGAGCGGAAGGCGCCAATGTGCGACGGACTTTCTAACGGCGGGGCTGAAAGCCCCGCCCTTTTCGAATCCTGGTGAGTCGTCATGTCGCTTCGCGACACCCCCAAGGCATGAAAAAAAATGGCGCTATCGAGGCGAAGAGGCGCTCGTTCGAAAACAAAGCACTTAGCGCCTATTTTCGGAACAGAAATGCGGGCTAAGAAGCTTCTGGCTCGCCCGCCGCTCACCGCGACCAGACGATGAGATGCCGTTTCACCCATTACTCACCGATTCCAGCGGCGGAGAGCTAGGCGAGCGAAGAGTCCGGACGTCCCGCATCGGCGGTTGGCCGAAGAAGCGTTTGTACTCGCGGTTGAACTGGCTCGCGCTCTCATACCCCACTTCGAAAGCGGCGCTGGCGGCATCAAGCCCCTGAATCAGCATGCGCTCGCGCGCGGCAACCAATCGAAGCTGTTTCTGGTATTGAAGCGGGCTCATCGCGGTTAAGGCGCGAAAGTGATGGTGCAGTGTTGACATGCCCATTCGCGCCACCTCCGCGAGTTCTTCCACACGGAGCGGCTTCGTGTAATGGGTCTTGAGCCAAGCGATGGCCTTCGCCGTTCTGTGACTTTGGTCGCCCAGCGTGGCGATGGAGCGGAGGCGTTCTCCTTGGGGACCTTGAAGCAAGCGGTAGACGATCTCGCGCTGAATGAGATTGCTGAGGAACGGTATGTCCTCGGGAACGTCCAGCAGATCGATCAGGCGGGAACACGCGCTCAGCAACTCCGCCGTTGTCTTTCCCACAGCAATGCCACGGCCTTGAGGAGAAAGTTCGGGTGCAGGGAACTCCTCTTGGCTGATGATCTCGCGAACTACGGGCATCTCGAGCGCCAACCGCAATGAGAGCAATGGGACCTGCTCGCTGGCCGCGACGATTTGACTCACCACCGGCACATCGACCGAGGTCAACAGGAATGACGATTCGTCGCACAGGTACGTCGTTCCGCCGAGAGTCACGCGCTTTCTGCCTTGAACGAAGACCGACAGGCTGGGCTCATACGTAACGGCATTGCACGCGGTCGGTGCGGTCCGCCGGTAGAGCGTAAGACCGCGCACCGCGGTTGCCCGATCTCCCGCCGCCGGAACCTGAGCAGCAATCTTGCGGGCCAGCTCACGCCGCATCTCAACGACGGTCGCACCCCCAGCGCGGTTCCTGAAAGTTTGTTTGCCCGCTTGGCCGCCGACCATTGCTTTCCCTCCTGAACTCAGAGTACCTCCGGAATCAACGCGCGTGTGAACAAAAGTTCAGGGTGCGACAGTAATAGGCAATAAATCGGCAGGATCGGGATACCGGCTTCCGCGGCTCTCGACTCTAATCGTGAGATGAGCGAAACGGTTCCGAAAGGAGAAACAATGCAGAAGCGCAAACTTGGAAGAAGTAACCTGGAAGTTTCGGCCGTCGGGCTCGGCTGCATGGGCATGAGCTTTTCCTATGGCCCGCCCAAAGACAAGCAGGAGATGACTTCTCTTCTACGGGCAGCCGTGGAGCGTGGCGTTACGTTCTTCGACACGGCCGAGGTCTATGGTCCGTACATCAACGAAGAACTGGTGGGCGAAGCTCTGGCGCCCTTTCGCGGCCACGTGGTGATCGCCACCAAGTTCGGGTGGAAAATTGATCCCAAGGCGGAGCGAGGTTTGGCGGGGCTTGACAGCCGGCCGGAGCACATCAAACAGGTCGCCGACGCCTCGCTCAAGCGGCTCAAGGTGGATGTCATCGATCTGTTCTATCAACATCGTGTTGATCCGGACGTGCCCATCGAAGACGTGGCAGGCGCGGTAAGGGATCTGATTCAGCAAGGCAAGGTGAAGCACTTCGGTCTTTCGGAGGCAGCGGCAAAGACCATCCGGCGGGCACACGCGGTTCAGCCGGTCACGGCTGTACAGAGCGAATATTCCCTCTGGTATCGCGATCCTGAGAAGGAGGTGCTGCCGGCGCTTGAGGAACTTGGAATCGGCTTTGTTCCCTACAGTCCCCTGGGCAAGGGTTTCCTCACGGGCAAGATCGACGAAAACGCAAAGTTCGATAGTTCCGACTTTCGCAGCATCCTCCCTCGCTTTACGCCCGAGTCTCTGAAGGCAAATCAGGCCTTGGTTGATTTGCTGGCCAAGATCGGCGAACGGAAGCAGGCGACACCTGCTCAGATTGCGCTCGCCTGGTTGCTGGCGCAGAAGCCGTGGATGGTTCCAATCCCCGGCACCACCAAACTGGCGCGTTTGGACGAGAACATCGGAGCAGTGTCGGTGGAACTTACGCCCGACGATCTCGGTGAAATCGAAGGCGCCGCTTCCGCGATCACGGTGCAAGGAGCTCGCTATCCCGAACAAATCGAGCGGATGAGCAATCGCTGAGCGCAAGGAGTGCCTCGAGCGTGGGCTGACCCACATGGACATCTTCCGCACCGGCGCGGCCAAAGATGTCGGCGAGATCGTTCAACGATCTTTGCGTGTAGAGGAGTCGGTAATCCACTTGGCGAGCATTGTGCGGGCTTCACCAGAGGTCACAGTTCGGCCGGCCTCTGCATCCCGAATGCCTTCATCGATGGCGGCAAGTGTTTCCTCGTCCTCGTCGTCCTCAGCGAAAGCGGGTTGGTCTAGCTCAAGCTGCTTTAGTTCTTCCATGCTCGCATGGTAGTCCGGATCGGCCTGCAATGCAAGGGCAGCGGAGATGGACACATTGCACCTCAAAGTCGTTGACGCAGGGGGCTCGCTATCCCGAACAAATCGAGCGGATGAGCAATCGCTGAGCCACCGGGGACGACGAGCAGGAGTGTACCGAATATGAAAACGCTATTTTCGCTCGGCACGGTGTCTTTGCTTATCGCTATGAGCGCACTGACGCTCTCCGGCAGCCAGGATCACGACGCCAGTGCGAACGCCCAGGACCACTTTATCGGGGCGTGGCGGCTGGCGTGGCTGGAAGAGCCAGGCGCGGACGGAAACGTTCACAGGGCTGACTGCACGGGGCTGCTCGTCTACACACGCGACGGCCACATGTCCGTCCAGGTGATGTATCGGAACCCGCAGGCAGGGACCAGCGCTGCCCCGGTGCAATACTCGCGAGGCGGCTACGAAGCCTCCTTCGGCACCTATGAGATCAACGTCCGCGCCCATACGTTCAACTATCATGTTGACGGCGCGCTGGTGCGGTCTCTCATCGGCAAAAACCTGACGCGTGTGTACGAGTTCTCCGGTAAACAGCTCATCGTGAAGTCACCCGACCCGAATGAGCACTGGAGAGTGGCCTGGGAGCATTACTAAGCAGCCTTCGGGAATCAAGAGCAAAATAGGAGGTCCGGCGATGACCACATGGCCGAAAGATGAATTGCGCAAGATGACTGAGACCGACGACCTGCACATCTCGCCGTTCCGTGAGGACGGGAAGACGTATGGTACGCCAACCTGGATTTGGTCCGTAGCGGTAGACGACGGGCTTTACGTGCGTGCATACAACGGGCGTGGCTCCAGTTGGTACCAAGCCGCGGTGCGGCAAAAGGCGGGGCGGATCACTGCTGCCGGCATGACGAAGGAAGTCACCTTCGAGCCGGTCGACGGCGCAGGCAACGGGCCGATCAACGACCGCATCGACGACGCGTACCGGGCGAAGTACAAAGGCAGCCCGTATCTCAAACCGATGATCGGCTCACGCGCGCGCTCCGCGACGGTGAAGGTGATGCCGCGAGAAAGGCCAAGGCATAATTTTCCAGGTTAGAAAAGCGAGGAACAGAAAATGGAAATCAAAAGAGTTGGCTCGCAACCATCGGCGAAGGGGCCGTCAGAGTGGTTCACCGGCGCCGTGCGCATCGATCCGCTGTTTCAGGCGCCCGACCCAGCGTTTGTTCAAGGCGCCAACGTCACCTTCGAGCCGGGCGCGCGCACGGCATGGCATACGCATCCGCTCGGCCAGACCCTGATTGTGACCTCCGGTTGCGGATGGGCTCAGCGTGAAGGCGGGCCCATCGAGGAGATCCGGCCCGGCGACGTGGTGTGGTTTTCGCCCGGCGAGAAGCACTGGCATGGCGCCACCCCGACCACGGCCATGACGCACATCGCCATCCAGGAAAAAAAGGACGGCAAAGCGGTGGAGTGGATGGAGCACGTCACGGACGAGCAATACCGCAAGTAGACCGGCGACGGCCGCCTCAGGAATCGAGGAGTGAACGATGCCTTACGTTCCCGGATGATAAACTCGCTCGGCGTGTCCCTTAAGTTGTGAGCGGTAGAAGTAGACGTCCCTCAGGTCGCCGGTGCTGTAGCGGCTGGCCTCATCATTGAAATGAGGTGACGCTGGATCGCCGCTCTCGCCCCCCGCGGTCACGGCCTTGGCCCGCACCGTCTTCCCAAATTCGACCACGGCAACGAAGCTGTTTCCGCTGTTGCCGTACCACTTCTTGGTGCCGGGGTACGGGCGCGCCCCAAAAGCCGCCAGCGATCCCCACGTTCCCGAAGTGAACCCAACCGGGATGCTCGGCTTCGCGTCATGGAAGTGCGGAGCGATGCTGTCATCAAGCCGTTGAAAGCGATTGATCTCTCCCCAGGGCGTCTTCCAGGTTCCGAAGTCTGCCGTTAGCCGATCTGACGCGGTCGCCAGGGATTGCAGCAGTAATTTTGGGGGCGCCTTCGTGCCCACGTAGTCGTAGATGGGCATGCCGGCGCCTGCCGCGTCATGACTGACTTGCCGCAGGATTGCCTCGCCCCAGAAGACAGCGAGCGATGTGGGAATCGAACTCACTCCCCAACGCAGGTCCCATTCGCGCAGGCATTTGATCTGCTCCGAGAGTTTGTCTTTCAACGGATCGGCGTCCGGTTCCTCGTCCCACGCCTTCGTCAGCGCGGGTATCGTTTTCTCAAACCACGGGAGGTAGCTATCGAACGCTACGCTGCTGATCAGGGAATCGAGCGTCAGATTCTTCTTGTTTTCCAGGACCCTTATCGCGTGGAGGCCACGCGCAGATTCCCCGCCGGTCTCAACGTAGGCCGGATAATCCTCCTTCTTCAAGCTGCCGGGACCGGCCGCCGACCAAGGTGCGTCGTTCGAGTTGTAAAGCCAACCGCTCTCCGGATTCAGCAGGTGTGGACTTTCGTCAACGCTGAGAAGTCCGTGCCAGTCTGTCGCGGGATTGCTGCCGTCCACCGGTTTGGTCCAGTCGAAACGGGCGTCGCGGCGTGGAATGAAATCTCCGTGAAAGTAGGCGATGTCGCCATCGGAATCGGCGAAGATCGTGTTGTTCGACGAGTTTGTGTGCAGCTCCATCGTCTGCCGGAACGACTTGTAATCCGTGGCCTTGGTGCGCGTGTAAGACTGGATGAGCGCCTTTACCGGCTCCTGCATCAGCCGGATGGTGAGCCATTTCCCGTTCTGCCCGCCGATTACGGGCCCGTGCCGCGTTCGGTACACGCTAAACTTCTTCTCGGCCAAGCCTCCCTGCTCGGTCTTATACGGCACCATGATCTCCCGCGACACGACGGGAAGTTCCTGGTCTCCGTACTTGTAATAGTAGCGATCCCCTTTTTTCGCCACGGTCTCGAGGTAAGTGCTCATGGCGCTGACGCCGCTCGAGGTGTGCATCCAACCGACGTGCGGATTGAAACCCTGATACACGAAAAACTGGCCCCAGGTCACGGCGCCATAGGCGTCGAGGCCCTCATCGCTCACCATCTGCAACTCCGATCGGAAATAGAAAGACGTATGGGGATTGATCAGCAGCAGCGCGTGGTGGTCAATCGTGTTTGAGGGTGCGATGGCAATGCCGTTTGACCCGGATGGCTCTGCGGGCCCGTCCCCGCTCGCCGGCACTAACTCGGCGGCAGGCCCGTCGCGGTAGAACGATGCGAGTTGCTTCAGATTCACGCGCTCGATGTCGCCGCCGATGCTCCCTTCCGTAAAGCTCAGCGCCATCCAAGGTTCGAATCTCTTGATCACGCGAGGTTGCACTTCGGGGTGTCTATACAGATAAAAGTTTAGTCCGTCGGCGAAAGCGTTCATGAGTCTCTTGAGCCAAGCCGGGCTTTCCGCGTATTGCCGCTCCAGGGTTTCAGGATCGATGAACAGCTTCATGCGCAGATCCTGATAAACCTTGGACTCGCCCTCTGCCTCCGCCAGGCTGCCCATGCCGTTGATGTAATTCGTCTCAACGCGGTTGAAGTCGTCCTCGGCCTGCGCATATTCCATCCCAAACACCGCGTCGGCGTCGGTCTTCCCGTAGACATGCGCTATGCCCCAATCGTCCCGAATGATGGTGACGTTCTGGGCCTCATGTTCCCAGCGGTCGATTTCCGCTTTGTCGGCTGCCTGAAGCGGAATAGTAAAGAAGCCTACCGCAAGGATGCAGAAGATTTTTTTCATGGTTATCACGCGCACATCAAGCCTCGGAGAGGAAACGTTACGTCCCGAACGGGAACTTCAAGCGAAGCCAAAATACCCCGGTGCCCAGGAAACGGGATTAGGATCGGAAGTATAATATCGCTTCTCATCTTGGAGGTCACGAACCATGCCCCGCGTCCTGCTGATAGCCGGCGATGCTACCGAATCGCTTGATACCTGGTACCCCTATCATCGCCTGCGCGAGGAAGGGATCGACGTTCATATTGCTGCGCCTGCGAAGAAGGTCTTGAACTCGGTGATACACGATTTCGAGCCGGGTTGGGACACCTATGTAGAAAAGCCCGGCTATCGCATCCCTGCCGATGTCGCCTTCGCGGACGTCAAGCCCGAAGACTACGACGGCATCATCCTGAGCGGCGGGCGGGCTCCGGAATATTTGCGCAACGATCCGCGTTTGCAAGAGATCGTTCGACATTTCCTCGCTCAAAAGAAACCGATCGCTGCACTCTGCCACGGCTCGCTGATCCTGGCCGCTGTCGACGCCCTCCACGGCTGCACGGTCGCCACTTACGAGGCCCTCGCCCCAGACATCGAACGCGCCGGGGGAAAGTTCAAGAATACCGAAGTGGTGGTGGAGGGAAATCTGGTCACGTCGCGAACCTGGATGGACCTGCCGTTCTTCATGAGGGAGTTCCTGAAGGTCCTGCGCGCCGCGGGGAAAAGCGCCGCTGCGAAAGGCTAGCTACACCCAAAGGAATTCGTGACGCAAGCGCCTCAGATCTCTTCGCAAGGCCCCAGCCAATTTCGGTCCGTCCTCTCCTGAATGGCATCATTGTCTCTGGGACACGCCAGCCGATCCGACGCCAGAGCAAGCTTCGGTCGCCCGATCGAGAGCCTCTCCCAGCTTCCGGGCTTGCTCCTGCGCACGCGGCAGGTCATGGCCCGCGAGGGCCTCGCGTAGGCCAGGCAAAGTCTCGGCTTCGTAGCTGGGCAAAGGGGCATAGATCAGGTGACGAAACCACGGACGCCCCGGAATTCCCTCGGGGTCGAGCAGTGCCCGCTCTTCGGCCCCGAGGCAGGTGTTCACCTGGGCGGCATTCGGGGTGACCGGAGGATTCGGCGCCGAGCGCCAGGCCTCGAGGCTCGTCGCGACCGCGGCCGCGACGTCACGCCAGCGGTGGCAGCGGTCGATCAGCGGTGGAATCACCTGGGCGGCGAAGTCCGGCGGCGCGTTCGGCTTCAGGCCAGTGAGATACGCCTCGATTTCAGCGGCGTAAGCAGAATAGTCCAGGGGCTCGAGATCGGCATTGGCAAAACGCAAGGCGAGAATCCCCCACAGCTTGGCCATGGCTGCATGGTAGCGAAACCCGGGATCGCCAAATTTCTTCATCCAGTCAAAATCGTCGTAAAGCGAGTGGTAAACGCCGTAAGGTCCGTCGAACGACAAGTCCGCCGAGGGAACGCCGTCGTGCTGGAGGAAGACCATGAAATCCGAGCCGCCGCCCAGGATGCCGAAGGGGACTGCGCTGCCGGTCGCGCCGCGAACCGCATAGCTGCGAACGTTGAGCTCGCCCTTCTCGGCCGCCCAGCCATCATAAAGGCTGCGGCCGGTTTCAGGGTCGCGGACCGCCTGGGCGGCTTCCATAGCGGCGCGCAGGAGGGCGGGAACCAGACTAACGGAGAGGTGGCGTCCACTGGTGGCGGAATCAACATTAAGACACACCACGGCGTTCTTCTTCAGGTCGTCCTCAAATTGCTCGCCCCATTCGGTGGAGCCCGTCAAGGTGTATTCCTCTGCATCCCAACTGCCGAACACCAGCGTACGCCGGGGCCGGAAGCCCTGGTGGAGCAGCAATCCGAAAGCGCGCGCGGCTTCGAGCATCGCCGCGGTTCCGCTGGCCGGATCCACAGCGCCGTACACCCAAGCGTCATGGTGGTTCGACAGCACCACCAGATTGTCGGGCTCATCGCTGCCTCGAATCCTCCCGATCACGTCCCAGATGGGCGTGACGCGGTTCTCCATGGCAAGAGCCAGATGAACCTGCGCGTTGCCGTCTCCCATGCGATAGGTGAAGGGCAGCCCGCCTTGCCAGTCCGGCGGCGCTTCAGGCCCCCGCAACCGGCTCAGAATCTCACTGGCGTCGGAGGCTGAGAGCGGCATCATGGGTATCTTGGGAAGAATGCGCGACTCGGCTTCAGGGATGCGACGCGCCCCATCGGTTGACGGCCACCCAGGCGTGAGGGGATCACCGGGCACAATGAAGTCATACACCACCGCGCCGCGCTGGAAGTGCCAGAGCGGTCCCCAGGGACCCTGCGGATAGACGCGACCCTGCTTGGCGCCATCTTCGGCGGGATCGGAATAGATCAAAATGCCCGCCGCGCTCCGTTTTTCCGCTTCAAGGCTTTTGCCGCCGCGATAGCCGTGAAAATAGCGCACCAGCACTATCCGGCCTCGCACACTGACGTCAGCTTTGGCCAGCCGGTCGTAGTCGTCGGCGGTGCCATAGTTCGCGTAGATCACCGGAGCGGTGATGTCAGCCGAAGGCGAATAGCCGTTCCAGGGCAGGCGGGCAAGCGGATCGGCGACCTCGGTTGCCTTGTCGCCGCGGATCGGCGGCTCGGGATGGGCTAGGGTCACGCGCTCGGGAGAGGTCAGCTCCAGGCTAACCGCCTTCGGATACGACAGCAGCACGTTGTACTGCACTAACTGAGTCTCGATTCCATCGCGCCGAAACTGGTCAGCGATAAACTCGGACACGCGCCGGTCGCCCGGCGTCCCGGCCACGTGGGGCTCAGCCGTGAGCCGGCGCAGGTAGCGCTCGCACTGACCGCTCTCGATGAGCTTTTGATATCGCTGCTCCCATCGACGCTCGGTGTCAAAGCTGGCCGGGCTGAAGCCGAGCGCCACGTCCGATACGTCCGGCCGCTGGTCGGGCACGGCGGCGCCGGGTGCTTCGTGGCTCGCAGGAAGCGAGGCCTCGACGCGACCCGAAGGGTCCGGTTTCAGGAACAAAAGCGGGAGAGCGAGAGGCAGGATCCAAAGAGGCCCTGATCGTAGGTTCGACACTTTGACTCCGCGCTGCCGGCGAAGGGTATTATCGTTGATTGGCCATGCCATCATCTTCTTTTTTTAGCGCTTCCGAGTTTAGAGAGAATGACCATATGTTGTGGTGGGGCTGGCCCGATCGAACGAAATCGCACAGCTTTGCTGTGCGCCAGCCTGCCCGAGCGAGGAGATACGATGACGGAGGTTAGAATTCTCAGCGGATGGGGCGAGATGCCAGCCTATGCGGCTACGCCCCAGAGAGGTGGCCCATGGCCAGGCGTCGTTGTGCTCCACGACGCGGCGGGGATGAGCCAGGACCTGAGGAATCAAGCTGACTGGCTGGCTAGCGAAGGCTTCCTGGCCATTGCGCCGGATCTGTTCTTCCCGGGCGGAAAGGTCGCCTGCATCTACGCGATGATGCGCGACGCGGCGGCGCGCAAGGGAAAATTCTTTGCCGACATCGAGGCTGCGCGCACTTGGCTGACCCGGCAGGAAGGGTGCACGGGCAAGGTTGGCGTGATCGGCTTCTGCATGGGCGGCGGCTTCGCCCTGCTGCTCGCTCCCGACCACGGGTTTGCAGCTTCAAGCGTGAACTATGGCGGTCCTCTACCGAAAGATGCCAAGGCGCTTCTTGCCCGTGCCTGTCCGATCGTCGGCAGCTACGGCGCCAAAGACCGCTGGAACCGAGGGGTGGCAGCCGAACTTGAGCGCGCACTCACCGCGGCAGGCGTCGACCACGATGTGAAGGAATATCCCGACGCCGGACACTCGTTCCTCAACGATCACCGCAACGCCTTGTTTAAGATGATGAAGGTCATCGGAATTGGCTACCACGATCCCTCAGCGCAGGATGCGCACCGCCGTATCGTCTCTTTCTTTAACAGGCACCTCAATTGAGGAAGAATAGCGCAAACCTTCTCCTCAAGGTCTGCGGCTCTTGTGGGGCTGGGCGCTGTTTCGCTGCCCTGGTCCCTGCGCTGGCGGTCGGTGACCTAAATCAGCGCCCGCTCTACTGTTTAGATTGGGACCCATTCGTCTGTTGTTCTTTCTCCGCAGTCTGTTGGCTGACAGGAGTGGAGGTGCAAACGGGCTCCTGGCCGTGTTCCTCTAGTTCCTTCTGCTTCGCTTGAACCACCTTGTTGTTGTCGGAGTGTAGCCCGAGTTGCTGCACCAGGTCGTCGTCGTAGTACGCCTCATTCCAGTTCCTGGCACTTTTGAGCGCAGCCGCCGTGAGACCGGTTGTCTTGTGATCACGATCCAGGGACCTGAAGTCGGCAAACCTCAGGCAGGCGTCTTCGAGGATGGCCCCGGTGAGGTCGGCCCCGTGCAGCTTAGCCTCCATCAAGCCAGCGTGAGTGAGGTCGGCTCCGCTTAGGTCGGCCTGGGTCAGGTCAGTCTGAAGGAACCAAGCATCCTTTAGTTCAGAATAGGGCAGCTTGGCCGCACCAAGCTTGGCGCCGGTCAGGTCGGCTCCGATCAGCCGGGCGGGCTCGATGTCGGCGTGAGCTTGACGCAGATCGCTGTGACCCAAATCGGCGCCCTCCAGGTAAACGCCTGAAAGGTCGGCTTTCGCGAGGAAGGCGCCATACGCGTCGGCGTAGCGGAGGTCAGCGCGCCACCGCATGACACGCTGTCGCCTAGGCTCGCCGGTTTCATGATCGGGAATAGCCTTGAGGGCGGTGGCCGAGAGTTCCGCGCCCTTCACGAGATCCAGATCAGGATCGTTCTTCTCCGACCAGGTCTCCGGCTTGGTCGAGACGTCAGTCCGAAATAGATCAAGAAACGGCGAATAGTAGTGAATCGGCGCCATAGCCCTTGGTATCCAGCTCCACCGCCCGGCGTACTCTCCGCTCCACCAAGCCTGCCTGCCGGGTGGGAAACCCCTGATAGCGCCAATGGACACGAGCATTATTGCAGCTCCGACTGCGACAAACGTCCCAGCCGCGCGGTAAGCCCTGAAACTCCTTAAATGGCCCTTCAAGGAAAAACTCTGGCGCTCGGCTCCACGCAGCGTCGCGGCTGCCAAGCGATAAAGGAACACCGCTGCCGCGATCGACAGCGCCAGAAGGACAGCCTGCAAAGTTGTCCCCGTAAGGTCGTGACGCGGTAGGAAGCGCTCCCAGAAGAGAAACAGCGTCACAGGAACCAGCCACCATGCAATGACAATCGAAATCAATTGCTGGAAGTAGGACATAAAGGGGCGGTTGTCCCTGAGCTTCGATACATGCGCTCGTACCAAGTCATTCAGCAGCCAGGGGTCGGACCTCTCGTGCAGGCGCCGGCCATCCGAGAAAATGGCCGGCAGGGAACCGAGCTCTTCCCAGAGTTTTTGCAGGTAGAAATGGAAGTAGAAGTGCACGCACACTAGCAGTAGCGGGGCCACCACGTAAAATTCTACAATCGGAATGCTTGTTTGGATGATCGGTAGCGGCGAAGAGGCACGATTCGTAATCAGATTAACGTCGGTGGTAGTCGCGATGGTAAGCCAGGAGTAAACGCAGGCTGCCAGCATCGTAATGAACAGCTTTCGCGCGCTATCCGAGATGTCCTCCACCGCCTCGAGGTTGTCGAAGAGCTTCGTTAACGGCTCCGGAAGCTTGGCGTCGGTAAGATCGGCGCCGGCCAATTGCCGCTGCTGTAAGCCGCCCTGCACACCACTCAGGTCGCACCCTCTAAGAACGGCTTCGCGCAGGTTTGCCTGGCAAAGATTCGAGGCGCGTTCGCCTGAACCAAAGTCCGCACCTGTGAGGTCGGCGCCTTCAAGGTGGGCGTCGGTAAAATCGCACCCTTGGAGATTCGCGCACGCTAGATTCACTCCCGCCAGGTTCTGTTGGTGAAAATCTGTGCCGCTCAGGTCGCGATGGTCCGAGTTCCGGTTCTTGTTCCAGAACGGGACGCCTTCGTTTAAGAGCTCCAGGTCCTTAAGGTCCGCCATCAGACTGCCTCACAGTGGCGGCGGGATTCGCGAGGCGGGGTTTGATCGAAACTCGCTTCCCCTGGCAGCGAATTGGCGGCCCGTCTACTTTCGCCGGGAGTTGTTCTCAACAACATTCTGCTGGCGCTAACGCGTCATGGTTCACCAGGGGCAGCGGTGAATCAGGAGACGGAAAATAAACGCGACCTTTGAATTCCATGCGCCTCCCTGGGCTTCCCTGGTTACGGGCTCCCGCTGAGCCTCTTACTATCCAAATAACGACGAAGCAAGGAATTTGATGTGATCCAGATCACGCCCGTGTGTGAGGAAGGCTGTGGCGCCGCCCGCAGAAATTAAGAAAACGAGATGTCCCGCGAAAAAATCTATCAAAAGTGGCCATTTTACCGTAACTCATTGTGGCGACGCGATTTATCAAATTGGGTTCGTACCCCCCGAAAGTTTCAAAATCGGGCCTGTTTTTGATGGCCTAAGCCTATGTGGCCACAGGGGTTAGACGCCAATGGGTTCGTACCAGCCCTTGTCGTCGCTTTCGTACCAGCCCAAGTCGTCGTTTTTCGTCGCCCTCGTCACTGTCCTCGTCGTGGTCGTCGTCGTCATTTTCATTGCCCAAATCCGTCACTTTGACGTAGGGGCGGCCCTTGTGGCCGCCCCATTTTGAACGTGTTCTGTCATTGGGCGGCCACAAGGGCCGCCCCTACGTCAAACTGCGCCACTAGCCCTATTTCGGGCGACCGGCACCCGAACCGCCATCTGGCGGGCGCGCATGCGCTTTACGGTTCTGCTTCCCTTCAAGGACACGAGGTCATTCCCCCCAAAAACACGCCGCGTCGGCGTACCCTTCGAGTATCACGTCGATCACTCGTAGGTCAAAGCCTCGCTCGGTCTCTAGTGGGTCAATTCTCGGTGGTCTGGTCATACGGTGGCGACGACATCACAAAACGACGTCGCCGCCACCCGCGCTGACCAAGCACGAAAGCTCTACCGCGCCCGCGTCAGCAAATCTGAAATCGCTCGCCGGCTCACTTCGCGAATTATCTGCGCCGAGTACCGGGATTCAGCATGCACAAGCAGAGTCCCAAGCCATTGAAATGCGCTAAGATCGGCTTTCAGGAGGAGGCCCCCTTTCCGCGCAACGCCGCCCGATCCCGCGCGGAGCCCTGACCCTATGAAGACGTCGATGTCTGATTCCCAGCCCGATAACCTGCCGCCGAGTGATCCGTCGGCTTCGCGTGACGATGCCGCTCCCTCAGGCAGCGGTGCTCCGGCCCCGTCCGCCGTCGCCACAGCCAGCGCCGAAGAGCAGCTCGAGCACTTTTTCGAAGTTTCGCTCGACCTGATTTGCATGGCGGGATTCGACGGCTACTTCAAGCGCTTAAATCCGGCCTGGGAGAGAACTCTTGGCTTCACGGCCCAGGAGCTTCTGGCCGAACCCTACCTCCACTTCGTCCACCCCGACGACCGCGACGCAACCATAGCCGCCGCCGCCCGGGCGGTGCGAGGGAAGCACGTCATCTCCTTTGAGAATCGCTATCGGGCGAAAGACGGCCCCTACCGATGGCTGCTTTGGAACGCGACGCCGGTGGCCGAACAGCAGCTTATTTACGCCACCGCGCACGACATCACCAATCGCAAGCGGGCAGAAGCGAGGCGAGCCGCGGGCTATGCCGTGACGCACGTGCTGGCGGAGGCAACCACGCTCGAAGCGGCAGCGCCTCAAATCCTGGAGGCTGTGGGAACCAGCCTGGATTGGCAGACGGGCGCCATCTGGCGGGTGGACGAGGAGGCAGCACAGTTGCGCTGCGTCGACGTATGGCGCGCTCCGCAACTGAACGCTCCTGAGTTCGAAAACATCACCCGAAAGGCCTCGTTTTCCTCCGGCGTCGGTCTCCCTGGGCGCGTCTGGGCCCAGGCCAAACCCTCGTGGGTGCCCGACGTGGTGCACGACTCGAATTTCCCGCGCGCGCTCTACGCGGCCGAGGAAGGTTTGCACGGCGCCTTCGGCTTTCCCTTGCGCAGCGGCGGCCGGGTGATCGGCGTGATTGAGTTTTTCAGCCGCGAAATTCGCCAGCCGGATGACGACCTGCTCAGCATGTTCGACGCCGTCGGCACCCAGATCGGTGGCTTCGTCGAGCGGCGGCGGGCCGAAGAGGATTTGAGGCGATACACCGCGGAGTTGGAAGCGGCCCGGCAGACTCAGGAGGAGGACGCGGCTCGCCTCGAGCAACTGGTGAAAGAGCTCGAGGTGGCCAAGCAGCGCGCCGAGCAAGCCACGCAGGCCAAGAGCGAATTTCTGGCCAACATGAGCCATGAAATCCGCACGCCCATGAACGCGGTGATCGGCATGACGGAGCTGGCGCTCGGAACCAGACTGAGCGCCCGGCAGCGCGAGTACCTCTCGACGGTGAAGGAGTCGGCGGAATCACTGCTGGCTTTGATCAACGACATTCTGGACTTTTCCAAGATCGAGGCGCGCAAACTCGAACTGGACAAGGTCGGGTTTGACCTGCGCGAGACCCTCGAAGGCAGCCTGAAGTCGCTGGCCGTTCGCGCGCAGCAGAAGGGTCTGGAGCTCGCTTGCCACATCCTTCCGAACGTGCCGGAACGCCTGGTGGGCGATCCCAACCGGCTGCGCGCCATCATCGTCAACCTGGTGGGCAACGCCATTAAGTTTACTGAGCGTGGCGAGATTGTGGTGCGCGTCGAAGCCGAATCCGCGAGTGCCAGCGAAGTCGAGCTTCACTTTGCGATTACCGACACCGGCATCGGGATTGCGGAAGAGAAACTTGACCAGGTGTTCGAAGCGTTTGTTCAGGCCGACAGTTCCACCACGCGCAGGTACGGCGGCACGGGGTTGGGCCTGGCGATTTCCGCGCAACTCGTGGGGCTGATGCAGGGACGGATCTGGGTGGAGAGCCGGTTGGGAGAAGGCAGCCGGTTTCATTTCAGCGCTCGTTTCGGCTTGCAGCCGGGCCAGGTTGCGCTGCCGGAGGCCGGCAACCTGCGCGGCCTCCGGGTGCTGGTGGTGGACGACAGCGCCGTCAATCGTCGCATCCTCGAGGAGATGCTGCGCAAGTGGCGCATGCGGCCCGCGCTTGTATCGAGCGGCTCAGCAGCTCTCACGCTTTTGGAAAAGGACGCGCGCGCCGGCAAGCCGTTTTCGCTGGTGCTGCTCGACGGCCAGATGCCGGAGATGGACGGTTTCGAAGTAGCGCGGCAGATCCACGGCCACCCGGCGCTCAGCAGCGTGAAGGTGATTATGCTGACGTCGGCAGGGCAGTCCGAAGCCGTTGGCCAAGTCACCCCGGGCGTGGCGGCGTGCCTGACGAAGCCTGCGCGGCAATCCGAATTGCTGGATGCCATCGTCACCGTGCTCAGCGCACCGGGACGGCTCAAGCCGCGCGTCGCGTCGCGCGCCCCGCGGCGCATCGCCAAAGCGCGGCGTCGAATGCGCATCCTGGTGGCGGAAGACAATCGCGTGAACCAGGAACTGGTGCTCGAACTGCTCCGGCAGCGCGGCCACACCGCCGCCGTCGCTGCGGACGGCGCGAAGGCGTTGAAGGCTCTCGAACGCGAGCGCTTCGACGCCGTCTTGATGGACGTGCAGATGCCCAACTTGAGCGGCCTGGAGGCGACTCGGGCCATCCGCCAATCGGAGAAATCAACCGGTCGCCACCTGCCGATTGTCGCCATGACGGCGCACGCCATGAAGGGGGACCGCGAGAGGTGTCTGGAAGCCGGCATGGATGCATACGTAGCGAAGCCGATTCAAGCGGCGGAGCTTTTCGCCGCGTTTGAAGGTCTAGCTTCGCCTTCAAGCGCACCGAGTGGAAGCGATCACCGGGAAAAGGCCGCGGCTGGCGGTTTTGACCGCGAAGCGCTACTCGCTCGTTTCCGCGGCGACGCGGGATTGCTCCAACGTCTGGCCGACGTGTTTCGCGAGGATTGTCCGCACATGCTGGCCGACATTCAAAAGGCGCTCCGAGCCGGAAATGCGGAGGCGGTGGCTCGCGCTGCGCACGCTTTCAAGGGCGCGGCTGCCAACTTTGGGGCCGGTGCCGTGGTCAACGCGGCCAAGCGAGTGGAAGCCGCCGGGCGCGAGGGTAATCTCAGCCAAGCCAAGGCGGCTTGCACCGAACTGGAGAAAGCGCTGCCGGCCTTTCTTCGGGTGCTTGCCGCCATCGGCTCGCCCAAAGTGAAAACGAGAAGACCGACAGCCGCCAGGCGAGGGAGACAGCGATGAGACGCATTCTGGTGGCTGAGGACGATCGCACCACCCGTTATCTGCTGCGGGGTGTGTTGAAGTCCGCCGGCTTTTCGGTGGCGACCGCAGCCGACGGCCGCGCCGCTCTCGACCGTCTGCGCCGGCAGAAATTCGACGTCCTGCTCACCGATGTCTGGATGCCGCGCATGAACGGCCTCGAGCTGATGGCGCGCGTGCGGCAGGAAGCGGAGCCTCCGAAGGTGGTGGTGATGACCTCCGACGACACGCCCGAAACCGTACTGCGCGCCGTGCGCGAGCAGGCGTATCAATACGTCACCAAGCCCGTCGATCCGAAGGCGCTCGTGGAGTTGCTCAATGACGTTCTGGCAGCCGGGCCGGCGCACACGCCCATCGAAGTGCTCTCGGCCCTGCCGAACTGGGTGGAGCTGCTGGTGCCTTGCGAACTGGAAGTGGCGGACCGGATCACCACCTTTGTGGGCAAGCTCGAGTCCGACCTGCCCGAGGAGCTGCGCCAGGAGATCGGTTCGGCGCTGCGGGAACTGCTGCTTAACGCGATCGAGTGGGGCGGCAAGCTCGACCCCAATCAGAAGGTGCGGATCTCTTACCTGCGCGGGCGCCGCATGGTGCTCTACCGCATCGTTGACCCCGGCACCGGATTCCGGTTCAAAGCCCTTGAGCATGCCGCGGCCTCCAATCCACCGGACAAGCCCTATCAGCACCTCAAGGTGCGCGAGGAGAAAGGGATACGTCCGGGCGGCTTCGGGATTCTGCTGGTCAAGTCGATGGCCGATGAGCTGCTGTATAACGAGGCGCAGAATGAGGTGGTGTTTGTGAAATATCTGAGCGGCCCTTGAGCGTCTCTGGACGCGCCGCAAGTTCGCGATCGCCCTGCGACCGTCGCACGGCTCGCGGTAGAACAAACTGGCGGAGAGGCAGGGATTCGAACCCTGGGTACAGCTTTTGACCGTACAACGGTTTAGCAAACCGCCGCCTTAAGCCACTCGGCCACCTCTCCGCGGGAACCGGCGTGCGGCACCAACACAGATTCGACAATCAGAGTTTACCTGAAATCGCCCACTTCTTCCAAGGCGCAATCGTGTGCGCAAACTGACGAAGGGAGCCGCAACCCGACGCTACTGCCTGGCAGCAGCCTCAATGGCGGAGTAGGGCGTGCTCATGCTGAGAGTCATGGTGGTGTCGTTGGCGTTCACGGCCAAGTCGTCAAAAGGGTTGGCAACGTTGGGAAATTGCCGCTGCCAGGCCACCTTCTGAAACAATCTCAGGGCGTCGAATTGCTGCCGCAGATTGCCGGCGGCCGCGGCGGTGGTGCAGTTCAACTCCATGTGAATGCGCACTCTGTCAGTAGGCTCAACGGCATAGCCTAGAGACTGGACGTTGTGGAACACGGTGGCCAAGTCCACGGGAAGGTTTTTCGTCGCCGGCATCGAAACCTTGAACCAGTCCTCGATGGCCGGGCCCACCGCCACACCCCAGATGGGCGCATCCCCGCCCTCGCGCTCCACCAGGCTGGTGAAGGCGGCGTTGGAGCGAAGATTGGCCGTCTGGCCGCTGCGGGCGCCCACCAGGGCGCGCAATTGGTCCATCGTCCCGAAGGCGCCCAGCGAACCGCCCAGAGGCGCAACACACGGTGCGCTGTCCGTGGTGCCAAAGCAATAGGCCGTAGCAGCCCCCACGGGGAGGGTGGTAACGTTCTGAAGCGCGGCCTGCCGGCCCATCGCCTGAGGATCGAGACGTCCGGACGCCAAGCCCTCAAAGCTCATGCCGTCGCCAGCGAGTTGCCACGCCAGCACCACTTCATCGACGTCGCTCTCCTGCACCCCCAAAGTAGCGAGTTGAGTCTCCAAAGCGCGCAGGCTAGGCGCCAGGTAACGCTTTTGCAAAGTTGCATAGTCCGGCAGGGCGCGCAGCTTGGAAACGTTGGAGTATTCCAGCCGTATCGTCTCGGGCGGGAAGCTGGCCAGGCCCTCTTTCACGAGATCCTGCGCGCGCGCAGCGCCGGCGGCTGCCATGACGGCTAAGCCGAACGCCAGCGCCTTGAATCCATTGTTGCTCACCAAAGACCTCCCAAAACTCATACTTACTAACGATGACCTTGGCGCGCCTTGGGTTGCAACAGGACGCCAAACTCGTCTAGGACAGTGTCCACCCAGCCTGCAAAAACCGCATTAAGTGGTGTGCAGCCATAAGGGCACGGCTGAAACCGTGCCCTTATGGGCTGCACCATGTATCACGATTTAATGCGTTCTGCATAGAATAGCGCGGTGTCTCCGGCTTCAGTCGCCGCCCAGTGGCCGACCCGTGGCGGCGTATTCCGAGGTCAAACGCGAGCGGAGCCCACTTATTGAGTCACGGTCAGCACGGAGTGGATGACGTGATTCAGCGTGCCGTCTACTCCGGTGACGGCAATCGTATAGTTTCCAGGCGGCGTATGGGTCGCCGGCCCATTGGAAACTCCGCAACCAAACCAAGCGAACACCAGCAAGGCGATGCCAGCAACAGCGACAAAGCGGAACGACAGGCGGCGAGCGCCCGTCCGCCGCGCCCAGGCGCCGGCCGCGAGCAGTCCGGCGGCGAGGAGCACCACCAGCCAGGTGAATGGCGGCCGGCGGTTGCCCAAGCCGGGCGGTGTAAGCGAGCTCGCGGTGGTGGTGACGGTCACCGTCGCCGTGTAATTGCTGAAGGTGGTCGGCGTAATCGAAGTCGGCGAAATCGTGCACATGCCTGCCGGTATGGCCGGTGAAGTGTTGCAGCTTAACGTGACTTCGTCCGTGAAATCCTGTGACGGGGTCAGCGTCAGCGTAAACGTCTCTGACTGGCCGGCCGTCAGCGAAGCGGTGGCGGGCGTCATGGCCAGGGCGAAATCGGTTCCCACTCCCTGCAACCCCACGGTCTGAGTAACGCTTGAAGCCCCTCCGACGTTGTCGGTAACCGTCACCGTGCCGCTCAATTGCCCAGACTGCGTGGGACTAAAGGTCACGCTGATGGTGCAGTTGGCGCCTGCTGCCACGGAACTGCCGCAGGTGTTGGTCTCGGCGAAGGGTCCGGTGGCGGCAATGCTGGTGATAGCTAGCTCGGCGCTGCCCTCGTTGGTGAGGGTTACGTTCATGGCGGCACTGGTGGTGGTGGAAGCCTGGGCGCTGAAGGTCAGTGCGCTCGGGGAGAAGCAAACGCTGGGAACGCCGCCAGAAACCGATGGCACTTTGGCCAAGAAGGCGTCGTTGTTGCCCCCGGTCGCCGCTTGAAAGGGCGATTGCGTGGGAAAGTTGTTGGAGCCCGTATAGCCCGCCAGGTAGGTGTCACCGCTTGAGTCGGTCGCCACACCCCTGGCGACGTCAGTGGCTGAGCCGCCGAGGTAAGTCGAGAATTCCAGGCCACAACCCTGCGGATTCAGCCGGGTGAGGAACGCATCGGTATTGCCGTTGTAAGCAGTCTGGATGGGATTAAGCGTCGGAAAGTTGGCGGAAGTTGTGGAACCTACCACGTGGGCCACCCCTGACGTGTCTACGGCCACCCCGTACCCCGTGTCGGTTCCGCCTCCGCCCAAATAAGTAGAGTAGTCGAGCGTCGAGCCGGAACTGCTGAGCTCGGCCACAAACGCGGCCTGAGTCGATCCGCCTGCCAGCTTGGTCTGAAATGCGTTCTGGGTCGGGAAATTGCTGGATTGCGTGTCTCCCGTTACGTAGGCGTCGCCGGAAGAGTCCAGAGCGATCGCGAACGCCACGTCGGCGTTGGTGCCGCCCAAAAACGTGGAGTAACCCAGGGTGATGTTGGCGCCCGAAAACACCAGTTTGGTGATGAAGGCGTCCCCCTGCCCTCCGTACGATGATTGGTACGCCGACGCCGTGGGGAAATTGTTCGAGGTCGTTTCACCGGCAACGTAGACGTCGGACGAACTCACGGCGATGCCGTAGGCTACGTCCTGGCCCGCTCCGCCCAAATAGGTGGAATAGGTCAGCTTGGCGCCGCCGGGTTCGATCTCAGAGACGAAGACGTTGGACGTACCCTTGAGCGTCGACTGGTACGCACCTTCGAGGGGAAAATTCGTCGAGGCCGTGCTGCCGGCGACGTAGATAGACCCCGACGCACCCACTGCGATGGCGTTGGCAGCATCGGTGTTGCTGCCGCCGAGGAAAGTAGAGAACACCAGGGCAGAGCTCGTGGGATTCAACTCGGCAACAAAGGCGTCGCCAAAGATGTCTCCGGTGGTCTGAAAGACGCCCGACGTGGTGGGGAAATCCGTCGAGTTCGTATCCCCGGTCACGTAAGCATTCCCCGACGAATCCACGGCCACCGCCGTCCCGACATCCACGCTGCTGCCGCCCAAATAGGTTGAGTACACCAGCGCCGAGCCGGCAGAGTTGATCTTGGCGACAAAAACGTCTGATAAACCGAAGGATGGGTTACATTTCGCGCAAGTTGACCCATCCGGCAGCGGAGACTTAACAGGAAAATTTGCGGAATAAGTCTGTCCGGTTATGTAGGCATTGCCCGAGGAATCCACCGCGATGGCATAGGCAACGTCGCTCGCGCTCCCGCCCAAGTAAGTGGAATAGGTCAAGCTCAGCGTTGGGTCAATCACCAGGGGCTGCGTTCGGTCATAAGCCCCCACCTGGAAACGGACGTTCTGAACGCTCCGGGCAGCCCCCGAGCGCGGCGAGCGTCCCAGCAGGTACCCGCCTTGCACTTGCCGCCGTCCGGCTCCACTTCCCTGGTAAATCACGGGCTGGTGAAACAGCACGCGGCTTCCCCCTGCGACCAGCGCCAGATTGCCTTCCGCGTCCAGGCTCACGCTCTCCGGCCCGCGCACACGCAGGTGGATCGCGCTGGGGTCGGCGCCGGGACTCACCACGAAGTCATACTCCAACTGGCGCTGGTTTCCGTAATAGACAAGGTCAATGCCGGGATAGACGTCATGGTACAAGACGCGGGCGTAATTCGTGACGCCGGTCCGCCACTTTGCAGGATTGTTTCCCACAAAGTAATTGCTTCTACCGGGAAGCGGCTCCAAGCCCTCAGCGGTGGCGCGCGGATTTGACCCTGCTAACTCCAGGTGAACCGCGCTCGCAGCGCGTGCGTGCCCACCGGTGGCGCGCCCCTTGGCGCCGTCACCTGCCACCTCCAGCACCGCCTCGTGGCTGGTGAGGAATAGTGCGTATCCAGGGCCCCGCGAGAGGAACTTCACCTGGGGAGCGCTTTGGCCATCATTGGCCTCAAAACTGAGCGGCAAATGAGAGTAAACGCCGTTCCAGCGGCTGCCTTTAGCGGCGTCCGAACCGCTCAAATCAAGCTTGGCCTGCGCACCCAGTTTTGAGCTTGCGGCCGGAATGCCAGCGGCTTTCTTACCTGTAACCCTGAATCCGGACGACCAAGGCCGCGCGACGAGAAGAATTGCACAAAGCGCCGATACGAATAAAATGAACCCCAGCGAGCGGGCTAACCCGCGCACACGGGGATTAGTACCAACCATAATGAAACCCCTCCAGAAGCAAACCTTGGCCTCGCATTATCCGGGGAAGCAGGATAAGTACGTCAAAATAACCTATCATTTGAAAGGCTTGGAAGTCAACGCGACCGACGTTACCTAGAGTGCTAATTCGCGCTTGGTTTAGCGCCTCTCCTTGAGGCCTCGAGTTGGCTTCGGGAGCTCATCTCCAGAGCCAACATCGCAAAGCTGCAACAGATTCTAAATGACTTAACCTGAAGCCAGAGCCTCTTCACCTCTGCCCAGTCCGCCTTTTGCCAGCGGAGGTGGTCGTAAAGACCGGGTGTGAGTGGAGACTTGCGCCGGTTCTGGCTTGAGCGCCCGCGGCCTTAAACAGCGCCAGCCGGTGGAACGCTGGGCATTGGCGCGCTGCGCGGGCAGCTTGGCCGGGGCATTCGCATAAGTGTTCGGTGCAGAGTCGGCGTGGCGTTCCTGCTTCAGTCTCGACTGCGATGGCGCAAAATCGGCTAACTTCCTTACTTATCAACAACATTCGAGGGTGACAGAGGGTAAGCCTTTTGTTTTCCTAAACATTCCAGGGTAGTCTCATTTGTCCCACTTTTCTCATTTTAGGTCCTTTATTATCAACAACATTCCAGGATGTCCAAAAAATAATTCTTAAAAATTTTTTCGAGGTAGGTTTATACCCTCAGGCGAGAGGACGCAAGGTAGCGTGGCGCAGAATGGATCCCCGCTTACGCCGGGGGTGACAATCGAATGTCTCTGAATATCCTGCCCGAGTCTCCATGACTACGCCCCACCTTCTATGTAGCATCAGGTCGCCGTTATGTCAAGCTATTTTAATTCAGTCACTTCCACGACAGTAGCTGTTTAGAATAGGCTACATTCTGCCGGCAGCCGGTGGACCAGCACATTACACCAGCCACTCCAGACGCTAAGCTAAGGGTGTGGGCCGGCTTCCACCATCTTTGTGTCCTGCAACCTCGCATACTCCGCCTCGGCTTGCTTGAGGATCGGGATGTCCGGGTCGGCGTCTTCCAGAGAGCGAAGAAGTCCTGGTAAGCAGCGCGGGCCCTGGTGAGGGGTTCGGCCTATTGTGGGGCCGCTGGGAGCGCGGGCATCTTGCCCGGCCTCCGTTCTCTCTTCTTTGCGGGCGGGACGCCCGCGCTCCCGATGGTCTCTCTAGTGGAGGTTGCGAATGAGAACGACATCACGCGTGGCTGTGCCGCGGGCTACAGCAAGGTGACCACCATCTTTAGACCATGCGAAGTAGAAGATACGATCCGAGGTAAAGTGGGTTATCTGCCGTGGTGGGCTCCCGTCGAGGGGCAGTCTCCATATATTTGAGACGCCGTCTTTAGTATCGTAATAGGTCGACGCGCGCCCGTCAGGAGCGCACTGGATCTGACCCCTGCCGCGCATGGAGGAATCCCAGGGGAAATCGAGCGTGGCCAAAGCCTGCGCTAGGCTCGCTTCAGAAATTCTCCAGCATCCAGATGTGGCTATTCGAACCTTCGGTCGCGATCACCAGGCGTCGCCCGTCGGGTGAAGCAAAACACCAGGCGTTGAACACGGATCGACTTTCCCATAGCGGTTGCGGGTTCCCATTCATATCCACGTGCAGGAGAGTGACACCCTGTGGGGACAGTACTGAAGCCAGCACTCCTCGTCCATCTGCCGCCCAGTCTACGTAGGTGAAGCCGCTCCAGCCTTTCACCGTCAAATCCTGGGCTCTCCCCTCATGCAGAGACACGATTCGAATCTGACGCTCGCGCTCTTCGCCTGTCGCAATGGCGAGCCGCGAGCCATCCATCGACACGTTCCAGCCAACTTCTCGCTCGCTTTCCCTCCAAAGCTCACGTCCCCGACCCTTGAACGGGTCGAAAGCTGTAAAGATAACCTGTTTTGTGGCGGGTGTATCTTCCGCAACTACGCAAAATCCGCCGGACCCAACTGAGCAGGAGTGGCCGGACCATTCTGGGGAATTCATCACCGCTTCCGGTGGGCCGCCCGATACGGGCACGCGCATGAGGGATCCGTCGGGCGTGTCATACGTGAGGTACACGATCCAGGCGCCGTCTGGGCTCACCCTGGGCCACCGCCTATCGCCCGGCCCTTCAGCGACGGCTTCCGCTGATTCCTGGTCGAGGGGCTGCTTGAAAATATCCCGGTTGCCATTGCGGTCAGACATGAAGATAACGGCCTTGCTGTCCCCCGTCCAAGAGTAAGGCACACTAAAGCCTTCGCTCGAGGTTAGGGGGCGAAGCTGTTTCACATGAGCCCCATCTGCATCCAAGTTACCCACCAATGAGGTATCCTCCTGTGACCATCTTTCGAACGCCAGGAGACTACCGTCCGCAGACTGGGACAGGTTATGGATCTTAGAACCAGCCCAGTTGCTGATCTTGCGTGGTGTGCCGATGGGTAAACCCGTGCGTCCGTCAACCTTGATTTCCCAGAGGTTGGCGCTCCATCGAGCAGTTCGACTCTCTCCTGGCTCTCCCCTCGAAAAGATAATCCGCCCATTTGGTAACCAGGAAAAATCGAAAAGACGGGGGTCAGTTAGAATCACCGTGGTCGAACCGCCCTTCAGATCAACGCTTTCGATAGCAGTCTCGAACTTGTACGGTATTTGGTCCCGTTTAAGATATGCCAGCCGCTGTCCATCGGGAGACCATCTGACCCTAGGAGGCCCAATTCGATCCAAGCCGACGGCGTAGATGCGACTGTCCTCATCAAGTCTGCACAGCTCATGTGGCGCCTCGCCGTTTGCCCCCATCAGCCAGACCTCCCGGTCGCCTAAGTCTCCCCAGAGACCTATGCTTTCCCAGTCACTCGTGAACGCGATCTGGGACCCATCGGGGGACACTGACCCCCCGGCGGCGTCGTCCCGGAGTTTCCGCGGTGGCGCACCCAACATGGAGAACACCCAAAGGCTTCTGGGCCCCGGAGTGCCATAAGCCGGATGCTGGAAGGAAGCAGCAAGAGACTTCGTCCCGTCCGGAAACCAGTCACCGACGGACCAAATTGCCCCTGTAATCGCGAACTCCTCGGGTAACCGTATCTTCTCCGTCTCGCCCGTCACGAGCAGCTTCACGTGTATTCCCGAGAGGTCAGAGTAGGCGAGATATTTTCCATCCGGCGAAAGAGTTGCGCTCTGCACGGGGCTTTCATTGGAATTGGTTGTGAGCTGGACCTGATTCAATTCCCGGAGCGGACGAGTACGCTTCCAGGCGAGCCATGCGATGAAAACGCCGGCCACAGCCATCGCCAACGTTAACGCCATTCTGACGAACCGTCGTTTCCCCAACGGTGGTCCAAGCACCGGCGTCGCTTGGCGTCCGGATTCCACGTCGCGCTTCAGTCGCTTCAGGTCAGCACGCAACTCCGAGGCAGACTGGTAGCGCCCGTCGCGGTCCTTCTCGAGAGCCTTGTAAATGATCTCTTCCAATTTTGGGGGCAGCGCGGGATTCAATTGGGCGGCCGAAGTCGGCGTTTGGGTCAGGACGGCACCGAGAATCACCGTTGCGGCGGACTCGTGAAAAGCTTGCCGCCCAGTGGCCATCTCGTACAGCACCGCACCGAAGCTAAACAAGTCCGTGCGCGTATCGAGTTCTTCGCCCCGCGCCTGCTCCGGCGACATGTACTCCGGCGACCCCGCCAGCGAACTCCACGCGCCGAGTGACGCAGGAATCGAATTTCTCGTCAGTCCCCCAACTTCGGCCCGCTGGGGCAAATGCTTGGCCAACTCAAAATCCAAAATTTTGACTTGGCCGCGGGGCGTTACAAAAAAGTTCTCCGGCTTGATGTCGCGATGAATGATGCCTTTGGCATGCGCGGCCTCGAGACCGTCAGCGATCTGGATAGCCAAGTCGAGCAATTCATCGACCGTGAACGGATGTAGGGGCACCGCTTGGGGTACCCTAGTTGGAACGGCCGGTACGGTACCCGGGGAGGGCGGGGCCCCCGCCCTGGGAAACGGGCCCGCCCCTACACGGCCCTCCACCTTCCCCAGGCGTTCCCGCAGCGTTTCACCCTCCAGCAGCTCCATCGCGATAAACGCCCGACCCTGGTGCTCGCCAAGTTCGTAAACCGTGCAGATGTGCGGATGATTGAGCGCCGAGGCGGCGCGCGCCTCCGCCCGCAGGCGTTCCAGGAATTTCGGGTTGTGCGCGAGATCGTCCGGCAAAAACTTCAAGGCGACCGGCCGGCCAAGCGTGAGATCTTCCGCCTGATAGACCACCCCCATGCCCCCACGACCCAGCATCCCTATGACGCAGTAGTGCGAGACTTGCTTGCCCACCAGGATGCCGCCGGCCACTGGGCCAGGGCTGGCTGCTTCTGTCTCGGCGGCCTCTGCTGCAGGCACGGGCATCGGCCGCGCGGGGCTACTGACGCGCGCCTCCTCCCATCGCACTGGAACCAGCAGCCGGTAGCCTCGGCGACCCACCGTCTCCACATACTGCGGCTCCTCCACTGACTCGCCCAGCGCGCGGCGCAGCTTCCTGATAGCGGAGTTGATGCTGTGGTCGAAATCCACGATCGTGTCATTGGGCCACAGCCTTTTGCGGATCTCCTCGCGAGTCACCACCTCGCCGGGCCGTTCCAGCAACACCTTCAGAACCTGAAAGGTTTGCTCGTGCAGGCGGATCTTGCGGTCGCCTTTGTGCAGTTCTCCGGCTCTTACATCAAGCTTGAACGGCCCGAAGTAGACAGCAGCGGGAGTCGCGACTCGCATGGAACTTAAGCTGGCCCCTTTTTTTTGCGACGGAGTTTACCACATCGCTGGCCGGCGCTCAATTCCCGAGGGTTGCCCGAGAGTTGCACTTGCTCAAGAGGGGGCAACATCATTTATTCGTGTAGCTGACAAAAAGGAAGATTAGCATAAGGTTAGTTCTATCTGGGGGTTAGCTGGATTATCCGTAAATTACCCGCAAATCACCCGTGGTGCATTGACCTGTCCACCCTCTAGTACAAACTGGCGCATGTAAATGAAATACAACTCGACTCAACTCAGGAGGATTGTATGAATCGAAAGAAGGTTTGGAAGAAAGTAGTGGGCCTAGCAGTTCTGATTTGCGGCTTCGCGGGGGCCAGCGTCGCGCTCCCGGCTGCCGCAACGACTGAGGGTGGCGCCCCGGGAGACGGCACGAAGTTTTCGGTACTCTACGCCTTCGAGGCTCCGGCTCCCACCACGTTCACGAGTCCTCTCGGTTCTCAACCCGATACGCTGCCCGCCCTGGGTCCGGGGAATGCCGTTTATGGGATGGCCTATGACGGCGGTAAGAACGGTACTGGCGTCGTCTACCGGTTCAACATGCACTCGCATCAGTACACACCCTGCTGCATACGTTCAGCGCCTTGGATGCGAACGGAGACAACGAGGACGGAGCCTACCCGGGCAATGGGCTGACGCGCGGTACCGGCGACGTCTTCTATGGCATGGCCTCGGACGGCGGCGCGAGCGGGACTGGCACCATCTTCAAGATCAACGGGTCCGGCGAGTTCACGCTGCTGCATACATTCAGCGCGTTGGACGCGAACGGACACAACGAGGACGGGGCGTATCCGCTGCGCACTGTCGTGGTGGGCAGCGACGGTAATCTTTACGGCACCACGCGCCTCGGCGGGGAAAACACGTGTACGCCCACCTCAGTTGGTTGTGGCGTCGCCTGGACCATGAACGGCTCGGGCAACAACTTCAAAGTTCTGCACCAGTTCACCCCCGCCGAAGGTCACGCCGCCTCGCTGCTTGAGGCGCAGGACGGATTTCTTTACGGCTGCGGAGTTTGGCCTAACACCTCGTCCTCCGGAACTCCCTTGCCTTCCGGCATCTTGTACCGGATGGCGCCCTCGGGGCAGAACTTCGAATTGCTGTACACGTTCAGCCAAACGGACGCAAACGGCGACAACACAGACGGCGCCGATTGCTACGAGCCGCTCGTCGAGACCGGGCCCGGCGTTTTCTATGGCGCTGCGGGTCGCGGCGGAACAAATGGCAATGGCGTCGTGTTCCGCTATTCCCTCTCTAATCCCGGCACTGTTGATGTCCTGCATGAGTTCAGTGCTACGACTGCCGACTTGAACGCGGACGGGGCGGGCCCCGATGGCCCGCTGGCTGTAGGGCCAGACGGAACGCTATACTCGAATGCAGATTACGGCGGGATGAACGGCAACGGTGTCATTTACGGCGTCCGGCCCGATGGTTCCTTTGAGGTTCTGCACACTTTCAGTGCAACAGATCCAACAACGGGCGCCAATTTCGATGGCGCGACTCCCGATGACGGTATGGTGTTTGATAAGCAGAACAACAGCCTTATCGGCATCGCCGAATACGGGGGTCAGGGCAGCAGCGCCGGTTTCAATAACAGTGGCGGTACGTTGTACGAACTGAACTTGGACAACTCCGGGCACAACGGCGGTCACTGATTCCGGAGCAGCCGAACTCGCTGTTGGAAGGGTCGAGCAAGCGCCGAGGATCTTTTCCGTTGGGGTCCGCGGCGCTTGCTTCACGTTGACCGGCGCGATCGAGACCAGCCACGGTTGGCGCCCTGCCCAACCGTGGGCTTTTTGACCGGCAACGCGGTGGCGACGGCATAAAGTACAATGTCATCGCCACCCGGCGACTGAAAGACCGGTGAAATTTTGCTAAGGTTCGTCGACCTCCAGGAGGCAACCGAGACGAGTGAGCGGCGGCTATAGTCACAGCCAGATAACCGCCGACCGTGTCCTTCGGTCTGCGCCCTTTCCATCCGCAACGCTCAAGGCCACAGACACGAATGCGGGTGGCTGCGCGCCTGCCGCCTCTTCCACCCGAGGCGCCTAGACTTGGATGGCCTGCCAGCCCCGAGTTTCTCCAGTCGCTCCTTCTGCGCCCCGGCCGCCCCGGTTGGCTTGCGGCGCCTGCGGCCGGGCACGGCTGGTTCCCTGTCAAGGCTGTCAAGGCTGGTTTCCTTGACAAGCGGCGGGATCCGTTCTTATACTCGAAGCTGGACGGGCGGGAATAACTCAGTGGTAGAGTGCGACCTTGCCAAGGTCGAAGTCGCGGGTTCGAATCCCGTTTCCCGCTCCAGAACTAATAGCTTACGACAGCTCCTCAATTGGCGCGGTACCCAAGTGGTAAGGGAGAGGTCTGCAAAACCTTTATGCGACGGTTCGATTCCGTCCCGCGCCTCCAAGGATTCGAAGGCGCTCGCGCTGCAGCCAATTCAAGTGTTTGTTCCCACCCGGTGGGCCTGTGAATCGCCGAGGGCCCATGTTTGGGCCTCGATCCTTCTTTCTGTTCCGCCCCTGCGACCATCAACCTCTTCTGATTCTGGCCAGATCGCATGCGTATAGCTCTCGCCCAGATCAACACCACCGTCGGAGATTTTTCCGGTAACGTTGAACGCATGGTGCGCTTTGCCCGCGAAGGCGAGCAGAGGGGCGCAGACCTCGTCATTTTCCCCGAGCTTGCTATCACCGGTTATCCTCCCCGCGACTTGGTGGAGGTTCCTCACTTTGTGGAACGTTCGGAGCTGGAGTTGGACCGTCTAGCCTCCCTGGTGCCCGATGTACGCGTGCTGACCGGTTACGTGCGCCGCTCGGGCGCTGATCCTGGAAAAGCGGTCTCCGATTCCGCTGCTCTGCTCTACGGCGGCCGCCGTCTGCTGACCTACGACAAGATCCTGCTGGCTTTTTACGACGTCTTCGATGAGTCACGGTACTTTGAGCCGGGTCGAGCAGCAGGATTCTATGAAATGGGCGACCTTCGCCTGGGCATCACGATTTGTGAAGACGTGTGGAACGACAAGAACTTCTGGCACCGCCAGCTTTACGCCCGCAATCCCGTGGAAGACACCATGCGCGGCGGAGCGGATCTCTTGCTCAACATTGCTTCGTCGCCATTCGCCGCTGGAAAAATCGAACTGCGCCAGAGGATGCTGCGCGCCATCGCACTCGAGCGCCGGCTGCCCGTGGTTTACGTGAACCAAGTGGGCGGCAACGATCAACTGGTGTTCGACGGATCCAGTATGGCGCTCGACGCCAGGGGCAATGTGATGGCGCGCGCTCGTAGTTTCGACGAGGACCTTGTGTTGTTTGATCTCGAGTCCTCTGCGGGTGACGTCCGTCCCGGTCCGTCGTCAGAGACTGAAGCCATATACGACGCGCTCAAACTGGGCACGCATGACTACATGGCCAAATGCGGATTCAGCAAGGCGTTGGTAGGCTTGAGCGGCGGCATTGATTCGTCGTTGGTTGCTGCCGTTGCGGCTGACGCCCTAGGACCGGAAAACGTCTACGGTGTGAGCATGCCAGGCCCGTTCTCTTCGCCGGGCAGCCTCGTAGACGCCGAGGCACTAGTGCGTAACCTCGGCATCCGTTACCGGGTGATTCCGATTGGTTCGCTATTCGACGCTTACTCGCAGCAGCTTGCGCCTGTCTTTGGCGACCTTCCTCCGGACATTACCGAGGAGAACCTGCAGGCGCGCATCAGGGGTAATATTCTGATGGCGCTGTCAAACAAGTTTGGGGCCCTGCTGCTGAGCACCGGCAACAAGAGTGAGCTGGCGGTAGGTTATTGCACGCTTTACGGCGATATGGCAGGCGGCTTGGCGGTGATTGCCGATGTGCCCAAGACGATGGTGTATGAGCTGGCGCGGTTCGTCAATCGCCAGAGTGAGCGCATTCCGATGGCCTCGCTCACCAAGCCTCCCTCCGCTGAGCTGCGGCCGAATCAGACGGATCAGGACTCGCTGCCGCCGTATGATGTCCTCGATACCATCCTGCGAGCCTATATTGAAGAGCACCAGTGCGCAGAACAAATCAGTAGCCGCTTTGGGTTTGACGTGTACCTGGTGCACGGCATCATTCGGCGCGTCAACCTCGCCGAGTATAAGCGCCAGCAAGCGGCTCCGGCGTTGAAGGTCACGGCGAAGGCCTTCGGCATGGGCCGGCGCTACCCAATCGCCAATCACTATCTTGAATGAATGAACGTGCGAAGAAATCCCTGGGAGACCGGACGTCTCGCCCGCTTCTTGGTCTTCAAGAGAGGCTTGAAAGAGCGGGCGGGACGCCCGCGCTTCCAGGGCTTTCAGCGGCTCAAAGCTGGCGGCTGAAAGTTGAAAGCTGACGAATCCATCTCTCTGCGACATGCTGCAAGAGATTCACATCCAGAATTACGCTGTCATCGAAAGCCTGCGAGTGGACTTTCATCCCGGTCTCAACGTCCTCACCGGCGAAACAGGCTCCGGCAAGTCGATCGTGGTCGATGCGCTGGCCTTGGCTCTCGGCGGGCGCGCCTCACCGGACGTGATTCGGACGGGCGCGGATCGCGCCACCGTCACCGTGGTATTTCGCACCGAGGTCCGTCGCGGAGGCAATCATCGCGCGGGCGGTTTGCCGTGGACCTCATGGCTCGACCGCTACGGCGTCGGCGGCGCCGCCGACGAGGAGATCATGCTGCGCCGCGAGATTCAGGCGGGCGGTCGCAGCCGGCTGCTGGTGAACGATGAGCCCGTCACACTGGCGACGGTGAAGGATCTCGCGCCGCTGCTGGTGGAGGTCCACGGGCAGGGCGAGCACGCAGCCCTGCTGCTGCGTGAGGCCCAACTCGATCTGTTGGACGCCTTCGCTCGCACGGGTGAGCGGCTGGCGGAGGTGGGCGCGCTCCATGAGCGCAGGCGGGAACTGGAGCTTGAGTGGACCCGCCTAAACCAGAGCGAGCAGGAACGGCTGCAGGCGCTCGATCTGCTGCGATTCCAGGTTGAAGAGCTCAGCGCGGCGCGGCTTCAGCCCGGCGAGGACGAGCGGCTGGAATCTGAGCGCGCGGTCTTGCGCAATCTCGAAAAGGTGCGCTCGGCCGCTGCTGCGGCACACGCGGCGCTTTACGAGGACGAAGGCTCAGCGCTCTCGCGCCTGGCAGCGGTGGAGCGCGCGCTCGACGACCTCGCCCGTTACGACCGCGCCCTGGAATCCAACCGCGAATCGCTCAGCTCGGCCCGGGCCGCGCTCGACGACTTGTCTCGCGCTCTCGGTGATTACATCGCCGGGCTTGAGGTCGAGCCTGGCCGGCTCGAAGAAGTTGAAGACCGCCTGGCGCTCCTCGACCGGCTGAAGCGGAAGTATGGCAGCACCGTGGATGAGATGCTGGCTTTCGCCGAACGCGCCCGGCTGGAGCTCTCGCGGTTGGAGCGAGCGGACGAGCGCCGTGAGGAGGTGCGGCGGTCGCTTGAGCAAGCGCGCGAGGCGTACGCGAAGGCGGCTGGAGGGCTCTCTCATGAGCGCCGCCAGTCAGCCGGGCGTCTTGCACGCGAGGTGCACCGTGAACTGGCACAGCTCGGCATGGAGAAGGCGCGCTTCGAAGTGCGGTTCGAAGATGCCAGCGCTGGAGCCGAGCCAGAACCAAACAGTTCCGCTGGCGGCCCGAAGGGCATTGACCGCATCACTTTTCTAGTGTCGTCAAATCCGGGTGAGGAGGTCCGCCCGCTCGACCGCGTCGCGTCCGGAGGGGAGCTTTCGCGCTTGATGTTAGCGTTGAAAACCGTCATCGCCGGACTCACAGCCGGCGGCAATCCTGTGAGCCGCACGCTGGTGTTTGACGAGGTCGATGCCGGCATCGGCGGGCGCGTGGCCGAGTGCGTGGGCGAGCGTTTGAAGCGGCTTTCGAAGCAGAACCAGGTGCTTTGCGTGACGCACCTCCCGCAGATTGCATGCTTTGCGGATCACCACTACTCGGTGGAGAAAATCGAGCGTGGCGGCAGGACGTTCGCCGAGGTTCAATACCTGCCTGCGGAGCGGGAGCGCGCCGCAGAACTTGCGCGCATGCTCTCCGGGCGCAAAGTCACCGAAGCCGTTCTCGAACATGCCGCGGCCATGCTGAAGCAGGGAAGGGGTAGCTAGCCCAGTTAGATAGCCGCGCAGACGTCGGTTATTTCCCATCTTTCATCGCGTCGTCCACGGCTTGAAAGAATATCTCCGGCGCCGCGGCGCCCTGGAACCTTCCGTTGATATAAAAGGTGGGCGTGGAGTTGACGCTCAGCTCCTCGCCTTCGTGCATTCCCTGTTCCACCCTTGCCTTTGCGCCGCCTGGGGTATCGACGCAACTGGCAAGCTTGGCGCCATCCAAACCCACCTGCTGCCCGTAGCTCATCAAGAGTTCGCGCACCTGGGAGGCGTTCGCCTGCGCGGCGTCAATGTCATTTTGGTGCTGGAAGATTAACGTTCGGTAGGGCACGAACTTCGAAGAATCAATCTGATAGGCGCACTCATTGGCGATGGCTGCGGTCTCGGCCCACTGATGGATCTTCACCAGAGGAAATTCCTTGAACACTACGCGGACCTTGTCGCCGTACTTCGGCACCAACTGATCCTCGAGGAATTGATGCATGCGCGCGCACGACGGGCATTCGAGATCCGCGAACTCGACGATGGTCACGGGAGCGTGGGCGGGCCCCTGCGTCGGCAGGTCTCTCACCGTCATGACGCTCAGGGCCTGCTTGCGGGGATCGACGTTCAGCGCGTAAACCATGCCTCCGAGATTCAGGTACTTCTTGTCATCGGTGACCAGGAACTCCTGGCTCTGCGACGGATGCACAGCGTCGTTGGCCATAACAGTTACCGAGAGAAACCCTGGGTACTTGGAAGGGTGCAACGCGCCCGTAACAGTAAGATTGACGCTCGTGGGAATTTTGAACGCCTCTCGCACCGCTTGAGCGACCGCGCCGTCGACATCACCGTTAAGGGCCACCAGATCGCCCACCAGGAGCAATCGCCCGTTCTTGGAGATCGAGAGAGCCTGCTGACGCGGTTGCTTGCCGTCGTCGATGGTGACGACGGTCTTGTAGTAGTCTGGGCTGGGGGACGGTTCCAGGGGGCCCATCGTCAGCTTCACCGTGCTCACCACGCCGAACTTGTCCCGCACGAACTGGAGTATCTTATCCGACGATGGCGCTTCGGACTTTGACGTAGACGCCGAGTGTGTTTGAGTGCGGGGATTGGCCGAAGCCGCGGGGGCGGCAGCCACAAGTTTCGTTCGGAGTGGAAATCCAAGAAGGCCGGCAGCCAGCACGATGCCACCCAAGCCAATTCCTGCGTGCTTGAGATTCTTCATTTGTAGTTTCGCTCCAATTCTGACACGGTAATCGCACGAAGAACCCGTAGCTTTCGCAACGGGAATCACTTAGTTATTTTATCGAATGAAGGCTCAGTAAATCAAACTCACGACCTACCTTCTTCTACAAGCCTCCGTCGGTCTTGCTTCGGCGACGCGCACGATGGTTGCGACGAGATCGACTAGCTCAGACCACCAACAGCGCCTCTCGGCCTCACATCACCTGACGCTGGCGTTAATGGGGCGAATTCTGCGGCGCCTCGTCAGCGCCCGTCAACAGCTCATGCCGCAGCACAAGATACGCGCCATTCGTCCAACCAAATCCGATCTGGTTTTGCGAGTAGCCGACGTTGACTTGCGTTTCGGAAGAACGCGTCACCACGTTGTATTTCTCGCGAATGGTTCCGTCGCGCCGGAAGTTCTCCGCCACTGTCGAAAGAAATTGTTGTGATAGGAGCGCGGCATCCTTCTCATCGCCGTAGAGGCGCAATCCCTCGCCGGCAATCAGTTGCACGGGCGCCCAACCGTACGGGTTGTCCCACTGGGCGCCGGTGGTGTAAGGGCTGGTGTCGATGCCGCCCGGTCGGTCAAACAAGGAAAAGTTCTTCTCCACAGCCTTGGCCTGCTCGGGCGACGCCGCACCCACCCACAGCGGGTAGAACGTGGTCGCGTACTCGTAGGACGACTGTTGGCCCTTCTCGAAATCGTAGTCAAAGTAGAGGCCGCGGCTCGAGTTCCAGCAATACTGGTTGATCTTTGACCGGCGTTCCGTTGCTTTCTTATCCCAATCCTTTGCGTCTTGTTCGTGCCCAAGCTGGCGGCTCATCCAGCTCAGGTCAGCCTCCGCCTGGTAGAGCAAACTATTCAGGTCCACTGCGGCGTAATGATGAGTGAAAGCGCCGAAGGGCCCAAATCTGAAGCTGATGTCGTAGCCCGACTCCCGCATGCTGCGGTCGCCCTTGTAAAAATCGCGACTCAGGGACACGTCCTTCACCTTGTCGCAGCCGGAGGCTGAGGACGTGGGAGCGGAGGACGGCGTTTCGGAACCCTGATCGCAGACCAAAACGGAGAAAGCAGGACCCGTCGCAAGAGCCGCTTCAGCATGGCCCTCCGCCTTCACCAGGATCGAGTCCGCCTCGCTCGGATGAAGCAGCAAGTACGCGGCGACACCGCGAAAGTAGGTATCGGTATCAGGCCCCAGTTCCGGCGCCGGTCCCTCGCCGAAGGCGTAATAGCGGGACAAGCCTGTGGTACCGGCCAGGTGAGGCGCCGTCACCCAGAAGTTGTAGTCCCTGACCGCGTAAGGATAGGCCTGTTCCAGCCAGGCGCGGTCTTGCTTGCCCTGCGCCATCTCAGCCTCATAAACAGCCCTCACCATCGCTGTTAGAAACGGAGGCTGCGACCGCGTGAGGTGGTAAGTGCGGTTGGAATTCAAAATCTCGCCGTAGTGCTCGATTTCAAAAAGAAAGTTTTCCACCATGTTGCGCGCCATGGTGATGTTGCCGTCCTGCAGAAGGCCTCGAATGATGAAGTAGCTGTCCCATCCGTACATTTCGTTGAACATGCCTCCGGGCACCACGTAAGGATTGGGCAGATAAAGCAGTCCGGGCCGGAGCTTATTGACGTCGACCTCGCCGAGATGATGAATCACAGCGGGAAGGTGCTCAACGTCTACGCTGCATCGGGATTGCAATTCAGTGAGAGCGGGCGGCTCCGCGTAATCGGCCGGCAAATAGAGGACTGGCCTTTGCGAAAACTTGGGATCCACCAGAGACTTGCACTCGCTCATCGAGCGTGTCAGCGAGGTCCAGGCGCCCGAGATGTAGTGCAGGACGTCGGAGTCGCTTTGGACGTTCGCGGCCTGCCGCGCCCCAGCGAGGCTTGCAGACCCGCACCCCAGCAGCACCAGGAAGAGCATACGCCGGGTGCGAAAGGGTTGCCGGGTTATCGAGCCGTCTTGAGGCATCGTGACATCGTGAGGCGCGCAGCACCCGCTACCCGTCTCCAGCTTCGCTCGGGTGCGCGGCTTTGCGGCTGGCCAGGCGCACACCTAAGCGGAACTCGACGCCACAGTGGCGGCAAAGGAGCGGTCTCGAGTGGCTTCGGCCAGCTTTCCGCGGACAAATGCGGCGAGAGCAGCACTTGAGTAGTCGGGCGCCTGGGCGGAAAAAATGGGCTTGGAACTCAAGTCATGCAGGAGGCCGAGATCATGCCACACTGAAGCATCGACTAAGGCGCGGTCTCCAGAGGCATGGTTCTGGAGTACGGTCCCAACTGAGAGCGCTGTGTTCACGGAAATAAACGCGTTCGCACTCGCCAGCGATCGTTGCGCCGAGGACTTGAAATCTTGGCGCGAGCCATCCACAACCACCAAGTACAACAGAGGCTCGATGAACTCCAGAATGCTGTTGCTTTCGATGATCACCCAATCCGCGCCGCGCAGTTTTCGATAGAGAAGAGGCAGCGCGCTCGCAAGCTGGCCTTGGCGCGCCCGGAGCCAAAGCGATTGCCGGGCTCCGGCCGCTAGATATCGGCATGTGTCGGCGCGTCCCTCACCGTCGGTTTCTTCGGTGAGCGCGAAGGGGTGTTCGGTAGGAGCGCAACCGCAGGGCTGACCGTCGTGGGAGCAAATACCGTGCCCGTACTGCGTGATCTTCACCGCCGTCCAACCGAACGATGAGAACTCGCGGATGAGCGCGGACATCACCGAGGTCTTGCCGATGTTCCGGGTGTGACCGCCAATCACCACGACGTTCATGCGGCTCTCCAAGGGCGTCTCCAGTATAGCGCGGTCGTGCCAGCACTAACCCGTGCAGGCTACGGGCCGGTCGGCTTGGGACCGTCATTCCCAGGAAAACGAATCTCCACGCGGAACTTGATCCAGTGAATCTCGCCAAGATCCACGCCGTCGGCAGTTCGCTTCCCCGGAGTTATCTTATAGTCTTCAATCCATAGCCTGCCTGTTCCCGACGGCGATGAGCCTAGCTTTGCCAGCGCCTGGTCCACCTCGCTCTTCGGATAGGTATAAGACCACAAGACGAGATTCACTCTCTTTCGCTCAACCTTGAAGTCGTCGCAGTTCAGCACGAACTTGAAGTCCCTCGGGGAGACGCGCACCGCATCCTGCGCGGTGGTGGCGTATGACGTGTCAAGGTATCGTACGTTCTGGAAGCGATACGGCGGCGTCACGACCCAAGTAAAATCCCCGCACTGAGGTTCCGAGGGAGGGATGTGCGGAGACACTTCGATGGTCCAGCCCGTGATACCCGCACCCATCGTATCGGGTGACAGAACAAAGTCGAGTCCGTGGCTGATCTGTTTTCGGTAGGTCTGGCCTTCCGCTGCTTCGCCCGAGAAAGTGACGGAGCGGCCCTGAGCGCCTAGGCGAGCGGCACAGACTGCCACGAGAAGGAACGCACGCAGAGGTCGCGGCCTCATGTTAGCGCCACAGTAGCACACCCGGAGACGGCGTCGATACAGCTCAGTTCCATATCGTTCTCTGGCGGTCTGTAGGATACAATGCAGTCATGATTCAGGAAGTGCTTCCCGTTGGAATGCTGCAGTGCAATTGCTACGTGCTGGGTGATGAGAACACCCGCGAAGCGGTGGTGATCGATCCCGGCGATGACATCGAGCGCGTGCAACAGATCCTCACGCGCCACCGCTTGAGGCCGAAATACATCGTTGCTACGCACGCTCACATTGATCACGTGGGCGGCATCGAAAAGCTGGCGCGAGCCACAGGCGCGGCGGTGATGATGCATCAAGCGGACTTGCCGCTGTATCAGAATCTGGCGGCGCAGGCGGCCTGGCTCGGCGTGCGGGCGCCCGGCACGATTGACGTGGACCAGTTCCTGCGCGAGGGAGATCGACTGGCTTGGGGATCGCGCGCTCTCGAAGTGCTGCACACGCCCGGACACTCGCCGGGCAGCCTTTGCCTGCATCTACCGGGTGATGACGAGCGCGTATTCAGCGGGGACACGCTGTTCGCTGCCAGCATCGGCCGCACCGATCTTTGGGGCGGCTCGTACCCCGAAATTCTGAAGTCCATCGAGGCCAAGCTGCTGGCCTTGCCGGATAGCACTCCCGTGTTTCCCGGCCACGGTCCTGCCACCCGCATCGGAGAGGAACGGCAGTCTAATCCCTTCTTGACTGAGCTTGGCTGACCTCAGCGCAAAGAGCCTCTCAACACGGAGTTCACGAAGACGCTCTTGGTCTTACTGTCGAAGGCTTTTGGGGCGCAGAGAACACTGAGAAACCCCCAATGTGGGGTCGGGCGTGCAATAATGTTCAGATCAGCGAAAGGGTAGGCTATAAGTAGCCTATGCTAAAGCAGGGCCCGCTCCAGGGTGGCCCTGCCGTCCGGTGAGTTACCTGGAGTTTTCGCGGCTGGCCACGTACTGCTTGGCGTGCGCCAGCAGCGCGGCCGCCTGGGGCAGGGCTTCAACGGCCTTGGACACCAGAGGGTCATTCTGGGCTTCGAGGGTCAGACGCACGTCCTCGCCATAGATGTCGTACACCAAAAGATCTCTCAGTTGCTCCTTGATGTAGTCGAGGTTGTCCTGAACGTTTTCCGGAGTCACGTGGATATCCTCATCGGCGAGATACTTATTAAGCTCGTCGACCACCTCCGGCGTCACCTGGAAATCGCGGGGAATGGTCTTGTGCACTCCAAGGTAATGCTGGGCAAAATCGTAGAGCGCGCCGCGGTCAGCAAGCTTCTGTTGCACGTCGTTGAGCTTGGGCGGCGGCACCTCGATATCCGGCGTGATCCCACCCCCGCCGTACACTTCGCGGCCGCCATCGGTGAGGCGCACCTGCGAGTGGGGAGCAGGGCCCTCTTCATCCCGGTTGTAGTAGTCGTAGAGAGAAACGTCCTGGTAATTCCGCTGGATCAGCCGCCCGCTGGGAGTGTAGTAGTGCGCGGTGGTCAGCGCCAGGCCGGCGTGCTCGCTCAGCGGATAGACGGTCTGCACCAGGCCCTTGCCGAAACTCGGCTCACCCATAATCAAGGCGCGGTCATGGTCCTGCAGCGCCCCGCTCACGATTTCGGAGGCGCTCGCCGTATAGCGGTCAATGAGCACCACCATGGGGTATTCGTCGCCGTGATTGCCGCGCGTGACGTAATAGCGCTTCTCGTGCGAGGCGCGCCCGTAGTGGTAAACGATAAGCTGGTCTTTGGAAAGAAAGTGGTCTGAAACGTCCACCGCTTCCTCCAGCAATCCGCCGGGATTGTCGCGGAGGTCAAAGATCAACCCCTTCAAATCACCGCCTTGGTTCAGCTTCTTCAGCGCCGCCGTCAGCTCATCATCGGTGGTCTCGTCAAAGCCGCTGAGCTTGATGTAGGCGATTCCCGGCTTCAGCATGAAGGCATCGACGACGGTCGGGTTGTTGATCTCGTCGCGGGTGATGGTAAACTCCACCGGCTCTTCATAGCCTTCGCGCTGCACGGCGACGTGCACCACCGTGCCCTTGGGGCCCTTCAGAAGAGTGGCCACCTGAGTGGTGTCCATTCCTACGGCGCTCTTACCCTCAATCGTCCAGATCATGTCGCCGGGCCGAATGCCGGCCTTGAAGGCGGGCGATCCGGGAATCGGAGCCTTAACGAAGGTACTCAGCTTGCCGTTCTTGTTGAGCTGCGCCTGGATCGTCATGCCCACGCCGTAATACTTGCCCTCCTGCTCTTCGCGGATGCGGGCGAAGTTGGCGGGATCAAAGAAGTTGGAATGCGGGTCAAGGGTGCGGAGCATGCCCGGAATGGCGCCCACCGGCGCGTTGAGCCCGTCGGGGCCGTAGATCGCCTTGTTGGGATCAACTTTGTCAGCGTACTCGCGCTGCACGATGTCGTAAATGTTGGTAAAGTCCTTGAGGCTGGTTTGCACCTGCTGGTCGTCGCCGCTGGCCGGCGTTGCCTCGATGTTGGGGCCGTAAAGCCCCCCCGCCACCGTCCCGGCAGAAACCGCAAAAATGACGAACCAAACCAGCCGTCGAGTAGGCTTCATGATGCTCCTTGTATCAAAGTTCCGAGTATAACATGCCGAGCGCGCCACAGGGGCCGCCCGCGAAGGGCGCCTTCCTGCTGGTCCTCAACTTCGCGGAACCTTCGCCAGCGAGTCGCGCGCCCGTATCATTACCATTGGATGCTGCTAATCCCTCCAGTGAAGGCCCAAGAGACTGAATTTGATTCCCGCGAGCCGGTTGATCATTCCGCGCTCGGCCGTTCCGGCGCAATCCCATTCTCATTTCCCCTGGCTCGGCTCGCCCGCGACGGAAACACCACTTTACAAAACGGACCCTTCAGCTCTCAAAACGGTGGCTTGGTGTAAATTTTACCGAAGCTGATTTCAAAGGACTTCTTGGCTTTGTGTAAAATTTACACAAAGCCACCAAGCTATTGATTCCACATAACTTCTTGGCTTTGGCACGAACCCAAAATTATGTAACCTACTGATTCTGAAAGGCCCCTTGGCTTTGGGGGGTAGGGGGGTGGGGGGGGTGGATGAGTATGGCTCTTGGTAACCAGTTGTATAACTTCAGGTGTCATTCCTCCACCGTCCCATCGCCAGCATACAGCAACCTGCTGTGGTCGCCACGCCCGAATCCAGGCTCGACCCTTGTCGTCATCCGCCTGACTCCATCACGACCATCTCGGCCTTTGCGCCGGTTGGCTTCAAGCCGAGCCTCGGTGATCGTCGGTGACTTTCGGAGTGACATCGTCGGCTTGACTTCGGACCAACCTCAAACCCGGCTAGCACCCTGGCGCATGAACATCAGCCGGATGAGCGCCAGCATCAGATAACCAGATGATACATACATCATATAATTAAATCAATAACAAAATGGGAGGGCTCGGGTGTAGCGAGTGGTTTCAGGGAGCGGGCTGCGTCGTAAAGTTTCCGAACGGTCGATTGAGCCAGCGAAGGGCGATGCTCGGCCAGGTCGTTGCGAATCGCCTCTAAATCGTCTGCGGCAGCGGCTGACCAACGGATGCGCCTCAAGGCTGAAGCATCCGCGCAACCCGGGCATCCATTTCTTCTTCTTCGATGAACTCACCGCGTTCTATTTGATCGATTCCAATCTGCACCTGCTCCTGGAACCATTCGTTACGGGCAAGCAGGTGGTGAACGGCCTCTTGCACGAGTTCGTCGGTTCCACGTCCGGTCTTGACAGCAAGCTCGTTGAGTTTGGCTTCGTCAGTTTGCGGTAAATGGATTTCCATGCCTTCACAGTAAGGGCAAGGAGGGTGACTGTCAAGTGCCGGTGGGTGACGCAGCGGAGATGGTTTGCGCCGGAGTAATGGTGATGGCGGCTCACAGCCGCGTACATTACAAGGACAATGTATGCGTCACCCTGGTTGGGCGTCCGGTCGCAGCCTCAGGGTCTGCGATGAACGGTCCAACCAAAAGCAAGAACGTCGGACCGCCCTTGACCCCGCGCCCGCACGCTCGATACTGGATGTTCACACTCCCTTGGTTTTCCCAGGGCGTGGCCCGGGCGTTGCCCGGCGCTGTCTGTCCAGGCTTTGTTAGACCGTTATGCGCATCGAAACGTGAATTTTGTTCTCGTTTCGTCGTCGTAGGGCCGACCCTTGGGTCGGCCTTGGCCGGGGCAAGCCCCGGCCCTACATCCGGATATCAAGGGCGGAGCCCTTGGCTAGTTAGTACGGCCCTTCGGGCCTAAGAAATGTAGAAACCCAAGTGCGGCGGTCGGAGACCGCCGCTAGCACGGGCTGGAAGCCCGTGCCACGTGGCATGGCCATCCTGGCCATGCGATGAATGTACAAACTCCAAGCGGCGGTCGGAGACCGCCGCTACAGCGCTTATAGCCGCCGGGCTTGTTCTTCCAACCACTTCGGCGCTCACAGACCGCCGCTACAGCCGCTGGATGGAATTTTTCACACCTTCTGATCTCCTGGGGCCGAAGGGCAGGCCGGGTTCGCCTTCGCGACACACGCCTCCTGAAACGCAAACGTGGCATGCTTCACTATGCAAGGTTAGGTCCCTCGTGAGGGGAACCTGCTTGGGAAGACACCGCCACCGGTGACAAATTAGCAGCGGGCTGCACTCGCTGCGGGAGACAAGATTCTATGGCAAAGAAGAACGCACCCCCCGCTCCTGAAAACTACGTTCGTCTTGAAGGAAGTGAACGGCGCCCTACTGCGGATGCAAAGCTTTTAGGGCCGGCGGACTTGCAAGAGCGCATGACCGTAACCATCGTTTTGCGGCGCAGGCCGGACGGAGAGCCGGTTCCCGATTTCGAGTCGTTCCAAAAGACTCCCCCCAGCGCCCGCCGCAGGCTCTCGCAGGAGGAGTTCGCGCAGAAGTACGGCGCGTCTGAGGAAGACATCAAGAAAGTGACGGATTTCGTCAGCTCACAAGGCCTGAACGTTGACGAAACGAACGCCGCGCGGCGCAGCGTGGTTGCGTCGGGAACCGTGGAACAGATGAGTAAGGCTTTCGGAGTCAGTCTCAGCCAGTATGAACATACCATTACCCTACGCCGCGGGCAGAAGCCCGTCAGGCACACCTATCGAGGCCGCGACGGATTTGTTCACGTACCGCAAGGCCTGGCAGCGATCATCGTGGGCGTCTTTGGCCTGGACAACCGGAGCATCACCAAGCGCAATGCCGCTGACCCTCCGGGTACCACCACCATCTCGGTTCCTCAGGTGAGGCAACTGTACAACTTTCCCTCGAACACGGCGGCGGGCCAAACCATCGCGATCTTCTGCGGGCTCACCGAATTTGGCGATGGCTACGACGTCAACGATATTCAGACTTACTTCGCCGGTCTCCCTGCCGGGTTTCCTCAACCCACCATCACCGACATTCCGGTGCACGGTTCCAACTCCGGCGCGGATCCCTTTGGTGAAATCACTCAGGACATCGACATCGCTGGTTCAGCCGCCCCAGGCGCTGCCATCGCCGTCTATTTCACCACACACAGCCAACAGGGCTGGGTGGACTGCATTCAGCGCGTCATTCAGCCTAATCCCGGCGATCCGGTCTGCTCGGTGCTCTCCAGCAGCTATTACGTTTGCGATGGCGACGACGCCACCGGAATTGCGCACACCGGAGCTTCAACGGCTTGGATCAATGCCGTGACGGCGCTGTTTCAAGACGCGGCCATTCAGGGAGTGACGGTCTGCATCGCCACGGGAGACACCGGCACCGACTCCAAAATCGGAGACGGAAAAGCCCACGTTCAATACCCTGCCAGCGATCCATGGGTGTTGGCTGTCGGGGGCACGACGGTGGGAAACGTCAGCGGCTCATCGTTTGACGAGTACGTTTGGAACGACACCTTCTTCGGAGGTCAGGCAGGCGCCACGGGCGGCGGCATCAGCGACTTTTTTTCCCAACCGAGCTACCAGAGCGGCGCGGGCGTACCGACATCTCTGAACGATGGACACACCGGGCGAGGGATTCCAGACGTTGCCGCGAACGCAAGTCCGAACAGCGGCTACCCGTTGACGGTGGGTGGGAGTGGGAGTGTCGGCAACGGCACGAGCGCCTCAGCGCCTTTGTGGGCCGGACTGATTGCCAGCATCAATGCTGCACTGGGCGCAGACGTCGGGTTTGTAAACCCTGCGATTTATGAAGTCGGGTCGGCCGGATTCCGCGACATTGTAGGCGCGCCGGGTCCGGCAGACAACGGGCTGAACGGCGTGGCCGGCTATCCTGCGGGCTCGGGCTGGGACGCCTGCACTGGCTGGGGCAGTCCGAACGGAAACGCGCTCCTCGATTCACTGCGGGCCATCTACAACCGAACTCTCTACTTCATCGTCGATAAGAGCACCTTTGGGAAGGATGAAGTTGCTGACGTCATCAGCGCAGGCGGTGGTCTGTATCCGCAGGCCTTTTGGGTTGTGCTGGAAGGGTTTTCCATTCAGCAGATCGGCAGCCTTACGCCGGCTCTCGGCGGCGCGTTCGATAGCATTCCCGGAGTGGCCATTTTCCTGGATGCCGCCGGCGCCGAATATGAGGACCCTACCAACCTCTATGCGCCCCAGAGGGTGCGTTTCCCCTTCGACATCATATTCTCGTCTGCGGCGCTGGGAGCGTTTCCCGCCTCCGGTTTGGGCCCGTTGGAGGATATTCTCACGGCATCGATCACGGTGGCTGGAACCACGCTGACTGCGGAAGCCCTCTTTCAACTGGTGTCCGGAGCCGACCCCTATTTCACCAACATCGATCCGACTCACAACAACGCCTTTTATCTAAGCCAGGACGTGCGAGTGTTTTCCGCAGCCAACGGAGATACTCCTCTGCCCGGCGGACCCACAATGAGCGGCAGCGACCCGTACTCGTTCATTCAAAACCTGCTGGGCTTCATGAATGGCAGCGCCGCCTTCACCACTCCGGGACCGGATCCCTTGAATGCTCTGCCGGGTCAGTCGGGGTACGAAACGGGCGACTCCTCGGTGACTCCGCTTAATCCGTCCAACAATCAGAATTTCAATTTTGCGGTCGCTCGCGTGCGGCTGCAGGATGCCGCCCTCGCCAGCGCGCAGGGCGTCCGCGTATTCTTCAGGCTGTGGGTGGCGCAATCCTTCGACACCGACTTCCAGCCTTCCACCACCTACAAGAGTACGCTCGGCACCACGGGAGCAGACGCCGGGAAGCCTATCTTCCCGTTGCCGTCGGGCACGGGACTGATGGACCCCTCAGGCCAGAGCGTGCAGACGATTCCGTTTTTCGCGACGGACGCAAACGGCACGCATGATTACGACTTCACCGTGCCCAACGCTAACATCCGCAATATTCAGGTGCCGGCGAATCAGGATAAGGTCTGGGCCTATTACGGATGCTTCTTGGACGTGTACGATGCCAGCAATCAGTCGAAGTTTCCCGGCACGCACCATTGTATCGTGTCCGAAATCGCTTACGACGACGCGCCCATCATCAACTCCGGGGGAGTCACCGAGAGCCCCGAGAATTCAGACAAAATGGCGCAAAGAAATCTGCAGATCACGTCCTCGGGAAACCCCAGCTATCCGCTGACCCATCGAGTTCCTCAGGCGTTCGACATGCGTCCGAGCAATCCGGTGAGCCCCAATGCGGGACTGCTGCTTAACTATCCCGATGAACTGATGATCGATTGGGGCAAGACACCGGCGGGAAGTGTGGCCAGCCTGTATTGGCCGCAGATCAATGCTTCTGACATTCTTGATTTGGCGACATCGCTGTATGGCACGCATTCGATGACGGCTTCAGATGCCAATACGATTCAGTGCACGGTGGTCAAAGGGGTGACGTACATTCCCATACCTGCGGACACCGGCAAGAATTTCGCGGGCTTGCTTACGGTGGATCTGCCGAGCAGCGTCCGCGTGGGACAGGAGTTTCAAATCAAGGTGCGACGCGTCTCTTCTCGGCAGTTGCCGGGAACGGTGGGAGGAAGGCAGATTGGGCCTCAAATTAACGCTGAGACGGGAAGCTTCCAGAAGGGCCACGTGATGCGCAATTGGAGGTACGTCACCGGAACGTTCCAGGTGACGATTCCCGTGGGCGCAGACGAAGTGTTGCTTTTGCCGGAAGAGTCCACGCTCGCCATCCTGAAGTGGCGGCAGGAGAACATGTCGCCGGCGAACAGGTGGTATCCCGTGCTCCAGAGATACGTCGCGTACGTCGCGGGACGAGTGCAGGGGTTTGGCGGCGATCCCGCATCCATCAAGCCGTCGCTCCAAGGGGTGCCCACAAAGCCCAAGCGGCCGCCGAAAGCCGTGGCGGAGCACCAAGGCAAGGTCTGCGAGGTGGTGTATGACTGCTTCGGAGACTTCCGGGGCTTCGTGCTGCAGGAGTGCTGCTCAGAGCGCCGGTTCTTCGAATGTTGCGAAGAGGCCGTTGGGGAGCTCGCGTTACGCGCCTGTAAAGAACGGCTAAAAGTGACGGTGTACGCAGACGATAAGCACGACCACGAGATCTGCGAGATCCGGATCGGCTGCTGAAGAGTCGGACGGTACCGACCCCACCGTTACAACGTCGGTTTGATATTTGACGCGTTCCGCGATTTCGCAGGATTCGGCGGGGCTCTGAAGCCCCGCCCTTTTCGAATCCTGCTGACGAGATGCGTTGCGAAGTCGTTGCCATCAGCCGCGCCGGGGCTACCCACACTCAACGGACAGAGTGTTTACCCGGTTCACTCCGGCGCTGCTCCGTCTCGATCAGTTTCGCTGCTGCGCTGCCGGCTCTCTCCCGAGTTCCGAGCGTAAAGTAAAAGGTAGCGCCCTTATCAAGCTCCGCCTCGGCCCAGATGCGGCCGCCATGTTTGTGAATGATGCGTTGCACGGTGGCCAGGCCCACGCCTGTGCCTTCAAAGTCTTCCCGCCGGTGAAGACGCTGAAATACGCCAAACAGCTTATTAGCGTATTTCATGTTAAAACCCACACCGTTGTCCCGAACAAAGACCACCGGCTGGCCCTCGTGGTGAGTCTGGCCGACTTCAATGACGGCCGTCTTGCGCGGCCGAGTGTACTTGATGGCGTTGGAGAGCAAGTTGTAGAACACCAACTTGATCAAGCCTGCGTCGCACTCCACGAACGGCAGATCCTCGATGCCGCAACGGACGTCACGGCCTTCCAGGTCTGACTTCATCTCCTTCAGAACTTCTGCTACTACTGAGCCAAGGTTGGTGACCTCAATGTTCATTTCGGTCCGCCCAAGACGCGCCAGGCTCAACAGATCGTCGACCAGCCGCCCCATCTCCAGCGCGCTCGCGGCGATTTGCCGGAGACTGTCGTTGGCGGCGGCCGGCAATTCGCGGTCGAGACTTTCTTCGAGTATCGTGCAGAACCCGTGGATGTGCCGCAGAGGGGCGCGAAGGTCATGAGCCACCGAGTGAGTAAAGGCCTCCAGCTCGTCGTTGGTTTCGCGCAACTCCGCATTGCGGCTCTCCAAATACCGATTGAGGGTGTGAATTTCGTTCTCGGCCCGCTTTCGTTGCGTGACGTCGCGAATGGCGCTCGACACCAGCGGCCCCTCCTCGGTCTCCAGCGGGCTCAGGCTGATTTCCACGGGGAATTCGCGGCCGTCTTTGTGAAGACCATATAACTCCAGGCTGGCTCCCATCGGCCGCACTCGGGGATCGGCAAAGAAGCCCTTTCGATACCCGGGGTGCTGGCTGCGGAAACGCTCCGGCACCAGCATCTCGATGGCATGCCCCAACAATTCGCCTCGCCGATAGCCGAACAGCCTTTCCGTCTGGCTATTCACCAGCACGATCTTTCCTTCCCGGTCCACCACCACCATGGCATCGGGCGCCGATTCGAGTAAGCCCCGGAATTTCATTTCCGCCCGCTTGCGCTGCGTGATATCGCGAATCGCGCTCGACACGAGGATGCCTTCTTCTGTCTCCAGCGGACTCAGGCTGATTTCCACCGGAAACTCGCGGCCGTCTTTGTGCAAGCCATATAATTCAAGGCCAGCCCCCATCGGTCGCACCCGGGGATCGGCAAAGAAGCCCTTTCGGTGCTCGGGGTGCCGGCTGCGGAAACGCTCCGGCACCAGCATCTCGATCGTTTGCCCCAGCAATTCCTCCCGCCGGTAACCGAACACCTTCTCCGTCTGCGTATTCACCAGCACCATTTTCCCTTCGCGGTCCACGACCACCATCGCGTCCGGGGCGGATTCCAACAAGCCCCGAAATTTCATTTCCGCCCGCTTGCGAAAATCAATTTCCGCCCTAAAGGCCTCCGGCCCCGGCAAAGCGAGGGCCTGGGGAACAAGTCTCACCAGCAAAATGGCGGTGGTCACCGAAGCCACGGCCGTAACGGCCTTCACCGCTCCCGCCAGCCAATAATCGGGGTACCATAGCGTCCACACTTCCAGAGCGTGCGTCAATCCGCATGCCACGATAAAGACGCCAAAGCAAAGGAACATCCAATTGAAAGGCAGGTCTCGTCTGCGCCGAACAACATATAGAAGCGTAATTGGAATTGATAGGTAGGCGAGGAAGATCAGCGAGTCCGATACCGCGTGGAGCAGAATCAGTTTCCAGTTCCACAGGTAACAGTACCCATGCGGCATAAAATTATTGGGAGAAGAGAGATGCCTTAAGATTCCCATGATTCCCATCCTGCGGGGAGTGCGATTTCGATCCAGGCTCAGGGATCGAGGTCAAAGCTCCCCTTTACCTTTGCGGTTCAGCGAATGGGCAAGCCAAGATCTGCGCCCGACGGCGATGCGCCTGTACCAATGCCGGTTGGTTTGGCTACCCGTCGTCTATATTATCATAGCGGTAATAGTCAAGCAACAATTCCCTGTCCAAGGTGTCCCGGTAGCTGCGCAGTCCGAGGCATCACGGCGCAATGTTTCCGGGCAGCCCTCGCTATGCTCGCAGGACCTTAAAGCAGAATTAACATTTGTTCACCTTTGTGCAGTGAATCTCGCCTCGGCGTATGATGCTGTCGGTCGCCGGCGGAGGTATAGCCGGCGAACTCCAATCCGGGAGGAAACGATGAAGGGATTCATTGCGGCGTTCGTCGCCATCGTGGCGGTGGGACTTGCTTCCCCGGCCCGCTCAGCGGAGCCCGTCAAGTTGGTTGCGAAGTATAACATGCCCGAGGACGTCAAAGGGCGCTCTGACCATCTGGGCGTCGACGTAAGCGGCCAGCGGCTGTTTGTTACAGCCGAGACGGCTCACCAGGTTCTCGTCTTCGATCTCGGCACCGGCAGGTTTATCCGGGCTATCACTGGCATCGATATTCCACACGCTATCCTTTACCGAAATGATCTGGACCGCATTTACATTACGGACGGCGGGGCAGGCGAGCTCAAAATCTACGATGGCAAGACCTATAAGTTGTTGGGCGCGGCCACGCTCAAGGTTGACGCGGACTCGATTGGCTACGATCCTGCCACCCACTATCTCTATATAGATAACGGCGGCGGTGACGCGCACGAGACCTTCTCAATGCTGAGCGTGGTGGACACGACGTCCGGTGAAAAGGTAACCGACATCAAGATTGACGGCGACACGCTCGAGGCGATGGCGCTGGAGAGTTCAACGCCGAAGCTTTATGTGAACAACCCGGCCAAAAACCAGGTGGACGTGGTGAATCGCGATACTCACGCGCTGACCGCGAGCTGGCCGGTTACCATGGGCAAAAGAAACGTGGCGATGGCACCGGACGAAGCCTCGCATCGTCTGTTCGTCGCCTGCCGCAGCGGAGCGCTGGTGGTGTTTGATACCGAGACCGGCAAGGAGCTGCAATCACTGCCCATCGCCAAGGGTGTGGACGACCTTATCTTTGACCCCGCCCGCAAACGCCTCTACGCTTTCTGCTCCAGCGGTGAACTCGACGTTTATCAGCAGAAAGACCCTGACCACTACAGCTCCCTCGGACAAATCCAAACGGCACCGGGTGCAAAGAACGCAGTGTTCGTCGAGAGCTTACACCGGCTTTTCACGACCGTACCTCCGCAGGGCGGAGCTCCTGGTCAGGTTTACGTCTACGAGATCGAATGATAGCGGTGAGGTGGATCGAGCCCGGCGGGCACGTGTCCCCGCATGATAGCTCTACTTTCGTGATGCCGAACCTGCTAGAGTTGAGGGCCGACCTTCACTGTAGACGATCAAGGAGACCCATGAGACGTACCCTTCTTGCCCTTGCCGTTGTGATCCTTCCCATCACGATTTGGGCCCAGCAGCCCGGCGCTGCTTCTGAGAGCACACAGGCCGCTCCACGGCGTTCTTCTGAGCAGACGCCCGGTGCCCCACAGACTCCGGGCGAGCGTCCCCAACGTGAGGAACGCCCGGGCACGCCAAGCCAACCGGCCACTCCCCCCTCCGAGCCCCAGCGCGCCCAGCCTGGCGGCGCTCCGGGAGAAGAGATTCGGCCCATGCATTTCGACATGACCGAAGTTCCTCCTGTGGTGACGCACCATCAAATTCGCGTCGCGGGAACGGAGCTGCGATACACCGCCACGGCCGGCCGCCTGCCCATCAGGGACGAGGAGGGCAAGATTGAGGCGGAGATGTTCTTCGCCGCCTACACCCTCGATGGCGCTGACCCTGCCACACGCCCGGTGACCTTCGCTTACAATGGCGGTCCCGGCGCCGCCACCGTCTGGCTGCACATGGGCGCGCTCGGCCCGCGCAAGGTTGTGCTGGAGCCGGAGGGATGGCTGCCGCCGCCACCGTACCGCCTCGAAGACAATCCGAACACGCCACTCGATAAGACCGATCTGGTGCTGGTGGACGCCATCGGCACGGGCTACAGCCGGCCGGCGGATCAGAATGCGGCCCGCCAGTTCTGGAACATGAGCGGGGATATCGCCGCCTTCGGCGAGTTCATTCGCACCTACATCTCAAAGTATGAGCGCTGGTCGTCGCCGCTCTATCTTTTCGGTGAAAGCTACGGCACCACCCGTTCGGCGGGACTCGCCGGATACCTCAACGACCGTGGCATCAATTTCAACGGAATCGTCCTGCTCTCCACCGTGCTGAACTTTGAGACTCTGGAGGATTCGTTCACCAACGACGTGCCCTTCCCGCTGCTGCTCCCCTCGTTCACCTCCATCGCCTGGTATCACAAGAAGCTGCCGCCCGATTTGATGAAAGACCCCGACCGCGCCCGGCAGGAATCGATGCAATTCGCCGAGGGCGAGTATACGCAGGCTCTCGCGGCCGGCGACACGCTGAGCCCGCAGGAGCGGCAGAACATTATCGACAAGCTGAACCGGTACACGGGCATTTCCAAGGAAGTGATTGAGTGGGCCAATTTGCGCATCAACGTCCAGACCTTTACCCACTTTCTGCTCGCCGATCAGCGGCTGCGCGTTGGCCGCCTGGACGGCCGCTTCTCAGGCCCCGATCCCGACGGTTTCATGAACACCCGGTTCTTTGACCCCACCAGCTCGGAAACCGGACCGCCCTTCACCAGCGTCTTCAACGACTACGTGCGCCGCGAGCTGAACTACAAGGTGGACATGCCCTACTACGTCTCGGCGCAGCAGTCGGGAATGTTCCGGTGGAGTTTCACTCCCCCATCGTCCGGCCCCGGTGGCGGCGGTCCTCGCGGCTTGGAGACGGCCACCCCGCTGCGGGAAGCGCTGGTGAAAGACCGTTATTTGAAAATCCTCAACATGGAAGGCTACTACGACCTCGCCACGCCTTATCTCGCGGCTTGGTATACGTTCGATCACCTTGACCTGCCGCCGGAGTATCGGAAGAACATCTCGCACGCCCAGTACGAATCGGGACATATGGTTTACCTGGATTCGAAGGCCCACGCCAAGATGAAGCAGGATTTCGCCAACTTCATCGACGCCACGACGAAGAGATAGAACCGTTCGGCTGCGTTTGTGGGCCGCGCGCGCACCGAAAGGCCGGTGCGCTGCAATGTTGGTGTACCTGGTCCCAACTTGCATCGGTTGCGTGTCATGCGTTACACAACTACGGTGCCCCATCAGCCCTCCGCAACTGACTCTCTGATTCCTCACACAGTCACCGCCGCTGCGCGGCTGGAGCGGTTGCCCCTCGCCAGCTTTCACCGGCGCTTCATTGTGCTGGTTTCCCTCGGCTGCTGGTTTGACGTCTTCGACATTTTCATGATGGCTTACCTGGGCGCGGCGCTGCAGAGTTCGCGCTTTCTCACCCTCGCGCAATTCACACACCTGATCGCCGCCGGATTTCTGGGCATGTTTGTGGGCACAGTCGTCTTCGGAATGGGCAGCGACTACTTTGGCCGGCGCGCCTCCTTCATCGTCATGCTGCTGGTGTATTCGCTGTTTACGCTCCTGGGTGCGTTCGCACCGACCGCAAGGGAGCTGCTCATTCTACGATTCCTGGCCGGCATCGGCATCGGAGCGGAACTGGTGGTGATTGACACCTACGTCTCCGAGATGGTCCCCAGTCACGCTCGCGGCCGTTACGTGGCCATGACTCAACTCATAGGCTTCACCGCAATTCCGGTGGCAGCCCTTCTGGCCCGCGTGCTGGTGCCGGTGTTCTGGCTGATGGCAGGCTGGCGGTGGGTGATGGTGATTGGAAGCGCCGGCGCGCTGCTTGCCTGGTACTTGCGCCGCGGCCTGGTGGAATCGCCTCGGTGGCTGGAGGCGAGAGGGCGGCACAACGAGGCAGCGCGGATCGTCAGCGAAATTGAAGAGCAGGTGGAAGGCGAAATCGCGCACGCGCTTCCCGCCGTGAAACCGCTCGCCGTCGCACACGGTGATCGAATGCCCTTCCGGGAACTCTGGAGGGCGCCCTATCGCGACCGAACTGTGATGTTGATGTTCTTTCAATTGCTTCAGACCGTGGGTTTCTACGGATTCGCCAATTGGGCGCCGACTTTCCTGCTGAAGCAGGGCAATGCCATTGGACCGTCACTCCAGTACGGATTTCTGATCGCCTTGGTAAGCCCGGTCGGGCCGTTGCTGGCCGTGCTCACGGCACGGCGGTTCGAGCGCAAGCACGCTCTGGTGGCGCTCGCTCTGCTGGTCGCGGTCAGCGGGCTTGGCTTTCCGCGCGCCTCGCAAGCGTGGGCCATCGTCGCCATCGGAGCCGCGCTCACCATTTTCGCCTATTGGTTTTCGGCCGTATTTCACGCCTATCAAGCCGAGCTTTTTCCCACGCGGGCGCGCGCCACCGGAGTGGGCTTCACCTATAGCTGGAGCCGGCTGAGCGCCGTGTTCTCCACGCTGATCATCGGGGCGCTCGTCACGCACGGCGTTTTTGCGGTGTTTCTCTTCATGGCCGCCGCCATGAGCTCGGTGGCCCTTATCGTGGGCGTCTGGGGGCCAAAGACCAACGTGGCCACGCTGGAAGAGATTTCGCGATGAGAGGGCGTGAGGCTGACCCGGTGAACCCGAGGCGAGAAGGCGGCGGTTGCGCACCCTTGGGACGAGGCCAGTAGACTAGCCTCTCTGTGGCTTCAGGCACCGAGCACCATCGAGCGTCTAACAGCGTGATGAAAAACGGCGTACGATTCATGTCATTTCGAGCGAAGCGAGAAATCTCGCTTTGAAAAGAGAAGACTTACGAGATTTCTCGCTGCGCTCGAAATGACATGAATCGGGCTTTTCATCATCCTGCTAAAGCTTCGCGTATCCGCCCTTCCGAAGTGCTTTAGGAAGATAACTCCCGAGCGGGCGCCCCCATTTCTTCGGCGACTCACAGCACAACCGCGCCAACCCGGCGGGAGCGGCAACCCCAAAGAAGAATTCACCACAGAGATTACGGAGGCCGGAGAGATTACGGAGGCCACAGAGATCTTCTCTGTGGTCTCCGTGCCTCTGGGCTGAGTTGTTCGTTGCACGCGGAGCCGTACAGCGGGAAACAGGCCGGGAGCGCTCATGCCGGTGGAGCCCAGACACCATAATTCACTCACGCTCCACCCCCAGCCTGCCGAAAAAATAGACAGGGGGTGACACAAGTCGTTGCGGAGGATGGGCCAAGGGGGTTAGGTCCATCCATCGACCTGGCCACCCCTGCTAGGGAGTTTACATCTGTGTTACGCCGTTGTCCAACTATACACTTTCCGGCGCACTGCACCCTCCGCCCGCTGACCGTTCTTGAGCCGGTGCCCTCCTCCGCGTGCCCGAACCGGTCACCACGCGGCTGGGCGGCTGGCAAGCGTGCGGCTTTTCCGGAAGGACTTTTACCAAGGAGTTCACGATGAAGATTAACGAGATTCTTCAAGCGCTCCACCGAATGCAAAAAGATACGTCGCGCCTGCTGTTTGAGGCCTCGGTGAGCGAGAGCGAGACCATCCGAAAGGCTGTGGCCAAGGCCGATCTCGCGCTCGGCAACGCGGCCAGTCTCGTGCGGCAGGAGCTCTCCGGGACTCACCGCCCTAACGGGAACGCGGCCGGAGTCGCGCACAACGGCAGTTTCGCGAAGGCTTCTTCTCAAAGGTCCGTCCCCGTGGCTGGGAAGCAAGCCCCCGCTCCGCGATTGGTCTTGGCCAGCCAAGAGAATGAGTCTGCCGTCTTGGTTGCAGCCGGGGTGCCGGAGGACCCACTGCCCGACGACGAATACGCCATCCACCTGCCGCCCAGGAACTGGGAGTCTTCGGAGACGTTTCCAAATCCTGACGACCGGGTTCATCACTAAGGAGTTTCGCCGTAGCGCGATGAACCCTCGCGCCTGCTGTAGCGGCGGTCTCTGACCGCCGACTCTTGAAATCAATCATTTCGGCGATCAGAGATCGCCGCTACAGTGCGCGCTGCGGCACGTTTTCACAGACTCTTCAGCCCCGCCCCTTTTCGAATCCTAGTGAGTCGTCATGTCGCTTCGCGACACCCCCAGGCATGAAAATGGCGCTATCGAGGCGAAGAGACGTTCGTTCAAAAACAAAGCACTTAGCGCCTATTTTCGGAACAGAAAGGCCGGCTCGTCGCGGTAGGGACATCGGTTAGCCATGCCCCCCGCGCGTGAGGCACTACCTCATATGGCTTTTGCCTCGGATGGGTCATCCGGGCGCGATCACTACGCCGGTTCAGAGTGATGCCGGTAAGCGATCATCAGCTTGGCACGATCTTCGCTGGCGGCCGCGATCAGGAACCTCCTCGCTGTGGCCAGCCAACCCAGGGTTTTTGACATATTCTTATAAGGTCCTTCTTTACCTTTACATTCTGGCTTCGTTTGAAACAGCTCCAACTGCGAACATTCTTTTCGCGGGGTGAGCGCTGCCTTCATCGTATTAAAGAGCCTCCTGAAGCTGGTCGCCCGGCCGCTGCCGTTTCCATTCCACTTAGCCGGCCAGCCGCCTGGCGACATATTTTTGCAAGCCTCTTGGTTTCTGTAATATTCCGGCTTCGTTCGCTTTCCCCAGCTCATCAACCACCCGACAAACCTCTCTGCCAGTGCGTACGCCACGAGGTAGTCCGGATCCCAGTCGGGGGGAACCGACATATTTTTGGAACCGGTTTGGCTGCTATAAGATTCCGGCTTCGTTCGTTGCGAATCGTCGTGGCACGGCCATCCCTTCGCCTTGCTCAGGGCAAGCTCTGGCCGTGATTCACACGGGCTGGAAGCCCGTGCCACGTCCCGGGGTCCGGTGGAAAGCACCGAGACCATGACGTGCATCTTGGGCGCATGCATCCTGGGGGTGTGCACCCTCGAGACAACCCTGGGAGCGCGGGCGTCCCGCCCGCCAGCGTCTCGCCCGCCAGTTGCCGCTTCCGGTAAAGCCGGATCGACTGTGCACAGAGCGGGCGGGACGCCCGCGCTCCCAGGGCTTCCAGGTCCCCTACCCCAGCGCAGCCAGACGGAGATAGTCACCGTCCAGCCGGGCGCCGGGACGCCTCAGTCTCAATCTCCAGAAGCTGGGCGGACGCGACGCTCCGGCGGCCAGTCTCACCCAGTCCGCTTCGGTGCGCGTGTCGATCCAGCGGTCGAGGCAGCGCTTCACATTCCACGCCTCGAGCGCCTTATCCAGCACGGCTTGTACGCCGACGAGGCTTTCGGCAGGCATGATCGCGTCATGGAGCTGGAAATAGAAGTCCATGAAAGTCTTAAGGTTGCGAGTCGCAAGCGGAATGCATCGGCACGAGGCGCGCGCCCGTCGGCCGTGACGCACGGCATTCCACGCGGAGTGTCGTTTGCCGGCGACCGTGCGCGGGCCGGTCGATTTGCGGGAGTTGCGGCGATTGGCGGCCAGGAAAGCTCGGGTGAGTCGGGGTGATTTGCGTAGGGACATGGCGGTCCTCGGTTCTCGGTGTTCGGTTTTGGTTCGCAGTTGACGGTTCTCGGTAGTCGGTTGTCGGTGGTCGGTTTTCAGGTTAGTTCCCGCTTCAGATTGCGAGAACTGCCGAGCACCGGCACCGACCCACCAACGACCGACAACCGACTACCAACCACCGACGGTAGCAGGTGGAAATGGGACAGTGGGTACTGGCGGGACAAGCAGGAGGAATATTTTGTGCCTGTATTTACTTGAGGTTAGCCTGTGAATAAGTGGCCGGGAGGGTCACAGCGGTCGCCCTGTGTGCAGAAATTGCTCACTTTCGCGTTTGGGCTCGGTGGGCTCGTCGGGGTGCAGCTTTGACGTAGGGGCGGCCCTTGTGGCCGCCCATTTCAGATCTGTTCTGCCATTTGGGCGGCCACAAGGGCGGCGCCTGCGTCAAACTGCACCACTACCGGTGGGTTTACTCCGGCGATCGTCTGCCGGTTATGTGGACGATAAGAACTGGCCCCCAAGCCTGAAGCGACGGCGGCCGCCGCACTTCGCGGGTGGCAACGGGGTTCCTTTGATCGAGAACACGCGAGAACACGCGAGAACACGAGGGAACACCGCCAAGGAAACGTCGGAGTGATATAATCGCCATACAAGTGAGGAATCATGGTGACGATAACCTTCGCGGATCGCGAAACCGAGAAGAGGGCTCTGGCTTTTCTGCTTGGGCGCTTCTCCGGTCGGGTCCTCGTATCAGGAGAGCACTTGGTGCCCGAGGCTGCGTTGGAAGCGCTCGCCGACCAGAATATCCCGTTTACCGTCGAGGGCAAGACAACCTATGAGCAGCAAGTGGCGGCGATTCGAGGTGCTGCTCCCACTCCAGTTCAATGACGGGCGGGATGTGCCTGCCGCGTGGCTTGCGGAAGCGGTCTTGGAGATCGTCGACCACTTCGGCGCCGCCAGCTACGAAACGCAAAAGTTGGAGGGCCACTGGCGTCAAGGCGGAGTTGTGTACCGCGACGATCTGGTGCGGCTGGTGGTGGACGTGCCCGACACGGCACAAAGCCGGGAGTGGATGAAAGAGTTCAAGGGCCGCTGGAAGACGCGCCTGCAGCAGCTTGAACTTTGGATGGTGAGTTATACCATCGAGGTCGGAATAGGGCGACGCACAGCGGCTTTCTCGCGATTCGGACGCGAGCGCATGGACACGTCGCATAGCTGTGCTATGCGCCAGCCTGCCCCGGGCGGATACATCGCGAGATGCACGCGACGTATGCGCCACCCGCGTCAGCCGCCTTCCTCAAAACGCTGAACCGCACAAGCCTGGACAAAGGGCGAGGAGCACAATGGCGTTACTCGAAGAGGCTGGCAAGGTCGCGCGCGCCATGGACCACGCGCAGTACTTCGATGCCGTCTGGTCGAGGCCGATAGAAGATCAGGTAGTTCTCGAAGCCACGTACCCGCCACATGCGGAGACCGGCGAACTTGGGGCTGGGCAAGCGGCACAAGGCGCCCACTCGGGGCATTCTGGCGAGGGCCTGGAAGGTTGACTCGGCTGCTTCGAGAAAACGATCAGACGCTTCCAGGCTATCTTGGGCAATGAATACGGCAACCTCAACGATGTCCCGCCGGGCGCGGGGCCGCCTTACCACTCGAGGGTTCAACGGGCGCCTAGTTTTTCGTGGGCCTCGCGAACTTCGCGGCGGATCTCGTCCCACTCCCGCGCGGTCATTTCGATTGCGGGTCCGCTCTCCTCAGCCTCAACCAGCAAGTTCTCGATGCGCGCTTGCGTCCGATCTCGTGCTTTCAGAAGACGCAAGCCCTCCTCCAGCACCGCCTCGGCGTTCGGAAACTCTCCGCTGGTCACCTTCTGCTTCACGAGCGTTTCCAGGTCAGGATTCAAAACCACGTTCATGCAGGTCTCCTTACGTTCACCACGCTCCTCCAGTGAGTATACCTAACTGCATGGCTTTCCATGCGGCCGAATCCGAGCTGGAAGCAAGCCGCGGGAAGCTAAGATAGCGGAAACCTCTTCGGGCAGATCGAGCGTCAATTGCATCTCCCGAGTATGCAGCGGCCACGGCCGCGCCAACCGGCGTCCGTTTCGAAGTTAGCTGGTTAGGTCTCACGCGGCCGGGCGTCGCTTCCAGGCACGCCTTCGCTGTTCCTCGCGGCTGCGCGCCGCAGCATATTTGGCGTCCGTTGCCGCGTGTTTGCCGAAGGTACCCAGCCGGTACAATTTTGCAAACTCGCCGCCGACGCCGGGCACCGGAGTCGCCTGCAAGATTGCCTTCCGCATGTCGCGATAACCGAGGCCCTTCAGCTCGTCGAACTCTGTTCGAGCGAAATCGGCATCAGCAAGCGAGAACTGCGGATGAGGGTCGTCGGCAGGCCGTTCGAGCATCACCTGGCAGACTTCCAGGCTTCTTTCAGGGACTCGCCGTGCAGCCACCTTGAGCTCGTGCCTATCCACCACGGCCGCCGCCGCGTCCCGACGCGACCCGTACTGGATCGACTTCTGCCGCCATATGACTTCATCCAGCGACCGCGGGATGGCACCCTTGCGATCCCAGAGGTCAACCAGAAAGACCAAGGTGTCCTTCGAATCATCGGCGGTCAAGTCCGGCTCGAGCGCCTCGATGGGCGTGTTTGTTGACAGGCCGCCATCCCAGTACCATTCGCCCTCGACTTGAATGGCTGGAAAACCCGGCGGCAGCGCGCCGCTTGCCATCACGTGGTCAACGGTGATCGTTTTGGGACCCCAGTCCGGGTTATCAGATTTGAAGGAGTTGAAAAACACGACCTCGCCGTCTCTCACCCGTGACGCGCCGAGGCTCAGCCGCGTGGCTCCGGGTCGATTCATCGCTGCCCAATCCACGTGTTTATCCAAAGTCTGGCGTAGCGGGCGGGTGTCGCAAAAGGCGAGGTCTTGGGGAGCTTCGGGCGAGAACCATTGGGCCGTCCAAGGGTTCTCCAGCGGGTTCAGGACGCGTGACGTAAAGAAATTCATTTGCCCTAACGGATTGAACGCGGTCCAAGTCCAGTCCAAGTATTTAGGACCGAGCTCTCCTAGCCAACCGAAGCCCTTCTTAATCAGGGGCGGCAGGCCTGCCCACATCTGTTGCCAATCCAACGGCAGGCGGCGCTTCAGGAGGTCGCCCCACAGCATTTCCAGTTCCTTCAGCGGGTCTTTGCACTTCGGAGCGGCAATCACCGCCGCGTTCACGGCCCCAATCGAGATTCCTCCCACCCAATCCACGGAGGTCTTTTCTCGCCGACAGAGTTCGTGAAGTGCCTCAAAAGCTCCCACCTGGTAGGCGCCGAGAGCGCCTCCGCCTTGCAGGAGCAACACCACATGTCTATTTTTTAGAGAGATTGACTTCTCGTTCACCATAACTCACCCTCTATCCATCGTTGTGTTGCCCGATCGGACGCGAGTCACGACAATCCCTGTAGCGGCGCTCTATGAGCGCCGAACAGACGACGGTCGCGGACCGGCCGAACCGCGGCCACACCTCGGCACAACGGCGGTCACAGACCGGCCGAACGGCGGTCACAGACCGAACGGTCGTCACACCCGGCACAACGGCGGTCACAGACCGGCCGAACCGCGGTCACACTCGGCACAACGGCGGTCACAGACCGGCCGAACGGCGGTCACAGACCGGCCGAACCGCGGTCACACACCGGCCGAACCGCGGTCACACACCGGCCGAACCGCGGTCACACCCGGCACAACGGCGGTCACAGACCGGCCGAACCGCGGTCACACACCGGCCGAACCGCGGTCACACCCGGCACAACGGCGGTCACAGACCGCCGCTACAGTAGTGGCGTCACTACGTTCTGCAAGCCTCAACAAGGCTATCAAGGCTATCCCAGATTTTTGGGCTTCCTTCTTACTGTGTTAGGCTGACGCGATCGATGCACAGTTTGTTGATTCCGGCTTGCGGGTCCGGACCAAAGTCGCGATAACCCACCTGCACAGTCAGCTTCTGAAGATACGCTACCTTGAGCAGGTCAAAAACCGGGTTGTCGCTCGTCACCCCGGCAATGGGCGCGCCCGTGTGTGGATCGGCAATGCGCAAAAATACGGTGTCTGTGGCGCTCTTCAGGGCGAATATGTAGAAGTACTCACCCGGCTGGACCAGTATCTGGTGCACCGTGCCCGCAGCCCAGACTAAAGGTGGCTGCTGGAGTGGCTTTACCTCCAGTGTCGTCATCGCAGCTACAGCTTTTGTTCCCATCGTTACCTCCTTGATTCTGATCGGTTCAATGGGCGTGTCTCTCTCGTCGTAATATGCGGCGGAGAACACAACCCTCAGTTGATTATTCGCTGATGAATATCGGGCTGTGTTGTGATCTCCATCACAGGCCTCTGTGACGTGGGCGAAGGCAACCCGCATTCCCTGAGGCGCCAGATGGAGCGAGCGCCTCCAGGAACGAAGGATCGGCGCTGGTTGAACGGACGCTCTCGTCGCGCCGCTTCGGCCCCTACACGCTCCAAGCGGCGATTCGACAAACTACAAATATGTGGCTCAGTCAAAAAAGTCACGATCCTCGTCGCGCAGCCGCGCTTTAGCCTTTTCGACATTGAATCTGACACCCAGACCCGGCGCATCCCAAACGTCGATGAAGCCTTTTTTCATGATCGGATCGGGCAGGCCCTCGACAATGTCGTTCCACCATTCCGGCTGGCCGATCGGATACTCGAAGGCGATATAGTTTTGGGGCAGGGCGGCGGCCATGTGCACATGCGCGGCGAGCCCAATGAGCCCGTCGAAAACCCCGTGGGGAGCCACGAGGATGCCGTGCAGATCGGCGTATTCCGCAATCCACTTCAACTCCGCAATTCCGCCCACATCTTCCGGGTCGGGCCCGATCACATTCACCGCCTGATTTTCGATCAGGTCCTTGAAGTTTTCCCGAAGATAGATCTCTTCTCCCGTATGAATGCGAGTGGAAGTCGCCTGCGTAAGTTCCTTGAACAACTGAGCGTTCGGATAAGTCGAGTAGTCGCCGGTGAGCGTGTCTTCAATCCAGGCCAGGTGGAGTGGCTCCATGGCGCGCGCAAAGGTGACAGCGTCTTTGAGGGTCCAGCCGGGTCCGCAATCAAGGGCCAGGCCCACTTCATCGCCCAGCACTTTCTTCATGGCTTCGGCGCAGGCGATGATCTGTTCCATTCCGCGCTCAGTCAGCAGACCTCGATCCGGGTGCCCGGGTCCCGACCGCCCCGGAGAATCGTACCAGCCGTCGGGCACGGCTTTGATCATCGCCGGATTGTGGAACCCCACCGCCTGTTTGATCAAGGTGAAGCCTTCCTTGGACTCCTTGATCTTCTGCGTGTTCTCGGCATAATCAGCGGGCGTTTGGCCGTGCATGGGGAAACGCACGGCTCCATCGTAGGCACGAACGCGGTCGCGAACCTTTCCTCCCAGAAGCTTATAAACCGGCACACCGGCCACCTGACCGGCGATGTCCCACAGAGCGATCTCGATGGCGCTTACGGCCGCACCCCAAGGTTTGAAGGCGCCCATGCGGCGGATCTTGAGCATCACGCGCTGGACATCCGTCGGGTCCTCGCCCAGAAGGTACTGCTTATAAAACAGCACCATCGGCTTGAGATAATTCTTGACGGATTCAGCCTCGCCATACCCGGAAACACCCTGGTCGGTAAGCACTCGAACCACCGGGCTCTGCCCGATGATGGCACACTTAAGATCGGTGATCTTGATCGAGACATGCCCCGAACGGCTTTCCGGGAGCGACATACTGCCGCCCTGTCGAGCCGACAACGACCTTGCGGCGGCGAGTGCCGCAAGCGAGCGTACAAATCCTCTTCGCGTCAAATTAGCCATTGGTTCCTCCCATTGAAAGGCATTCCGATCCGGCCCACCGTCTCACACCGGAGGCAATTCTTGTCTTGCGTGTCCTTGTACATCCACAAGGTAGAGTACAGCGTCTCCGCCGAATATCGGAGTAACGCTTGGGCAGATGATCCTGCGAAATAGAATGTCCCATGACCGTAACGCCATTCGAGGAATTGAACCATTCCACTGCGAGAGATCTCGTTCGTGGGAGCGTCTCGGTCTTCTCCGTCCCGAAGGCGAGAGTCGTGCTAGCATCGAATTCGGTGGCTGCCGCCCCATGACATTTCGTCGAGACCGCGTCAACGCCGGCGCAGCGGCCTCTGTTCGACCAAATCTTCGCCTTCCTTGATCACCAGCAGGCGATCGGCAGGAAGATCCAGCAGAGTTTGAACCGGGCCGGAATTCTTTCCGCCGAGAGTTTCCTGACCCGGCGGCGAGGGCCAGCGCACTTCCAACCGGTCCACCTTGGTGGCGGAACCCAATCCAAAGTGCAGGCGCAGATCGCTGGAGGAAAGATAACTGCCGCCGCTGCGAACAGTATCGTATTGCGTCAGGGGGCCCGTAACCACCTTCACCTCGGCGCCGATGCCGTCGCGGTTGCTGCGCGTGCCGGCAAGCTTGATCAGCACAGAATGATTGCGGTTGCGGCTCTGGTGACGGATCAGGTCCGGCGAATCGTTCATATTCGTCACCGCGATCTCGAGGTCGCCGTCGTTGTCGTAGTCGGCGGTGGCCAGGCCGCGGCTCACCTTTTTGGTCGCCAGCCCGGGCCCTGAGCGCAAGCCGACTTCGTCGAATTTCCCGTCGCCCCGGTTGTGAAAGAGCAGGTTGCGCTCGGCGTAGGTGATGCCGGAAGGGTACCGGTCCATTTGCGGCGAGGTCTGGCCGTCGGCCAGGAAGATATCCTTCCAGCCGTCGTTGTCGTAATCGAGAAACTTGGCGCCGAAGGTGGTGAACAGCCAGCCCACATCGCCCAGTCCGGCGAGGTAGGTGACGTCCGTAAAGGTGCCGTCGCGATTGTTGTGATAAAGGTTCTTGACGTCGTCGGAGAAGTTGCCTTTGACGAAGTCGCCCCAGCCGTCGTTGTCATAGTCCGCGAAATCCACGCCCATGCCGGCCTGTTCCTGGCCGTCGGCGCTGTAGGCCACCCCGGCTTCGACGGCGACGTCGGTGAAGGTGCCGTCACCGTTGTTGCGATAAAGCGAGCTGGGGGTGGAGTCATTTCCCACGTAGATGTCTGGACGCCCGTCGCGATTGTAATCGCACCAGACCACTCCCAGTCCCGCGTAGCGTTCGGGGTCGATGCCCGCGCGTTCGGTGACGTCGCTGAAGGTGCCGTTGCGATTGTTATGCAGCAGGATGTCACGCCCGCCGGGCAGGCCGCGCGGACCACAAAAGGTCGCGACGCCGCGATAGGTGCAGTTGGGCGCGCTGCCAGGTTCGCCCAGCTTGTCGATGTCGACGTCCAGATAGTTGGCAATGTAGAGATCGAGGTAGCCGTCGCGGTCGTAATCGCCGAAGGCGCAGCCCATTGACCAGCCGTGTCCGGCCGCGCCCGCTTTGGCGGTAACGTCCGTGAAAGTTCCATTGCCGTTGTTGTGGTAAAGCACGTTGCCGCGGTAGTAGGTCACGTAAAGATCGTCGAAGCCGTCGTTATCATAGTCGCCCACGCACACGCCCATGCCCCACCCGGTGTGATCGAGGCCCGAACGATCGCTGACGTCTGTGAAGGTGCCGTCGCCGTTATTGCGATAGAGGCGCGAGCGGGGAGAATCGCCGCGCCTCCAGTGCTCAAAAGTGGAACCGTTCACGAAGAAGAGATCGGGGAAGCCGTCGTTGTTGTAATCGATCCATGCGACTCCGCCGCCGCCCTTCGCCTCGATGATGTAGCGCTTCTCCGGCCCGCCGCTGGTGAGCGTAAAATGGATGCCAGCCTGCCCGGCGACGTCCACAAATTGGTCTGCCAGGCCGGGGGAGCCAGCCTGCGGGTGCGTGGGGACAGGCCGGTGTGCGGAATGCTGGCCTGAACCGGTTGTGAGCTCCGAACGAGCGAACGCCCCGGATTGAGAGCGCACTCCCAGACTCACAGGCAGCCACAGGGCGCATCCGATCAGCAGCGCGAGACCGGCCCGCATCGCCAGACTGCCCGACATTATCCGAATCCGAAGCATTTGGAGCTGTCGTCCTTGCTTTCTTTCGAGGCGACTATTGGGTTTTCGAGTGGAGGGCCGCCACCACCCGGTATTCGCGCTGGGCGTCTTCCTTCCGGCCCATCTGCTGATACAGGCGCGCCAGGGTGTAGTGTGCCTCGGTATCGTTGGGGGTCTCTTGCAGGACGATCTTCAGCTCTGACTCCGCTTCTGTCAAGCGATTCCCCACCTGTAACACGCGCGCGAGGCCGTAGTGACCTTGCGGCCCGCCTGGCTTGAGTTCGATTGCCTTGCGAAATAAGGGCGCTGCGGCCGACGCCTGCCCGCGCTCCAGCTCAATGTTGCCTGCAAGCCAATACGAGTCGTAGAAGTCCGGATTGATCTCGATCTCCTTACGATACTCCTCGAGGGCTGCCGTCAAGTCGCCTTGGCTCTGATAGGCATACCCAAGATGATAGTGAGCGAGAGGGAGCCTGGGGGACAATTCGAGCGCTTGCTTGAACTCTTGGATCGCCCGAAGGGTCCGGTTGAGGTTGTGATCGGCGCGTCCCAGCAGCAGGTGAGCCTCGGCGTTGCCAGGGTCGAGGCGCAGGTAGGACTCGAGCGGTTCCACTGCGTCGGCGTATCGATCCTCACTCAGCTCAATCAACCCGAGATCGAGATAGGTCGCCGCCAGCTTTGGGTCGAGTTCCAAAGAACGGTGAAAAGCCTGGCGAGCGGCATCCGACTGGCGGCTCTTGAAAAGAACCACTCCCAGGAGTTGGTAGGCTTGAGCAGATTGTGGAAAGTCTGCGACTGCCCTTCGAGCCAGGTCCTGGGCGGCGGAGAGCCGTCCGGCGTCAAGCGCGGTCTGGACCTGGTCCGCGTAGTCCTGCTCCGACGGTCGGCCGGTCTGCGCCGGGCAGGATTGTGCTACCGCCAGCAAGAGAAAAAAAGTGGCTGAAATCAGGTTTCCGAATCGAGTGCGTTCTGGCACCTTGTTAGTCTAGCAGGAGGAAGAAGAGGCTGTTTCGTGGCACCTCTTGCGGGGTCTTGCGGGGAGGCATACTTGCCAGTCCGCGCGCCACACGTGCTAACCTTGAGTCACCCCAAAAATGAAAACTCGTCCCGATAACCGACGGAAACCTTCTAGCGTCGCTTTACGACACCCGATTGGCGAGTGCGCCCAGCGCATGGATGGGGCGACGTCCGATCGATCGGCGCCCCCGCAGCAAGCGCCACGACAACGGAAGAGCACTGTTCTGGGACAGCTTCGCGGCTGGCCAAAAGTCTTGCTTGTCCTCAGTTTCGCGGCTGCCCTATCCGCGCAGTCCCCCGGCACCGCACGGATACCGCGGCCAGACGTCATCCTCATCACCATCGACACGCTGCGGCCGGACCATCTGCAGTGTTACGGCGACACGCAGATCGAAACACCGAACGTCGACGCCCTGGCGCGCATCAGCGCCCGCTTTACGGAGGCCTTCACGGCAGTCCCCGTAACTTTGCCCTCGCATACGGCGCTGATGACCGGCAGCTACCCCATGTCAAATGGAGTGCACGATTTCAGCAACAACAAGCTCTCCCCTGATGCGACGCCTTTGGCGCGCGTGTTGCATGACAACGGCTACCAGACCGCAGCCTTTGTGAGCGCGCCGGTTCTGGATTCTCGCTTCGGCCTCGACCTGGGCTTCGACACCTATTACGACCATTTCAACTTCAGTCCGCTCGATGAGCGCGCGCTCGATTCCACCAAGCGCCCGGCTGACCAGACCGTGGATCTTGTACTGAACTGGCTGCACAACCATGCCGGGCCGGGCGGCGACGGATCGCGCAAACCGTTCTTCCTGTGGACGCATTTCTATGATCCGCACGACCCCTATATGCCGCCGGAACCCTACGCGACGCGCTATCGCGGTCGCCCTTATGACGGCGAAATTGCCTTTGCTGACGCTCAACTCGGAAGACTCTTGGAGGGACTGAAGGCGAGCGGAGCTTGGGAACACTCCGTTGTTGTGCTGGCGGGCGACCATGGCGAGGGCCTCGGAGAGCACGGCGAGCGCACTCACGGATTCTTCATTTATAAATCGACGCTGCACGTGCCCCTGCTCATTCACATTCCTGGCGCCGCTCCGCGGGTGGTTTCTGCGGGCGTTTCGCTGGTGGATGTGATGCCCACGGTGCTTCAGACGCTGAAGATTTCGAATCCTCCCAGCGTCCAGGGCCGTAGCCTGCTGAGCCTGGCGCTCGGCGAAACCACGGAATCGACTTCGGTTCTTTACGCCGAAAGTTTTCTGCCTTTGCTCCATTTTGGCTGGAGCCCGCTGCGCGGCCTCGAGACGCGCGGCGTAAAGTACATCGAAGCGCCGCGGCCGGAGCTTTACGAAACGCATATCGATCCCAACGAACTCAAGAATGTTTATCCCACGAGGCAGGCGCTGGGGCGGGAGCTTCACACCGAGCTCTATGATGACTTGCGCCGCCTCACGCCGGTCAACGCGAATCGCGCCGTCGCTCCGGAGCTTACCGATCCCGCTTTGCTCGATCGGCTCAGGTCTCTCGGGTACGTTGCAGTGTCGTCGGGGACCTTCGCGGAGCAGAGCGGCAAAGCGCTGGCCGATCCCAAGGACCGCATCACGGTCTACGAACTGGTGGCTCGGGCCACCGAGGACGGCCAACATGGACGGTTCCAGGCGTCGCTGGATGCGCTGCAGGAAGCCGCAAAGACAGAGCCTACCCTGCTCGCCATCCAGTATCTCGAAGGACTTGACTACTTTCGCATGAAGGACTACGCGCAGGCTGCGGCCAAGTTTCAGGCTGCCGTCCGGCAGGAGCCCAAGTACGCCCTGGCGACTTATTACTTGGGGCTTTCGCAGGCTGAGGCGGGCGATTGGGATGCGGCCATCGCTTCCTTTGAGCGTGCCTTGGAGCTTGACGCCACCAATTTCGAGGCCGCCTATAATCTGGGTGCGGCTTACATGAAGAAGAGCCGCGCGGATGAGGCCGCCCGCGCTTTTGAGCGTGCGGTTCAGATCAAGCCGGACTTCGCCCGCGCTTACGAGGCCCTCGGCGAGGTCTACCTCTATGGGAACCGCGCCCAGGATGCGGCTGCCGCCCTGCAGCGGGCCGTCGACCTTCAGCCGGGTTTTGCCAAGGCGCATTACAACCTAGGCCGCGCCTTTGAGGCGCTCGGCCGTACCGCAGACGCACAGCGCGAATTTGAGGCAGCCAAGCAGCGGTAACAGAACCCGAAAGGGCGGTGTTTCCAACCCCGCTGCTACGCCCAGAAACCGGATGATCTCGCGCCCTGAGCGTTTGAGACCGGCAACATGCTCACGGCGCGAGATCCCCGATTCATCAAACGCTAGCCTTTTGGGCGGGGTTGGAAACCCCGCCCTTTCGGGTTTCCAGTCTGGCGTTCGCGATAATCGAGACTGGTCGTCGTCTTGCTGGATGCGAACGCTTGCAGTAAACTTCGCCAAGGCATTCAAACTTCCGGGCGAGGCAGGGAAGCTGTCGGCCCGGCCGCGGGACGGGACGTCGATCCATGCGACGAGATCACTCGGTGACACAACGACGATCACAGACTTTCTGGGTATGTTCCTGCATTTTGGTTCAGACCGTGGTGCTGCTGTCTTGGAGTGCGGGTCTCTTCGGGCAACAGGAAAGTGGAGTGATCTACGGACGCGTGACGGACTCTCGCGGACATTCCCAAAACCTCATGGTGCATCTGCTGGCCGAGGGTGACGTGCCCGCCGGAGACGTTTACACCGATGCGGAAGGTCAGTACGCCTTTCGGTCTCTTCCCGGTGGCGAATACTGGGTGGTTGTGGAGCCCGACGGTTTCGAACCCGTCCGCCAACCGGTCAGGTTGGACATTCAGGTCAATTCGAAAATGCAGGTTAATCTCGTGCTGGAGCCGCTGGCTGAGAAGGGTGCAACACCCAGCCCCATCGTATCGGGCAGTCCTTCCAGTCAGGCTGTGGATGCCAGGAAGCTCGCGCCGGCCTTTGACGCCCGCGCTTTGCGTGAGTTCGATAAAGGCAACGCGAGCCAGGAAAAGGGCGACTTCGAAGGCGCTAAGCGCCACTACCAGCGGGCGATTGGAATCGATGCGCGATTCTATCCGGCTCTTAACAACCTCGGCGCCATTTACGAACGCCAAGGCGACCACACGCGTGCGGAGCAGGTGCTGCTTCAGGCGCTGCAGATTAATCCGAACGATGGCGAGTCCTACGTGAACCTTGGCCATGTACTTTACGAAGAAGGCCGCTATCCGGAGGCGGCTGCGCGCCTTGAAGAAGCGTTGAAGCGCTCGCCAGACTCAGCGACGGGTCATTTTTTCCTGGGCTCCACTTACCTGAAGCTTGGCGACCTGGACCGGGCGGAATCGGACCTTAAGCGCGCTTGCACACTTGACCCTGGTGGATTGCCCGCGGCGCATTTGCAGCTCGCGAATGCCTACCTGCGCGCGCACGATTCAATCGCCGCAACCACGGAGCTTGAAACTTACCTGAAGATAAAGCCGGACGATCCTCAGGCACCGGCCATCCGCAAGCTTCTCGCGCGCATCCAGCCGGCGAGAAACTAGGCATGGCCCGCCGAATCCATAGACGAATTAAGTACGTGGTGTGGATTGGCCTTACGCTGATTCCGTCCGCGCCCCTTAACACCGCTCGTGCCACAGACCCAACGAGACCCGTAGCCGAAGCACCTCCTCCTTCTGTGGTGCTGATTACACTCGACACGGTTCGCGCGGACCACCTCGGCTGTTACGGCTCCGCGGCCGCCAAGACCCCCGCCGTCGACGGCCTGGCACATGAAGCTGTGCGATTCGCGAACGCTTACACGGTGGTGCCCATCACCCTGCCCTCGCACGCTGTGATTCTCACCGGCACTTATCCCATGTGGAACGGAGTGCGTGATTTCACTTCGCCCGGACTGCCGGCCGGCATTCCGACGCTCGCCGAGATGCTGAAGCGAAACGGATACGCCACGGCAGCGTTCGTCAGCGCTTACGCGGTGAATTCCGTGTGGGGGCTGAATCGCGGCTTCGATCTTTACGATGACCAGATGGATTTGGGCGGCAGGAGCGGGCATGACTTGATGCTTGCGACACGCCCGGGCAATCTTACGACAGACCGGATGATCGCCTGGCTGGACGCGCATTCTGAGCGGCCGTTCTTCATCTGGCTTCATCTGTACGATGCCCACAGTCCTTACCACTCTCCTGAGCCGTACCGGAGCCAGCACGCCGGACAGCCGTACGACGCCGCCATATCATTCGACGACGCGCAGGTGGGTCGCGTGCTCGGTGCATTGCGCGCCAAGCGCCTCTATGAACAGACGCTGGTGATTGTTACCAGCGACCACGGCGAATCCCTTGGTGAACACGGCGAGGCCGAGCACGGGTTCTTTGTCTACAATGCGACTCTTCGCGTTCCGCTGATTGTGAAATGGCCCGGCCGGAAGCACGACGGAGCCGTTGTTGTGCAGGAGCCAGTTTCCACCATCGACATTTCATCCACCATCGCGCAGGCGGCAGGCATTCCGGCGTCCGGGACGAGAAGTTTTCAGGGGAAGGCCTTGACGAGAGCGATCGAGCCGCATTCAGCCTCGCCCAATTCAGTTCAGCCTCTTTATGCAGAATCCTACTACGCCCGTGATTCCTTCGGATGGCACGAATTGCGCGCCGTGATCACTGAACAATACAAATACATCGACGCCCCCGCGCCTGAGGTCTACGACCTCAAGCACGATCCCCAGGAAGTCAGCGACTTGTTCAGTGAACATCGGGCGCTGGCGGCGTCGCTGCGCGCGGACTTGGTTGATGTCGAGCGCAGGTTTGAAAACCGGGCTAATCGAACAGAGAGGGCGCAGCTTGATCCCGCAACGGTCGAGAAACTAAAGTCGCTCGGCTACGTCGCCTATCAAGCAAGTACAACGGACGCCGATGTGCCCTCCGGAGGCGCCGACCCTAAAGAAGAGATCGGGACCTTCAACCAGATCTTGCACGCAGATGATTTGAGACGCGCCGGCAAGTATGCCGAGGCCGCGCAACTGCTTGGTGATCTCCTCAGGCGAGAGCCAAGACTCTACATCCTGCCGTTTGAGGTGGGGGAGAACGACTTGGCGTGGGGTAAGCCGCGTGAGGCAATCGGAAAATTCCGCGCCGCGCTCCAACTCAACCCGCTTTTCGATCAGGCGGCGCTGGGTCTCGGCCGCGCTTACTTCGAGATCGGGCAGGATTCCGAGGCCGCAAACGCACTCGAAATTGCGCTTGGCCTAAACCCGCGCAATTTCCTGGCGCGGCTGGCGCTGGCCAAGGTCTACTTTCGCGAAAATGATCTCGATAAGGCTGAATCCGCACTCGCGCAAGTGGCGAACGAACAACCGGGATTTGCTGAAGGGCATGCGGACTATGGTGTGGTCCTGGCGCGAAAGGGGGACTATGCCGAAGCGAAGAGCGAACTCGAACGCGGCGCGGCGCTCGGCTATCGCGACGCCAACAGTCTGAATTTCCTCGGCGTCGCTCGCGCAGAACTCGGTGAGACTGACAAAGCTATCGAGGCCTATCAGGAAGCGCTGAAGCTTGATCCTCAGTTTGCTGCGGCCAATCTGAACCTGGCGCTCGAGTACCGGCGGCTCGGTAATGCGTCGGAAGCTTCGCGCTACTACCACAAGCTTTGTGAGTCAAACGAGCGGCTCTGCCAGCAGTACGCCGCACAATTCGCTGACAAGTAGCGCACACTCAGTCGGCTTGGGCTCCGCAGCACGCCCGGAACAAATGTGGCCCCGTCGCCTGTCGTCAGGCGTGCCCCAAGAAACGAGGCCGGAACCGTTCCCGGCCTCGAAGGTCTCGGGCTGAAGGCTAGAAGATGAGCTTCAATCCGAACTGAATTTGCCTCGGGAAATACGCCGCTTGCGAGAGCCCGAAGTTGGAAGTGGACTGCGAGAGGGTTGCGCTCGGCTGTTGCAGGTTTGTCCGGTTGAAAATGTTAAAGGCTTCCGCCCTGAACTGAAAAGTTGCCCGCTCACCTACCTTGATGTCCTTGAACAGCGAGAAGTCAACCTCGTGGAAGCTCGGTCCGCGGAAGGTATTGCGCCCGAGGCTACCTTCGAAGGGAGCGCCCGCGGTTGTTTGCGGCGTGCAACCAGGATTCGTCGCGCCGAGGGCACCACAATACAGGTCACCTGGAACCAAATTCACGTTGGGGTTGTCCGCCTCAAAGGCTGCATTACTGGTGTGTGGATTCGTATTACCAAAGGCCGGCGCGTTCGGGCGGTCGTTTGCGGTTGTGTCACGGTTCCAGTCACACTTACTGGTCCTTGTGGACGAGTTGCTGCAAAACGGAGTCCAGGGGAACCCGCTATGGAGTTGAATGATGGCATTCGTCCGCCAGCCACCCAGCACATGTCCCGCAAACCCCTGCTGGTCCTTAAACCAAGGCAGTGTATACAAGGCGCTTAGCGTGAAGGCGTTCCGCACGTCGAAGATCGAAGGGCCATAATCGAGTCCCGGCAGCGCCTGATCCATGCTGAAGCCCTCCGCTGCTCCATTGGAAGTCGTAGCGCCACTATGCCACGTCGAACGGCTGTCCATCGAGTGCGACCACACGTAGTTGCTGTGGAGTTCGAGGTTGTGACTCAAACGCTTCTCCAAGACAACCTGCAAGGCGTTGTAATTGGAATTGACGGAGTTTTCCCAAGTGCGTAACCGGCCAAACAGGCAGTTCACGAGTACGCAGGGGCCCGGACCCGATCCGCTCAGCGAATCGCGGCCGTCGTATTGCCGATTGATGTTCTCCGCCCGGTAGAGTTTGTGGGCAAACGTTCCCACCCAAGAGGTTTTTAGCACAAAGTTTCCTGCGAACTGATGCTCCAAGCTCAACTGAGATCCGTAAACATAGGGGTCTCGAAAGTTCGGCAGGACAAGCCCGGTCAGGTATGCACCATTGGCGTTGTATGGATTCCAGCCCTGTATGTTGCCGGCAAAGGCGTTCGAGGTTGCTCCCGCCGGACCTGCGCCAACATTGGATGGAGCCCCCGTATAGGTTGGCATCGACCCGTCGGTGGGGCCGAAAATACACGTGTCCGTATTGGCCGCGCCGGGATTGTTGATGCCGGTCGAACAGCCCGCGACGTTGAAGGAATAGAAAGGCGGATCCCAACGGGAATTCGACAGCGGATTGTAGACTTCGCCCTGATACGACACGCCGAAGCCGCCGCGCAGGGCCGTCTTTCCGTCGCCGCGAACATCGTAAGCAAACCCGATCCGCGGGCCGAAATTGTTGTGGTCTCCGGAAGCCAAGGCCCCTGGGGCCTTCTCGAAACCACCGTTACAGGTCTGGCCGTTATCCCCGACACTTCCCGAGGTGTTTACGTAACAGTTGATGGCGTTCAGCCGAGCGGTGAGATTGTCTCCACCGCTGGGCAGGATGAACTGGGTGACCTGACCGTATTTCTCAGTGTGTCGGGTGTAAAGGTCATAACGCAAACCCAGGATGAGGCTAAGTCGTGAGTTTACCTTGAAGTTGTCGTTAACGAACGCGCCGTATTCCCAGTTGCGCCAGGCTCGGATGTTGCTCGCCAGGGCTGCCTGCCCGGTGGAATACCCGGTCGCCGGATCGATCGCCCCCGGATTGACACCGGCCGCCTCACCTTCCACCAAACCGGCGGCGAACGAGACGCTATCGTAAAATTCGTACGAAGGACGGCCCACATTGAACTCGCTGTTCTCGTAGTTACGCTGAATGCTGCCACCAAACTTGAGTTGATGCCTCCCGTGGCTGACGCTGACAAGATCTGCGTACTGGAAGACTTCTTCGTGGAAAATTTGGGGGTAGCCGGCATAATTGCCGAAGTCCACTTCACCAGGATCGAGCGTAATCTCGGGAACACCGGAGTTATTGGAGCCAATGTCTGTCACGAGGCGGTTCCAGCCGGCGCGCATTTCATTGACAACTGTCGGACTGATGGTAAGTGTCCAGTTCAACGCGAGGTGCGGAAAGTCATTATGAGTAGGGCTGGTGAAGCCGCGTACACCAACCAACGCTGCAGGAGAACCGCCATTGGCGGCTGGAGTGAAGAAGGGATCTGCAAACCGGTCAAAGAAGTAGCTTCCAAAGACCTTGTTCTTGTCGCCATTATAATCCAGCCGGCTGCTGAACTGATTGCCGTCATAGAACTGATTGGACGTCTGGACCTCAGCGGCGGCGTTTACGGAGCCAAACGTTGGCAGATCCGGGTTGGCCAGCAGCGCCGCTCCCAGACCGCTGTTCGGGTCAAGCCCGTACGACTGTACGCAAGCCGCGTCGAAGGTCCCGCAGAAGCCGCTGACATTCGTGACGTACTGGCTTAACGTCTGAATGTTGGAGGTGGGAGCCGGTCCAGGGAAATTCTTGTAAAGAAGGGCGGCCACCGAATTTGGGGCGGCGCTCTCCACCAAACTCCGGAATTGGGGTGACTCGATCGACTCTTGCTCCGGGACGAAGATGCGCGTGCGTGCGCCTTCATACGAGCCGAAGAAGAACCACTTGTCTTTCTTAATTGGACCACCAAAGGTGCCACCAAATTGATTGAACCGGAATGGATTGCGATCCCCTTCAAAGAAGTTGCGCGCATCCAGCTTGTCATTGCGCACAAACTCGAAAGCGTCGCCATGGAATTGATTCGAACCCGACTTGGTGGAAACCTGCGTTTGAGCGCCGATGGTGCTGCCATATTCGGCCGACAGCACTTCCGTGTCCACGCGAAACTCCTGAACCGAATCAACCGAAGGCTGAGTGTTGCTGCCGCCGCTGAGACCTTTGTCTGAGATGCCGTCGATCTGATAGCCGTTCATGTTGACGCGGGCGCCGTTCACCACTGTCGTGAATCCTCGATTGCCTGGCTCCGTGATGAGTGCGGTGGTGTTAATGGCTCCGGGGGCCAACTGAATCAGTTGGAAAACGTTGCGGCCGTTCAAAGGAAGGTTCTCGACTTGCCTGGCCGTTACGAGCTCACTGAGGCGATTGGACTCAGTGTCCACCAGTGGCGCTCCACCCATGACGGTCACCTCTTGCGAGACGGCGCCGACCGCGAGCTTGAAGTCCATCCGCTGCGTGTAACCCACCGTCAGCTCCACATGCGTATTCACCATCGCGCTGAACCCGGTGGCCTCCGCCTTCAGGCTGTAGAACCCGGGCTGCAAATTGGGGACGATATACAACCCCGCACGGTTGACCGGTTGCGTCGTCGAGACATTGGTGGCCTCATTCGTAATGGTGACTTTAGCGGAAGGAATTACGGCTCCAGTGGCGTCCGTGACGGTACCGGTGAATGAGCCGCTGGCGACCTGGCTGAGCAGGGTGCCGGCCGATAGGATCGTGCTGAGAGCAACCAGCAACAGCGAGCCCCAAAGAGTTCGTCCGAATTTCGTCATGACCGTATCTCCCCTCGACTTGCAGACGCTATCACGCTCCACAAGAATAACGATGCAGTTGGGCCCTGACGCCCAGAAAAACACTCGCTCCCGCGAGTCCCTTTCCGGCTGCGACAAGATACACCACAAGCGCTAGCTTAGAGTCAACTACGGACACCCGACAGACGGACAGTGTTCAGACTTCAAGAGCTGGGAAGCTCTGACAAAACTCCGGCACAGGATGTATATACCGGCTCCGACCTGCTGTCAAGAGAAATCTGCGGAATACGGCAATCGGTGAACTACTCAAGTTCAGAGATGTGAACCCTCGTCGTCTTTTTCCTCTCTCCTTTCCCCGTTGTCGGCCGCAAACCGCCGCTCCAGAATACGCCGAGCGACGTGGCGGCCGCCCAGCCCGAAAGCGATGGCGAGCCCCAGCATGATCGCTCCGAATGATACCGCGAAGGCTACCAGCACTACACCCCGGCCTAGCCTAATCCGCTCCAGCCCCATGCTCACGAACAGGAGCAACACCATGAACCGGACGAAGCTGCCGACAAGTCGAGGCGAGGGCGAGTTTGCGTTGACCGCGGCCAGCAGGGCGGCGCGCGAAAGAAAGTTCGCAATGAGAAATCCGAAAAAGATAATGAGCAGGGCCACGATGAACTGCGGCAACAGGGATACGAAGTCAGAGACCTCTTGTTGCAGAGCCACTATTCCCAAGGCGTTGACTCCGACCAGGATGAAGCTCACCCAGAGCAGCCAGAAGATGATTCGGGCGATCATCTCGGCCGCCGAAGGAAGCGCCGCACTGGAAAGCGCCCGACTGAGGCCTTTCCTTTCGAAAAGCCGATTGAAACGCGCCAGCACCAGCAGGCGCCGGAGGATGGCTTCCACAATTCGGGCGATCACCCATCCGGCCAAAACAATGATGGCGCCGGCGAGCAACCGAGGCAGCGCTCGCGCCAGTAAGTCGGAGACGCTGGTTAGCGCCCCACGAAGGCTTGTGATGACCAATTCCCTCATAGCTCACCTCACGCTTGCCGATTCCACCTTTCGATCAAGTAAGGCTTCTGCTGCTGATATTGCTGGCGAAGCGATTCCAGCTTGCGGTCGACGTCCTCGTTTCCAGCGCGGGCATTTTCCAGAATGAAGGAACAGACCCTCCCTCGGTAGAGGGGAGTCAGAGCCTGCAGCAGGTGATCGCGATTGATGACGGAGTGGTGGTAAGAAGCGGCAAATTCAAAGACTGTTTTCACCCAGAGATCATCCGGGAAAAGAAAATGCTTCTCCTCCTGCTTCGAGATCTCCGTGATCGCCCGAAGGGTTTCGGGTGAAACGATTTTCTCCAGCACCGATCCCAGCTCATTGACGCCCCTTCCGAACATCTGGAACATCCGCTTTCTGTCGATTCGCGCGGCATCGAGGTCCAGGACGGGCTGGAAACCGAAGGTGGGGACCTCTTCGCACCCGTCCCGGGAGATCCAGTAGGACTGATGGATCTCCATGCAGCGAAACAAAGTGCCCGCCACTTCCTGAATGGTGGTGTTGAGGTCAAGACCGGAGCGCCTTGACGCCGTGACGCGCGGTCCAAGAAAGGACTGGCAGAGGCGGTATCCCGCCGCCATGGCGGCAGTGGTCATCCAGACGTGGGCCCCCAAACCGGGGAAATTTTCCCGCCGCGACTCATCGCCGAGGAAGTACGCCGCGAGTTTCCCGGAAAATGCCATTTCCCTTCCCACCGGCTCCTCAACCTGGTGACCGTATAGGGTTTGAATCAAGGGGTGAAGCAGATTTTTCACGAGCATTCCATCGAAGCGGCGACGCTGGTAGACCGGGGCGACAAAGTCGAAGCCATTCTTCAGAACCGGCCGGACCAAAGCATCAATCCACTCTGGAGTTACGCTTTCCAGGTCCGGCGAAATCAGCACACAGGCCTTGGCACCCAAGAGATCCGCAGCCGCAAAGAGCATCGTCAAGGCTTCGCTTTCTCCCTGGACGCCGGGATAGCGTGTGCTGACAACGTGCATCGTCCGCAGGGGATTAGGGACGAGAACGGCCCGAAAGTCCGGCATCGAAGCAGCTTGCACCGCTTCCGCGCTCCCGTCTTTCGAGCCACCGTCGGGATTAATCAAGACGCTTCGCTCCCGTGGACAGTATTTGGCAAGCCCAACCAGAATGGCCGTGACCACGCGCTGGACTGTGTCGCTATCGTTGAGGGTGGGGAGACCCACCACGATGTCCACCTCGCTTACGGCCGTTAGCTGGCGGATAAACTCATCTGAAAGGAGCGAGTCTTCGGTCAAGGGCAGTTTCCGTTCGGACCTCAGTTCCGTCTAGCGAATACGCCGGCGTCAGAGGCGGCGCAATCGAAACCAGTAGAAGCTATAAGGGGCCAGAGTCAGCAAGTAGGGAAGCTGGCCAATGCGTGGGAAAGGGTTTTCACCGAACATCTCGATGGGAATATTCCCTTCGAATGGACGCAAATCCAATTCCACGACCTGTGCAGACCGCGAAAGGTTGTTCACCACAAGCACCCTCTCTTTTTCCAATTCGCGGATGTATGCAAATACGCGATGATTTCGCGGCTGCAGAAAGAAGAGGCGCCCCCGGCTGAAGACCCGGCTCGACCGGCGCACGCGAATCAACCGTTTCATCCAAGCCAGCAGCGAATTCTCACTGCGGCGCTGAGCGTCCACATTCACCGCCTGATAGCCGTAGACCGCATTGGATAAGACGGGGAGGAACAGGCGCTCAGGGTCCACGGTTGAGAACCCGGCATTCCGTCCGCCACTCCACTGCATCGGAGTCCGAACCCCGTTTCGGTCGCCGAGGTAGATGTTGTCCCCCATTCCGATCTCATCGCCGTAATAGACAATGGGGCTTCCCGGCAAAGACATCAGCATGCCGTTCATCAGCTCGAGCCGCCGCCGATCGTTCTCCATCAGAGGGGCGAGGCGACGCCGGATACCCAGATACAGGCGGGCGCCCGCGTCGAGGGCGTAAACGTCGTACATGTAATCTCGTTCCTCGTCGCTCACCATCGAGAGAGTCAGCTCGTCGTGATTGCGGAGAAAAATCCCCCACTGGCAACTCTCCGGGATGTCAGGGGTCTGCTGGAGGATGTCGACAATCGGTTTACGATCTTCCAGCTTCACAGCCATGAACATGCGCGGCATCAGGGGAAAATGAAAAGCCATATGAAATTCGTCGCCGCTGCCAAAGTAAGGACGCACGTCTGCCGGACTCTGGTTGGCCTCGGCCAGTAGAAAGCTCTGCGGGTATTTCTCATTGAGCCGCCGCCGAAGGGATTTCACCACCTCATGCGTCTCCGCCAGGTTCTCGCAGGACGTGCCTTCGCGCTCAACCAGGTAAGGAACGGCGTCCACTCGGAATCCGTCCACGCCCAAGTCTGACCAAAACTGCATGACCTTCCAAACCTCCTCGAGGACGGCGGGATTGTCGTAGTTCAGGTCGGGCTGGTGGCTGAAAAATCGATGCCAGTAATATGATTTTGATATGGGGTCCCACGCCCAGTTGGAAAGCTCGCTGTCTTTAAAGATGATCCCCACGCCGCGGTAGCGGCGGTCTGTGTCGCTCCAGACGTACCAGTCACGACGGGGACTGTCGCGGGAGCTGCGCGCTTCCTGAAACCACGGATGCTGGTCTGAGGTGTGGTTGATAACGAGCTCCGTAATCAGCCGCAGGTTCCGCCGGTGTGCCTCGGCGAGAAACTCTTTGAAATCCTCCAGAGTGCCGTAGGCCGGGTTGATGGCCGTGTAGTCTGAAATATCGTAGCCATCATCCTTCAGAGGAGATGGGTAGAAAGGAAGCAGCCAGATCGCAGTCACTCCAAGATCTTGCACATAGTCCAGTTTTTGCAGAAGCCCGCGGAAATCACCGATTCCGTCGCCATTGCTGTCATGGAATGCCCGCACATGGGTTTCGTAAATGATGGCGTCTTTGTACCAGAGCGGGTCCGCACTCGAGTCAGACGGTCCTGCGGCGTGGTTCGCTAAGGCCCCAATGACGCTCACTTGCTCAAGCTCCTCAGATCCTCTGGGTTTCCCTACGCCCGCCGCAACTCCCGCGCCAGTTTTTCCAGGAACAAGCGGACCTCGCGCGGACCCCGCAAAGCGAATGTTGCCTTGGTCGGCCGGCGCGCGCCCACAACCACCGTGATCCCATGGCGCAGCACGGAAAATGCTGACTCGTCGGTGGTGTCGTCGCCCAAGTAGAGTGCTAGCGGAGCAACCGACATTCGCCCGAGGAGGGTGCGTACGGCGGCGCCCTTGCCCCGCATCTCCGGCGGAGTAATCTCCCAGACGTGGTTGCCGCGCAAAATGTGCAAGTCTGGTGTGAAGGAACGCATCACTTCCCGCACGATGCTGCCGGCATTGCGGGCAGTGCTTTCCCCGGCCCCACGGGCATGAACCGCAAAGATCGGGCCCTTCTTCTCGATCCAGATACCGTGCAAGCCTGCAAGCCCTCGCCGAACCTGCCGCCGGGCCTCACGCAGAAGCTTCGCGCTGCCCGCCTCCGGCGTCACGGGTGCCGACCCCTCCCAGCCGTGGAGCCCAAAGCAGCGTACTCCGCGAACTGCCACGCGCTTTTCCACGTCAGCGCGCCGCCGTCCACTGAGCACCCGCACCTCCATCCGCGGATCGCGAACGAGACGCTCAAGGGCCCGCCGCGTCCCCACACTCATGCGCACCTGTTCCGGCCGCATCCGCAAGGGCGCCAGCGTGCCGTCAAAGTCCAGGAACAACGCCACGCGCGCCGCGGAACGCACGGATTTTGCGACCTTGGGCCAGCAGTCAAAAAGGTATTTCGGCTCCGGGCGGGTGTGGGCAGCGCTTCCTCTCATTGGGTAGTTGCAGCGACTCTCTCCGGCTTCTCGATTCGAATCTCAGACAATTCGGCAATAAGGCTCGCCGCCCAACGGTAGATGTTGTGGTCTTTGACAACCCGGCGCATGCGTTGCATCCGGGCATTACGCTCCACCGGATCCATATCGAGCGCCGTACGAATAGCGTCTGCCAAGGCCTCGGTGTCGTAAGGATTGACGATGATGGCATCCCGAAGCTCGCGGCTTGCTCCGGTGAAGCCACTCAGAATCAACGCCCCCTGCTCGTCGTCGCGCGATGCCACAAACTCCTTGGCCACCAGATTCATACCGTCGTGCAACGAGGTCACCATGCACAAGTGGGCGGCCCGATAATAAGCGTCGATCTCCTGGTGGCTGTGGTGGCGCTTCAGAAACACGATGGGCCTCCACTTGCCGGCTTGAAAACGCTCGTTGATCCGCTCGGCCTCCCATTCCACCTCAGCCATCAGGTCGCTGTAGGTTTTGATGCGGGTGCGGCTTGGAGCGCCGATTTGAACAAACGTGAACTTTTCGCGATAGCCGGGGTTCTTTTCGAAGAAGCGCTCGAGCCCGCGAAAGCGCTCCAGAATGCCCTTGGTGTAATCAATCCGGTCCACGCCCACACCTAAGAAGGCGGCTTCAACGCCAAGCTGCCGGAACAGAGTTGCCCGGTCGGGCAGCGGTTGGCGATCGTTGGTCTCCGGGGCGTCAGAAAACGCCACGCTAATCGGAAAGGGTTTCACCAGCGTGCGATGGCCGGCTCGATTCACGGCAAAGTGCTCCCGGTCGATGCGGGATTCCATGGAACTGTCGACCGTCTCCAGAAAGTAATTGCAATGCGATTGGATGTGGAACCCAATCAGGTCAGCACCGAGGAGTCCTTCGATCAGTTCCCTTCGCCAGGGGCAGATTCCGAAGGCCTGTGGATTCGGCCACGGGATGTGCCAGAAGATTCCTACTCGCGCGTCCGGGCGGACTTCTTTCACCAGACGGGGCAACAAGGCAAAGTGATAGTCCTGCACCAGCAGAAAAGGCTCTTCGGTTCCCTCCATCTCGTCCCGTACGGCGCGCGCGAACTTGCGGTTCACCGCCTGATAGCTGTCCCAATCCGCGGCACGAAAAATGGGGCGGGTGTGCGCGATGTGGCAGAGCGGCCAGAGGCCCTCATTCGCGAATCCGTAGTAATAGCCTTCCTCTTCCTCTTGGCTGAGCCACACCCGCCTCAGGGTGTACTGCGGCCGCTCCGGGGGTACTCGAAGGCGATCATGTTCGTCCACGGCCTGAGTGTCAGCGCTGCCGGCGCCGTGCGCAATCCAAGTACCGTCACACGCAACCAGCACCGGTTCGATGGCAGTCACCAGGCCGCTGGCAGGAACCATCACCTCGATACCTCTGTCGCCGAGAACGTGTTCATAGGGCTCACGATTCGACACCACGAACAATCTGCCGTGCTGCAGCTTGCCCTGAACGTGGATGCGCAGCCGGTCCGACGTCCACAGAGATTCGCCCGCCTCTCGTAACCGGGCTTCTTCCTCGGCGGCGGCGCGCGCCTCGGCCAGGCTGCGAGCGATACTCATCACCTCGTGTGACAAGGGCCCCATCAGGTCGGTCGATGCAATGTCAGGCGGCTGTGATTTTCTTCCTGCGCTGATCTCGCGGAGCCAGTGGGCCGTCCTGGCCAGAGGTGTGACGATGCTCCAGCGCACGATCAGCAGAGTGATGGTGGTGATGATTAGAACTTGAAGCAGCACATGCCACACGGCTTTGCGCCAAATCCCCAGACTTTGGGCCTGAATGTAGCTGGCATCGCTAAAGATCACCAGCTTCCCGGTTGGCCCGAAGTCGCCGTAAAGCGGCATGGCGAAAACAAGCATTGTCGTCTGCCCGAAATGTACGAAACTCTCGCTCTCCTGGTCCGCTCGAGCGATGAGATCGTGTATCGTCGCGTCCTGTATGAGTTGTTGCGTAACCTTGGAGGATACGGCGAAGGGGTTGCCACGCTCGTCGTAAATAGCCACCCCAACCAGAGGTTTTCGATTGCTGTAACGCTCGATGACTTCCCGCAGGTGTCGCTCTTGAAGGCGTTCGAGAGGACGCTTGGTTTCCAGCGGACCGATGACGTCTGCCAGGCTTTCCCCTAAGACCTCGGCCCGTCTCTCCAGGTCGTTCCGAAGTCCGTTCCTCTCCGCCTGCACCTGGCTACGAGCGAAAAGGAACGTCACCAAGGTGACGCCCGCAATCAACGATGCGATCAATCGAACGCTTACTCGCATACCTCAGGCTCCGACGCGGAATCGAGGACGAGAGCCGCTTTGCCGTTCCTCACCCGCGGGCGTCGCGTGAGACCTAACAGAACCGATGGCGGAAGCGCCTTTTCAAACATAGGCCTCAGCCGACGAGGGACATGTCCCGCACGTTCTCAATCGGCCCGGTTCAAGTACACCCGAGCCGCCGCAAGCGCTGTACCGCTTGCACACGCAAGATGAGTCTTTGCGCTTTAGCTATTTTATCCCAACGCAAAGGCGTCGCAGAACCCGTGCGTTATATTTCCGGGATGTGCGCTGAAATACGCAGTGGGTGTTTGGCAGGTCTTGACCTGAGCGGCATAACCGCCAAGCGCACGTGCGGATAGGCATGCAGGATGCGCGGGCGAGGCATCCAGCGGGCCGGCAGCGGCACGAATCGAGCCCGGATGATCGGGGCGCGATCACTACGCCGGTTCAGAGTGATGCCGGTAAGCGATCATCAGCTTGGCACGACCTTCGCTGGCGGCCGCGATCAGGAACCTCCTCGCTGTGGCCAGCCAACCCAGGGTTTTTGACATATTCTTATAAGGTCCTTCTTTTCCCTTACATTCCGGCTTCGTTTGAAACAGCTCCAACTGCGAACATTCTTTTCGCGGGACAAGCGCCGTCTTGATGCCGCGGAGCACCCTTCCGACCGCCCTCACTCCGTCGCTGCCGTTCGGACTTCGCCGTCCTGACTCGCCGGCCGGCGACATATTCTTGTAAGCCTCTTGGTTTCTGTAATATTCCGGCTTCGTTCGCTTTCCCCAGCTCATCAACCACCCCACAAACCTCTCTGCCAGTGCGTAAGCGGCGAGGTAGTCCGGATCCCAGTCGGGGGGAACCGACATATTTTGGGAACCCATTTGCATTCCGTTAGATTCCGGCTTCGTTCGTCGCCAATCGTCGTGGCACGGCCATCCCTTCGCCTTGCTCAGGGCAAGCTCTGGCCGTGATTCACACGGGCTGGAAGCCCGTGCCACGTCCCGGGGTCCGGTGGAATGCACCGAGACCATGACGTGCATCTTGGGCGCATGCATCCTGGGGGTGTGCCTCCTCTGCTGTAGCGGCGCTCGGAGCCTGCCCTGTAAGGGAGCGCCGCCGTCCCGCCGGCCAGCTACCGCTTCCGTTAAAGCCGGATCGACGGTGCAAAGAGCGGGCGGGACGCCCGCGCTCCCAGGGTCTCCAGGTCCCCGGCCCCAGCGCAGCCAGACGGAGATGGTCACCGTCCAGCCGGGCGCCGACATCCCGGGACGCCTCAGTCTCAATCTCCAGAAGCTGGGCGGACGCGCCGCTCCGGCGGCCAGTTTCAACCAGTCCTCTTCCGTACGCGTGTCGATCCAGCGGTCGAGGCAGCGCTTCACATTCCACGCCTCGAGCGCCTTATCCAGCACCGCTTGTACGCCGACGAGGCTTTCGGCAGGGATGATCGCGTCATGGAGCTGGAAATAGAAGTCCAAGAAAGTCTTAAGGTTGCGAGTCGCAAGCGGAATGCATCGGCACGAGGCGCGCGCCCGTCGGCCGTGACGCACGGCATTCCAGGCGGAGTGCCGTTTGCCGGCGGCCGTGCGCGGGCCGGTCGATTTGCGGGAATTGCGGCGATTCGCGGCCAGTAAAGCTCGGGTGAGTCGGGGTGATTTGCGTAGGGACATAGCGGTCCTCGGTCCTCGGTTTTCGGTTCGCAGTTGACGGTTCTCGGTAGTCGGTTGTCGGTGTTCGGTTTTCAGGTTAGTTCCCGCTTCAGATTGCGAGAACTGCCGAGCACCGGCACCGACCCACCAACGACCGACAACCGACTACCAACCACCGACGGTAGCAGGTGAAAATGGGACAGTGGGTACTGGCGGGACAAGCAGGAGGAATAATTTAGGGCTGTATGTACTTGAGTTTAGCCTGTGAATAAATGGCCGCTAGGGGTAGGCCGGTCGCCTTGTGTGCAGAAATTGCTCACTTTTGCGTTTGGGCTCGGTGGGCTCACCTGAGCGTTCGGCCTCTCTTATGAGATCGGTCCCAGCAGGCTGCGGAAACAACCGTCCAACCTGTCATTCCGAGGAGCTGACGAGGAATCTTGCATTGTCTTTCTTTTCAGAGCGAGATTTCTCGCTACGCCCGAAATGACAGGGTTCTGCAGGTTTTTTCCGCAACCTGGTAGGCCGCCTTCCGACCAGGATTCGAAAAGGGCGGGGCTTCAGCCAGCTTCAACCCCGCCGAGGCTGCGGAGCCGCGCCCTTTTCGTCGCGTCTCAAGCGCACCGCAGTCCTGCCCATACCCGACGCTTTTTTGGAGCGCAAAGGCGCGACCTCCCAAGCCGTACCTCAACCCGTCCATCGTTTCGCTCCTCAATGTTATTCTGTGTTTTCTTGACCAGGCGGGAACTGGAGTTCTTTGCTCGATCAAATCATTTCCCATTATCGGATCGTGCAGAAGCTGGGCCGCGGCGGCATGGGCGTGGTCTACGAAGCCGAAGACCTCCGCCTGGGCCGGCGCGTGGCGATCAAGTTCCTGCCGGAAGAATTGGCACGCGATCCGCTCGCGCACGTGCGCTTGCAACGCGAGGCACGCGCCGCTTCGGCGCTCAATCATCCCAACATCTGTACGATTCACGATATTGGCGAAGACCACGGGCGCCCGTTCATCGTGATGGAGCGGTTGGAGGGAGCGACGCTGAAGCTGCGTCTCGCCCCCGGGCCCCTGCCGCTCGAAAGGCTCTTGGACCTGGCGTGCCAGATCGCCGAGGCGCTGGAGTCGGCGCACACGGCGGGGATTGTCCATCGCGACATCAAGCCCGCGAACATCTTCATTACGAACCGGGGACAAGCGAAGGTGCTCGATTTCGGCCTGGCGAAGCTGCAGGGGCCTGGGGTCGGGGGCCAGGGACCAGGAAAGGATGCCCTGACCCCTGATTCGCCGACAGTTTCCATCGATCGTGAGCACCTCACCAGTCCAGGCTCCACCGTGGGCACCATCGCTTACATGTCGCCCGAGCAAGCGCGCGGCGAGGAGTTGGACGCGCGGACGGACCTGTTCAGCTTCGGAGCCGTGCTTTACGAAATGGCCAGCGGACGCCCGCCCTTTACTGGCGCCACGTCGGCCGTAATCTTTGCCGCCCTGCTCAAGGAAGGCCCCAAGCCTCCGTTGGAAGTGAATCCAGCTTTGCCGCCGGAGCTGGAACCGATCATTGCCAAGGCGCTGGAGAAAGATCGCAATGCGCGCTACCAGTCGGCCGGCGAGATGTTGGCCCACCTGAAATCTCTCAAGGAGGAGCTCGACTTGGGTGGTGCAGTGGCGCGGACCAAGGCGGTGAGTTGGCCAGGAGACGCTCGGGACCTGTCTGCCGTGCCCGAATCACCCTTGCACGAAAAGGATCCCGGCAAGGCTCCGCGTCGCCCGAGCACAGCACTGGCGTGGGCGCTACTGGTGCTGGCGGTCGCCGGCGGGCTGGCGCTGATCTTGTCCGTCCTCCCCCGGCGCAATCCTCCGCTCACGGACAAGGACACCATCGTGCTGGCCGACTTCACCAACACCACCGGCGATCCCGTGTTCGACGGCACATTGCGTCAGGGCCTATCGGCGCAACTGGAGCAGTCCCCTTTTCTGAACCTGCTCTCGGACCAGCGCATCTCCCAAACGCTCGCACTGATGAGCCAGCCGAAAGACGCGCGGCTCACACAGAGGCTCGCGCGCGAGGTCTGCCAGCGGACAGCGAGCGCCGCCACCATCGAGGGCTCCGTCGCGAGTCTGGGCAGCCAGTACGTGCTGGGGCTTAAGGCGTTGAACTGCCACAGCGGCGACCTGCTGGCCGAGGAGCAGGTCGCGGCCGACGGCAAGGAACAGGTGCTCAAGGCGCTGGGCGAGGCCGCGACGAGGGTGCGGGAGAAACTGGGCGAGTCGCTGGCCTCGGTCGAGAAATATGACGTGCCGCCTGAGAACGTCACCACACCATCACTCGAGGCGCTGCAAGCCTACAGCCTTGGCTACCAGGCGCAGATCGTAAAGGACGACTGGCCCGCCGCCGTTCCCCTTTTCCAACGGGCTATCAGCCTCGACCCGAACTTTGCCATGGCCTACGCGCGGTTGGGAACCAACTACAACAACCTGGGGGAAGGCGCTCGCGCCGCCGAAAACATCCGCAAGGCTTACGAGCTGCGCGAGCGGGTGAGCGAACGGGAGCGGTTCTACATCGACACGCATTACGAGCGCAGCGTCACCGGAGACCTGGAGGCGGCCCGGAAAACCTACGAGTTGTGGGCACAGACCTACCCGCACGACGTCGTTCCGCGCAGCAACCTCGGCATCATCTACTCGATGCTGGGCGACTACCGCAAGGAACTTGCTGCCAGCGAGGAGGCTTTGAAACTCGACCCCGCGAGTGGGATCAACTATGGGAATCTCGCAGGCGCGTACCTGAACCTCAACCGCCCGGATAAGGCCAAATCCACGGTGCAGGAGGCGCAGGCCCAGCATCTTGACGCTCCGCCCCTTCACTACACCCTCTACCAGGTTGATTTCCTGCAGCACGATGCGGAGGGGATGGAGCGTGAGGCCGCCGCGCTGATGGGCAAGCCGGGATACGAAGACGGTATGCTCGACACCGAATCGGACACCGCCGCCTATGCCGGGCAGTTTGTCAAGGCGCGAGAGCTGACGCGGCGGGCGGCCGATTCTGCCCAGCGCGCTGATGAGAAAGAGGCCGCGGCAGGCTACGAGGCCGAAGGCGCGCTGCGTGAAGCACTGGTCGGCAATAAAGTCCAGGCAAGGCAGCAGGCGCAGACTGCACTCGTGCTCTCGGACGGTAGAGACGTGCAGGCAATCTCAGCCCTCGCGGTCGGGCTGGCAGCCGATTTCGTTCAAGCCATGCGCCTTGCTAATGATCTCTCCCAGCGATTCCCAAAAGACACGATAGTGCAGTCCCAATACCTGCCGATGATTCACGCATCCACCATCCTCGGCGGCGGCAACGCCTCCAAGGAGGCTGATAAGGCCATCGAAGCCCTGGCGGCGGCTGCGCCCTACGAACTGGGAGGTCCCCCGGAATTGATCGCTCTCTACCCCGTCTACCTGCGGGCCCAGGCGTACTTGGCGGGCCATCAAGGTGCTGCGGCAGCCAGCGAATTCCAAAAGATTTTCGACCGTCCTGGCGTGGTCGTAAACGAGCCCATCGGCGCGCTGGCGCACTTGGGCCTGGGCCGGGCATATGCACTTGAGGCGGGCGTCGATGTAACACCATCCGGGGGGCGTCTGTCTCGATTGCTCAAGCGCCTGGGCGGCCGAGAACCCCACAACGCTCCCTCACCGGGCAGCTTCTCGGAGCTGCAACCATCCGATGCCCTCGCCAAAGCGCGCACCGCCTATCAGGATTTCTTCGCCCCGTGGAAAGACGCCGACCCCGACATCCCGATCCTCAAGGAGGCCAAAGCGGAATACGCCAAGTTGCATTAGTTCGAGAGTTGAGCGAAAGAACTCCGGTTCGCCGGGAATGACGCTGCAGGAGTGGTAGCGCTACCGGGAATCGAACCCGGGTTTTGAGATTGAGAATCTTATACTCTGCCTTTTGCACTCAACCGTTTAGCGCGGCTTTTGAGGCACCTGTAGACGCAAGTGTAGACGCTTTTTTCAAGGGACGGACGTTGCTCGGGTTTTCGCTCGGAGCTGCGGCGGCGGCCGTCTGGCGCTGATTGAGATAACCAAGGACCCGTTCCCAGCCGGCGGCGATGTGCGGCTCGGTGACGTGAATGTAGTAGCGCTCTGCCACGCGCGGTGAGGAATGCCCCATCAACCGCGCCACGCTGTACCTGTCGAGTCCCGCCTCGGCCCACCGCGTACCGCATGTGTGGCGCCAGCAATAGAACTCGAAGGGCTCGATGCTGACTCGGCGCATGGCGCGCGCGTGGGCGTTCTGAACGGTCATGATGTGCCCGCTCTTTCCTGGGCCCGGGAACACGTGCCATCGGGCCACTCTTGCCGATCGGCGACGCTCTAAGATTTGCTTGCCGCGGTCGGTCAATGGGACGTTGCGGCGCGCGGCGCCAGTCTTGCCATCCGGCACATGGATGTACCCGTGGGGACATTCCGATGAAGTTTCCAGGTGGACGTTCGACCAAAGCAACGGGAAAAGCTCAGAGTTGGGTCGAAGACCGGTGTCCACCGCGAGCGTGGCAAGGTCGCGCAAGGTCGGGGATGCGGTGCCGAGGTACTTGCGCTCCTCATCAAACGTCACAACCCGCTCCCGCGTGACATTGCCGGGGAGCTCGTGGATGACGGGCGCCCTCGGAATCAGCCCCCACTCTTCGGCCAGCCGGAATGCCCGCCGTAGAGTTCGCATCTCTCCGTTCAAGGCCGCAATCGAGTTTCCCTCGGGCATGCTCTGACGGAACCGCACGTATTTCGTGACGAGTTCGCCGGTGACGTCGCTCATCGGGATCTCAGCCAACGGTGGAAAGCGAAGCACACGATTCAGGCAAACCTCATAGAACGTAGCCGTGCCCGGTTTGGTGCGAAGGCGGGCGTGCTCCAGAAAACGCTGTGCAAAGACCTTTAGCACTGGCGCCTGAATCGGTCCGATTGGCGGCCAGGGAGCGAGCGGGTGGACCTGTCCGAGATTCAGCGCGGTGCGGTGTGCGTCCTCGACTTTTTGAGCTTCGCGCTTGTAGCGACTGTGGGTTGAGCGCTGAATATCGTACTCGTGGCGGTTGCCGTCCGCGTCTTTGCGCGTGAGCCGGATGCGATACCAGTACACTCTACCGTGAAGATAAACCATCTGTTCGTTCCTTTCGTGGGCGTCCGCCCTTCTTGCCGTTCTCGCGAGCGATTTCCTGAATGCGCTCCAGGCCGAACCGCTTGAGGCGCGCCTTGTAAGACCTTTTGCCGAGCCAGCTTGTATACTTCAGTCGTTCAGCTTTTGTCATGCTTACATCTTAAACTGATTCGGTTATTGTTGTACAGCCCTCGGCGGCGATGGAAACCGCCGCTGCCAGGGGATACGGTGTTGTTTTCTAGGAAACCTCGGTCGCTGCGTACCGCCGCGCAACCGCAAACGCACACCCGCGAAATTCGCTTGGACCCCAAGCAAAACCTTTGACGCCCATTTCGCCTAGGTTTCATCGGCATTTGCTCGAATTTCGGGTATGATTAACGCCATGAGAACCCAAGCAAAAGTGACGTCACCGCCGACACCCCAACTCACGCTGAGCCAGAAGCGCGCTCTCGCAGGAAGTAAGGGCGGCAGGTCGAGGTCCAGGGCCAAGGTCGATGCCGCGAGGTTGAACGGACTGGCCGGCGGCGCCCTCAGATTTAAGTGGCCGCTAGAACGCTGGGAACCGCTGCCGTAGTCTCATTTTGCTAGACTACTTTCCGGTGCAAAAATGACAGGTTCTGATCAATGAATTCGCGTGTGATGTCTGACGAATTGTGTCCAAACGCTTCATTTTGAGCTTGACAGCAACCATTGACTCTCGATAGGTTCAT
>Ga0335085_10000649_pt1 | contig 91960 bp, 93 predicted proteins | sample Lox_Sample_45_FD_206712 | JGI IMG/M metagenome (GOLD analysis project Ga0335085, IMG submission 206712) | Soil microbial communities from Loxahatchee National Wildlife Refuge, Florida, United States - Lox_Sample_4.5 | ecosystem: Environmental > Terrestrial > Soil > Wetlands | place: USA...
CGGCTCATACGCGCGGTGTAGAGATCGGCGCACAGCGCGGCGCGCACGCCCGGGACCTTGTTGGCCGCCATCGACATGCCGAGGCCGGTGCCGCAGATCAAGAGGCCACGCTCGACCTTGTGGTCGACCACGGACTCGGCCACGAGGGCGGCGTAGTCGGGATAGTCGACGGACTCGGTGGAATGAGTGCCCAGGTCAAGCACCTGGTAGCCGTGATTTATGAGCCACGCCTTCAGGGCTTCCTTGAGCCCGTATCCGGCGTGATCGGCGCCGAGCGCAATGGTGGAAACCACGCGCCAACCTTACGCTCTGTCGGGGGTGCGTGTCAAGTTACCGCTATATATGGGGCTATTCGGTCCCGGCGACGGCGGGCCGCCCTGACTCACGCGCGAAAGGAGGAGCAGCCCGAGCACGAAGAAGGAGCCGACGGCGAGGATACCGACCCGCTGGTTACCGCCCGCCGCGTGGGAGACGGTGCCGAACACGAGCGGGCCCATCACGGCGGCGCTCTTGCCGCAGAGCGAGTAGAAGCCGAAGAGCTCCGCCTCCATCCCCCGCGGGGCGAGCTTGGCCAGAAAGGCCCGGCTGGCCGCCTGGACGGCGCCGAGACCGGTGCCGGCCAGCACCGCGAGCACCCAGAACTGCGCCTGGGTCTCGATGAAGTAGGCGGCCACTACCACGGCGGCCCACTGGCAGAGCGTGATCATCACCACGCGCCGGGGGCCCAGGCGATCGGTCGGCGACGCCCACGCGAGCGCGCCGAGCAGGGCCGAGATCTGCACGACGATGTAGAGGCCGATCAGGCGCTCCATCGAGAAGCCGAGGGTCTGCGCCGCGAAGATCCCCGCGAACGCGATGACCGTGTTCACGCCATCCTCGTAGATGAAGTAGGCGCCCAGGAAGCGGCGCAGGTCCGGCAGGGCCACGATCCGGCGCGCGGTGGCCACCACCTCCGCGCCGCCCTCGCGTGCGGCCTGCCACACCGGGATCTGGCCGCGCGGCGGCTGGGGCAGCATGAAGAACGCGGGCAGCGCGAAGACCGCGAAGAGCAGCGCGGTCGCCAGGAAGGCGCCCGCATAGGCCTCCCTCTGCACGAACGGCAGCGCGGCGAGCAGCGCCGCGATCGAGCCCGCGTAGCCGACCGCGAAGCCCCAGCCCGAGACCCGCCCCTGATGGCTCGGTGGCGCGAGGTCGGGGAGATAGGCATTGTAGTAGACGAGCGCGCTCTCGTAGCCGAAGTTGCCGATGACGCCCAGGACGAAGCCCCACGCCACCATGCCCGCCTCCACCGTGGCCATCAGCGCGGTGGCGGCCACCGCCAGCGCGGTGAAGCCGATGAAAAGCGGACGCCGGATGCCGGCGCGGTCGGCGATGCCGCCGAGGAAGGGCGAGGTCACCGCGACCATTCCCATCGAGAGCGAGACGACCCGCCCCCACCAGAGATCTCCCGAGCCGTCGGCGTTGCCTACCACCACGAGGGCGTAGTAGGCCGCGTAGATCGTCGCGAAGATCACCGCCGCGAAGGCCGAGTTGGCGAAGTCGTAGAGCGTCCACGCCACGATCGCGCGCACGTCGAGCTTCATTCGATCGGCTCCTCGCGGCCGGCCAGCGCGCGGTCCGGAACCCGGGCCACCGCTCCGTCCATCTCGGCGAGGACGACGCGGCGCCGCTCCGCGAGGTGGCGCCCGAGATCGCGGTCCACCAGGAGCCGCAGCAGGGCGCGGGTCTCGCGGTAGAGCCGGCGCCCTCGCTCGGCCCAGGCGAGGGCGAAGAAGCCGCCGGGAACGAGCAGGAGCCCGAACAGGCCCAGCAGCCAGCCGCCCCCGGCACGCCACGCGAGCCAGCCCTCCCCGATCCACGCGAGCGGATAGAACACGACGCCGGCTATGAGCTTGTAGGTGGCCTCCACGTCCGCCTCCGGCCGGAGGAGCCGCACCACCGCCCACGTGAGCCAGTACGGTGGCAGGTGCGTGACGAGGCCCCAGAGCGCCAGCGGCAGGCCGCCCAGCAGGACCACGAGCTGCCGGGCCGCGTAGCCGAGGACGACGCGGGCCGCCGGAGGCCGGAACCCCACCGCGGTGCCGAGGCCGGCCGCCTCCAGATCCTTCACGTAGCGCTCCACGAGGGCGCGCAGGGCCTCGATCTGCTCCGGCTCGCGGCGGAGCAGATATCGGTAGGCACGCGTCGCGCGGCGTCGCCAGTCGGCGCGCGCGCCGGCGTCCCACGCCGCGCCCTCCCGCTCCTGACGCCACAGCCGCTCGGCGTGCTCCACCAGCCGCAAGGTCTGCCGGTCGTCGACGTCGGCGATGAGGTTGCGCATGGCCTCGTCCAGCCGCGCGGTGAGCCGGCGCGCCGCCGCCTCCGGCTCGCTGCGCGCCAGGATCACCGAGTCCGCGGTGGATACCGGCTCGCCGAGCGCGACCAGCGCCCAGCCGGTGCGGAAGGTGCCCGGCTCGTGGAACATCAGGCCGACCGGCAGCAAGGTGACCGGCGACACGCCGTCCGCCTCCGCGGCCAGCAGCATGCGGGCGGCGCCGGTGCGCAGCGGCATCAGGGTGGGCTCGGGCTGGCTCACGCCCTCGGGAAAGATCAGGATCGCCTCGCCGCGGCGCAGGGTGTCGGTCGAGGCCGAGAAGAGCGCCGCGTTCCGGGCCGGGTCGGTGCCGCCGTCTTGGCGGCGATGCACCGGCAGCGCGCCGATCAGCCGCAGGAACGGGCCGATCAGCGGGTTCGAGAACAGCGGGGCCTTGGCGACCGGGACGAGACGGCGCGGGATCGCCGACAGGAGCAGGACCCCGTCCACCAGCGCGTTGTGGTGATTGGCCGCGACGATGAGCGGGCCATCGCCCGGGATGCGCTCGGCGCCGACCAGGTCGACACGGCGATAGAACACGGCGGCCAGGAGCCGGGCCAGGGCCCGGATGGCGCGGTACGGAGCCGGCGGGCGGCTGCCGCTCAGAGCGTCACGCGCTGGCCGTCCTCGGCCACGGCGGCCTCCCAGCCGAGGCGGCTCGTGATCGCAGCGCGCAGCGCCGAGGCCGCGTCCGCCTCGCCGTGGACGATGTAGGTCATCCCGGGCGGCCGCGTGAATCCCCCGAGCCAGCGGAGGATCTCCTCGCGGTCGGCGTGGGCCGAGTACGCGTCGCTGATCATGATCGTGGCCTTCACCGGAACCGTCATCCCGAGCATCTTGATCTCGGTCGCGCCGTCTCTGAGGAGCCGTCCGCGCGTGCCCGCCGCCTGGTAGCCGACGAACAGCACGGTGGTCTTCGGATCGGGCAGGAGCCGCTTGAGGTGATGCAGGATGCGCCCGCCGGTGGCCATGCCGCTGCCCGCCACGATGATGCCCGGACCCGCGACCTCGTTGAGCCGCTTCGAGTCGGCCACCGTCGTCGAGAGGTGGAAGCGGCGCGGGGCGAAGGGCCGCTTGCCGCCGGCCTCGGCCTCCTGCAGCTCGGCGTCGTGCTCGTCGGTGTGGGTGGCGTAGATCACCGTCGCCTGGATCGCCATGGGGCTGTCCAGGTAGACGGGCAGGCTCGGGATCCGGCCGGCCGCTTCCAGCCGCCGCAGGTCGTAGAGAATCTCCTGCGAACGCCCGACCGCGAAGGCCGGGATCAGGAGCCAGCCCTTCTGGTCGTTGGCCCGTCGCACCGCCACGATCAATCGCTCAGTGGGATCGTCGGGCGGGTGCACGCGGTTGCCGTAGGTGGACTCCACCAGCAGCACGTCGGCCTCCTCCACCGGCTCGGGATCGACCATGATCGGAACCTGGTAGCGTCCGAGATCGCCTGAGAAGACGAGGCGCCGCCCACCGATCACGCACGTGACGACGCCGGCGCCCAGGATGTGCCCGGACGGGGAGAACTGCGCCTCCACGCCGGCGACCGGCGCAAAGCGCCGGCCGAAGTCCACGCGCTCGACCTGGGCGAGAGCGCGCTCCGCATCCTCGGTGGTGTACAGGGGCAGCGCCGGGTCGTGCCGGCTCGTCTTGTGGCGGTTGGCGAACTCGGCCTCTTCTTCCTGCAGGTGGGCGGCGTCCGGCAGCATGACCTTCAGCAGGTCGATGGTGCCGCCCGTGCAGAAGATCGGGCCGGTGAAGCCGTCGCGGCAGAGACGGGGCAGATAGCCCGAGTGATCGATGTGGGCGTGGCTCAGGATGACCGCGCCGAGCGTCCGCGGATCGACGGGCGGGGGCGCCCAGTTGCGCTGGCGCAGGGCCTTGAGCCCCTGGAAGAGCCCGCAGTCGAGCAGCACGCGCGCCGCGCCATCCTCGAGCAGGTGCTTGGACCCGGTGACGGTTCCCCCTGCGCCCCCGAGGAAAGTGAGGGTCGCGCTCACTCGGAGACGGGCTCGGTGACCGGCTGGCGGCGGGCCGCGCGCGCCGGATAGGGGCCGGCGCCCAGCGGGAAGTCGAACAGCTCCTGCTCGGCGGCCTCCACGCCCTGCGTGACCAGCCGCTCGATGTCGAGCCGCGCCTCGAGCGCCGCCACCTGGGCCGGCTCCACGCGGGTGTCCGGGTGGCGGGGCGTGAACAGCGTGCAGCAGTCCGCGTCGGGCTCGATCGAGATCTCGAAGGTGCCGAGCGCGCGCGCCTGCTCGGTGATCTCGAGCTTGTCCATGCCGATGAGCGGCCGCAGGATCGGCATCGAGGCCACCTCGTCGATCCGGGTGAGATTGGCGAGGGTCTGCGAGGCCACCTGCCCGAGGCTCTCGCCCGTGACGAGCGCGGGCGCCCCCGCGTGGCGGGCCAGCCGCTCCGCGATGCGCACCATGAGCCGCCGGTACACCACCACGCGCGCGGGCGGCGGCACCGCCAGCACCACTTCTCGCTGGATCTCCCCGAAGGGGACGAGGAACAGGCGCGAGTGGTACTGCCACTGGGTGAGCCGGGCCACCAGGTCGCGCACCTTGCCGCGCGAGAGATCGGGCAGGTAGGGCACGCTGTGGAAGTGCACGAACACCACGCGGCAGCCGCGCTTCATGAGCCGCCAGGCCGCCACCGGCGAGTCGATGCCCCCCGAGAGCAGCGCGACCACCGTACCGCTCGCTCCCACCGGCAGGCCGCCCGCACCCGCATCCCGGTCGGCGTACACGAACGCCTCGCCGGGCAGCACCTCCACGTGCACGGTGCACTCGGGATGCTCGAGGCTGACGCGGCAGTCCGGGCGCAGCGAGAGCACGTGCGCGCCCAGGTCGCGGTTCAGCTCGACCGACGTCATCGGAAACGTCTTGAAGGCCCGGCGGGCCGTGATGCGGAACGACCCGAAGGCGCGCCCGGCGATCACCTGCCCCACCGCCTCCCGCAGCGCCTCGCGGGAGACGCCGGTGCGCAGGGCCAGCGAGTAGTTCGCCACGCCGCACACCCGGGCCAGGCGCTCGCGCAGCCGAGCCGGGTCCGGGTGGTGCGACAGATCGAGCATGATCCGGCCGGGCAGCTGCTGCAGCCGCACCGGCCCGAGATCGCTGATCGCCCGCAGGACATTCTGCTGCAGCTGCCGGAGGAAGAGCGGCCGGTTCCCGCGCTTGAGGCTGATCTCGTGGTAGTGCAGGATCGCGGCCGGCGTGATCCCGCTCATCACTCGGCCTCCGCGGGCCGCCGGTGCTTGGGCCGCCGCCGGTACACGGTCTTCGGCACCTCGACCTTCGGCGGCTTCGCGGGCATCGGCTTGCGGACTCGCGCGTGGATCGGCTTCCGGCGCTTCACCCCGCCAGTATATCCCGCGAGTCCCCGTCAATACGGCGCGCCCGGGAAGGTGTTGATCCCGGCCGGGCGGCCGGCCGCCCGGTACATCTTCACCCCGGCCACCCCCGCGCCGCCCCAGAGCCCCTCCCCCACGCCGTCGTGGAGCGCCCAGCTCCGCCCCCGCACGGTGAGGGCGGCGTCGGCCCGGCGGAAGTCGGAGGAGCCATCGAGCAGCTTCGCGAGCGCGCCGCCGTCGCCGAAGCCGGCGTGGATCTCCTCCATCACGTCGCGGCCCATGAGGTAACCGCAGCCGCGCCGCTCGTAGAGGATGGCCGAGTGGTAGAAGAGCGGCTCGATGAGGTAGATCTCCTTGCCGATCAGCGCGCAGAACCCCTGCATCGCGTCGAGCACGCGCGAGAGCAGCCGCAGGCCGCGGCGCACCTGCCCGGGCGAGAGGCCGTCGCGCATCGCGCGGCGCTCTTCCTGGAGATTCCGCGAGGCGGTGCCAAACAGGGTATCGCGGCCGTCCGGATCCCGGTCGATCGCGAAGCGCGGCCCGGACGGATCCGTGATCTGCACGAAAGCCAGCTCCGGGACCGACAGGGGCGACATCTCCACGTCCACCAGCAGCGCGGGGTCCCGGTCCTCGGGCGACGAGCGCACCTCCACGCGGGCCCACGGCTTGTCGGCGGGCGCGGTCACCCGCACCAGGCGCGTGCCGTCCTTGTCGCAGAGGGTGGCCGGGTCGATCGCGAAGCGGTCGAGCAGCTCCTCGGGCACCAGCCGCGCGTAGAGCGCCTCGCAGACCTCGCGCGGCAGCGCGTTGATCTCCTGGATCGAGCCGAGCCCGAGCCCCTCGACGCGGGAATCCATCGTGCGCGCCCGGGCCTAGCGCGGCCCCGCCGGCGCGCGGCCGGACTCGAGCGCGGGGAGCAGGCGGCGCGCCGCTTCGAGCTCTTCCGGGGTGTTGACGTTCATGAACACGACCTCGGGCGCCCGGAACCGGGCCACCTCGTCCTCGCCGATCGAGAGCACGCGCACGTCGTCGAAGAAGCCCACGATCTTCAGGCGCCCCGCGCGCAGCCGCGTCTCGATGGGCCCGAGACACGCCGGCCCGTAGCAGGCGTGCAGGGTCTCCCACTGCTCGCCGACCTTCGGCACCACCACGTCGGCCTCCCCCGCACGCTCGGTGACGAGCCGCGCGACCTCCACCATCAGGAACGGCATGTCGCAGGCCACCGTGAAGGCGGCGTCGCCCCGCGCGGCCCGCAGGCCCGAGTAGATGCCGCCGAGCGAGCCGTGATCGGGGAAGACGTCTGGTACCATCGGCAGGCCGAGGCCCGCGTAGAGGTCGGGGGTATTGGTCACGATCAGCACGTCGTCGGCGACCGCCCGCACCACGTCGGCCACGCGGTCGATGATGCGCCGCCCGCCCAGCTCCATCAGTGCCTTGGGCCGCCCGCCCATCCGGGTGCTGCGCCCGCCCGCCTGGATCACGCCGGTGATGCGCATGCGCCCTCGATGACCACGGGCCCCTGGCGGAGGATGCGGGGTGGCCACGCGGTGCAGTCGGCCACGGTGGATCCCGCACCGCCCGCGGTCGGCCCGCCGTCGAGGATCAGCTCCACGCGCCCGTCGAAGTAGCCGCGCACCGCGGCCGCGGTCAGCGGCGGCGGCGCCGTGCTCGGGTTCGCGCTCGGCGCGGTGATCGGACGCGCCGCCGCGTGGACGAGGGCGCGCGCGACGGCGTGTCCCGGCATGCGCACGCCCACCGTCCCGGTGCCCGCGGTGAGACCGGCCGGCACCGCGGCCGCGGCCTCCAGCACCAGCGTCAGGGGCCCGGGCCAGTGGCGCTGCATCAGGGCGCGCGCGCCGTCGCCGATGCGGGTGGTGAGGCGCGCCACCATGTCGAGCGAGTCCACCAGCACGAGCAACGGCTTGCTCTCCGGGCGGCCCTTGACCTCGAACACCCGGGCGATCGCGTCGCCGTCGAGGGCGTCGGCGCCGAGGCCGTAGAAGCTCTCGGTGGGAAACGCCACCAGCCCTCCGGCCTCGATCACCGCGCCCGCCCCGCGCATGGTCGCCTCGTCGGGGCGCTCCGGATCCACCCGCGTGACTCTGGTCGAGATCGTGGGCGTCCTCACCCGAGCCGTCTCAGGGCGTGGTGGCCGATGTCCCGCCGGTAGTGGGCGCCCTCGAAGCGGATGCGCTCGACGGCTGCGTAGGCGGTCCGGATCGCGGCGGCCACGTCGGCGCCGAGCGCCTGCACGCCCAGCACCCGGCCGCCCGCGGTGACCAGCGCGCCGTCGGCCCGTGCGGTGCCCGCGTGGAAGACGTTGACGTCGGCGAGCGCGGCCGCCTCCCCGGCGCCCGCGATCGGCCAGCCCGTCTCGTAGCGGCCGGGATAGCCCGCCGAGGCCATCACCACGCACACGGAGGCGCGCGGGCTCCACGAGGCCGCGGTCGGCAGCCCCTGCCCGGTGGCCACCGCCTCCAGGAGCGTGAGCAGGTCGCCCTCGAGACGAGGCACGATGACCTGGCACTCCGGATCGCCGAAGCGGCAGTTGAACTCGACGACCTTGGGGCCCTCGCTCGTGATCATCAGGCCAACGAAGAGCACGCCCGCGAACGGAGCCCCTTCCTTGGCCATCGCCGCGATGACCGGCCGCACGATCTCGGCCATCACCCGCTCCTGCATGCTCGAGTCGAAGACCGGCGCGGGCGAGTAGGCGCCCATGCCGCCGGTGTTGGGGCCGCGGTCGCCGTCGAAGACCGTCTTGTGGTCTTGCGCCTCGGCCAGCGGCAGCACCGCCGCGCCGTCGGCCAGGGCGAAGAACGAGATCTCCTCGCCCACGAGGAACTCCTCGACGACGACCGTGAGCCCGGACTCGCCGAAGGCGCGCTCCTCGAAGCAGAGCGCCAGCGCCCGGTCCGCCGCCTCCAGCGTTGGGCAGATGATCACGCCCTTGCCCGCCGCGAGGCCGTCGGCCTTCACCACGAGCGGCGCGCCCAGCTCGCGGCAGTAGCGCCCGGCCGCCGCCGCGTCGCGGAAGGTGGCGAAGCGCGCGGTGGGGATCCCGTGGCGGGCCATCAGGTCCTTGGCGAACGCCTTCGAGCTCTCGATCCGAGCCGCGGCCGCGCTCGGGCCGAACACCGCGAATCCGGTGGCGCGGAGCTCGTCCGCCAGGCCGAGGGCGAGCGGCGTCTCGGGCCCCACCACCACGAGGTCGGGTCGCTCGCTCCGCGCCAACGCCACGACGTCGCCGACCGCGGTATCCGGCACCGCGACGCAGCGGGCGTGGGCGGCGATGCCGGGATTGCCGGGGGCGGCGATCATGCGCCCCAGCCGCGGGCTCTGGGCGAGCTTCCAGGCCAGCGCGTGCTCGCGGCCGCCGCCGCCCACCAGAAGCACGTCGGTCATTCGTCGGTCTCCGGGGTGGCGTCGTCGTCGCCGCCCGGCTCGCCTTCCAGATGCGCGCGGGCGATCTTGGCCCACGGGCTGCCCAGGTCCAGCTCGAGGTAGCGCCGCCAGTGCACCGCTGCGCTCTCGCCACGGCCCATCTTGGCCAGCACGCCGGCCAGGTTGAAGTGGGCGTCGGCGTAGTCGGCCTCGAGCTCGAGCGCGCGGCGGTACCACGTCACCGCCACCGGCAGATCGCCCAGGTCCTCGTGCAGCGAGCCCAGGTTGAACGCGGCCTGACAGCAGCTGTCGTCGGCCTCGAGCGCGGCCCGGTAGCATTCGCCCGCCCGCTCGTACTGCCCCATCCGGTGATGCAACAGGCCGAGGTTGTTCCACGCCGCCGCGTAGCCCGGGTCCATGTCGAGCACCCGCTCGTAGGCGTCCACCGCCGACTCCCAGCGCTCCGGATCGCCGTCCCACTCCGAGGCGCGCTGGAACCACACCTCGGCCGCGTCGGCGGGCGGGATGAGGGGGCGCACCATGCCGGTCAGCAGCGTCTCGCGGGTCTCGCGCTCGAGATCGCCGGCGTCGAAGTCGAGCAGGGCCTGGCCGGTACCGGGGTCCAGGCGGAGCCGGTCCTGCTCCACGACCACCCGGCGGTCGCGCACCACCAGGCGGAGCTCGGCCAGGGGCGTACGTACGTCGGGCACGAGGCGCCGGGCTCCGTCGAGGGCGGCGCGCACCTGGCGCACGCTCGCCCCGTTCTCGAGCAGGTTGGCCGCCGCGCGCACCGAGACCAGCTCGCGGAAGCGGAGGCCGCCCGGGTCGTCGCGGAGCAGCCCGAGACGCCGGAGCTGCAGCTTGCGCTTCGGAGACAGCCGGAGGAGCCGCGTCAGCTCCCGCAGCGTGAAGACCCGCTCGCGCGGAGGACTAGTGCTTGAAATGGCGAATCCCGCACACCACCATGGCCATGCCGTGCTCGTCGGCCGCCGCCACGACCTCCTCGTCGCGGAGGGAGCCGCCCGGATGGATCACCGCGGTGGCGCCGGCCTTGGCCACCACGTCGAGCCCGTCGCGAAACGGAAAGAACGCGTCCGAGGCGCACACCGAGCCCTGCGTCTCGAGCCCGAGCTCGCGCGCCCGCATCACCGCGATGCGCGCCGAGTCCACCCGGTTCATCTGGCCGGCTCCGACCCCCACCACCTGCTCCGGCGTCGCCAGCACGATGGCGTTGGACTTGGCGTGCTTGGCCACGCGCCAGCCGAAGCGCAGCCCGCGCATCTCGGCCTCGGTGGGCGGGCGCCGCGAGACGACCTTGAGCGCGCCCGGATCCAGGTCGGTGAGATCGGCTTCCTGCAGGAGCACCCCGCCCCAGACGCTCCGGATCTCCTGAACGCGCGCGGGATAGTCCCGCCGCGCGCAGGGCAGCTGGAAGACCCGGCACTTCTTCTTGGTCCGCCGGATCTCCTCGAGCGCGTCCGGCTCGTAGCCCGGCGCGAAGAGGATCTCGAGCAGGATGCCGGAGAGCTCCTTGACCACCTCGAGATCTACCGTGCGGTTCACCCCCACGATGCCACCGTAGATCGAGACCGGATCGCAGGCCTTGGCCCGGCGCACCGCCTCGCCCGCGTTCTGGCCGAGCGCGACGCCGCACGGGTTCGTGTGCTTGATCACGACCGCGGCCGGGTCGTCGAACTCGAGCAGGAGCCCGAGGGCGGCCGACCAGTCGAGGAGGTTGTTGTAGGAGAGCTCGGGACCGTGGAGCTGGCTGGCCGCGCTGAGGCCCAGGGAGCCCGCGGCGGGCCGGTAGAAGGCGGCGGACTGATGCGGGTTCTCGCCGTACCGCAGCGACTGCACCAGGCTCCCCTCGACGGCCAGGCGCTCCGGGAACCCGGTCGCCGCCGCCGCCGGGCGGCCCACCGCGTCCGGCTCACGCAGGTAGGCCGCGATCGCGGCGTCGTACTGCGCCGTGCGTCGGAAGGCCTCGAAGGCCAGGCGGAAGCGGGTGGCGTCGGAGAGCGCGCCGTCGGACTTCCGCAGCTCCTCCAGCACCGGGTCGTACTGGCCCGGATCGGTCACCACCGCCACGTGGGCGTGGTTCTTGGCCGCGCCCCGGATCATGCTGGGGCCGCCGATGTCGATGTTCTCGATGGCCTCCTCGAGCGTGACGCCGGGCCTCGCCACCGTCCTCTCGAACGGATAGAGCGTCACTGCCACGAGGTCGATCGGCCGGATGCCGTGCCGGTCGAGCGCGGCCGCGTGCTCGGGCAGGTCGCGCCGGGCCAGGATCCCGCCGTGCACCTTCGGGTGCAGCGTCTTCACCCGGCCGTCGAGCATCTCGGGAAATCCGGTGACCTCGGCCACGTCCACCACCGGCACACCCGAGTCGCGCAGCAGCCGGGCGGTGCCGCCGGTGGACAGGATCTCGGCGCCGAGCGCGTGGAGGCCGCGCGCGAAGTCGACGACGCCGGTCTTGTCGTGAACGCTGATGAGGGCGCGGCGCACTCGAGTCATGTCCTCTCCCTGATGTGTACGCGGCGGCCACGGATCTCGAGCCGGCCCTCCGCGAAGAGGCGGACCGCTTCCGGATAGAGCCGGTGCTCCTCGGCGAGAATCCGGTCGGACAGCGTGGCCTCGGTGTCGTCCGGCCGAACCGGCACCGACGCCTGCAGCACGATGGGTCCGGTGTCCACTCCTTCGTCCACGAAGTGGACGGTAGCGCCCGAGATCCTCGCCCCGTGCTCGAGGGTCTGGCGATGCGGATGGAGGCCGGGGAAGGCGGGCAGCAGCGACGGATGGATGTTCAGCAGCCGCCCCCGGAAGTGATCGACGAAGGCACCGGTGAGCAGACGCATGTAGCCGGCCAGGCACACCAGGCCAACACGGCGCTCCTCGAGCACCGCGATGACCGCCTTCTCGTGCGCCTCGCGCGACGGGTGCTGCTTCGGATCCACCACCACCGACTCGATGCGGTGGGCGCGGGCGATGTCGAGCGCGGGGGCGGTCGTGCGGTCGCTGACCAGCACGACCACGGTGGCCGGGATGCGCCCCGCCGCGGCGGCCTCGGCGAGCGCCCGGAAGTTCGAGCCGCGGCCGGAGGCGAGCACGCCCACCCGCAGCGGCTCAGGCATAGTCCACCCCCGGGTCGCCGGAGATAATCTCGCCGATCTCGAAGCACTGCTCGCCCGCGGTCTGGAGCCGCGCGACGACCTCGGCGGCATCCGCGGGCGAGACAACCAGCACGAAACCCACGCCCATGTTGAACGTCCGACGCATCTCGCCGTCGTCCACCGCGGCCGCCCGCTGGATCGCCTTGAAGATCGGCGGCACCACCCAGGCGGCCGGATCGATCCGGGCGCGCCGTCCCGGGGGGAGCACGCGCGGCAGGTTCTCGCTGATGCCGCCGCCCGTGATGTGGGCCATCGCCTTGACCGCGACTCGCTCCCGCAGCACGGCCAGCACCGACTTCACGTAGATCCGGGTGGGCTCGAGCAGCTCGTCGACGACCGGCCGGCCGGTGCCCGGGATCGGATCGCCGAGCTTGAGCCCCATGCGACCGAAGATCGCCTCGCGCGCCAGCGTGTAGCCGTTGGAGTGGAGGCCCGAGGACGCCAGACCGACGATGCGGTCGCCGACCGCGACGTGCTCGCCGGTGATCAGTCCGCTGCGCTCGGCCACTCCCACCGCGAAGCCGGCCAGATCGTACTCTCCCGGGGCGTAGAACGAGCCCATCTCCGCGGTCTCGCCGCCCACCAGCGCGCAACCCGCCTGCCGGCAGCCCGCCGCGATGCCGGCCACGATGGTCTCGATCCGGTCGGGCTCGACGTGATTCACCGCGAGGTAGTCGAGGAAGAAGAGCGGCTCGGCCCCGTGGACGAGCACGTCGTTGACGCCCATCGCCACGAGGTCGATCCCCACCGTGTCGTGGCGGTCGGCCATGATCGCGATCCGGAGCTTGGTCCCGACCCCGTCCGTCGAGGAGACGAGGACCGGATCGCGGTAGCCCTCGGGCACGCGGCAGAAGGCCGCGAACGCGCCGATGCCGCCCAGGACCTCCGGCCGATGGGTGGACGCGGCCAGCGGCGCGATGCGGCGCACGGCGAGGTCGCCGGCCTTGATGTCCACGCCGGCCGCCCGATACGTCAGCGGATCCATGCTCCTTACGAGTCGAACAGCTTGAGCTGCGCCAACTCCTCGGACTCGAAGCCTACCTGGTACTGGCCGGTGAAGCACGCGTGACAGAAGTGATGCGGATCCGACCCGGTGGCCTTGAGCATCCCCTCGAGCGACAGATAGCCGAGCGAATCCGCCCCGAGATAGCGCTGGATCTCCTCGACCTTGTGGCTCGCCCCGATCAGCTCACGACGCGTGGGCGTGTCGATGCCGTAGTAACAGGGCCACTGGATCGGCGGCGAGGAGATGCGCATGTGGACCTCGCGCGCGCCGGCGGCCCGGATCATCTTGACGATCTTGCGGCTGGTGGTGCCGCGGACGATGGAGTCGTCGATGACGACGACCCGCTTGCCGTCGAGGACCTCGCGGTTCGGGTTCAGCTTGACCTTCACCCCGAAGTGCCGGATGCCCTGCTGGGGCTCGATGAAGGTGCGGCCCACGTAGTGGTTGCGGACGAGGCCCACGTCATACGGCATGCCGGACTCCTCCGAGAAGCCCAGGGCCGCACCCACCCCGGAGTCCGGCACCGCGATGACCAGGTCCGCCGCCACCGGGTACTCGCGGGCGAGCTGGTGGCCGAGCGCCTTGCGGACCGCGTGCACGTTGCGGCCCCACAACATGGAGTCCGGCCGCGCGAAGTAGACGTACTCGAACACGCACTGCAGCCGGTCGGCCGGGCGGAAGGGCTTGAGCGAGGTGAGACCGCGCTCGTCGATCACCAGGATCTCGCCCGGCTCGACGTCGCGCTCCACCTTGGCCTCCATGAGATCCAGGGCGCAGGTCTCCGAGGCCAGGACCCAGGCGTCGGCCAGGCGGCCCAGCGTGAGCGGCCGGAAGCCGGAGGGGTCGCGCACCCCGATCACCGAATCGGGCGTGAGCAGCAGCAGGGTGTAGGCGCCCCTGACGCGGGTCAGCGCCCGGGCCAGCTGCTCGGCGAGGGTCGCCCCCTCCGAGCGGGCCAGCAGGTGCAGGATGACCTCGGTGTCGGAGGACGACTGGAAGACCGCGCCGTCCTTCTCGAGCTCTTCGCGCAGCGCCTCGACGTTCACGAGATTGCCGTTGTGGGCGATGGCGACCGGCCCGTGCGCGGTGGTGCCGGTGATCGGCTGGGCGTTGCGCAGGTTCGAGCTGCCCGCGGTGGAGTAGCGCACGTGCCCGATCGAGCGGTGGCCGGGCAGACGCTTCAGGCGGTCGCGGCTGAACACGTCGGCGACCCACCCCATCGCCTTCTCGACCTGGAAGTGCTCGCCGTCGGTCGACGCGATGCCCGCGGATTCCTGGCCTCGATGCTGGAGCGCGTACAACCCGAGATACACGACGTTGGCGGCCTCGGCGTGGTTCCAGATGCCGAACAGCCCGCACTCGTCGTGGAACTTGTCGTCGTCCAGCTCGATGGCCGTCGCCTCAGCTGACATATCGCTCAAAGCCGCCCCTCCACGCGCCCGCGATGCGATCCAGATCCAGATCCACGAGCGTCGCCTCGCCCGCCCGGATCCGCAGCCGATCACCGCCGACTCGCCCGATCCAGCGCCACGGGACCCGGAACTCGCTCATCAATTGCTCGAAGTGGCGCGCCCGGTCCGCCTTCACCGAGACCACGACGCGCGACGGCCCCTCCCCGAACAGCGTCAGATCGGCACGCCCCCCGACCGGTCCGAGATCGACGTCCGCTCCCCACCGGCGCGGCCCGCTCGCGCAAGCCTCGGCCAGCGCCACCGCGAGGCCGCCCTCCGCGCAATCGTGGGCCGAGCCCAGAAGCTGCGCCCCGATAGCCGCGCGGCAGGCCTCCTGCAGCGCGCGCTCCACCGCGAGGTCCAGCGGCGCGAGGCGGCCGGCCACCCGGCGATGCTGCACCCAGAGCCACTCCGATCCACCCAGGCTCACCGTGTCCGGCCCCAGCAGCGCGATCCGGTCGCCCTCCTCGGCAAGCCACTGGGTGCAGCGCGCCTCCGCGTCGTCGAGGATCCCCGCCATCCCGATGACCGGGGTGGGGAGGATCGCCTGACCCAGGGTCTCATTGTAGAAGGAGACGTTGCCTCCTACCACGGGGATTTCCAGCACGCGGCAGGCCTCGCTGATGCCGGCCACCGCCTCCTTGAACTGCCACAGGATCTCGGGCCGCTCCGGCGAGCCGAAGTTCAAGCAATCCGTGAGCCCGAGTGGGCGAGCCCCGCTCACCGAGAGGTTCCGTGCGGCCTCCGCCACCGCCATCGCCGCACCCGCACGCGGATCCAGGTAGACAAAGCGCGCGTTGCAGTCGGTGGTGACCGCGACGCCGGTGCGCGTGCCCTTGATGCGCAGGACCCCGGCGTCGGAGCCGGGGAGCACCAGCGAGTTGATCCCGACCTGCTGGTCGTACTGACGGAACACCCACTCCTTGGAGGCGATCCCCGGCGAGGCCAGGAGGGTGAGGAGGGCCTCGGCGGCGGCATCGCAAGAATCGGGCGGCGCCGGCAGGGCGAGCGGGTCGAAGGCCCCGAGCGCGTCCTGCCACCCGGGCCGCGCGGTAGGCTTCTCGTAGACCGGGGCTTCGTCGGCCAGCGCCTTGACCGGCACCTCGGCCACCACCGCGCCGTGGAAGCGGACGCGCAGGAGGCCGTCGTCGGTGACGGTGCCGATCTCGACGGCGTCCAGCTCCCACTTGGCGAAGGTGCGGCGGACGTCCTCCTCGCGGCCCCGAGCCGCCACCAGGAGCATGCGCTCTTGCGACTCCGACAGCATGATCTCGTAGGGCGTCATCCCCGTCTCGCGCTGCGGCACGCGCGAGACCTCGATCTCCATGCCCATGCCCGAGCGCGCCGGCATCTCCGAGCACGCGCAGGCGAGCCCCGCCGCCCCCATGTCCTGGATACCGACGATCGCGCCGGTGGCCATGGCCTCGAGGCAGGCCTCGAGCAGCAGCTTCTCGGTGAACGGGTCGCCGACCTGCACGGTCGGCCGCCGCTCCTCGGCGGTCTCGTCGAAGGTGGCCGACGCCATGGTGGCGCCGTGGATGCCGTCCCGTCCGGTCTTGGCTCCCACGTAGAAGACCGGGTTGCCCACGCCGTCGGCGCGGGCCCGGAAGATGCCCCGCTTGCTGACGAGCCCGACCGCCATCGCGTTGACCAGCGGGTTACCCGCGTACTCCGGCGCGAACCCGACCTCGCCGCCCAGGTTCGGGACCCCGAAGCAGTTGCCGTACCAGCCGATGCCGGAGACCACCCCTTCGATGAGGCGCCGCGTACGCGGATCGGCGGGGTCTCCGAATCGCAGCGAGTCGAGGACCGCAATGGGCCGCGCGCCCATGGTGAAGATGTCGCGCAGGATGCCTCCCACCCCGGTGGCCGCGCCCTGGAAGGGCTCGATGAACGACGGGTGATTGTGGCTCTCGATCTTGAACGTCAGGGCGAGATCGCCACCCAGGTCCACGATGCCCGCGTTCTCGCCAGGCCCCTGCAGGACGTGGGCCGCCCGGGTGGGCAGCGAGCGCAGGAACACGCGCGAGTGCTTGTACGCGCAGTGCTCGGACCAGAGCGCGGAGAATAGGCCGAGCTCGGTGAAGGTCGGTTCCCGGCCGAGGCGCCGGATGATGCGATCGTACTCTTCGGCCGTGAGGCCGTGGCTCTGAGCCAGGTCCAGCGTGACCTTAGGGTCGCCCGCGGTCACCCCGCCCCCACCCGGTTGTCACGTGGCTTATCGCTTGAGGAACGAGCCGTCTTCGACGAGGGTGCCGAGAATCGAGTTGAAGATCAGGGTACCGTCGGTGCCGCCCACGGCCGCTTCGGCCGCCCGCTCGGGGTGCGGCATCAGCCCGAGGACCGTGCCTTCGTCATTGATGATGCCCGCGATGTTGTCGAGGGAGCCGTTCGGATTGGCCTCCTTGACCACGCGGCCGTGCTCGGTGCAGTAGCGGAACACGATCTGGTTCTTCTCCCGCAGCCCCCGCAGGGTCTCCGCGTCGGCGTGGTACTTGCCCTCGCCGTGGGAGATCGGCATCTTGAGCACCTGTCCGGGACGCATGGCGCGGGTGAAGGCCGTCTCGGCGTTCTCGACCAGGAGGTAGGTGGACTGGCAACGGTACTGAAGGCACTCGTTGCGCATCAGGGCGCCGGGCAGAAGCCCGGCCTCGCAGAGGATCTGGAATCCGTTGCAGGATCCGAGGACGAGACCACCGCGCGCGGTGAACTCGGGCAGCGCCTCGACGACGGGAGAGCGACCGGCCACCGCGCCCGCCCGCAGATAGTCCCCGTACGAGAAGCCCCCGGGGAGGATCAGGCAGTCGAAATCGGCGAGGTTGGTGTCCCGGTGCCAGACGTAGCGCACCGGCTGATGCAGGACTTCGCTGATGACGTAGTGAAAATCGCAGTCACTCCACGTGCCAGGGAAGATCACCACGCCGAAGTTCATGGGACCGTGTGTTCCTCCTTTAATGACTACACCGTCACTCTAACCTGCCGTCCGCGATCTGACAAGGGCCAGGCCACGCGTAACCCCCTCTTTTTGTATCCGCTCGGCGGTATCCGCTCGGCTCGCCTACGGTTGCGCCTCGCCAAACTCGACGCTGAAATCCTCGATCACCGGGTTGCAGAGGAGGCGGGCGCACATCTCGTCGACACGGCGACGGGCCTCTTCGGGACCGAGACCGTCGAGCTCCACGTCGACGACCTTGCCCACGCGCACGTCTTGCACCTCCGCGAAGCCGAGACCGGCCAGCGCACGCTTCACGGTGACGCCCTGCGCGTCGAGGATGCTCGGCTTCAGCCGCACCAGCACCCGCGCCTTCACACCAGCCCCACGCGGCGATAGATGGCGGGGACGTGGCGGAGGTACCAGGCGGGGTCGAAGCACTCGTCGAGCTCGTCGCGCGTCAGGTGGCTCATGATCTCCGGGTCGGCGGCGAGGAGGTCGCGGAATGCGGTGCGCTCCCGCCAGGCGATCATCGCATTCTTCTGCACCATCTCGTAGGCCTTCTGCCGGGGAAGCCCCTTGTCGGTCAGCTTCAGGAGCACGCGCTGGGAGAACAGGAGGCCGAAGCTCCGGTCCATGTTCTCCCGCATGCGCTCCGGGTAGACCTGGAGGCCGTCGAGGATCCGCGTCATCTGGTGGAGCATGTAGTCCACCAGGCACGTGGAATCGGGCAGGATCACGCGCTCCACCGAGGAGTGGCTGATGTCGCGCTCGTGCCACAGGGCCACGTTCTCGAGCGCGGCGAGCGCGTTGGTCCGCACCAGGCGGGCGAGGCCACACACCTGCTCGCACGACACCGGGTTGCGCTTGTGCGGCATCGCGCTCGAGCCCTTCTGGCCGGCGGTGAACGGCTCCTCCGCCTCCAGGATCTCGGTGCGCTGGAGCGCCCGGATCTCGGTCGCCACCTTCTCGAGCGAGGCCGCGATGATAGCGAGGGTGGCCGAGAACTCGGCATGCCGGTCCCGCTGGACGATCTGGTTGGAGATCGCGGCGGCCTCGAGGCCGAGCAGGCGGCAGGCCTCCTCCTCCACGTCCGGGTCCACGTGCGCGAAGGTGCCCACCGCCCCGGACAGCTTGCCCACCCGCACCGCCTCGCGCGCCCGCCTCAACCGCTCGACGTTGCGGCCCGCCTCGCTGTACCACAGGGCGGCCTTCAGCCCGAACACCATGGGCTCGGCGTGAATGCCGTGGGTGCGGCCCACGCAGAGCGTGTCGCGATGCGCGAGGGCGAGGGTCCGCACCGAGCCGCGGAACCGCTCGAGCCCGGCCAGCAGCAGGTCGGAGGCCTGCTGCAGCTGCAGGGCGAGCGCGGTGTCCACCACATCCGAGGAGGTGAGCCCCATGTGGACGTAGCGGGAGTCGGCGCCGAGCGCCTCCTCCAGGTTCGTCAGGAAAGCGATGACGTCGTGTCGGGTGGTGACCTCGATCTCGTCGATGCGGCCGGCCTGCACCCGCGCCCGCGCCTTGATCCGCCCCAGCGCGTCCACCGGGATCAGGCCGCGGCGGGCGTACACCTCGCACACTGCCAGCTCCACCTGCAGCCAGGCCTCGTACTTCGCGTCCGGGGTCCAGATCCGCGCCATCTCCGGGCGCGCGTACCGGGAGATCATGGCGTCCTCCTACGAGCGGAGCAGGCCGCGGGGGAAGTGCCGGCGATTGACCGCCCCCAGGGTCATGAGCGAGAGCTGCTCCTCGTCGAGCACGCGGTGGATGAGCGCGTCGACATCCCCCATCTGCACCGCGTCGATGGCGCCCAGCATCTCGTCCATGCTCATGAACGAGCCGAACCGCATCTCGTGCCGGGCCAGCCGGTTCATCCGCGAGGAGGTGGACTCGAGCGAGAGCATGAGGCTGCCCTTGAGGTGGTCCTTCGAGCGGCGGAGCTCGTCGGCGGTGACCCCATCCTTCTTGAGCGAGCGGATCTCCTTCATCAGGGCGTGCATGACCTTGCCGAAGTTGGCCGGGTCCGTGCCCGCGTAGACGTAGAAGAGACCGGCGTCCCGGTAGGCCTGCTGGCCGGAGTGCACCGAGTAGACCAGGGCCTGGCGCTCCCGCACCTCCTGGAACAGCCGCGACGACATGCTGCCACCGATGATGTCGTTGAGCAGGTACAGGGCGTAGCGCTCCGGCGCGAGGTCCGACACCCCGGGCAGCCCCACCAGGAGGTGCACCTGCTCGAGCGGTTTCTGCACGGTGTGCACGCCGGGGCGTATGACGGGCGGCGCCACCGCGTGGGACGCGGTGGGCTGGCCCCAGCCGTCGAAGCCGGCCGCGAACAGATCCGCCACCTGCTCGTGCTCGGCGTTGCCGGCGACCGCCACCACGATGCGGCCCGGCGCATACTCGCGCTGGAAGTAGCCGAGCACGGTGTCGCGGTCGAACGCCTTCACGACGTCCCACCGGCCCAGGATCGGCCGCCCGAGGGGATGCCCGGCCCAGATTTGCTCGGCGAAGAGGTCGTGGATGAGATCGTCGGGGGTGTCCTCCACCATCTTGATCTCCTGGAGGACCACCGCCTTCTCCTTCTCGATATCGCCCGGCGCGAACAGCGGCTGACGCAGGATGTCGGTGAGCAGGGCCACCGCCAGCGGCAGGTGCTCGTCGAGCACGCTCACGTAGAAGCAGGTGTGCTCCTTGGCCGTGAACGCGTCCATCTGGCCACCCACCGAGTCGATCGCGCGGGCGATCTCCTCGGCCGAGCGGGTCGCGGTGCCCTTGAAGACCAGGTGCTCGATCAGGTGGGAGATGCCGCCCAGCGACTCGGGCTCCATCCGCGAACCCGTCTCCACCCAGATACCGACCGCCACCGAGCGCACATGCGGCATCGTCTCGGTGACGAGGCGGATGCCGTTGGGCAGCGCGCTCTTGCGATGGGGCACTAGGCAGAGCCCCCCGCCGCGGGCGCGATCTTGAGCTTCTCCTGCTCGGCGATCGCCGGCTGGTCCCGGTGGGCCGCCTTGCGCGAGAGCCGCATCTTGCCGTTGCCGTCGATCTCGATGACCTTGACCGCCACGATGTCGCCCTCGGACAGGACGTCGCCCACCGTGCGGATGCGGTTCTCGGCGATCTGCGAGATGTGCAGCAGCCCCTCGTTGCCGGGGATGATCTCCACGAAGGCGCCAAACTCCTTGATGCTCTTGACCTTGCCCACGTAGATGCGGTCCAGCTCCGCCTCCCGGCAGATGTCCTGGATGATGCCGATGGCCATCTGGGCCGCCTCGCTGCTGGGAGAGAACACGGTCACCTTGCCGTCGTCCTCCACGTCGATCTTGGCACCGGTCTTCTCCTGGATGCCGCGGATGACCTTGCCGCCGGGGCCGATGATCTCCCGGATCTTCTCCGGGCGGATCTTGATGGTGAGGAAGCGCGGCGCGTGCGGCGAGAGCTCGGCCCGGGGCCCCTTGATGACCTCGGCCATCTTTCCCAGCACGTGCAGGCGCGCTTCCTTGGCCTGGGCGAGCGCCTGGCGCATGATGTCGATGGACACCCCGCCGATCTTGATGTCCATCTGGAGCGCGGTGATGCCCTTCTCGGTCCCAGCGACCTTGAAGTCCATGTCGCCGTAGTGGTCCTCGGTGCCCATGATGTCGGTCAGGATGCCGACCTTGTCACCGTCCTTGACCAGACCCATCGCGATCCCGGCCACCGGGGCCTTCAGCGGAGCGCCCGCGTCCATCAGGGCCATCGATGCACCACACACCGTCGCCATCGAGGACGAGCCGTTGGACTCGAGGATCTCCGAGACCACCCGGACCGTGTACGGGAACTCCTCGCGCGTGGGCATCACCGCCTCGATGGCCCGCTGGGCCAGGGCGCCGTGGCCGACCTCGCGCCGACCCGGGGTCCCGAAGCGCTTCACCTCACCCGTGGAGAACGACGGGAAGTTGTAGTGCAACATGAACCGGCGGTAGCCATTACCTTCGAATGCTTCGATTTTCTGCTCGTCGTCCTTGGTGCCAAGGGTGGCGATGACGAGCGCCTGGGTCTCACCGCGGGTGAACAGCGCCGAGCCGTGGGCGCGGGGCAGATACTCCACCTCGCTCCAGATCGGACGCACTTCCTTGACGCTGCGGCCGTCGACGCGGATGCCCTTGTCGACGATGAGCCGACGCACCTCGGTCTTCTCGACCTTCTCGAAGTACTCGCGCGCCTTGGGGCGGAGCGTCTCGTCGCCACCCAGGGCGGAGAAAATCTCTTCAAAGATGGCGTCGAGCGCCTGGGCCCGCGCCTGCTTCTCGTGCACGGAGAGAGCCTGCGCCACCTTGGCGGAGGCCAGCTCCTTCACCCGCGCCTCGAGAGCGGGATCGGCACCCTGCGGCTCGAAGGCCCACCGAGGCTTCGCGGCCTTGGCCATGAGATCCTTCTGGGCGCGCGTGATCTCCCGGCACTTCTCGTGCCCGAAGGCCAGCGCCTCCAGCATCTGCTCCTCGCTGATCTCCTTGCCGCCGGACTCGACCATCAGGACCGCGTCCTCGGTGCCCGCGATGACGAGCTCGAGGGGAGAGGCGGCGACCTGCTTGTAGGTCGGGTTGGCTACCAGCTTGCCGTCCACCAGCGCCACCCGCACCGCACCCACCGGGCCCGAGAACGGGATACCGGATAGCGACATCGCAGCCGAAGAGCCGATCATGGCGAGGATGTCCGGATCGTTCTCGCTGTCGGCGGAGATCACCAGGTTGATGATCTGGATCTCGTTGCGGAAGCCCTTGGGGAAGAGCGGACGCAGCGGCCGGTCGATGAGCCGGCAGGTCAGCGTCTCCTTCTCGTCCGGCCGGCCCTCGCGCTTGAAGAACCCGCCCGGGATGCGGCCGCCCGCGTAGGCCTTCTCGCGATACTCCACGGTCAGCGGCAGGAAGTCGCGCCCTTCCAGCGCGCTCCGCGAGGCGACGGCGGTCGAGAGCACCATCGTGCCCCCGCAGCGGACGACCACGGAGCCGTCGGCCTGCTTCGCGACCTTGCCGGTCTCGATGGTCAGCGGCGTGTTGTTGATCTGAACTTGCACAGAGTGAGTCATACGGTCAGCGTCCTCCAGCTATGGTGAGTACGTCTCGGAGAGGGGCGTTCTTCTGAAGAGGCCCAAGGGGCCGGGCAGGCGTGACGATCGATCCGATCGGGGGCTGAGGTCACTTACGAATCCCGAGCTTCTCGGTGACCGCTCGGTAGCGTTCCGAGTCCTTCTTGCGCAGGTACTCGAGAAGGCCCCGGCGCTTGCCGATCAGCATCAGCAACCCGCGACGGGAGTGGTGGTCTTTCTGGTGGGTCTTGAAGTGGTCGGTGAGGCCGTTGATCCGCTCGGAGAGCAGCGCGATCTGAACCTCGGGTGAGCCGGTGTCACCCTCGTGAACCTTGAACTGCTCGATGAGGCTCTTCTTCTTGTCCTGGGACAGCCGCATGCCGGATCCTCCCGGGGGTTCCCCCCCCAATCGCCACATCCCCAGGGCCCCGCCTGCGGCTCCGTTGGGATGGGTTCGTTGGACCACTCAAATCCGCGTCAAAGCTGAGCGGAGTGTAACACGGGGTGGTAAGGCATTCAACCGATCACCCCGCCGGTGGTGTCCGCGGTCACCCCTGCAGGAGGCGCCGGGCCTTCGCCATGTCGGCCTGGACCTGCGCCTTGAGCGCCTCCACCCCCGGGAACTTCGTCTCGGGTCGGATGCGGTACAGGAAATCGAGGGTCAGCATCCGATCGTAGAGGTCCCCCGAGAAATCGAAGAGGTAGGCCTCGATCCAGTACTGTGTCTCCTCGAAGGTCGGCCGGACCCCGATGTTGACCACCGCATCGGCCCGCCGCCCGTCCCACCGGGCATGGGCCGCATAGACCCCTCCGGCCAGGGCCAGCGCACGGTCCGGCTTGAGATTCGCGGTGGGAAACCCGAGGGTGCGGCCGCGACCGGCCCCGCGCTGCACCGTCCCGGTCACGGAGTACGGCCGACCGAGCAGGGCCCCGGCCAGCTCGACGTCGCCCTCGCGAAGCGCCTCGCGGATGACGCTCGACGACACGGTCAGCCCGTTGACCTGCAGCGGGGGCAGCACGTGGGTGACGAAGCCCCGGTGGGCGCCCAGCTCGCGCAGCAGGACCGCGGTGCCGCGAGCCCCGCTGCCGAAGGTGTGGTTGAAGCCGACCACCACCTCACGCACACCCAGGGTCTTCCCCAGCACCTCGTCCACGAAGGCCTCGGCCTCCATGTGGGAGAACTCGCGCGTGAACGGGATGACCAGGGTCGCGTCGAGCCCGCGCTCGGCGATGCGCGCCAGGTTCTCCTCGAGCGTGCCGATCGACGCCGGCGCCCGCTCCGGCCGCAGCACCGCCGTCGGGTGCGGATCGAAGGTGCAGGCCACCGCGGAGACCCCGAGCGCCCGCGCGCGCTCCACCGCGGTGTCGAGGATCTTGGCGTGGGCGAGATGGATGCCGTCGAACGCGCCGAGGGCGGCCACCGACGGCCGCAGCTCAGGCGGGAAGGACCGAAGATCGCGAAGGATCCGCATGGAGAAGTCGTTCGGGTTTCACCCGGTCACCGAGCCCCTGCCCCACCCCGAGCAGGCCGTCGGGCCCGTAGACACGCAGCAGCCCGACCGTGCGCGCTTCGACCGTCACCGCTTGCCCGTGGGCGAAGGCCCGCGCGGCGGTCGCGTCGAGCCGCACCGGCGACAGCGATCCCAGCGCGCTGTCGGGTGGCAGGAGTCGCGCCCAGAGCCGCTCCCCGGAGCGGGCCTCGCGCACCTCGTCCCAGGGGGCGGCGTCCGCCAGCGCGTAGGGCCCGACCCGGGTGCGCACGAGGCCGGCGAGCGCGGCGCCGCAGCCGAGCGCTTCGCCCAGGTCCGCGGCGAGCGTGCGCACGTAGGTCCCCTTGCCGCAGCGGATGCGGATCACGAAGTCGGGCAGGCTCATGGACTCGAGACGGATGCTGTCGACCCGCACCTCGCGGGGCTCGCGCTCCACCTCCACACCCTCGCGGGCCAGCTCGTAGAGCCGCTTGCCGCCGCGCCGGAGCGCCGAGAACATCGGCGGGACCTGGCGAATGACGCCGATGAACGGGGCGAGCGCGGCCTCGATGGCGGCCGCGTCGAGCGCGGGGACCGGCCGGGTCTCGAGCACCGCGCCGGAGAGATCCTGGGTGTCGGTGGTGACCCCGAGCCGGACGGTGGCCACGTACTCCTTGTCGAGGTCCACCAGATAGGGCGTCAGCTTGGTCGCCTCGCCGATCAGGATCGGCAGGAGGCCGGTGGCGGCGGGATCGAGCGTGCCGCCGTGGCCGATGCGTGGCGCGCGGAGGATCCGGCGCAGGTGGGCCACCACCTGGAACGACGTGACCCCCGGGCCCTTCTCGACGGGCAGGATGCCGGAGCGATGCCGATCGCTCACGACGTCCGGCCGTCCAGGGCCTGCTTCACCGCCGCGAGCAGCGTTGCCTTCGCCTGGGCCAGTGGGCCCGGCAGGGTGCAGCCGGCCGCGTTCTCGTGGCCGCCGCCGCCGAACTGGTGCGCGATCCGGTTCACCGGGATCTCGCCCTTGCCGCGCAGGCTCGCCTTCACGAGCCCGCCCGGCTCGGCGCGGAGCAGCAGCGCCACCTTGACCCCCGCGATCGAGCGCGGGTACGTCACGAGATCCTCCGCGGCCATGAACTCCTCGGAGGCGACGCCCTCGGGCACGGTCAGCGTCGCGACCCGTCCGTCCTCGCTGACCTCCACCCGGCTCAGGAGGCTACCCAGGGTGAGCAGCGCGTCCTTGGGGCGGCGCTGGTACAGCCGGTCGGTCACCAGCGCGGGCTCGGCGCCTTCCGCAGTCAAAGCCGCCGCGATCCGAAAAGTCCGCGGCGTCGTGTTCGAGTAGCGGAAGGAGCCGGTGTCGGTGTGGACCGCAGTGTAGAGGCCGAGGGCCACGTCGCGCCCGATCGGCCACTCGAGGGCGGCGAGCAGATCGAAGATCATCTCGCCGGTCGCCGCCGCCGATGGGTCGATCCAGTTGACGGTGCCGTAGCGGCGATTGTCCGGGTGGTGATCGATGTTGAGCACCTGGCTGGCGGGACCCCGGACGCCTTCCAGCAGCCCCTCGGTGCGCCCGTCGTTGGGACAGTCGGTCAGGACGATGGTGTCGAAGCGCCGGGGCGCCTTGCGCCACACCTGCCAGCGGTCGGCGCCCGGGATGAAGTCGAGCACCTCCGGCACCGGATCGGGCCCCGCGTAGCTGACCGTCCACCCGGCCCGCTCCATCGCGAGCCCGAGGCCGAGGAGCGTGCCGAGCACGTCGCCGTCGGGGTGCACGTGACCCAGCATGAGGGCCTCGCCGCGCGGACGCCGGAGCAGCTCGAGCAGCCGGGCCGGCGGGTCCGACGCGACCACGGTCAGGCTCGCGGCGTCGGCGCTCATCTCAGTCCGTTCCGGGCGAATCGGCGGCCTTCGCTTTGAGCCCGGCGAGCAGCGACTGGATGTGGGCGGCGTGCTCCATCGATCGATCCGGGCGGAACAGCAGCTCCGGGGTGGCCCGCAGGTCCAGGTGGCGGCGCAGCCAGCTCCAGACGAAGCCGCGCGCGCTCTCGAGGGCCTTGAAGGACGCGGCCCACTGCTCCTCCGGTCCGAGGACCGAGACGTAGACCTTGGCGTGCTTGAGGTCTGCACTCGTCTCCACCTCGGTGACCGTGACGAAGCCGAGCCGAGGGTCCTTGAGCTGGCGCTGGACCAGCATGGAGATCTCTTCCTTGATCAGCTGGTTCACCCGCTCGAGCCGCTTGCCTTGCATGATGTCGCTCCGAGAAGCCGTGAGCCCCTCTTTCAAATGCGTTCGCCTCGCCTCCGGCTGCGGCTCACAAGACTCCAAATGCGTTCGCCTCGCCTCCGGCTGCGGCTCACAAGACTCCAAATGCGTTCGCCTCGCCTCCGGCTGCGGCTCACAAGACTTCGACCTGGATGTCCGTCACGTAACCGTCCACGTGATCCTCGATGTAGTCCATGGCCTTCGAGATGACTTCGTTGGCGTGGCGGGAATCACCCGAGACACAGGCCAGCGCGAGGGTCGCGCGCTGCCACACGTCGTGATGGTCCACCTCGGCGACCGAGATCTCGAAGCGGCGGCGCAGGGTGTCCTTGAGCCCCTTCAGGGCGTGGCGCTTGCCCTTGAGCGATCCGACGTCGGGCAGGTGCAGCTCAACGGTGCCGACCGCCACCCGCGCTCCCGACATCGCTACAACGTCCGCGCGACCTCTTCGGTGCTGAAGGCCTCGATGACGTCGTTGGGCTGCACGCCCTTGATGCCCTCGATGCCGATGCCGCACTCGAGTCCCTGCAGCACCTCGCGCACGTCGTCCTTGAATCGCTTGAGCGAGCTGATGGTGCTCTCGCCGAGCACGGTGTCGCCGCGCTTGATCCGGGTCCGCGCGCCCCGGACCATCTTGCCCTCGGTGACCGACGAGCCGTAGATCGTCCCCACCTTCGAGATCGGGAAGAGCTGGCGCACCTGCGCCCGGCCCAGCACGACCTCGCGGATCTCCGGGGCGAGCATGCCGGAGAGCGCGGCCCTCACGTCGTTGATCGCGTCGTAGATGACGTTGTAGCTGCGCATGTCCACGCCGTTGGCCTGGGCCTGGGTCGCCGCCTTGGCGTCCGCCTTGACGTTGAAGCCCAGCACGATCGCGTTGGAGGCGGAGGCCAGCATGACGTCGGACTCCGTCACCGCACCCACCGAGCTGTGGATGACCTTGAGCTTGACCTCGTCGGTGGAGAGGCGCTCGAGCGACTCGGTGAGGGCCTCGACCGATCCCTGCACGTCGGCCTTGATCACCAGCCGCAGCTCCTTGACCTCGCCCGCCGCGATCTGCTTGTGCAGGTCCTCGAGGGTGATGCGGGCCGCGCTCTTGCCCTTGAGGCGGTCGCGCTCGCTGCGCACGGTGGCGATCTGCCGGGCCTTGCGCTCGTCGGCCACCACCAGCATGGTGTCGCCCGCCTGGGGCACGCCGGAGAGGCCCAGGATCTCGACCGGGTCCGAGGGGCCCGCGCTCGCGACCTTCTTGCCGCGATCGTTGAACATGGCGCGGACGCGGCCGGAGTGCGAGCCGACCACCACCGCGTCGCCTTCCTTCAGCGTGCCGGACTGGATGAGCGCGGTGGCCACCGGACCACGCCCGCGATCGAGCCGGCCTTCCACGATGACGCCCCGCCCCGCGCGGGCCGGGTTGGCGCGCAACTCGAGGATCTCGGCCTGCAGCGCAGTCATCTCGAGCAGCTGCGGGATGCCGTCGCCCCGCTTCGCCGAGGTGTGGATGAAGATCGTCTGACCGCCCCAGTCCTCGGGCACGAGTCCAAGGTTGGACAGCTCGCGCTTGACCCGGTCGGGATCGGAGCCGGGCTTGTCGATCTTGTTCACCGCGACCAGGATCGGCACGTTGGCCGCCTTGGCGTGGTTGATCGCCTCCACCGTCTGGGGCATCACCCCGTCGTCGGCGGCCACCACCAGGACGACCATGTCGGTGGCCTGCGCCCCGCGGGCTCGCATCGCGGTGAACGCCTCGTGGCCCGGCGTGTCGAGGAAGGTGACCTTGCCGTGGCTCGTGTCCACCTGGTAGGCCCCGATGTGCTGGGTGATCCCGCCGAACTCGCGCTCGGCCACCTTCGTGGTACGGATCGCGTCGAGCAGCGAGGTCTTGCCGTGGTCGACGTGCCCCATCACCGTGACGACCGGAGGCCGCGGCCTGAGCTGCGCCGGATCGGCCTCTTCCTCCTCGAGCACGTCACCCTCCAGCGAGCGGACCTCGACGTCGAAGTGGAACTTGTCGGCCACGAGCTTGGCCGCGGTCGGGTCGAGCACCTCGTTCACGGTCGCCATCACGCCCAGCTCGAGCAGGGCCTTGATCACCTCGGTCGACTTGCGGCGCATGGCGCCGGCCAGCTCGCCAACCGTGACCGACTCGGGCAGCTTGATCAGCTCGCGCTTGATCTCCTCAGGCGGCTCGGGCGGCGCCGGCGGTGCGGTCGGCGTCGGCTTGGCCGGGGGCGCGGCCGCTGCGACCGCAGCGGCCGGACGGGCTGGGATCGGCGGAGCGGCCGGGCGCGGGGGCGGCGGCGGTACGGCCGGGCGCGGCGGCGCCGCGGGCGGCACGACCGTACGCGTGGGAGCCGGCGGGGGCGGAGAGGTGGGGACGCGCCGCGGCGGCGCCGGAGGCGCCGGGGCCGGTCTCACCTCGACCGCCGGGGTCGCCGCGGCTGGACGCACCGGGGGCGCCGGCATGGGCGGGGCCGCCGGCTTCGGCGGGGCCGGGGGCGCAGGCGGCGGAGCGACCGCCGCCGCGGGCGCGATCGGGGGGGCCGGGGTGATCTCGACGGGCGTGGGCGGCGACATCGGAGCGGGCGCGGGACGGAAGATCGTCGCCGGGGCCTTCTGCGCCTCCAGGGCGGGCGCGGGGGCGAGCTCGACCGGCGGCGATGCCTCCTCGATCGCGCTGGCCGCGGCCGTCTTCTTCGAGGCCGCCGTCTTCTTCTTGGGCGTCGCGGCAACCGCCTCGCCTTCGGCCGCCTTCGGCTTCGGCACGCGCTTGGGCTTGGCTTCCGGAGGCAGCTCGCGGCCGCGGCCGAGCTTGACGCGCAGCTCGTTGGCGGTTGCGGCGAGCAGGGGGCTCATGGCCCGCATGCCCTTGTGACCCATGCCCTCGAGCGCCACGATCAAGTCCTTGCTGGTGACGCCCAGCTCCTTCGCCAGGTCGATGACCTTTACCCGTGCCGCCACGCGCGCTTACCTCCTCGTCCAGCTCGCCAGAATGATCGCTGCGCTGTCCTGTGGGGGCCGACTCGGGCGCTTGAACGCGTGCCCGAGCTTCCCCACCTGCAGCGCCTTCTCCAGACACTCGAGCGTGGCGCACGCATACGCGCCGCGCCCCGTCGCCCCTCCCTCACCGTCGACTCGCACCGTCCCGTGCTCGTCCCGCACCAGCCGGACCAGCTCCGCCTTCGCCCGCGCCGCCCGACAGGCGATGCAGGTTCGCAGCGGCGTGCTCGGCCTGAGTCCCGTAGTCGCCCCGTGGCGTCAGCGTTCCAGCGGGTTCGGCTCGATCTCCGAGCCGCCGTGGTCGGGCTCCGGACTCTCCGGATCGCTCTCCGCGGCCGACAGCGCCGGATGCTCCGCAACCCAGGCGGTCGCCGCGGCCAGGATCGCACTCGCCTTGGTCTCACCGACGCCCGGCAAGGCCTGCAGCGCGTTGATCCCGGCGGCCACGATCCGATCCGGCGAGTGCAGGCCGGCATCCACGAGCCGATCGACGAGCTGCGGCCCGACCCCGGGCAAGCGGGTCAGGCTCTCACGACCCTCTACGCGCTCCTGCTCCTCGCGCCGCCGCTCCTCCTCGACCTCTCCTTCGCTCTTGATGTCGACGCGGAAGCCGGTGAGCTTCGCGGCGAGGCGCGCGTTCTGCCCCTTCTTGCCGATGGCGAGCGAGAGCTGGTTGTCGGGAACGATGACCAGCACCGAGCGGGCCTCCTCGTGCCCGCCGATCTCGTCAGGCTCCGCCAGGGCGACCGACGACACCTTGGCCGGCGACAGGGCCCGCGCCACGAACACGGCCGGATCCGGAGACCATTCCACGATGTCGATCTTCTCGCCCCGGAGCTCGCGGCTGATGACCTGGATGCGAGTCCCCCGCAAACCCACGCAGGCTCCGATCGGGTCCACGTCGCGCTTGGTCGACGCGACCGCCACCTTCGCGCGCTCGCCCGGCTCGCGGGCCGCCGCCTTCACGAGCACGATCCCCTCCGCGATCTCCGGGATCTCGGTCTCGAACAGGCGCACCAGGAAGCCCGGATGCGTTCGCGAGAGGAGGATCTGCGGACCCTTGGCCGTCTTCTTCACCTCGAGCATGTAGGCACGCAGCCGGTCCCCCGGATTGTACCGCTCGCCGGGCAGCTGCTCGCGCTCCGTGATCACCGCCTCCGCCTTGCCCAGCTCCACCACCACGTTCCGCTTCTCGATGCGGTGCACGGTGCCGCGGACGATCCGGCCCTCGCGGTCGATGAACTCCGAGTAGACCGCGTCGCGCTCGGCGTCGCGAACCCGCTGCAGGATGACCTGTTTGGCGGTCTGGGCCGCGATGCGCCCGAACTCCTGGGGGGCCAGCTCGAGCTCGATCTCGTCCTCGAGCTGCGCGTCGGTGTTGAGCCGGCGGGCCTCCTCCACCGTGATCTCGAGCTTGGGGTCGGTGACCGCGGCCACCACCTTCTTGCGGGCGAACACGCGCAGGGTGCCGCTGTGGCGGTCGATCTGCATCCGCACATTGTCCGCCGTGCCCATGGTCTTCTTGGACGCCGACAGCAGGGCAGACTCCAGCGCCTCGAAGAGGACCTCCTTGCCGATCCCCTTCTCTCGCCCGATCTGCTCGATCACGTAGATGAGATCTTTGTTCATCATCGCTTCGTCCGCCCGAATGCGGCCAGCTCGAGCCTGGCCTTCGTCACCAGCCGGCGCGGAATCTCGCGCCGCATTCCTTCCGACTCTTCCACCGTGAGCACCGCCGTCGACACCTCGAGCAACCGGCCCGAGAACTCCAGCCGCCCGTCCACGGGCTCGCTCACCCAGCAATGCACCTCACGGCCGATGGCCCATCGGAGCTCGCGGTCCTTCTTCAGGACCCGATCCAGCCCCGGCGAGGACACTTCGAGGTCGTAGGAGGGCTCGATCAACCCGGAGACATCCAGCACGTCGCCGGCCTCCCGGCTGAAGGCCTGGCAATCGGCGATGCCCACGCCCCCCGGCTTGTCCACGAAAAGCCGGAGCACCCAGCGACGCCCTTCGCGCCGCCACTCGCTGTCGACCAGGCTCATGCCGCGCGACGCGAGCACCGGGGTCACGACCGCCTCGACCTGGTCGAGCCACTGTGCGTCGTCCACCACGCCGACACCCTCCACAAAAAAAAGTGGGCGACCGCCCACTTTTTTCAGGACTTTAGCACAGGGACCGGACCCCCGCAAGGGGACGCCCCCGCAATCTGGCGTGGGGCGGCTATGAAATCGTTTTCGCCATCTCCCTGATCGTCGCCACGACCTCCGATTTGGGCACCCGGCGGTCGGCCCTGGTGCTCCGCTGGCGCACCTCGACCACACCTTCCTTGGCCAGGGCGTTGCCGACGGTGACCCGGATCGGGACGCCGAGGAGGTCGGCGTCCTTGAACTTGACCCCGGCCCGCTCCTCCCGGTCGTCCATGAGCACGTCGAAGCCGGCCGCGCGCAGGTCCCGGTAGATCTCCTCGGCGGCGGCCATCTGCGCGCCATCCTTCACCGCCACCGGGACCAGGTGGACGTGGAATGGGGCGATCGCCCAGGGCCAGACGATACCGTCGGCGTCGTGGCGCTGTTCCACCGCGGCCGCGGCGATCCGCGCGGGGCCGATGCCATAGGAGCCCATCACGATCGGCTGCTGCTTACCGCCCTCGTCGAGGTAGGTGGCGCCCAGCGGGACCGAGTACTGGGTGCCGAGCTTGAAGATGTTGCCGACCTCGATCACCCGCTCGATGCGCAGCGGCTTGCCGCAGCTGGGGCAGCCCTCGCCGGCCAAGGCCACCTGCAGGTCGGCCCACTCGCAGTCGAAATCCTGGCCGGGAGCGACACCGCTCAGGTGGAAGCCCTCCCGGTTGGCCCCGACCACATACCGCCCCTCCCGCAGCGAGTCGTCGGCCAGGATGCGGGCGCCGCGGACACCCACCGGCCCGATCGAGCCCGGGAGCACGCCGAGGTGCTGCTTGACCTCCTCCGGATGGGCCGGCCGGGCCTCCGCCTTGAGCGCCCGAGCCAGCTTGCGCTCGTGGAGCGCGTGGTCACCGCGCACCAGGGCGAGCACCGGGCCGTCGGGGCCCATGAAGACCAGCGACTTGATGGTGGCCGCCGGATCGATCTTGAGCAGCGCCGAGACCTCGGCGATGGTCCGGACGCCGGGCGTCGCCACCTCCTCCTTCTTGGCGCTCCCCGAGCCAGGGGGCGGGGCGGGGACGCCGCGGGCCAGCTCGACGTTGGCCGCGTAGCCGCACGCGGCGCAGAGGGCCACATCGTCCTCGCCGGCCGCGCTCGGCGCCATGAACTCGTGGGAGCCGGAGCCCCCCATCATGCCGGGATCCGACTGGACCACCACATACGTGATGCCGCAGCGGTCGAAGATGCGGCAATAGGCGTCCTTGTGAGCATTGTAGGAGACCTCGAGGGCCGCCACGTCGGGATCCAGGGTGTAGGAGTCCTTCATCAGGAACTCGCGCGTGCGCAGCACGCCCGAGCGGGGCCGCGCCTCGTCCCGCTCCTTGGTCTGGATCTGGTACCAGATCTGCGGCAGGTCCCGGTACGAGCGGATCTCTCGCGCGGCCAGCCACGCGATCACCTCCTCGTGGGTCATGCCGAGGCACATGTCACGGCCGTTACGATCCTTGAGCCGGAACATCTCACCGCCGATGACGTCCCAGCGCCCGGACTGCTGCCAGATCTCGGCGGGGTGGAGCACCGGCATCTCGATCTCCTGCCCGCCGATGCCGTTCATCTCCTCGCGGATGATCGCGTTGACCTTCTCGATCACCCGCAGGCCGACCGGGAGGTAGACGTAGATGCCCGCCGCGAGCTGGCGGACGAGGCCGGCGCGCACCATGAGCTTGTGGCTGATGGCTTCCGCGTCGGCGGGATCGTCCCGGAGCGTGGGGATGAGCGACCGGGTCCAGCGCACTACTTGACCTTGTTGGCGCCCTTGACGCCCGGATCGTAGATCAGGCGCTTGACCGGCACCCCGTTCAGGATGTGCGACTCGAGGATCTCGGACAGGTCGCTCTCCTGGACCCCCGCGTACCAGACGTTCTCGGGATACACCACGATCATCGGGCCGTGGCCGCACTGCGAGAAGCAGCCCGCCTTGTTGACCCGGACCTCGACGTGGCGCCCGGCCGTGACCACGCCCGCCCGCAGCGTCTTGACGTACTTCTCGACGTCGCCCTGGCCCGGGCAGCTGTCGCCCGCCGTGCACACAAAGACGTGTCGCTCGTACTGTCCCATCAGAAGAGTCCGATCCGTTTGAAGTCGTTGTAGAAGGCGAACACCATCAGCAGCATCAGGAGCGCGAAGCCGACCTGCTGGGCAACCTCGCGCTTGCGGACCGAGAGGGGGCGACCGAGCACGGCCTCGAAGGCGAAGAAGAGCAAGTGCCCGCCGTCGAGCATCGGCACCGGCAGGAGATTGAGCAGGAACAGGTTGATGCTGATGACCGCGGTGAAGAGGGCCAGGCTCACGATGCCCTGGCGCGCCTGCTCACCCGCGGTCTTGGCGATCTGGATCGGGCCGCCGATGTTGCTGCGGTCGAGCTGGCCCACCACGATCTTGTACAGGCCGATCGCGGTCTTGACCGTCACGTCCGCCGACCAGACCAGCCCCTCCCAGAGGGCGGAGATCGGATTGGAGCGGACCATGGTCACCGCGCCGCCCGGCCGGATGCCGATCAGGCCGACCTCGACCTCCTTGCCGTCGGGTCCCGGGATCTTGCCCTTCTTGGGCGTGACGGTCAGGGTCAGCGTCTCGGCACCCCGCTTGACCTCGAGCCGTGTCGCCTGGCCCGCGCGCTGGTGGATCTTCTCCGCGAGCTCGTCCCACGACAGGACCGGCTGGCCCTCGATCGCGGTCACGACGTCGCCCGGCTTCAACCCCGCCGCGGCCGCCGGATCGCCGGTCACGGCATCGCCGATGGCGGCCGGCATGTAGGGCGTGGCGCCGATCTCCCAGACCACCTGCTCGTCGCCGAACAGATCCTTGCGCTTGGCCTGCACGGGGGTGAGCGCGACCGTCCGCTCGCCGCTCGTTCCCCGCACCGCAATCTGCAGCGGGCGCCCGTCGGCCGCCTGCACGACCCGGGCGAGATCCTCCCAGTACTGGACCGGCTTGCCGTCCACCGTGACGATGCGCTCGCCGGTCTTCAGCCCCGCCTGGGCGGCGGGCGTGCCCTCGGCCACCCGGCCCACCACCGCGGGCGCGACCGGGCGCCCGATCAGCGTGAACATGAGCCCCGCGATGACCACGGCCAGGATGAAGTTCATGGCCGGACCCGCGAACACGATCAGGAAGCGGGCGAGGAGCGGCTTGGTGTTGAACGCCTTCGCGGGATCGACGGTGCCCGCCTTGCCGCCTTCGAGCGGGTTCTCGTCGTCACCCATCATCTTCACGTAGCCGCCCATCGGGATCAGCGAGACGCAGTACTCGGTCTCCTTGCCCCGCAAGCGCCAGAGCACGGGACCGAATCCGATGGAGAAGCGCTCCACTCCCACCCCGGCGAACCGGGCCATGAGAAAGTGGCCGAGCTCGTGCACCAGGATGAGGATGCCGAGGACCACCACGAACGACACGAGCATCTGGACTGTGGCCACGAGCCGCCTCTCCTATTGCACCGCGGCGGCGATCGCGCCGGGGAGCCAGTCGCGCACCGTCGCCCGCGTGCGGGTGTCGACGTCCACGCAGGTGTCGATGCTGTCGAGCGCGCGCGCCGGCACCGTGGCCAGCGCGTCCGCGATCAGCTCCGGGATCTGGGTGAAGCGAATGCGTCCCTCCAGGAAGGCGGCCACCGCGACCTCGTTGGCCGCGTTGAGGATGACCGGGGCGCACCCGCCCTCGAGCAAGGCCTGCCGCGCGAGGGCCAGGCAGGGAAACCGCTCCAGGTCCGGCTCCTCGAACGAGAGCGACCCGACCTTGGTGAAGTCGAGGCGCTCGGCCGGACAGGGCAGGCGCCGGGGATAGGTGAGCGCGTAGAGGATCGGGATGCCCATGTCGGGCACCCCGAGCTGGGCGATCACGGTGCCGTCCACGTATTCGACCATCGAGTGGATGACCGACTGGGGATGCACCACCACCTGCACCTGCTCGGGCAGCACGTCGAAGAGCCAGCGGGCCTCGATGACCTCGAGCCCCTTGTTCATGAGGGTCGCCGAGTCCACCGTGATCTTGGCACCCATGCGCCACGTGGGATGGTTGAGCGCCTCCGCCACCGTCACGCGCCCAAGGTCCTCCGCCTTCATGGTCCGGAACGGGCCGCCCGACGCGGTGAGCAGGATGCGACGGACCTCGTCACGGTTGTGCCCCTCGAGGCACTGGAACACCGCGCTGTGCTCGGAGTCCACCGGCAGCAGCGGAACCTCGTGCTCGCGGGCCGCTGCGGTCATCAGGCTGCCCGCCATCACCAGCGTCTCCTTGTTGGCGAGCGCCACGCTCTTACCGCTCTGGATCGCGGCCATGGTCGGCAGCAGGCCGGCCCCGCCCACGATGGCCGAGAGCACCACGTCGGCCTCCACCTGCCCCGCGAGAGACACCAGGCCCTCGGGACCCGCCATCAGCTCGGGCCGCGGGGCGGGCAGCGCGCGGGCCACCGCGTCGAGCGCGCCGGGGTCCGTGAGGGCCAGCGCCCGCGGCCGATGGCGGCGGCAGAGCTCCGCGATCAGGTCCGGGTTCGAGCCGCGTGCGGCCATGCCCTCGACGCGGAACGCGTCCGGAAAATGCTCCACCAGCTCCAGGGTGCGCCGGCCGACCGATCCGGTGACGCCCAGCACGGTCAAGCGCTTCATGTGCCCAGGGTCCTCGCGTAGGTGGCGTAGTAGAAGAGAACCGGCGTGTTCACGAGCAGGCTGTCCACGCGGTCCAGCATACCGCCGTGCCCGGGAATCAGCCGGCCGGTGTCCTTGGTATCGAGGCTCCGCTTGACGCCGGACTCGATGAGATCGCCGACCTGACCGACCACGCCGAGCAGGAGCCCGACCACGATCGCGCTCTCGATCGACAAGCCCGGGAAGAACCACGCGCGCGCGCCCAGGGCGGCCAACACCGACGCGACGAGCTGCGCGAGCGCGCCTTCGATCGTCTTCCGCGGGCTGACGGACGGCGCGAGCTTGTGGCGGCCGAGGGTGGAGCCGACCACGTAGGCCGCGGTCTCCCCAAGCCAGGTCACCGACACCAGCAGCAGGACCCACGCCACGCCCTCCGGCAGCTCGCGCAGCCAGAACGTGTAGCCGAGCAGCCAGTTCACGTAGCAGATACCGAGCAGGGTGACCGCCACCGGCTCCCAGGCCGCGCGACCCGCCTCCCGCCGGAACAGGCCGGCCGCGAGCAGGGCCAGCACCACTGCGGTGAGCGTCGCCCGCTCCGAGATCGGCAGCGCGAAGCTCGCGGTGACCAGCGAGCCGCCGAGCAGGCCCAGCCTCCGGAACGTCCGGATCCCGGCCCGCTCGAACATGCCGGTGAACTCCCACTGTCCGAGGGCGCCGGCCAGCACCATGACGGCGCCGAGCAGCCACCGCGGACCGTCGACGACCATCCACAGGAAGAGCGGCAGCAGGACCAAGGTGCTGAGCAGTCGCCGCACCAGCGCCGAGCCACCGGCCGGAGCGGTGACCTCCGGCGACCGCGAGAGCGGCACGTCCTGCGCCTGCGACATCACACTCTCCCGAAGCGGCGGTCCCGCTGCTGGAACTCGGCCACCGCGAGATAAAACTCGCGCGCGCCGAAGTCCGGCCACAGAGTGGGGGTCATCCACAACTCGGTGTACGCGACCTGCCACAGCAGGAAGTTGGACAGGCGCTGCTCGCCGCTGGTGCGGATCAGCAGGTCGGGATCGGGAACGCCGTCGGTGTAGAGCGCGCGCGAGACGCGGACCTCGTCGATGTCCTCCGGCCGCAGGTCTCCGCTCTGCACCTGCCGCGCGAGCGCGCGCACCGCGTCGACCATCTCGTCGCGCCCGCCGTAGTTGAAGGCCATCAGAAGGGTGAGCCCGGTGTTGCGTGCGGTGGTATCGACGAGCCGCTGGATGCGCTCGGCCACCCGCGCGGGCACGCCGTCGGGGCGGCCGATGACCCGGAAGCGCACGTTGCGCTCCATGAGCTCGGGGAGCTCGCGCTCGATCGAGCGCTCGAGGAGGGTCATGAGGGTCGACACCTCGTGCGGGGGGCGCTGCCAGTTCTCCGAGGAGAAGGCGTAGATGGTGAGAAACTGTACGCCCACCTCGCCGGCCGCGCGCACGACGCTCCGCAGCGACTTCACACCCTCGCCGTGGCCGGCCGCGCGCGGGAGCCCCCGGCTGGTGGCCCAGCGCCCGTTGCCGTCCATGATGACCGCGACGTGGCGCGGAACGGGCCGGGCGATCACCCGTTGCCGGAGGGCGTCCTCGTGAAGCGTGGAGAGCTCTGCCACCGAGACGCCAAGTCCGGCCTTCGCCGCCATATCAGGGCATGTTACGTGAGGGTCCTTTCAATTGCCAGGAAAAACCCGCCGATAGAGGGGAAAAGCGGCTGGGATTTCGCGGGATTGCGGGTTGGAAGGCGGGCGACCATTTACTTCTTCAAGCTCTTCATCTGCGGGGGCCCAGAGATGGCCCCCGCACTCCCCCCAAGCCGCGGACTCTCGTCTCAGGTGACTGCACCGGCCCCCGCGCTCCGAATGGCGGACACTCGTATTCGGCGATCGTCTCCGGTGGCTAGACCGTCATGACTTCTTGTTCCTTCTTCTTGGCGAGCTCCTCGATCTTGGCGTTGAAGCGGTCGGTCGTCTTCTGGATCTGATCGTGGCCGCGGCGCTCCTCGTCCTCGGATACCTTCTTGTCCTTGGCGAGGGCCTTGAGCTTGTCGTTGGCCTCGCGGCGTACGTTGCGGATCGAAACCCGTGCGTCCTCCGCGAACTTCCCTACCGACTTCGCGAGCTGCTTGCGCCGCTCCTCGGTGAGCGTGGGCATCGTGAGGCGGATCACCTTGCCGTCGTTGGTCGGGGTGATCCCGAGGTCCGACTTGGCGATCCCTTTCTCGATCTCCTTGAGCTGCGAGGCGTCCCACGGCTGGATGACGATCGTGCGTGGATCAGGCACCGACACCGACGCAAGCTGGTTGATCGGGGTGAAGTTGCCGTAGGCCTCGACGCGGACCGAGTCGAGGAGCGCGGCGTTGGCACGCCCGGTGCGCACGCCCGCGAATTCTCGGGCGAGCACGTCGATCGCCTGCTGCATCCGGGTTTCGAGATCCTTCAACACCGCTTGCTGGGTCATGGCTCACCCCTTCGGCGACGCTCCCGCGTCGGCCGAGACAACGGAGCCGACCGGCTCGCCCGTGACTATCCGTCGGATGTTGCCCTTGCGCGTGAGGTCGAAGACCACGATCGGCAGCTTGTTGTCCATGCACAGGGAAATGGCCGTGGTGTCCATCACCTGCAGTCCCCGGTTGAGCGCCTCGATGTACCCGACCCGCGGCAGCCGAACTGCCGTCTTGTCCTTGGCCGGATCCGCGGTGTAGATGCCGTCCACCTTGGTGGCCTTGAGGATCGCCTCCGCTCCGATCTCCACCGCCCGCAGGGCGCCCGCAGTATCAGTGGTGAAAAATGGATTGCCCGTGCCCGCCGCGAACACGACGACGCGCCCCTTCTCCAGGTGGCGGATGGCCCGCCGGCGGATGTAGGGCTCGGCGACCGCGCGCATATCGATGGCGGAGAGAACCCGGGTGGGCACGCCCGCCTTCTCGATGGAGTCCTGCAGCGCGAGCGCGTTGATCACGGTGGCCAGCATGCCCATGTAGTCGCCGGTGGCGCGGTCCATTCCACCCGCGCTGGCCGCGACGCCCCGGAAGATGTTGCCGCCGCCGATGACCACCGCCAGCTCGACCCCAAGCCGCACCACCTCGGCGAGCTCCTCGGCGATGCGGCCGATGACGTCGGGATCGATCCCGTAGCCCTGGCCGCCGGCCAGCGCCTCGCCCGAGATCTTGAGCAGGACGCGCCGGTACGCGGGAGCCGCGCCGGGGGCGGCCATGGGGTCTAGCTCTCGCCCACCTGGAAGCGGGCGAAGCGCTTCACCACGATGCGCTCGCCCATCTTGGCGGTGGCCTGATCGACCATGTCCCGGAGCCGGGTCTTGCCCGACGCGTCCCGGATGAACGGCTGTTCCATCAGGCAGGATTCGGCGTAGAACTTCTCGAGCTTGCCCTCGATGATCTTGTCGATCACCTGGGCCGGCTTTTTCTGATCGGCCATCTGTTGCCGGTAGATCTCGCGCTCCTTTTCCACCACCGCCCCCGGCACGTCCTCCCGGGAAACGAAGGAGGGATTGGCCGCGGCCACCTGCATCGCGACGTCCTTGACCAGCTGCTGGAAATCGTCGGTGCGGGCCACGAAGTCGGTCTCGCAGTTGACCTCGACCAGGACGCCGATCTTGGCGCCGGGATGGATGTACGAGGTCACGACCCCGTCCTTGGCCTCGCGGTGCGCCTTCTTGGCCGCGTCGGCCAGCCCCTTCTTTCTCAGATGCTCGATCGCCCCTTGCATGTCTCCCTTGGAGGCCTCGAGCGCCGCCTTGCAGTCCATCACCCCGGCTCCGGTGCGCTCCCGGAGCTCCTTCACCTGTTCCGCGGACGCGGCCATGTTCTCTCCTCGCCTCCCGCCGGTCAGGCGCCGGCTTCCGCGGACGCCGACATCTCCGCCTCGGTCACCACCGGCAGATCGGGCGACGCCGGGACCTCCGCCTCGACCTCCTGCTTGGCGAGGCTGCCGCTGCCCTCGATGATGGCGTCCGCGATACGCGAGGTGATCAGACGCACCGAGCGGATGGCGTCGTCGTTGCCCGGGACCGGATAGTCGATCCCGGACGGGTCGCAGTTGGTGTCCACGATGGCCACGATCGGGATCGAGAGGCGGCGCGCCTCCTCCACCGCGATCGTCTCCTTCTTGGGGTCGATGATGAAGATCGCGGAGGGTAGACGGTCCATGTTCTTGATGCCCACGAGCGCGCTCTGCAGCTTGGCCCGCTCGCGCTCCAGCCCGATGACTTCCTTCTTGGGCAGTCGCTCGTACTCACCGGTCTCGCTCATCTCGTCCAGCTTCTTGAGCCGCGCGATCGATTTGCGGATGGTCGCGAAATTGGTGAGGGTGCCGCCCAGCCACCGGTGGTTGACGTAGAACATGCCGCAGCGGGTGGTCTCCTCGAGCACGGTCTCCTGGGCCTGCTTCTTGGTGCCCACGAAGAGCACGATGCCGCCGTCGGCGGCGAGGTCCCGCACGAAGGCGTAGGCCTCGCGGAACTTCTTGAGCGTCTTCTGCAGGTCGATGATGTAGATGCCATTGCGCTCGCCGAAGATGTACTTCTGCATCTTCGGGTTCCAGCGCTTGGTCTGGTGGCCGAAGTGCACCCCGGCCTCCAGTAGCTCCTTCATGGTGAGAGTGGCCATGGTCCTGCCGTCCTTTCCGTCGTCGTTCGGTTGGCCTCCGGTTCCGAGCGGCCGGCCCCCGGAAAGGGAGGCGGCACTTCCCCGCGGGCCGACGCGGCCGACGGGGACCGAAGCTCGGAGCCGTGCGTGTTAGGTCGTGTACTTCGCGTTTATTCGAACGTACTCCTCACTGAGGTCCGATGTCCACACGGAGTCCTCACCCCGTCCCAGTCCCAGATCGATGGCGATGGTGTAGACCGGGCCCCCCATCACCTCGTGGATGCGGTCGATGCGGGCGCCCGGCCGCAGCATGCCCTTCTCGACCAGGGGCTCGTCCCCGATCGCGATGGCCACGCGGTCCGCGGCCACCCGCGCCGGGCTCTTGCCCAGCGCCATCATGATGCGGCCCCAGTTCGGGTCGGCGCCGTTGATGGCGGTCTTGACCAGCGGGGAGTTGGCCACCGAGCGCGCCGCCACCACCGCCTCGCGTCGAGTGCGGGCACCGCGCACCGCCACCTCGACGAGCTTGGAGGCGCCTTCTCCGTCCTCCACGAGCATGCGGGCCAGGCGCTCCGTGATGGCCTCGAGCGCGCGCGCGAACTGGCGGAGGCCCTTGCCTCCGCGCTCCAGCGGGGCGTTCTCGGCCAGGCCGTTGGCGAGCACGGCGACGGTGTCGCTCGTGGACTGATCGCCGTCCACCGTGATGCGGTTGAACGAGCGGTCCACCGCCCGCCGCAGCACCCGCGGCAGCGAGTCGCGCGCCACCATGGCGTCGGTCGCCAGGAAGCAGAACATGGTGGCCATGTGCGGCTCGATCATGCCCACCCCCTTGGCGATGCCCCCGATGGTGACGGGCCGACCCGCCACCTCGACCCGCAGCGCCGCTTCCTTCGGCTTCGTGTCGGTGGTCATGATGGCTTCGGCGGCGAGCCGCCCGCCCTGGGGGGAGAGACCCTTCACGAGCTTGGGCAGCCCGGCCCGGATCTTGTCCATCGGCAGCGGCTGGCCGATCACGCCGGTGGAGGCGATCAGGACCTGCCGCGGCGCGATCCGCAGCAGCTCGCCGGTGATGCGGGTCATCTCGCGCGCGTCCTTGATCCCCTGCTCGCCGGTGCACACGTTGGAGCATCCCGCCGAGGCCAGGATGGCCTGGGCACGGCCGTCGCGCACGTGCTCCTGGGAGACCAGCACCGGGGCGCCCTTGATCTGGTTGCTCGTGAACACCGCCGCCGCGCGCGCGGGCGAGGACGAGTAGATGAGGGCGAGATCCTTCTTGCCGCTGGGCTTGATGCCGGACGCGATGCCGGAGGCAAGGATGCCGGGAACGGCGGTGATGCCTCCCTCCAGCCACTGGAAGTCGGACATGCGGATTAGGGATACACCGGAGGCGCGCCGAGGCCGGTCCGCTCGTCCCACCCCATCATGATGTTGAGGCTCTGGATGCCGTTGGCGGAGCCGCCCTTGCCGAGATTGTCGAGGGCCGAGACGCAGACCGCGCGCTTCGTCCGCGGGTCGGCCACCACCGTGACGTCGCAGAAGTTCGAGCCCACGACCGATCGAGTGGTGGGGCGTTGGCCCTCGTCGAGCACGCGCACGAACGGCTCACCCGCGTAGAATTCGCGATAGAGCGCCACCAGATCGGCGGTGGTGGCCGGCTTCGTGAGGGGCACCGACGCGGTGGTGAAGAGCCCACGGTTGAGCGGCACGAGGTGGGGCGTGAAGGCCACCACGACCGGCCGGCCGGCCAGCGCGGAGAGCTCCTGCTCGATCTCGGGCGTGTGCCGATGCGTCGCCATCCCGTAGGCCTGCACGTTCTCGTTGGCCTCGGTGAAGAGATACATCGCCTCCGCCTTGCGGCCCTGCGCTCCCGCCCCGGTGACCCCGGATTTACCGTCGATCACGATGCCGTCGGTCGCGCCCCGGCCGCTCTTGAGCAGCGGCGCGATGGCGAGCACCGCGCCCATCGGGTAGCACCCCGGCGAGGCCACCAGGGACGCGCCCGCGATCTGCTTGCGGTGCAGCTCGGGCATACCGTAGACCGCCTCTGCGAGACCGGCCGCGTCCTCGTGGGGCGCCTTGTACCACGTCGTGTACAGCGACGCGTCCTTCAAGCGGTAGTCGGCGGAGAGATCGACGGCCTTCCGGCCGTGGCGGCGCAGCACCGGCACCAGCCGTTGCGACTCCATGTGGGGCAGCGCGAGGAAGACGACATCCGACTCGTCGGCCAGCCGCTCGGCCTGGACGTCCTGGAAGATCAGATCGCTGAGGCCGCGCAGGTGCGGGTAGCTCTTGTCGAGACGCTCCCCGGCCAGCCGCTCCGAGGTGACGGCGGTGATCTGCACCTTGGGATGGACGGAGAGGAGGCGGAGAAGCTCCGCCCCCATGTACCCGCTGGCCCCGGTGACCGCGACCCTGAGCATGGCGGCCTCGACCGGGCCTACCGCTTCGAGTACTGGAACTTCGAGCGCGCCCCGGGCTGGCCGTACTTCTTGCGCTCCTTCATCCGCGGATCGCGCGTGAGGAGACCGGCCCGCTTCAGCGTCTGGCGCAGCTTGTCGTCGAACTGGAGCAGGGCCCGTGCGATACCGTGTCGCACCGCCCCCGCCTGACCCGTCGGCCCGCCTCCACCCACGTTCACGAGGGCGTCGAACTGGCCCATGGTGTTCGTGAGCTGCAGCGGCTGGGAGATCACCATGCGCAGGGTCTCCCGGGGGAAATACTCCTCGAAGGGGCGGCGATTGATCAGGATCCGGCCGTTCCCGGCGCTGAGCCAGACGCGGGCGACGGAGGTCTTGCGACGTCCGGTTCCGTAGAAGCGAGTGACGACGGCCATGGGGCTCCTCAGCGGGCACGCTCGCGCATGGCGAGCGGCTCGGGCTTCTGGGCGGTGTGCGGGTGCTCCGCCCCTTTGTAGACCTTCAGCTTCTTGGCCATCGCGCGGCCGAGGCGACCCTTCGGGAGCATGCCCTGCACCGCCCACTCGATCATGCGCTCGGGATGCGTCTTGAGCATCCGCTCCGCGCTGACCTCGCGTAGTCCACCGATGTAGCCGCTGTGCCAGCGATAGATCTTGTCGGTCAGCTTGCGGCCGGTGAGGTGCACCTTCTCGGCATTGATGACCACCACGTGATCGCCCACGTCGAGGTGCGGCGAGAACTGGGGCTTGTGCTTGCCCCGCAGCACCGTCGCGACCTGGGTGGCCAGACGTCCCAGCACCTTGTCCTGGGCGTCGACCAGGAACCACTTGCGCTCTACGGCGCTTTCCTTCGGCATCAGCGTCGTCATTGTCTCCGTCCGGATGGGACCCCCGCGGTCGGGTTGCCCGCTGTCATGTAGAACGTCCCCGGCAATAGCAACGGGTAATCATAAAAGAAACGGCCCACCCGGTCAACTCCCCCGCCGCGATGAGGTGCCGCGCGCCGGCCGCGCCGGGGCCGGTTTGGTCTTGCCGGGCCAGGGGCAGAGCCCCAGGATCGGGCAGGTCGGACAGGCCGGCTTGCGGGCGAAGCACACGCGCCGGCCGTGCAGGATCAGCAGGTGGCTGGCCTGGGTCCAGCGCGGCTTCGGGAGCACCTCGCAGAGCTGGTCGTGGATCTTCTCGGGATCGTCTCCCCGGGCGAGCCCGAGGCGCTGCGACACCCGGAACACGTGGGTGTCCACCGCGAGCGCCGGGATGCCGAAGGCATTGCCCAGAACGACGTTGGCGGTCTTGCGGCCCACCCCGGGAAGCGCCACCAGCTCGTCGAGGGTCTTCGGCACCTCGCCGCGGTGACGGTCGACCAGGGCCCGGGCCATGCCGCTGAGGGAGCGGGCCTTGGCGCGGAAGAAGCCGGTCGAGTGGATCTCGCGCTCGAGGGTCGCCAGGGGGATACCCGCCCAGTCCTCCGCGCTCCGGTAGCGCTTGAAGAGGTCGGCGGTGACCGCGTTCACCCGCTCGTCGGTGCACTGCGCCGAGAGGATGGTCGCGACGAGCAGGTCCAGGGGCGTACCGAAGTGGAGCTCGGTGCGCGCGTCGGGATACGCCTTCTCCAGACGGGCCAGGATCCTCCGGGCGCGCGCCTTCTTCGCGGTCGGGCCCTCCGCCATCAGCGTGGCTCCTTTGTCGCGGCTGCGACGGCGGCTCCCACCTCGAGTCGCTGCGGCCGGATGTGCACGGGCGCGAGGACCACCGCCATCGGCAGCCGGCGCAGCCGCGGAGTGGGATCGAAGTTTCGCACGATCCAGTCGACGAGGAGCGCGGGAAGACGCACCCCTCCGTAGCGCACGTCGGTGGCCCGGAGCGTGAACGGATCCGGCGGCGTCCCCGCTGCCAGCGCCAGGCGCGCGGAGAGCGCAGGGCCGAGCAGGCGCCAGTCGACCCGGATCCAGCCCTCCTCCATGGTGACGCGCAGCCCCGACAGCCCGCGCTGCTGGGCGATGAAGTCGGTCAGGTCCTGCTGACTGATCTCGAGCCACTCCACCGTGAGGGACTCGACATCGAGCAGCTCCACCACGCCGGTCCCGGCGAGGCGCCCCGGGTTCACCACGACACCCCGGGCACGCACGCGCACCGGCCCGATGCGCAGCGGCGGCTTGCGGCGCACGAACTCCCCGACCAGCGCCGACTCGGCCTGCACCGTCACCTGGTCGACCTCGCCCCGCCGGAGCGCCTCGTCCCGGTACTCGACGCTCACGCGCAGGCCGCGGGCATCTCGCACCACGTCGGCCAGCAGGGCCTCGGCCCCGATCCGGAGGCGGTCGGCCAGCGCGGCCGGCGCGAGCGCGCGGACGGGCTCGAGCCGACGCATCCGCACCATGCCCTCGCTGCCGTCCGGCAGCGGGACCCGCGCGATGACCGGGTAGGCCGCGGCCAGCCACGGGTCGCGGCCCTCGAGCGCAGCCATGATCCGGTCCGGCTTGGCGGACGTGGCGTCGGGACCCTGATCGCCGGTCTTCACGATGGCGAAATCGACGGCGAGCGGCGATTGGTCCCACGCCCGGCCGAGCCGCATCGGCAGCCGGTCCCGCGAGACCTCGTAGCGGAAGTTGGACACCGAGAAGAAGTTGTCGTTGGGCACGACGGCGACCCGGCTCTCGCGGGAGCCGGCGCCCGCGCGACGGATGGCGTCGAGGATTTCCTGGTGGTGCCAGTCTCGCCCGTCGGGAGGCCACGAGACCGCGATCGCCGGCACGATCGGCGCGACCACTGTGGGGGATGGCCGCCCGAAGGTCGTCGAGCCGACCTGCAGCGCGGCCATCGCCACGCAGGCCCAGGCAACCGTCCGGCGCACCCGGGGCCCGAGCGCGGCCACCCCGGCCGCCGCGGTCAGAGCCGCCGCGGGCAGCAGCGGCAGCGTGTAGCGCAGGTTCTTGTTCTGGATCAGAAAGAAGATCACGAACGGCGCCAGGGCGGACCAAAGCAGGCCGCGGGCCCGAGGGTTGCCGCGAAGGGCGACGATGCCCCAGAGCAGGAGCGCGACGGCGAGAAGCCCGAGCTGCGGCACGATCAGCTTCGGATAGAAGAGGAACGCGGAGCCGGACAGCGCAGGGGCCTGGCCGGCCTCGGCGGCCTGCTTGAAGGAGCGGTTGATGAACTGCATCGGGAGGCCGACGAGCCGCGGCCCATACCATGGCAGCGCGATCAGGGCGGCGACACCGAGGGCAGCGAGGAGGCGCCCAAGCCGGGCGCCGCGGTCCGGGGCGCGAACCACGCGCCACGCCGTCCACAACAGCGGCCCCGACAGGTACGCCGCGAACGTCGGCTTGGTGAGCATGCCGAGGCCCATGACGAGCCCGAGCGCGAGCGACCAGCGGCGGAGCGCCAGCGCCTCGGTGCGCACGAGGGTATACAGGGCGAGGGCCACCATAGCGGCCAGCGGCAGGTCGAGCTGGAAGTTGAGCAGCGAGAACACCACGAACGGCGCGGTGGCGAACAGGAGCGCGGCGAGCGCGCTCGCGTCGGGGTCGAGGAGCCGGCGGCCGAGGCCCGCGACCGCGAGTGTCCCCAGGACCAGGAAGGCCCACATGACGGCCTGCGCGGTGAGCGGCACAACCGGAAACACGAAGTAGAGCAGGCCCGCAGCGCAGGTGACGATCGGGGGATAGAAGCTGGACTCGGCGATGATCTCCGCCAGGCTGTTCCGTCCGGGCTCAGTCAGGCTCCGGTGACAAGCCAGCGCACGCTCGAGATGGTTGGCGTGATCCCACTCGGGTGGCCGGCGATCTATGGAGAGCCAGACCACCATGACGGCGGCCAGCCCGAGCAGCAGGGCCGCGAGGGCGCCCGCGTGACGGACGGTCATGCGGAGGACGTGCGCCGCGAAGGCTCGCCGTCGGCCGCGCGGGCGACGAGCAGGATCGAGATGCCGAAGGGCAGGTTCGTCCAGCGCAGCAGCCGCGCCTCGGCCCCGAAGCAGCCGGCCAGGATCCGATTCACGAGTCGCCCCGGCCGCTCGAGGTCGTGCTCGGGACGGCCCAGCACCGCGCGCGCGAGCCGCACCATCATGATCGGGATCGCGAGCAGCATGTTGAAGTACGTGAGCCGCTCAACCGCGAGACCGGCCGCCTCGGCCGCCCGCCGCAGCGAGCCCGTGGTGTACCGGCGCCGATGGCCGAGCAGGTCGTCGTGCCGGCTCCAGAGCCAGGCGTACGCGGGCACGGTCACGAAGAGCCGGCCCCCGGGCGCCAGCAGCCGCCGGCACGCGCGGAGCGAGGCCGCCTCGTCGTCGACGTGCTCGAGCACGTCGAACAGGCAGACCGCGTCCCAGCAGGAAGCCTCGATCGGCAGGTCGTCGGGGAGCGCGCCGGGGACCACGCCGAGGTCGCGCTCGCGCGCCCGCCCACTCAGGACGGGGTCGCTCTCGACGCCGAGGGCGGAGCCGAAGCGGTCGAGCGCCTCCAGCATGCCGCCACTACCGCAACCGATCTCCACCATCCGCAGCCCCGCGCCCGCTAAACGACGCGCCATCTCGGCCAGAACAACCGCCCGCCGCCCCACGAACCACCAGTGCGCGCGATCCTGCTGAGCGTGGGCGGCGGCGTACTGCGGGTCCATCGCATTCCCCGCCATGCGGTCAGACGGAGGTGGCGAGCGCGTGGCGGATCGCGTCGATCCGGTCGCGGGCCGCCACCGAGCCGAGCGGAGCCGGGTCGTGCGCGACCCGCCAGATGGGCGCGTGCAGATCGGGATCCGTGGCCAAGCGCGGCACCAGGTGCCAGTGGATATGCGGGACCTGGTTGCCGAGCAGCTCGTAGTTCATCTTCACCGGGCGGAACACCCGCGACAGCGCCTCCGCCACCCGGCTCACCTCCTCCACGAGGGTCCGGCGCTCCGGGGCGGAGAGCTCGTAGAGCTCGGTGGCGTGACGACGCAGCACCAGCAGGACGTAGCCGGGGAAGAACTGATCCTCGTGCAGGAAGAGGCGCGAGCTCTCGAGGTCAACGATGTGCAGGGCGCCCCCGCTCTCTCCGTACTTGCCGCACATCACGCAGACCGGGCCGGTCATCGGCGGGCGGTCAGGAAGCGGCCGATCCGGCGCATCGCCTCCTCGATCCGCGGGAGGGATTGTGCGTAGGAGAAACGCAGGTAGCCCTCCGCGTTGCGTCCGAAGTCCACGCCCGGGGTGACCCCGACGTGCGCCTGCTCGAGGATCTCGAACGCGAAGGCGAGCGAGTCGCTCGTGAAGCGCCGCGCATTGGCGAGAACGTAGAAGGCGCCGGTGGGGGGCGTGCCCACCCCCAACCCGATGGCCCGGAGCCCGGCCACCATGGCCCTCCGCCGCTCGTCGAAGACGCGCCGGAAGCGCGCGCTCTCCTCCCCCGCCTCGCGAAGCGCGGCCAGGGCGGCCCACTGCACGAACTCGTTGCTCGAGATGAAGAAGTTGCCGTGCATGGCGGTGAGCGCGGGCATGAACTCGCGGGGGGCGATCAGGTAGCCGACGCGCCAGCCGGTCATCGCGAAGGCCTTGGAGAAGCCGTTGAGCACGAAAGCGTGGTCGGTGAACTCGAGCACGGTGTGCTCCGGACCCTCGTAGGTCAGCCCGTGGTAGATCTCGTCGGAGACCACCCAGGGGCCGAGCCGGCACAGCGCGGCCATCCGCTCCGCGGTCAGGACGGTGCCGGTGGGATTGGCGGGCGAGTTCACGAGCAGCGCCTTGGTGCGCGGGGTGACGCGCGCCGCCACCGCCTCCGGCCGGAACTGGAAGGCGTCCGACTCCTCGACCGGCACGTACACCGGCTTCCCCTCGGAGAACTTCACGAACTTCGGGTAGCACGCGTAGTAGGGGTCGGAGAGGATCACCTCGTCCCCCCGATCGAGCAGCGCGCTGAAGAGCAACAGCATCGCCGGCGAGGTCCCCGCGGTCACCAGGATCTGATCCGGGGATACCGTCACGCCGTATCGCGCGTGGTAGCGCTCGGCGATGGCCTCGCGAAGCGGCAGGATGCCGAGGGTATGGGCGTAGCGGGTCCGGCCGTCCTTGAGCGCCTTCTCGGCGGCTTCCCGGATGACCGCGGGGGTATCGAAGTCCGGCTCGCCGAACTCCAGGTGGATGACGTCGACCCCCTGCTGCTCCAGGGCCTGGGCGCGCTGGAACACCTCGACGGCCAGGAACGGCTCGATCTCCTGCGTGCGCCGCGCGATCAACTCGCAGCTCCTCCTCTCCCCCGGCGGGCGAGCCGGCGGCGGGCCGCCAGCACTTCGCGGAGCATGCGCGGCCCATCGCGCAGCACGCCGACCTTGGAGCCGGGCTGATCGGCCCAGTTCACCGGCACCTCGGCAACCCGATACCCGTGCCGCTCCGCCAGCATCAGCAGCTCGACGTCGAAGCCGAAGCCGTCGGTCGTCACCTGAGGAAAGAGCGCGGCCGCGACCGGCCCGCGGAAGAGCTTGAAGCCGCACTGCGTGTCGACCACGCCGCCGACGCCAAGACGCCGCACCAGGAAGTTGAACACGTGCCCCGACAGCTTGCGATGCGTCCGCACCTGACGGGACACGCCGGGGGCAGGCAGCACGCGAGAGCCGACCGCCAGGTCGGCCCCCGCCTCCACCGCCGCTTCGAGGCGCGCGACCTCCGCGATGGGCGTCGCGCCGTCGGCATCGGCCATCAGGCGTAGCGCGCCGGTCGCCCGGGCCATCCCGACGCGGACCGCGTGGCCCTTGCCCCGGTTCTCGGGCAGCGCGTGGACGGTGACGGCGGCGCGGCCCGCCGCGACCTCGCGGACCCGGTCGGCGGTGGAGTCCCGGCTGCCGTCATCCACCACCACGACCTCGTACGGCTCGTCGCGGCCCTCGAAGTAGGCCTGGATGTCCTTCAGGTAGCCGGGTAGCCGCAGCGCCTCGTCGTAGGCGGGGATGACCACCGACCAGCGCAGCGGGACGTCGTTCACGTCCACACGGTGGTGTCGGCGCGCCGGCGGCGACGGGCCACCCCGGTCTTCTGGGCGGCCCTCGCCACGTCGCGGGCCACCGCGGCGGCCACGTTCTTGTTGAACACGCTGGGAATGATGTACTCGGGACCGAGCTCGCCGCGCGCCACGCAGGAGGCGATGGCGTGGGCCGCCGCGATCTTCATCTCGTCGTTGACGAACCGAGCGCGGGAGTCCAGCAGGCCGCGGAAGAAGCCCGGGAAGCAGAGGACGTTGTTGATCTGATTCGGGTAGTCCGAGCGTCCGGTGGCCATCACCCGCACGTGACGCTCGGCCTCTTCCGGCTGGATCTCCGGCACGGGGTTGGCCATCGCGAACACGATGCGGTCGCGGGCCATGCTCTTGACGTCTCGCACGGTCAGCACGCGGGGGACCGACAGGCCGATGAACACGTCCGCCCCACGGATGGCGTCCGACAGCCGCCCTTTGACGTTGCGGGGATTGGTGGCGGCCGCGACCCAGGTCTTCATGAAGTCCATCCCCACCGCGCGGCCGCGGTGGATGGTGCCGTGCTCGTCGACCCCGATGATGTCGCGGGCGCCCAGCGCGAGCAGGATCTTGATGGTGGCGGTGCCGGCGGCCCCCACCCCGGACACCACGACCTTGATGCGGCGGATGTCCTTCCGGACGATCTTGAGGGCGTTGAACAGGGCGGCGAGCACCACGACCGCGGTGCCGTGCTGGTCGTCGTGGAAGACCGGGATGTCGAGCTCCTTCCGGAGCCGCTCCTCGACCTCGAAGCAGCGCGGGGCCGAGATGTCCTCGAGGTTGATGCCGCCGAAGGCCGGAGCGATCATCTTCACCGTCTCGACGATCTTGCCCGGGTCCTTGGTGTCGAGCGCGATCGGGAAGGCGTCGACCCCGGCCAGCTCCTTGAAGAGCATCGCCTTGCCTTCCATGACCGGCATGGCCGCCTCCGGCCCGATGTCGCCGAGCCCGAGCACCGCGGTGCCGTCCGTGACCACCGCGACCGCGTTCTGCTTGATGGTCAGCGTGAAGGCCCGGCTCGGATCGTCCTTGATCGCCAGGCACACCCGGGCCACCCCCGGGGTGTAGGCCATGCTGAGGTCGTCGCGCGTCCGGATCGGCACCTTGCTGTGGATCTCGATCTTGCCCCCCAGGTGCATCAGGAAGGTGCGATCGGAGATGTTGGCCACCCGCACCCCGGAGGCGGTCCGGAGCCGGTCGATGATGTCGTGAGCGTGCCGGCTGTCCCGCGCCTTGATCGTGATGTCGCGCAGAACCCGCTCCCCGGTCATCTCGACTAGGTCCACGGCCCCGATGTCGCCACCGGCCTTGCCGATGACTGAGGTGACGCGGCCCAGCATGCCGGGCTTGTTCCGGATCTCGAGCCGGACCGTAAAACTGTAAGAGGCGCTGGGGGCGACGGCCATCAATCGCTCATCATTGCGGGTATTTAGACGGTAGAACCGGCCTCGATCAGAGTCAACAAATTTCCCCCGTGGCGATTGACCCGCCGTGTCGCCCATGGTATCCCACCGCGTATGCCTACGAGAGTGGCCCTTCTCGGCCTCAGCGCGATCCTGGCCCTGGCGGTCCCGGTGTCCGCCGAGATGCAGCGCTTCACCGTGGAGGGGGACAAGAGTCACGCCGGATTTGACGCGTTCCACCCGTTCGGCAACTTCTCGGTGAGCAGCGAATCGACGACCGGTGAGATCGAGGCCGACATCGCGGACCTCAAGCAGCCCATCAAGGGGCAGTTCGGCATGCTGGCCATATCCCTGCGCTCCGGGGACGAGAAGCGGGATCGAAAGATCCACAGCAACCTGGACACGGAGCGCTACCCGACGATCAGCTACCGGATCGAGAAGGTGGAAAGTTCGTTCTCCTCGCTCGCCGAGAACAACGACGTCCTGTTGACCATCCGCGGGGTGCTCACGATGAAGGGGCTGGACCGCCCGGTAGACTTTTCCGGGCGGGTGCGCCTTCGTCCGGGAGGCGCGCTCTGGGTGCGGGGAGAGAGCTGGATCCGTCCCCGTGACTGGGGCGTGCCGCCGATTCGCATCTGGCTCGCCGCTTCCAGGGAGACGGTGCTGGCCACATTCGACCTAGTCCTGAGCAAAGCACAGTAAATCACCACTGCTTCACTCGTTTTCCAGCACGGGGCGGGATCAGGCTGTCGCTCGACAGCCGCTCCCGGGACCTCGGCGGGGCGTGAATAGCCGACCGGCCTGCCGCGTCTGCTTTACTGGCGCAAGCTTACAGGAACGGTACGCCGCGCCTAACGGTTCCTCAGATGAGCCCGGCGTGCCGAGTTCGTCGCCTGCAACCGTCGCGTGCGATGGGCCATCTAAATAGCTGAGGGCGAAGCCTAGAAGGACTGACCTGGGAAACAATTACCGGACGCATCCGCAAGGATGCGAGAGGCCGTAATGACTTTCAGAGAGACCGATACGGTGGTGGCGACGGAGACGAGCCCGTTCAAGGCGGGCGCGAGCGAGACCAAGCGACGGGGGCGGCAGTCGCAGAAGTCGACCCTCGGGGGCGCTCCCCCGGTCGACGACGAACTCGATCGCGTGGTCGACAGCGCGGTCGAGATGGACGAGACCCCCGCCCTCTCGGACACCGCGCTGCGTCCGTCCGCCTCGCCGGCCGAGGATCCCGTCCGTCTGTACCTCAAGGAGATCGGCAAGGTCTCCCTGCTCCGAGCCGAGGAGGAAGTGGCGCTCGGCCGGCGCATCGAGGTCGGCCAGATCGCGCTGCGGCGCGCGCTCGGGCGCGTGCCGTTCGCCACCGCTCGGCTGCTGGCCCTGGTCGACCGGGTGCGGCGGGAGGAGGTCCCGCTCGAGGACGTGATCCTGCTGCCCGAGGGCGGCGAGCCCACGCCCAGCGAGGTGCGCTCGAGCCTGGCCGCGTTCGCACGCATCCGTCGGCTGGAGCGCGAGATCGAGCGCCTGAAGCAGGCCCTCGGCGACAAGCGCCGCAGCAAGACGACTCGCGCGAACTACAACAAGTGGATCGTGAAGAACCGCGAGTCCATCCAGAGCGTGCTCGAGAACCTGCCGCTCAAGCCGGCGCTGGTCGACCAGGTCGTCGGCGAGATCCGACAGCTCGCGAAGAGCATGGGGGCGGGCAAGGCACGGGCCGAGCTGCGCGAGCTCGAGCAGAGAGCTGGGCTGAGCCGGAAGGCCCTGCTCGCGTCGCTGAGCGAGATCGAGGAGCACGACCGCGTCGTCCGGCAAGCCAAAAAGGAGCTGATGGAGGCCAACCTGCGCCTCGTGGTCTCGGTGGCCAAGCGCTACCTGGGCAGCGAGCTGTCCCTGCTGGACCTGGTCCAGGAGGGCAACATTGGCCTGATGAAGGCGGTGGACCGCTTCCAGTACCGCCGGGGCTTCAAGTTCTCGACGTACGCGACCTGGTGGATCCGGCAGGCCATCACGCGGGCGATCGCGGACCACTCACGCACGATCCGGATCCCGGTGCACATGGTCGAGACGCTGAACCGAATCTCGCGGGTGAACCGGTCACTGGTCAACGAGATGGGCCGCGAGCCCACTCCGGAGGAGCTGGCCCAGCGCACCGGAGTGCCCGCGCGCAAGGTGCGCCTGATCCTTGAGTCCTCCCGCAAGCCGCTCTCGCTCGAGACGCCGATCGGCGACGACTCAGAGCTGGGAGACTTTCTCGAGGACAAGGGGGCCGAGTCGCCGAACGACAACCTGATCACCCAGGACCTCACTACCCAGGTGGAGCGGGCGCTGAGCACGCTGTCGCCCAAGGAGAAGGAGATCCTCAGGCTGCGCTTCGGTATCGGCGAGGCGGGCGAGCACACCCTCGAGGAGGTTGGGCGCCGTTTCTCGGTGACGCGCGAGCGCATCCGCCAGATCGAGACGAAGGCGCTGCGCAAGCTGCGCCACCCGCTGCGCGGGCGCGCCCTCCGGGCGTTCGTCGAGAATTAGATCGGGGTCAGGTCTTACATTCCGACATTTCCACGCGCGGGGCGAGTCCCCACGGTCCCGAAATGTCGGAATGTAAGACCTGACCCCACTAGCGGATCAGCTTCGCGTACTGGTCCAGGAGCGGCAGGATCACCTCACGGCTCTCCGAGGGCAGGCGCAGGATGGACCGGTTGATGCCCGCACCCGCGTAGCTCTCCAGCGTCGCCTCGTCCGGCTTGGCCCCGAACACCGAGACCGAGATCGTCTTCATGTCCCGGCCGGCTCGGGCCGCGCGCGCCTGCAGATCCTTGAGCCCGGCCAGGATCACGTCGCCAGCCCGCCCGCGCGGGAACCAGCCTTCGCAGAAGTCCACCACCCGCTGCAGCGTGTGCCCGCTCTCGCCACCCAGCAGCACCGGGGGATGGGGCCTCTGGGCCGGCTTGGGCCAGGACCAGATCGGATCGAAGTTCACGTGCTGGCCGTGGAACTGGGCCTCGTCCTTAGTCCAGATCTCCTTCATGGCGAGGACCTGCTCCCGCATCCGCTTGAAGCGGCTCTTGTACTCGGTGCCGTGGTTCTCCATCTCCTCGGCGTTCCAGCCCGCCCCGATGCCGAAGAGGAAGCGCCCGCCCGAGAGCAGGTCGAGGCTCGCCACCTCCTTGGCGGTGGTGATGGTGTCGCGCTCGATGATCAGGCAGATCCCGGTGCCCACCTTGAGCCGCGTGGTCGCGGCCGCCGCCGCCATCAGCGAGACGAACGGATCGAAGGTGTGCGAGTACTCCTTCGGCAGCTGCGCACCGCCCGGGAACGGAGTCCGGCGGCTGGTCGGGATGTGGGTGTGCTCCGGCACGAACAGCGACTCGAAGCCGCGCTCCTCGGCGGCGCGGGCCAGCTCGTCGATGCGGATGGCGTAGTCGGTGGCGAACATGCAGAGACCGATGTGCATAGCGTTCTCCTCCTTGGTCAGACCGGCATCACTCCGTGCTTCTTCCAGGGACGCTCGACCTTCTTGCTCCGGGCCATCTGGAGCGCGCGGATGATCACCGGTCGAGTCTCCCTCGGGTCAATGACGTCGTCGATCAGCGCTCCTCCGGCCGCAATGTAGGGGTTGATCAGGCGGCGGAACTCCTCCACCCGCCGCGCGCGCTCCTCTTCCGGGCTCGGCGCCGCCGCGATCTCCTTCCGGAAGATTATGTTGGTGCCTCCCTCGGGGCCCATCACCGAGATCTCCGCGGTCGGCCAGGCCACGATCAGGTCCGGCTCGTAGGCGCGCCCGCACATGACGAAGTAGCCGGCCCCGTAGGCCTTCCGGACCACCACCGTGACCTTGGGCACCGTGGCCTCGCTGACCGCGTACAGCATCTTGGCCCCGTGGCGGATGATGCCCTGGCGCTCTACCTTCGAGCCCACCAGGAAGCCGGGCACGTCCTGCAGGAACAGGAGCGGGATGTGAAAGGCGTCGCACAGCATGATGAAGCGCGCCGCCTTGTCGGCCGCGTCCACGTCGAGCGCACCGCCAAGGACCATCGGCTGGTTGGCCACGATCCCGACCGAGCGGCCGCCCATCCGGGCGAGGCCGGTGATCAGGTTGCGCGCCCAGCCGGGCTTGATCTCGAAGAAGCGGCCGTGATCGACCAGGTGCCCGATGATCTTCTTCATGTCGTAGGCGCGCCGCGCCGAGTCGGGCACCACCCCGACGAGCGCCTCGTCCATCCGGTCGAGCGGATCCTCGCACGGCACCGCCGGCGGCTGCTCGAGATTGGAGCCGGGGAAGAACGACAGGTACTCCTTCACCGCCGCGATGCAAGCGGCGTCGTCGGCCACCTCGAGGTCCGCCACCCCAGAGATCTCGGTGTGCACCTTCGAGCCGCCAAGCTCCTCGGCGGTGACGTCCTCGCCGACCACCGCGCGGACGAGCGGCGGCCCGCCCAGCGCCATGTGGCTCGTGCCCTTCACCATCGGCACGAAGTCGGCCAGGGCCGGGATGTAGGCGGTGCCGGCGGCGCCCGGGCCCATCATGGCCGCCACCATCGGCACGACCCCCGACATGATCGACTCCTCGCGGAACAGGAAGCCCGATCCCGCGAAGGTCGAGCCGATCGCTTCCTGGATGCGGGCGCCCGCCGAGTCGATCAGCCAGATCATGGGCATGCGCTTGCCGAGCGCGATCTCGCGAGCTCGGTTGCACTTGACCTCGGCGGTGCGGCCCATCGAGCCCGCCATCACCGTGAAGTCGTAGGCAACAACGGCCGCGTAGCGGCCACTCACCTTTCCGAAACCGGTCACGACGCCGTCCGCCGGCGTCTCCCGCCCCTTCATCGAGGGCGCGATATTGGCGTGGGTGGCGAGCACACCGATCTCCTGGAACGAGTCGGCGTCGAATAGGAGATCGACTCGCTCGCGGACGGTGAGCTTGCCCTCCGCGTGCTGCTTGGCCACCGCCTCGGAGCCGCCCATCGCGAGCGCGCGCTGACGGCGCGCCCGGAGATCGTCGACGAGCTCCTTCATCCCCATGCCGGTCAGCCCTTGACGACCAGGGTCCGATACAGGGCGAGCCCGCTGTCGGGCGGCGAGCCGCTGATGAGCGTGATCATGGTGGCCGCCTCGCTCCGGTGGTGGGTGGCGTGGTTGACCACGTGCTGCAGCAGCGGCGCCAGCGCCACCCGGAACTCCTGGCCGGAGGTGTTCTTGTACGAGATCAGCCGCGCGAGATCGGCGTCGGCGAGGCCCTCCACGAAGCGCCGCTGTTCCTCTTCGAGCGCATCCCACTTGACGCGGAGATCGGCCATCGACGCGAAGTCGGCCTCGCCCTGGAGACGGCCGGGCGACGAGCCCTTCCAGCGCCGGAGCCACACGTCGTCGGCCCCGTAGATATGGGCGAACATGCCCTTGAGCGAGGGGAAGCTCCAATGCGGCCCCATGTCGCGCGTGGCCGCGTCGCCCAGGCCGGCCGCCACGTCGAAGAGGCGGCGGTTCGCCCAGCGGTGATAGTCGTAGAGCTCTCGGATCAACGCGACGGACATGCGGTCTCCTCCGCGGGGGCGGGCTAGTCGATCACCGCGACGGTGTCTCCCTCCTGCACCGTCTGCCCCTCGCTCACCTTGATCTCGCGCACCTTGCCGGCGCGCGGGGCTTCCACGGGGATCTCCATCTTCATGGACTCGAGCACGATGACCGGATCTCCCGCGGCCACCGCCTCGCCCGCCTTGGTCGTGATCTGGAAGACCACGCCGGTGATGTGGGCCTTGACGTCCTCAGACATTGAGCGCTCCTTGTCGTTCCGCGGAGGGATTCGCGCGGCGCCTCTCGAGACGGCCGCATTCTCTCATATCCGGACCGGTCCCGGCGGGCGGCCGGGCCCCGGAGGCCCACCCTAGTACGGCAGGCTCTCGCGCCCCAACAGCTCGCGGGCCACCACCATCTTCATCACCTCGGCGGCGCCGTCGCCGATCTCGAGACCGATGACGTCGCGCATCCGCTGCTCGAAGGGCAGCTCGTCGGTATAGCCGTAGTGGCCGTGCAGCAGCAGGCACTGGTGGATCGTCTCCACGGAGAGCCGCGGGCCCCACCACTTGGTCATGGCCGACTCCTTGGTGTGGGGCCGGCCCTGGTCGGCGAGCCAGAGGGCCCGGTAGCAGAGCCAGCGGCAGGCCTCGAGATGCGTGGCCGCTTCCGCGATCGGGAACGAGACTCCCTGGAAGCGCGCCAGGGGGTGCCCGAACGCCTTCCGCTCCCGGACGTAGACCATGGTCTCCTCGACCGACTGCTGGGCCACCCCGAGACACGCGAGCGCGATGCCGATGCGGTTGTAGTCGAAGCCCTGCATCACCTGGTAGAAGCCGGTGCCCTCCTCGCCGAGGCGGTGCGACGCGGGCACCCGCACGTGATCGAAGGCGAGCACCGCGCGGGCGATCGCGCGGGTGCCCATGTCCCGTAGCGGGCTGCGCGAGACCCCCGGGAGGTCGAGCGGCACCAGGAACGCGGTCACGCCGCGCGCCCGACCCCGTAGATCGGTGCGCGCGAACACGATCGCGGCCTGCGCCACCATGCCGAGGCTGATGCCGGACTTCTCCCCGGTGATGATGTAGTGATCGCCGTCCCGCTCGGCGCGACACGCGAGATTGGCCGCGTCGGAGCCCGCGCCGGGTTCGGTGAGGGCGAGGGCCACCACCGCCTCGCCGGCCGCGGTGGGGGGCAGCCAGCGCGACTTGAGGGGCTCGGGCGCGCTGCGGCCCAGGATCTCTCCGGCGAGTCCTGCGAGCTGGATGCCGTAGGTGCAGCTGAAGTCGCCGCGGCCGATCTCCTCCATCGCGATGCCGAAGGTCAGGAAGTCGGACTCCTGGCCTCCGTACGCCGCGGGCACCCGCAACCCCAGGATGCCCAGCTCGCCCATCCGCCGCCACGCCTCCCACGGGAACTGGCCGCTACGGTCCCACTCGGCCGAGTGGGGCGCGAGCTCCTTGCGGGCGAACTGGCGCAGCGTGCGACCCAGGGCCTCCTGCTCGGGCGAGAATTGCAGGTCCATGGCGGGCGCTCAGAACACCGGCTTGCGCTTCTCGGCAAAGGCGCGGAGACCCTCCGCCGCGTCGGCCGAGCGCATGTGGGCGGCCACCAGCCGTCGCTCGAGCTCGAGACCGTCCGACAGCGTGCGGTCGAGCACTCCGTTCACGAGCGCCTTCACGGTGCGGTTGGCGGAGCTGCTGCCCGCCGCGAGCGCGGTCGCCATCGCCTCGACCGCCGTCGCCACCGTGCCGGCCGGGACCACCCGGTTGACCAGGCCCCAGGCGAGCGCGTCGGCGGCGGCGAGCCATCCGCCGAGGAGCATGAGCTCCTTGGCACGCCGGGCACCGATCAGCCGGGGGAGCCGCTGGCTGCCCCCACCACCTGCCACGAGGCCGAAGTTGGCGTGCTGGTCCCCGAGGCGCGCGCTCTCGTCCACGACCACAAGATCGGCCACCAGGACCAGCTCGAGCCCGCCGGCCAGCGCCAGACCGTGGACCCCGGCGACCACCGGGACGGGCAGCGCCTCGATCCGGTCGAAGACGCGATGCCAGAGCCGCATGAAGGTGTCCCAGCGCTCCGGATCCGGCGAGAGCTCCTTGACCGCGCGCAGGTCCGCGCCCGCGCAGAAGGTCCGCCCGGCCGCGGTGAGCGTCACGACCCGCACCGCCGGATCACCCTCGATCGCGTCACAGACGCGGTCGAGATCCTCGAGCAGCTCGGGGCTGATCGCATTCAGTCGATCGGGACGGTTGAGCGTGATACGGGCGATGCCGCCGCCCGTCGCATACGTGATCGTCTGGAATTCCATGGCGGGTCTCCCGGCTCACATCATGGTGTAGCCGCCGCTCACCGACAGGGTCTGCCCGGTGATGAAGGCGGCGGCGTCGGAGGCCAGGAACAGCACGGCGGGGGCCACGTCCTCCGGCTTACCGATGCGCCGGAGCGGGTAGGCCTTGGCGATGCGCGCCTGCATCTCGGGCGCGCTCCAGGCGCGATTGGCCTCGGCGGCCCACATGCTGCGGTCGCCGAAGTCCTCTTCCGACGCGGGAACGGTCATGCCCGGACAAACCACGTTGAGCCGGATGCCGTGGCGGCCGACCTCGCGCGCGAGGCTCTTGCTCAGCGCGATGACGCCGGCCTTGCATGCGCCGTAGACCGCCTCGCGAAACTCGCCCATGCGCCCGGCGTCCGAGCCAATGCTCACGATCACGCCCGCCTTGCGCGCGATCATGCCGTCGAGCACCGCGCGGGTGCAGTTGATCATCCCCCACAGGTTGAGCTGGATCTCGCGCTCCCACTCGGCCCGCTCCTTCTCGACGAAGAGGCGGTCGTAGGTCCAGCCTACGTTGTTCACGAGCACGTCCACCTGCCCCGCGCGTCCCTCGACCTCGCGGACCATCCCCTGGACCGACTCCCAGCGCGTCACGTCGGTCGGCACCAGCGTCGCGGACGCGGCGCCGAGAGCCCGGGCCTCGGCCACCACCTTCTGCCCCTGACCCTCGTCGATCTCGGCGAGGGTGAGGTGCGCGCCCTCCCGCGCGAAGGCCAGGCTGATGGCCCGGCCGATGTTGGAGCCTCCGCCGGTGACGATCACGCTCTTGTTCTGGAGATTCAGGTTCATGTCGGCCTTTCTCGGCGCTCGGCGATGAGGTCGCGGAGCTTGTATTTCTGGATCTTGCCGCTCGGGGTCGTGGGGAACTCGGAGACCAGCTCGAGGCGCTCCGGGAACTTCTGGCGCGCCAGCTGATGGCGCTCCAGGAAGCTCACGATCTCCCCCAGCGTGATCGTCTGCCCCGGCCGCGGGATCACCACCGCACACGCCCGCTCCCCCAGCCGGGGATCGGGCATGGCCACGATGGCGACGCCCGCGATCTTCGGATGAGTGTAGAGCAGGTTCTCGACTTCCACGACCGGGATGTTTTCGCCGCCTCGGATGATGAGGTCCTTCGTCCGCCCGGTGATGGCGAGGTAGCCGTCGCGATCGAGCGTGCCCCGGTCGCCGGTGCGAAACCAGCCGTCGCCGGCGTGGGCCTCCGCGGTGAACTGCGGCCGCTGGAAGTAGCCGACGAACTGCGCGGCGCCGCGGGCCAGCAGATCGCCCTCGACGCCGGGCGGCACCGGGGCGCCGTCGCCGTCGACGATCCGCAGCTCCATCCCGGGCAGCGGCGAGCCGTCGCTGCCGAAGATCTTCTCCTCGTCGTCGCGCAGCCCGTTGCACGTGACCATCCCGTTTTCGGTCATCCCCCATCCGGCCGAGATGACGCAGCCGAGGCGATCCCGCGCGTCCCGCACCAGCGCGCGCGGGATCGGCGCCCCCGCGGAGACGAACAGCCGCAGCGAGGAGCAGTCGCGCGGCGTCTCGAGATACGTGAGATCCCGCAGGAACGGGGTGGCCCCGATCGAGAACGTCACGCCCTCGGCCTCGATCAGCCGCGCGGCCTCCTCCACGTTCCACACGTCCATCCAGACCGTGGTGGAGCCCAGCAGCAGGTTCAGGCAGTGGCCGAAGAGAAAGCCGGTCTGATGCCCGACGGTGGAGGCCATGAGCAGCACCTCGCGGTCGGTGAGCTCGAGGCGCTCGATCGCGCGATGCAGGCCGGAGAGCGTGGTGTTCTGAGTGTGCATGACCCCCTTGGGCTCGCCGGTGGTGCCCGACGTGAACACCACCTCGTGCACCGCATTGGCGTCGGTGCCGGGAAGATCCTGCCGTCCGTCGCGGGCCTCCCACGGCTGCTCGGTGAGCACGGTCAGGGGCGTCGTGCCGACGGGCCCCTCACCGCGGGCCACGAGCACGTGCTCGAGCCGGGGGAGGCCCGCCCGCAGATCGGCCAGCATGCCCGCGTGGTCGAAGCCACGAAAAGCGGCGGGCACCACCGCCACCTGCGAATCGAGTAGCCCTAGCATGAAGCGCACCTCGCTGGCTCGGTACGTCGGGGGAATCGGGTTGATCACGGCACCCAGGCGGAGCGCGGCCAGGAACATCACGATCGCCTCGCTCCAGTTGGGCAGCTGGCAGGAGATGACGCGGCCCGGCTCGACCCCGTGCGCCCGGAGGCCGTGGGCGACGCGCTCCACCGCCCGCGCGAGCGCTCCCCAGGAATGGCGGCCGCGGCCGTCGACCAGCGCGGTCTTCCCCGGCCGCTCGCGGGCCCACCGGTCGAGGTAGGTCTCGAGGCTCTCGTTGCGCCAGAGGCCAGCCGCGGTCATCGTCCGGACCCGCACCTCGGTGAGAGTGGTCTCCATCCTGCCCCCGGGCGGCGCCTCAGCTGAAGGCGCCCTGCTCGATCAGCTGCGTGTGGACCGATCCGGCCCGGAAGAGGTCGCTCCGCATCACCCGCCGGTGAAACGGGATGACGGTCTTGACACCCTCGACCACGAAGCCGTCGAGCGCGACGACCATCCGCGTGATGGCCTCGTCACGATCCTGGCCGGTCGTGATCAGCTTGGCGAGGAGTGGATCGTAGTGGACGGACACCTCCACACCCTCCGCCACCCCGCACTCGAGACGGACGCCCGGCCCCGACGGAAGCGCCAGGCGCGTCAGGCGACCCGGCGACGGCATGAACCCCTTGGCGGGATCCTCCGCGTAGATCCGGCACTCGATGCTGGAGCCACGCTGGGAGATCTGCTCCTGGGTCCAGGGCAGCGGCTCGCCGGCCGCCACGCGCAGCTGCGCCTGCACGAGATCGAGCCCGGTCACCTCCTCGGTCACCGGATGCTCTACCTGCAGCCGCGTGTTCATCTCGAGGAAGTAGAAGTCGTTTCCGAGGACGATGAATTCCATCGTCCCCGCATTGACGTAGCCCACGGTGCGGGCGCCCGCCAGCGCCGCCTCGGTCAGACGTGCCTTCAGGGCGGCAGCCAGATGAGGAGCGGGGCTCTCCTCGACCAGCTTCTGGTGCCGGCGCTGGATCGAGCACTCGCGCTCGTGCAGGTGGACTACCCGCCCGGTCGCGTCGCCGAAGACCTGGACCTCGACATGACGGGCGCCCTGGACGTAGCGCTCCAGGAAGAGTCCGCCCGAGCCGAACGCGGACTGGGCTCGCCGCTGGGCGGAGGCGAAGGCGGCGGGTAGTCCGGCCTCATCCAGGACCTTCATCATGCCGATGCCGCCGCCGCCCGCGGCCGCCTTGAGCATCACCGGATAGCCGGTGCGGGCCGCCACCTCGCGCGCGGCGTCGACCGATTCCACCGGCCCGTCGCTGCCGGGCACCACCGGCAGGCCGGCCGCCGCCATGAGCCGGCGGGCACCGATCTTGTCCCCCATCTGTTGGATGGCCCGCCAGGACGGCCCCACGAAGATCACGCCCGCCGCCTCGCAGGCCTGGGCGAAGCGCCAGTTCTCCGAGAGGAACCCGTAGCCCGGATGAATGGCCTGGGCCTTCGTGCGCCGCGCGGCATCGAGAATGCGGTCGATGTCGAGGTAGCTCTGCCGCGCCGGCGCGGGCCCGATCGCGATCGCCTCGTCGGCGTCGGCCACGTGCGGCCACTGCGCGTCCGCTTCGGAGTACACCGCGATCGTGCGAATCCCCAGGGAGCGACAGGCGCGGATGACCCGGCGGGCGATCTCCCCCCGGTTGGCGACCAGGACGCTCTGCAGCACGTCACTCAGGCGGGCTGGGCGGCGGAAGCGGACACGAGCTCCAGCGCGGCAATGCGCCAGGCGGCCCCCTCGGGGACCCAGCGGAGCAGGAGCGTCATGCCGTCGCGGGCTCCGTCCACGCGGAGCTTCACCAGGCGCTGCTCGCCGACGCGGGCGAACGCCACGATTCGATGCCGGCCCCCTCGCGCGTCGCCCAGGCGGGCCGTCACCTCCGGCCCCGGCTCGACCGCCGGTGCGAGCCAACGGCGCGCGGCGGCCACGTCGCCCGCGGTCAGCGCGTCGCCGAAGGCCCCGAGGGCCGCGGCCAGCTCCGGAGCCACCGACCACTCGCGGGTCGACTGTTCGAGCCGGATGAACTCGTCCGCGTCGTCGCTCAGCGGCGGCGGCGGCGCGGCGGGTCCGGAGGCGCGCGCGACCGAGCCCGCGCCGGTCACGCCTCCCGCCACCTCCAGCAGCGACCAGAGCCGCGCCTCGACGGCGCGCGCCCGCTCCTCGAGCGCGGGGGTCCGCAGCAGGTGGCGCAGGATGGTCTCGCCCGCGGCCACGTGGCGCCGCTCGTCCTCGATGCACCGCGCGAGGATCCGGCAGGTGGGAGGCTCGTAGACCGCGTTCGCCCTCGCGAGGTGCGCTTCGTAGGCGGCGAGCAGGTGCGGCTTCAGGACCCGGTAGATGCCCACCACTCGCTCGATCGTCTGGTCGGGCGCCTCGGCCGCCTCCAGCGCGTCCATGAACGCCACCAGCCGCTCGCTGGCCGGCTCGGAGACATGGGCGGCCGCGCGCAGCTCGGCCAGGCGCTTGCCCCATGCGTCGGCGTGCTGCGCGTTGTCCCACACGTGTCGGCCCATGAGCAGCTTGGCGGACAGCTCCGGCGTCAGCGCGATCCAGCCGCCGAGGATGCGCATCATCCGCTCGACCGCGTAGCGATAGTGGCGGACGGTCTTCGCCGAGTCGTCGACCTCGAGATGCCCCGCGAGGGGGTGGGCCATGGGAGGAACCCGCGATCCTTAGTAGACGGCCGACCGCTGGGTGCTCTTGAGGAGCCGGGCGATCTCATCGTCGGTGAAGCCGCCCTCGCGGCGCGCTTCGGTGGCGATCGAGATCGGCACCACGTCGTGTGGACCCTCGCGACGCACGCCGCCCAGGTTGAAGCGCTCGTCGATCGTCTCCTGGAACTCGATGGCCCGGCGGCGGCGCTCGGGATCACCCTCGGTGAGCCGGGTCAGCCACTTCGAGCCCATCCGCACGTGGGTGATCTCGTCGGCCAGCACGTAATCGACCGCCCGCTCCAGGATGGGGTCCCCCATCTTGCGCGCGATGTGCACCAGCTGGTTGAACACGTCGCAGGCCAGGCCCTCGAGCCCGCGGTTGACCCCGGCCACGCGCGCCGCCGCGTCTTCCGCACACGCGCAGCGCCACAGGATGGTCGTCTCCGGGAACTCGCCGATGTAGCCGTCCAGGTGCTCGAGCAGGCGGACGTAGATCTCGACGTGGCGCGACTCGTCCCAGACCTGGCGCGCCATGTCCATCGTGAACTCCCACGGCGCGTCAGGGAAGTCGTAGACCGAGCGGCCCGCGCCCTCCATCGCCTGCAGCTCGCCCACCATGATGCCGTGCACGCGCTCCTTGATGGAGTCCCGCGACAGCAGGTCGGGAAATGGCGGCAGCCCCTGGTCGACCTTGATCTGCGCCACCTCGCGCGCCCGCATCCGCACCAGGCGATCCTCGCGAGCCAGCTTGTCGTAGGCGATGGGCCGTTGCATGAGGCTTCTCCGACCGGAAAAATGAACCGCTGTTCAGCGAGTCTAGCCGAAGCCTAGGCCGAAGGCAACGGGGGCTCCCCGGGGCGACGCGCACGACCGGGCTTCCGCAGCAGGCTGGCCGGACGGAGCGATTCCTCGCCGAAGCGCGAGGTCACGCGGTCCATCGCGCGGGCCAGGCGCTCCCGCCGCGCGGCGTCCGGCTGGAGCAGCGAGAGCTGGCCCTCCGCGGCGGGGCCGAGGCCGGACACCGAGAGACCGATGAGCCGCACCGCCTGCCGCAGCGGGATGCGCTCGAGCAGCGCGCGGGCGCGGCGATAGATCAGGAGACCGTCCTGGGTCGGATCATCAGTATGACGGCGGGTCAGCGTCGAGAAGTCGGCGAAGCGCAGCTTGAGGGTCACGCAGCGCCCCGCGTAGCCTTCCTCGCGCAGCTCGCGCGCCACGCGCTCGGCCTGCTCGCGCAGGGTGGCGGCGAGCCGCTCGATGTCGTGGTGGTCATGGCGGAAGGTCTCCTCGGCGCCCATGGACTTGGGCGCCGCGAACGGCTCCACCGCGCGCTCGTCGCGCCCGAGGGCCAGATCCTGGAGGGATCGACCACCCGGTCCGAAGCGCGCCTCCAGGTACTCCGGAGGAAGCGAGGCGAGCTGGCCGATGGTGCTGATGCCCATCTCTTCGAGCGAAGCTCCGGTCACCCGGCCGACCCCCCAAAGACGCGAGACCGGAAGCGGCGCCAGGAAGTCGGCCTCGGTGCCCACCGCGACCACCACCAGACCGTCTGGCTTGCGGAGGTCGGAGGCCACCTTGGCCACGAACTTGTTCGCGGCCACCCCGACCGACGCGGTCAGCGAGAGCCCCCCGGCGATCCGCGCCTTGATCGTGCGGGCGACCGCGGGCCCGTCGCCGTGGAGGCGCTCGGTGCCGGTGACGTCGAGGAAGGCTTCGTCGATGGAGAGCGGCTCCAGGAGCGGGGTGAACTCCGCGAGGATGGCCATGACCTGACGCGAGACGCTCGCGTACTTGGCCATGTCGACCGGGAGGAAGGCGCCGTGGGGACAGAGGCGCGCGGCGCGCCCGATGGGCATCGCGGAGTGCACGCCGAACCGGCGCGCCTCGTACGAGGCGGCCGACACCACGCCGCGGCCGGACGGATCGGCTCCGACGATGACCGGCCGCCCGCGCAGCTCCGGCCGATCCCGCTGCTCCACGGACGCGTAGAACGCGTCCATGTCGACGTGCAGGATTGTCCGCGGGAGCCCCTGGTGCGCCACGCTTGTCCGCCGGTTGGGGGAGTGCGGGGGCCATGTCTGGGCCCCCGCAGCTGAAGAGAAGCTTCCGGTCGCCTACACGCCGCCCCGTCGGCTCTCCACCTGGATCAGCGTGACGCCGTGCGCCCGCGCCACTTGTCGATGGACTTCTTGGAGAAGAGCCACTTGCCCTCGTGATGGACGGCCGGGATGCGGCGCTCGATCGCCATCTGCGCAACCGTCTTCTCGTCCATCGCGAGGTACTTCGAGGCTTCCTTGACGTCCATGGTGTCCCTTGGCAGCACGTCCATCTACCCCCTTGTGGGATGAGCCGATCCGTTCAGGCGTCCGCGGGCGCGTCGGCCGCCTTCTTGAGGCGCTCGACCTCCGCCTCCAGCGAGTGAATCCGCTCGGCCATCTGCTCGAGCGCCCGCGCCAGCGGGTCGGGGAGATCGGTCTGGTTGAGGTCGATGCCGCCCGTGACCCGCTCGCCGTTTCGAAATGTTATGCGACCGGGCACGCCGACCACAACACAGTTCTCGGGCACCTCGCGGACCACCACCGAACCGGCACCGATGCGGCTGCCCGCGCCGATGGTGAAGCCGCCGATCACCTTGGCGCCCGCGCCGATCATCACATTGTCACCGATGGTGGGATGGCGCTTCTCGCGCTTCAGGCTCGTGCCGCCGAGGGTCACCCCTTGCAGGATGCTGACGTTCTCCCCGACCTCGGCGGTCTCCCCGATGACGATCCCCATGCCGTGGTCGATGAACAGCCCGGGACCGAGAACCGCCGCGGGATGGATCTCGATCCCGGTCAAGAAGCGCCCGACGTGCGACACGCAGCGGGCGGTGAGCCCCCAGCCCGCGCGCCAGAGCCCGTGGGCCACGCGATGGATCCAGATCGCGTGCACGCCCGGGCTGCAGAGCACGACCTCGACCGCCGACCGGGCGGCCGGGTCCCGCTCCAGCACCGTTCTCACATCCCGCCGCATCCGCTCAAGCATGTCCGTCGCTCCTTGTGTTCACCCGGCTCAGCGCATCCCGCGCCGCCGCCTGCAACCCCATCATCGCGACCTCAGCGGCGTGCCGTCGCGCCTCCGGCAGGCCGCCGACCGCCGCCTCGACCTTCGCGGCCGGCAGATCCAGCAGATCGACGAGGCTCGCACCAGCCACGATCTCGGTCGCGGCGCTGGCCGCCGCGATGGTCGGCCCGCAGCCGTATGCCTGGAACCGCGCCTCCACCACCCGCCCGGCCCGCACCCGTAGGTGGAAGCGGACGAGATCCATGCACTCCTTGTACTCGCCTTCCCCGACCCCGTCCGGATTCCTCATCATGCCCGCGTTCCGAGGGTTCCTGAAGTGATCGATGAGGGTCGGGCTGTACTGCACGGGCGCCTGGTTCGGCCCGCCCGCTCAGGCCCGCGCCGGCATGGCGCTCCGGAGTTTCGCGACCAACGGCTCGGTCGCGTCGATCACGTAGTCGATGTCCTCCGCGGTGGTGCTCCGCCCCAGCGAATGCCGAACCGCGCCCATTGCCCAGTCGAGCGGCACCCCCATCGCCACCAGCACGTAGGACGGCTCCACGTTGCCGGAGGTGCAGGCGGACCCCGCCGACACGCCGATGCCCTTCAGATCCAGTCCGAGCACGATGGATTCGGACTCCACGTGACGGAAGGAGACGTTGCAGGTGCCGGGCACCCGCTGGGTGGGATGGCCATTCAGCCGGACCTCCGGCACGCGACGTTGCAGGCCCTCCCAGAGGCGCTCACGCAGACCGGTCAGGCGCCGGCCCTCCTCCGCCATGTCGCGTCCCCGGATCTCGACGGCCTTGCCGAGGCCAACGATCCCCGTCACGTTCTCGGTCCCGGCCCGGCGACGGCGCTCGTGCTCGCCGCCGTGCTGCACCGATACCATCTTGGTGCCTTTCCGGATATAGAGCCCGGCGACTCCCTTGGGCCCGTAGATCTTGTGCCCGGAGAACGACAGCATGTCGATGTTGAAGGCGTCGAGATCGATCGGGACCTTGCCGAACGTCTGCACCGCGTCCATGTGGAACGGGATGCCGTGCTCGCGGGCGATCGCGCCGAGCTCGCGGGCGGGCTGGATGGTACCGATCTCCGAGTTGGCGTGCATCACCGAGATCAGGATGGTGTCGGGCCGGATCGCCCGCCGCAGGGCGTCGGGATCCACCATGCCGAACGAGTCGACGTCCAGATAGGTCGCCCCGAAGCCCATCGTCTCGAGGTTCTGCACCGCCCGCAGCACGGCGTGGTGCTCGATCTTCGTCGTGATGACGTGACCGGAGCGCCGGGCCATGGCCACGCCTTTCACGGCCATGTTGTCGGATTCGGTGCCGCCGGAGGTGAAGACGATCTCCTCCTTGCCGACGCGCAGGAAGTGGGCGACCTGCTCCCGCGCGGTCTCCAGCCCCTCCCGCGCCGCGCGACCGAAGCCGTGGACGCTCGACGGATTCCCGAAGCGCTCGCCGAAGTACGGTAGCATGGCCTCCACGACCTCCGGGTGGACCGGCGTGGACGCGTTGTGATCGAGATAGACCTGACGGTTCATTGACGCTCCCCTTTCACGATGTTACGCTTTCGCCCGCATGGCCCTCGCCAGACGGAAGCTCGGTCTGATGGTATCCACCGCGCCGGACCACCCGAACCTCGCCACCGCCCTCGGGCTGTCCGCGGCGGCACTGGACGCGGGCGGCGACGTCTACCTGTACCTGATCGACGACGCGGTGGCCGCGGTGGAGGACGCCCGGCTGCTCGCCCTGGCCGACCGCGGGCTCAAGCTCTTCGTGTGCGCGTACGGCTGCCAGAAGCGACGCCTGCCCCTGTCGGATCGCGCCACCAACTGCGGCCTGGTCGTGCTCACCGACGTGATCAACGGCACCGACCGCTTCATCGCGCTCAACTAGCCCCCGCTCGGTCGTGAGCCAGAACCAGCCCACTCTGGTCGTGATCTCGGAGGATCCGCGCGTCTCGCACCGGGCCAACGAGGCGATGCGCATCGCGCTCGGCATCGTGGCCGGCGACAACGAGGTGCGCGTCGTGCTCACCGGACCCGCGGTACACCTGCTCGACGAGGATACGGACGAGCTCGTCGACGGCGACGACATCGCCAAGTTCCGCGCCTCGCTCAAGAAGCTCGGGGTGACCTTCCACGTGGAAGGCGCGCTACCCACCGCCCCCGACTGGAACACGGACGGCCATCCGGTGGTCTCGGTGAGCCGGGACGAGATCGCGGCGCTGGTGCCCAGGGCGACGCGGTTTCTCGTGTTCTGATGGCCGCGTTCCTTCACCTGATCAAGGGCGACTCGGCCGGCCTGGCCGGCGCGGTCATCGAGGCGAACCGGCGCGAGCCGGATGCCCGCGTCACGGTGGTTCTGCTCGACGGTGCGGCCGCCCCCGCCCTGCCCGCGGGCGTGACGGTGCGCCGTCTCGCCGAAGGCGATCTCGACTACGCGGGCCTGCTCGGCCTGATCTTCGCTCACGATCACGTGGTTGCCTGGTAGCCCTCTCATCCGGAGAGGACGCTAGCGGTCCTGGAACTCCTCGTGCCACTTCATCTGGATGGCCTCGAGTATCCCCTCGTTCGATGTCTTCGCCTCGTCGCTGAAGCCGGGCAGCGCCACCACCCACTTGTGCAGGTCGGTGAACCGCACGGTCAGCGGGTCCACCTCCGGGTGCGCGTCCATCAGAGCCAGCGCGATGTCCTCGGCGTCGGTCCACTTCATCCTCGGCTCCCTTACTTGGGTATCTCCACCACCACGTCGCCCTTGACCACCGCCTGGCAGCCGAGCCGGGAGTGGAGGGTGAGCCCCTCGGCGGTGTCGAGGCGGTCCTCCTCCTCCTGCTCCATCGGCGAGAGATTCTGCTCGCCTTCCCGCACGACCACGTGACAGGTGGTGCAGGCACAGCTCCCGCCACAGTTGTGCTCGAGGTGGATGTCGTGGGCCAGCGCGATGTCCAGCAGCGATCCCGGCCGGCCGTGGTCGGCCAGCGGATACTTGCCGTCGTCGACCTCGACGGTCTTGTTCAGGGGCAGGAACGTCACCTTGTGCACCGCCATCTATGAGCTCTCCAGCAGCCGATCCGCGCGCTTGGAGGTGACCGCGGCCTTGATGGCCGCCTCCATCATCCGGTCGGCGAGCGGTGCGGTGGCCTGATTGAGGGCGATCGTGCAGCCCCGGATCTCGTCCCGGTCCGTGCCGGCCCGCGCGGTCCGCAGCGCGGCCAGCGCGGCCTCGATCGAGGCCCGCTCCTCGGCGGTGGCGATCCCGCCCGCCTGCCGGAGCGCGCGCTCCACGTGGTTGATCACGGTGTCGGCCTCGGTCTGCGTCTCGATCAGGAGACGGGCTTCGACGTCGGCTTCCGCGTGGGTGAACGAGTCCTCCACCATCTGCTCCACCTGGGACTCGGTGAGCCCGTAGGTGGGCTTCACCTCGATGCTGGCCGCCTTGCCCGTCCGCAGCTCGCGGGCCTGCACCTGCAGGATGCCGTTGGCGTCGATGAGGAACGTCACCTCGATCTTCGGCATCCCGGCCGGCATCGGATCGACGCCGGCCAGGTCGAACCGGGCCAGCGAGCGGTTGTCCTTGGCCAGCTCGCGCTCGCCCTGCAGCACGTGCAGATCGACCGCGGTCTGCCCGTCCACCGACGTCGTGAAGTACTCCTTGGCCAGGGTCGGGATCGTGGTGTTGCGCGGGATCAGCACGCTCACGATGCCGCCCAGCGTCTCGATGCCGAGGGAGAGCGGGGTCACGTCGAGCAGCAGCATGTCGGTGATGCCACCGGCCAGGATCTGCGCCTGCACCGCGGCGCCGAGCGCCACCACCTCGTCGGGGTTCAGCCGGCTCTGCGGTGCCCGGCCGAAGAGCGCCTCGACCCGCCGCCGGACCAGCGGCATGCGCGTGGAGCCGCCCACCAGCACCACCTGGTCCACCTGCTCCCGTTTGAGCCCCGCGTCGGCCAGGGCCTGCCGGCACGGCCCCAGGGTGGTGGCCACCAGCGGATCCACCAGGCTGTCGAGCTCGGCGCGCGTGATGTCCCGGTGATAGGTGAATCGCTCGAACGGGATCGTGAGCACGGTGCGCTCGTCGAAGGAGAGCCGGCACTTGGCCGCCTCCGCGCCCAGCCGGATCTCCTGGAGCGTTTCTGCGTCGGCCGACAGGTCGGCCCCGTGGCGAGCGCGAATGTCGGCGAGCAACCAGTCCACCATCTCCTGGTCGAAGTCGTCGCCGCCCAGGTGGGTGTTGCCGTTGGTGGCCAGCACCTCGAAGACGCCGTCCTTCACCCGCAGGATCGAGATGTCGAACGTGCCGCCCCCCAGGTCGTAGACCGCGATCACGCCCTCCGCCATCTTCTGCAGCCCGTAGGCCAGCGAGGCCGCGGTGGGCTCGTTGACGATCCGTAGCACCTCGAGGCCGGCGATCCGGCCGGCGTCCTTGGTGGCCTGCCGCTGGGCGTCGTTGAAGTAAGCGGGCACCGTGATCACCGCCTGCTCCACCGCCTCGCCGAAGTGAGCCTCCGCCCGCTGCTTGAGCGCGCGCAGCACGTGGGCCGAGACCTCGGGCGGGGTGACCTCGCGGTCGCCGATACGGATGCTCACGACCTCCGCCTGCGGAGTCACCTGGAACGGCAGGCGGGCCAGCTCGTCCTTCACGTCCTCGTAGCCGCGGCCCATCAGTCGCTTCACCGAGTACACCGTGCGCGCCGCGTTGCGGGCCAGCTGGCGGCGGGCCGCCTCGCCGACCACCACACCGTTGGGCGTCCACGCCACGATAGAGGGCAGCAGCGCGCGGCCCTCGGCGTCCGGGATCACCCGAGGGATGCCGCCCTCGACGTGGGCGACCAGGCTGTTGGTCGTCCCGAGATCAATGCCGACGATGCGAGACATGGCCCTCTTCGCGCTCTCCGAGCGCCTCACTCAGGTCATCGATGACGGTGCGCAGGTAGGCTCGGGTGGCGAGGCGCTGCTTGAACCACTCCAGGAGCGCCTTGCGGTCGCCCCCCTCGTCGACCAGGCGGTCCCACTCGCCGGCGCGGGCGACGATGGCCCCCGCCTCGGCCTCGTAGCGCCCCTCCAGCCGCGCCCGCTCCTCCCGGAGGCGCTTGGCCGCTTCCCCGCCCATTCCTTCCGCCTTGGCTTCCTCGAGCGCCTCCTGGACCTCGAGCATCTCCTCAAGGAGGTCGCGCGGCGCCTTGGGCTTGTCGGTTGCGCCCTCCCGGACCTCGCGGCCCTCCTCGAGCGCGATCAGGTACTCCACCCGCGGCAGCGGATCACGCAGGGCGCGATAGGCGCGATTGATCAGCGCCGATTGCGCGAGCGTCTCCGCCTGCCGGTCCGCGGCCGCCCCCTGATGGAAGTCGGGGTGATGCTGGCGCGACAGGTCGTAGAACCGCCGCTGCAGCGTCTCGGCATCGACCGTGAGCTTGCGGGGCAGCCCGAACACCGTGAAGTAGTCGCTCACTTGCCTTTCCTGAAAAGAAGAACGGGCCCGTCAGGGCCCGTTTGGGTGTCGCGCCAACCGGGCCTTACGCCGAAAACGACGTGCCGCACCCACAGCTCGATTTCGCCTGGGGATTCACGAAAGTGAAGCCGCCCGTCAGCCCCTGGGTGACATAGTCGAGGGTGGTGCCGTTGAGGTAGAGGTAGCTCTTCTTGTCGCAGACGACCTGCACCCCGTCGATCTCGAACTTCTTGTCGTGGGGCCCGATCTCGTTGTCGAACTCCAGGGAATACGACAGGCCCGAGCAGCCGCCCCCCTTGACCCCCATCCGCAGATAGACGTTCTGGAGGTTCTGCGTCTGCATGAGCTGCTTCACCTGCTTCACCGCGGTCTCGGTCAGCGCCAGTGCCATGGCGTTTCGATCTCCTTTGTCCTTACGACGCGTCCCGGCCCGCGGGGGCTTCGTCCTTGATCCACTTCTCCTTGTAGTCTTGCAGGGCGGCCTTGATCGCGTCCTCGGCCAGCACCGAGCAGTGGATCTTCACGGGCGGGAGCTTCAGCTCGTTCACGATGTCGGTGTTCTTGATCTTGGCCGCCTCGTCCACCGTGCGCCCCTTGAGCCACTCGGTGGCCAGACTCGACGAGGCGATGGCGCTGCCGCATCCGAAGGTCTTGAACTTGGCGTCTTCGATCACGCCGGTCTCGACGTTGACCTTGATCTGCAGCTTCATGACGTCCCCGCACTCCGGCGCGCCAACCAGTCCCGTCCCGACCCCCGGAGTGTCCTTGGTGAAGGACCCCACGTTGCGTGGGTTGTTGTAGTGGTCGACCACCTTATCGCTGTAGGCCATGTCCGCACATCCTCCTGAGCAGATGATCTGATTGCCTGGGGCGTCGCTATTCCGCCTTCCAGTGGATCGATTTCAGGTCCACGCCTTCCTTCGCGAGCTCGTAGAGCGGCGACATCTCCCGCAGCCGCTGGATGACCTCCACCGTCTTGCCGGCCACGAAGTCCACTTCTTCCTCGGTGGTGAAGCGATGCAGCCCGAACCGGATCGAGGAGTGAGCCAGCTCCGAGTCGACCCCGAGCGCCGAGATGACGTACGAGGGCTCGAGCGTCGCCGAGGTGCAGGCCGAGCCCGAGGCCAGCGCGGCCTCCCGGTTGAGCCCCATCAGCACCGACTCGCCCTCGACGTACGCGAACGAGATATTCAGGTTGTGGGGGAGCCTGAGCGTCGGATGGCCGTTGACGTACGCCTCGTCCACTTTCGAGAGGATCTGCTCCTGCAGCCGGTCCCGCAGAGCGGCCAGCCGCTTCGACTCCGCCGCCATCTCCTCGCGGGCGATCTCCGCCGCCTTCCCGAAACCCACCGCCAGCGGCACCGGCACCGTGCCCGAGCGCATGCCGCGCTCGTGGCCTCCGCCGTCCACCATGGGCGCGAGCCGCACCCGCGGGTTCTTCCGCCGCACGTAGAGAGCGCCCACTCCCTTCGGGCCGTAGAGCATGTGGGCGGTCGCCGAGAGCAGATCGACGCCCATCGCCTCCACGTCCACCGGGATCTTCCCCACCGCCTGGGTCGCGTCGGTGTGGAAGATGATCCCCTTCTCCTTGGCCAGCTTGCCCAGCTCGGCGACCGGCTGGATCGTCCCGATCTCGTTGTTGGCGAACATCACGGAGATCAGGATCGTCTTCGGGGTCAGGGCGGCTCGGACAGCGTCTACGTCCACCAAGCCGTCCCGGCCGACGGGCACGTAGGTCACCTCGAAGCCTTGCCGCTCCAGCCGCTTGCAGACGTCCAGGGTGGCCCGCTGCTCGATCGTCGTGGTGACGATGTGGTTGCCCTTCTCCCGGTACATCTCGGCCACGCCCTTGAGCGCCAGGTTGATCGCCTCGGTGCCCCCGGAGGTGAAGATCACCTCCTTGGGATCGCGCGCGCCGATCAGCTTGGCGATCTGCTCCCGAGCCTTGTCCACTCCCCCCTCGGCCTCCCAGCCGAAGGGATGGTTGCGGCTCGCAGGATGCCCGAACTTCTCGGTGAAGTACGGGATCATCGCCTCGAGCACCCGGGGATCGACCGGGGTCGTGGACTGACTGTCCATGAAGATCGGAAGCTTCAACGCCATTGCCGTCTCTCTCCTAGTGAATGCCCGCCAGCGGTGTCAGCCGAACGGGGGGCTCCGCCGCCAGCTCCGCGAGCGTCATGCTGTCCAGAACGTGCGTGATGCTGGCCTGGATCTTCTGCACCGGCCCCCGCAGGTTGCATCGCGCGAATTGCGGGCAGTCGTCGTGCTCCGTCATGCAGCTCACCACGCTGAGTGGTCCCTCCAGGGCCCTGACCACCTGCCCGACCGTGATCACCGAAGCGGGCCGGGTCAGCACGTAGCCGCCCTTGGGACCGTTGTGGCTGGTGATCAGCTTCTTCTTTGCCAGCCGCTGGAGGATCTTGGCCAGCCGCTCGGGCGGAATGTGGAATTCCTCGGCGATTCGCTTCGCACTCACCGCCCCGTCGTCTCCGTGAGAGGCGATGAAGTGGATCGCCATCAGTCCGTAGTCCGCCCGCTTTGTGAATCTCAGCACGCTGATCCCCCGGGCCTTGGAGTATATCCGACTCCAAGGGTCTCCGACTCGTATGGTCGGAGTCTGCCAGCCCCGATGCCCCTTGTCAAGGTGGACGTGGAATCGGGCGCCTGGCGTGCGGCCTTACGGTGGCTCCGCCCGGGCCCGCCCTGGCTAGAGCCAGTAGTCCCGGAGCTCCTGGGCGGCTTCCTCGGGTGGGGTGTCGTTGACGTGGATCCCCCCGATCCCATTGGACCGATCCGGGGTCGTGCAGACCTCGATATGCCAGTGATAGTCGTCCGCGATGGTCGCCCACTCACCTGGCAGGACCTTGGCGGCCAGATTGGGGGCTGTGTAGAGGGTCATCTCGAAGGCCGGATCGCCCAGCTTGCCTGCGAGGGTCCGGAAGAGACCGCCGAGGATGCCAGCCAGGTCCGCCACGACCTCACCCGAAAGCGAGCCCTCGTAGAGACAGTTGTGCTGCCGGGGCAGGATCCACGTCTCGAACGGCGAGCGCGCGGCATAGGGCGAGAGAGCGAGGAAGTTGTCGGTCAGCCGCACGACCCGATCACCCGCGGAGATCTCCTGGCGGATCATGTCGCAGTACACGCATCGCCGCTTGTACTCGTAGTGCTCCCGACACTCCCGGAGCTTGCGCCGGACCTCGTCGAAGATGATCGGAATGGCAGTGAGGCGCGAATACGGGTGCGTGATCTGCGAGCCCGGCGCCCGGTGCCGCCGCGTGACCAGGATGTCACGGATGCTCGGATCCCGTTTGAGATCGCGGATGCGCTCGCCGTACATCCACAGGACCTGCTCCCACTGCCCGTCCCCGAGGGTGGCTGCGGTATCGTCGTGGCTCGGGCTCTCCACGATCAGCTCGGTGGCGCCTCGCGGGGAGATGCGGTCGTAGAGCCCCACCCCTTCGCGCACGAGCTCCTGCTCGATCCGGAAGTACGGATCGGCTTCCGGGATCACGCGCACGGACCAGCCCGAGCCATTCGGGCTCGACCCTTCCTTGCGGTAGGCGAAGATCTCCGGGGGCGTGAGCGATTCGTTGCCGGGACAGAACGGGCAGACCGACGATCCCGGGCGCTTGCGTCCCGGCCGCACGAGCACCCACCGACCCCGGGTCGGGTCCTTGCGCAGGTCGCTCATGTCTGACCCACCATAGAAAATGCGCTCGGGTAAGTCAAGGTCGGCCCTCCGGACTGCGGGCTGCCGTCGACGTGACCCTCTACGGAACGCTGACGGTGGTACCGTCCCCGCTCGTCGTGATGGTAAACGTCCCCGCCGAGGTGTTCGGCGTGTAGGTGTAGGCGCCCCACCCGCCTGGCGCCGGAGGCACGCTCGCCATGAACGGCCCCGCGCGAAGCCCCTGAGCGTTCGTGGCGACGATCGTCAACTGGGTGAGCGCGGTCGGGATGCGCCCCATGTGTGCGCCGTAGACGCTGATCGCAGAGGCCAGCGTGCGTGAATCCGCCTGGGCCTTGGCCAGGCGGCCGCGCGCCTGAACATTCGTGTAGAGCGGAATCGCGATAGTGGCGAGCACGCCGATCACGGCGACCACGACCATCAACTCGACGAGCGTGAACCCCCGCTCGGTCCCGCGCGACTTCCGGATCATGATCGCCCCCTCCAGTGACTCGGCAAATGTCCAGTACCAAAGCAAGAGCGGGGCCAGTCGGAACTGTCGAGGCCATCCCGCTGATTTTGCTATGCTCGCTTGCACGAGCCCTGACGCAGGCAGTCAACCGAGTGACTGAAACCGGCGGTAGAATGGAGAAATGATGACCCAGACTAAACCGACCGTTCGCGTATTCTCGTCTCCTACCTGAGGGCCCTGCAAGGCGGCGAAAGAGTTTCTTTCGTCCAACGGCATCGTGTTCGAGGACATCAACGTGTTGGCAGACGCCGAGGCCCGCGACGAACTCGTCAAGCTCACGGGGCAGATGTCCATCCCCGTGATCATGGTCGGCGACCAGGTCGTGCGCGGCTTCAACAAGCCCGCGCTGAAGGCCGCTCTCGGACTGTAGCTAGTTGCCCTGCCGCTGCTTGAGCTTTTTCAAGTGCAGCTTGGCGACGTCCACCCAGTCCTTCTCGGTGGGTAGATTGCTGGCCAGGCCAATGTAGCGCTCCCAGAGCGCGATGGATTCCTTGGGGTCCACCTTCTCGTAGACCAGGGCGAGGTTGTAGAGCGCTCCGGTGTTCTTGGCGTCCGCGTCGACGACCTTGTGGTACTCCTCGATGGCCTCCTTGTAGAGACCCTTGTCCTCGTAGACCTCCGCCAGGCCGGTGCGCGCCTCGAGATAGGCGGGATCGAGCTCGATTGCCTTCTTGTACGCGGTGACCGACTCGTAGTAGAGACCCTTCTCGGAGTAGTAGATCTTCCCCAGGCTCACGTACACCTTTGCGTTCATCGGGTTGTACTCGAGCCCCTTCTGGTAGGCGGTCACCGCGGGATCGACGTCGCCCTTGGCAGCCAGCGCGTCACCGAGACCCACGTGAGCCTCCGAGAAGAACGGACGCAGCTCGATGGCCTTGGCGTAGGCCTTGATCGCCTCTTCGAACAGCCGGCGCGGGGCGGTCAGGTAGAGGTCGCCGAGGGCCTTGTAGGGCTCGGCGTAGGCGGGATCGAGCTGGGCCGAGGCCCGGAACTGGGCGGCCGACTTCCACTTGTTGCCGAGGCTCTGGTGCACGACACCGAGCGCGTACTGGGCCGCCACGAACTGGGGATCGGCCTCGATGGCGCGGCTCAGGAACTCGACCGCCGCCTCGTTGCCGTCCTGCGTTCCGCGGTAGGCGGCCTGGCGGCCGCGGACGTAGAGCTCGTAGGCCCGTAGCTGCCCGGTGGGCGCGGCCCACTTCTGGGCGCGCGCCAGCTCCGCGTCGCTTGCAGGCGCCTTGAGCGCCTTGAGGTAAGCGGCGGGCAGCGGCCGCAGCCGATCCAGGAGCTGGCCTTCCGCCACCGCGAAGGTGTCGAGAGCGCCCCGTTCGACCTTGTCGCCCCGCGGCTCGAGGAAGCGCGGCTGCACGATCAGGTCCGCCCCGGTCCGCTTCACCTCACCGTAGAGAACGATATCCGCGCCCAGCTTCTTGGCCGCCTCGAGGGCGGCCACTTCGTCCCAGCCCTCGGGCTGGGGCAGCTGCCGCAGCCGGTCGCGGTCGACCTGCACCAGACCCGGCACGTGGACGAGAGCGAGCATGAGCGACTGCGACACCCCCTCGCCGATCCACTGCTCCTCGCGCGTGAGATCGGTGGTGACGAAGGGCAGGATCAGGACGTTGCGCGGCTTCGGCGCCGCGTCCACGCCCGCTGCGACGCCAAGCGCGAGCAGCAGTGCGGTGACGACGACCCTTCTAGCTCCGGTCAGCGCTCTCATGCCCAGGCCCTCCTTTGCGCCGTCCCGACTGCACCCGCGCCCACAGCCGGCCGAGTCCCACCGGCCCGATCCGCCGCAGCGCGATCTCCGGGATCAGCAGCACCGCCACCATGCCCACCAGCCACGGCCAGATGTCCACGCTCAGGCGCGACTTGTGCCGGTTCTGGAGGAACGCATCCTTCGGCTCCGCGAGCATCCCGCCGCCCGTCAGCTCGGTCAGCTCACGCAGGAACGTCTCGTCGACACCCAGGTCCCGGAACTCCTGGCCGTACGGTACGACCAAGCCCGCGAGCTGGGAGCCCACCATCTGGTCGGCGCGGCGCTGCGCCATCCCAACCAGGTACACGCCCTCCTGCCCGGCCGGGAACCGGCCCCGATAGCGGCCCGGCCCGATCTGCTCGAGGTCGATCACGGTCCGGGTCTTGTCGGGCGACACCACCCCGACCTGCGAGTCGAGGAAGTTGATGAACTCGCCCTTGGGGTCGATGGCGTCCACGAGAACCTCGCCCACGTTGTCGGTGCGTGAGACCGTGGCCACCGTATCGCTGCGCGTGCCCGTACGCAACGCCCACCGTGTCACCTGAGACCAGAACTTGTTGAATCCGCTCCACCGGACCCAGAGCACGCCCCACTTGGCCTTCGCGTCGGAGGTGAAGGCTACCGAGCGCCCGAGGCCGTAGCGCCACGTGGCGAGCAGCGGATCCTCCTGGTGCGTCATCAGCACCAGGTCCGCGTTCGCCTTCATGCTGGTGGCCACGTAGCCGCCGAGGGGCGGAGCGTCCTTCCAGTCGATCTCCTGAATGGCCTCGTGGGCCGGGCTCGCCACGGTGGCCTTGAACGGCTGCTCGACCAGCGAGGCCTTCGAGGCGAGCTGGGTCTCGAGGGTGAAGATGCGTGGGATCGTGGAGTCGTCCTCGGTGTAGTAGAAGCGCCCGCGGCCCCACTTGGCCACGTCGACCATGAGCGGCACGTCCGCGTCCTTCCCGATGGCCACCGTGGACACCGTGATCTTGTCCTTGGCCATCCGGCGCAGCAGGCCCGCGAAGTCGCCCCGGGTCATCTGCCCGTCGGAGAGGAAGATGACGTGCTTGAGCAGCGCGGGCCGATCGAAGAGGACCTGGTACGACTCCTTCAGGGCCGGGTAGCCGTCGGTCCCACCCCCCGCCTTGATGGTGGCGATCGCGTGGTGGATGGACTGCTTGTCGCGGGCCGGCTTGAGCGGCGAGTCCCAGATGAACTCGGTGTCCCAGCTCATGACCCCGACCTCGTTGCGGTCGTCGAGGAGATCCACCACGAGGTGGGCGGCCTCCTTGGCGATGTCGAGCTTCGTCACCTTCTCGTCGGTGGTCATGGCCATCGAGCCCGAGCGGTCGATCGACAGCACCACCGCGAGGCTCGGGATCTCGATCTTCTGCTTCACCTCCATCGTGACGGGCAGCGCCTCCTCGATCGGGGTGCGATAGTAGCCGCCGAGGCCGAAGCTCTCCTCCCCGCCCAGCATGATGAGGCCGCCGCCCTGCTCGCGGACGTAGTCGCGGATGTTCTCCATCTGCTTTTTCGTCATCTTGAGCGAGGAGACGTTGGACAGGATGAGCCCGTCGTACTTCTGCAGCCCGGCCATGTCCTTGGGGATCTTGTCCGCGTCGACCACGTTCACGTCGACGTGCTGCGAGCGCAGGGCCGCGGCCAGGGCCTGGGCCTGCGTGCGGTCCTTCTCGGCCAGGAGCACCTGCGGGCGCCCGCGCACGACGAGGGTACCGATCGCGCGGTTGTTCTCCTCGATGGTGTCGCCGTCCACGTCGAGCGCGGCCTGATAGACGTGGATACCGCTCTGCTCGAGTGACTGGCGGTAGGTGTACACATTCTTGCCGGGCGACAGCCGGACCACCTGCGAGCCGAGGAACTCCCCGTTGCGGTACAGAGAGAGGCGGCCCTGGGTCTCCGCCTGGCTCCAGGCCACCACCTTCGCCTGGAACGGCTCGCCGAACTTCACCTCCTGCGGCAGCACCATGGACTCCACGACCACTTCCTGCGGGAACGTGAGGGGCGCCGGCACGTAGTAGATGTCCGCACCCGCGTCCTTGGCGGCCTGGGCCACCGCGAGAGCGTTGCCCTGGTTCTGCCGTCCGTCGGTGAGCAGCACGAAGCGATTCGCCTGGCCGGCCGGCGCGGTAGCCAGGCCCAGCTGCAGGGCCTGGGCCAGGTTGGTCCCGCGTCCCGGCACCTGGGCCTGCGGGCGCTCGATCTTCGGGGTGGGTCGCAGCGGCTGGTCGACCACCGCCTCCTCGCCGAAGACCACGAGTCCGGCCTGGTCCCCCGGCTGCATCGCGGTGGCGGCCTGGGCCGCGAAGCGATAGGCGCTTTCTCGTGCGGCGAGGCTCACGCTGTCCGACGCGTCCAGGAGGAACGTCACGTTGAGTCGGTCGGCCCAGCGGGGGATCGTCGGCTTGGTGAGCGCGAGCAGGAGCACCGCGAGCAGCGCGCAGCGCAGACCGAGCGCCCACCGGTCACCCAGCCCGCGCGGCAGTCCGAGGCGGCCGCCCGTCTGCCGGCGCCAGTAGAGGAAGCCCTCCAGCGCGAAGAGCAGCAGGGCCAGGGCCACGAAGAAGGGCCACAGCTCGCGCTGGATCAGGACCGGTGGCGACTCCGGCCGGGCGCCCTCGATGAAGGTGGGCAGCGGCTGGGGCGTGAGGTCCGACTCGTCGGCGTTCATCAGGTTCACGGCCACGCGGGTCTCGCCTCGGCCGGTGACGACGGCGTAGATGCCGACCTCGTCGGTCTCGGTGAAGCTCGCCATCCCTCGATTGACCTGGGCGCGCACGCTGCGGCCGGACGGTGTCCGCACGGTGGCGGTGGTCACGCCGTGCTCGACCGGCAGCAGGATGGGCTGTCCGGCCTGGAGCTGCAGGCTGGCCTGGTCGAGGCCGGCGGGGTGCAGCCACCGGAGCCCCTTCGAGAGCATGAGCGGGAACGCCACGCGCAGCGGGAAGTCGGTACGGAACAGGTCGAAGCCGAAGAAGAGCGCCTTGCGGTCGCGCTCCTCGAGCGCGTAGATCAGGGGGCCGCCGACCGCCTCCACGAGGGTCTTGCCGGCGGCGAGAGGTCGGACGCGCATGGCGTCCTCCATCGTCACCTTGGCGAAGTCGATCTGGCGCATGATCGGATGCGTGCGGTCCCAGTCCATGATGGTGGGCGCATCGAGTCGCCCCAGCACCTCGAGCGGCACGTCCGGCGGCACCGTGTTCACGAGCACGAAGCGCCCGTTGCCGAGCTTCTGCGGGCTCACGCTGTCCACCACCACCACGTCGAAGCCTTCCATGCCGCCCTGGTAGGCATCGGGCTTGCGCACCTCGAGCTTCACCTGGGGATCGGTCTGGAGGACCTTCTCGAGAAACAGGTTGCCCGGGCTCACCAGCAGGACCGAGATCGTGCGCGGCGGCGGGATCACCGCGTAGGCGACATTGTCTGCGTCGAGGTCGTCGGAGACGTCGAGCCGGAGCTTCAGCACCCCGCCGCGCTGCTCGCTGAACGGCACCACGATGGCCCGGCGCACCTGGGGGTCGAGAGTGAGGGTGCGCTCGGTCAACACCTCATCGTCCAAGGTCAGCCGCAGCGAGAAGCTCTGCCGCTCGGACGAGAAGTTGCCGACCGAGAAGAAGGCTTGTGAGTTGAAGCTGCCGAAGTAATTCCGCCGCACCGCCAGGCTCGTGATCCCCACGTTGTGCGAGCGGAGCCCGGTGCCGACCCAGCGCACCCGCACGTCATCGCCCTGGGCCTTCGCCGCCTCGGGATGCGCGCCGTCGGTGAAGATGTGGATCTCGGCGCGTGGATCGGAGCCCACTAGGGCCCGCGCGGTGCGCAGGCCGTCGGCGAGGCGATTGGGCAGATCGTGGGCCTCCATCGAGCGCAGGGCGGAAGCCACCCGGTCGTGCTCGCGGGTGAAGGGCACCAGCACCTTCGGCTGCACGCCCGCCCCGATCACCATGACCTCGGCGCCCTCGCCGAGCCGGCCCACCAGTCCGAGCGCGGCCCGCTGCGCCTGCACGAAGCGCGAGGGCGAGACGTCGGTGGCCTTCATGGAGGCCGAGATGTCCATGACGATCGCCACCCGCTTGGCGCCCTGCCCCATCACCGTCACCGCCGGGCGGGCCAGCGCCACCGTGAGGGCCAGCAGGGCCAGGATCTGAAGGATGAGGAGCGGGTCCCGCTGCAGCCGTTGGAAGAAGGTCGAGGCTTCCCGGTCGCGCAGCGCCGGCTCCCACAGCAGCAGGCTCGACACCCGCATCTGGCGCCGACGAACCTTCAGGAAGTAGAGCAGCAGCAGCGGCACCGACAGGGTGCCCAGCAGGAGCGCGAGGGGGCTCAGGAAGTTCATGCGAGCAGGAGCCCCTTCAGCTGCCGGAGCATGAATTCCTCCACCGGCGTGTCGGTCACCACCCGGTGGTAGGTGATCTCATTGCCCCGGCAGAACTGCTCGGCCCGATCGAGGAACTCGCGCAAACGCTGCTGGTAGCTGCGCAGGGCCTCGCCATCCAGGGTCAGGTCGCGCAGCTCGTCGGTCTCGGCGTCGAGCAGGCGCAGGTCACCGCCGAACGCCGGGTTCATCTCCTCCGGAGCAAGCACGTGGATGACGTGCACGTCGAAGCGCCGCTCGAGCAGCGCCTTCAGCCCGCGCTCGTAGCCTCCCGGGTCCATCAGGTCCGAGACCAGGACCGCGAGCCCCGCTTCCCGCGAGCGCAGGGCGTACGCGGCCAGCCCCTCGTTGAGGGAGGTAGCCCCGCCGGGGCGGAGCCGCACGAGGAAGTCCATGAGCGGAAGCACCTGGCTCCGGCCCCGGGCCGGGCTGAAGCCCTCGGCCATGCGCTCGCGGAGCACGCCGACCCCGACGCGCTCCAGACTGACCAGGCCCACGAAGCCCAGTGCGCCGGCCATCCGGGCCGCGTGGTGCAGCTTGGACGGCTCCCCGAAGCCCATGGAGGCGGAGGCGTCGACCAGGAGGTGCAGACAGAGATCCTCCTCGTCGACGAACAGCTTGAGGTAGAGCCGGTCGAGACGCGCGTAGACGTTCCAGTCCACGTAACGCAGGTCGTCGCCGACGCCGTACTGGCGGTAGTCGGAGAACTCCACGCTGACGCCCTTGCGCGGGCTACGGCGCTCGCCCTTCACGCGCCCGCGGAAAGACCGGCGCGAGAGCAGGCCGAGGCGCTCGAGCTGGATGAGAAAATCCGCGGACAGCAGCTCCTGCCCGACGCGGACGGTGGGCACGGCGCTATCTCTCATCCAGCGACTGGAAGTATTCCTTCACCTGCCCCTGGAAGTCGCGCGGTACCTGCTCACGCGCGATGGATTCTTCCATCATCTTGCGATACTGCCCGAGCACTCCCATGTACTGCATGCGCGACGGCATCTGGGCTCCGCGCCCGAGCATGTTGGTGTCGATGCCCTGCTTGCGTCCCGCACGCGACTCGCCCTCCACCCCGACGTCGAAGGGATTGCCGCGCAGGCGGGCGGTGGCATCGCCCTTCGGCGAGCCGCTCTTGCCCCGACCCGGCAACAGGCCCTCGCCCTCCGGGAAGTCTCCTTCGTCGCCGGTGCCGCCCCCCTGCTGGCCGGCGCCCTTGTCGCCGCCGCGCCTGTTCCCGCGCCGGTCGCTCTCGCGCCCGCCCTTGAGCGACTTGCCGTCCCGGCCGCGCTCCTCTATGGAGCGCATCTTGTTCAGCGCCCGCTCCATGGCCTCCATCGCCTTGTCGGTCTGGCCCCCCTCGAGGGCCTCCATACCCTCGTAGACGTCGCCCGACCAGTTGCCTTGCTGCCCGCCAGCGCCGTTCTTCCGCCCGAGCCGCTCCATCTCGCTCAGCAACTCCCGCAGCTTCTCGGGGGAGACCTTCTTGTTCGGATCGAGCCCGCCCCGCAGGGACTTCGCCTTCTGAAAGACCATACGGGTCTGGTTCTGGGTGAAGTCGCTCTGAAGATCGGGGATCCGGTCGAGCTGTTCGAGCATGCGAAGCCGCTCGTCACCCTTCTTCAGGAAAGAGTTGAAATCGGGGGCGCGGCCGCCGAGCGAGGTGTCCTTGAAGACCGCGGCGAGATCGCCGGCCTGGCTCTGGCCGCCGCCGCCGAGCCGAGGGGTCAGGTTGCGCTCCTGCACGTCGACGCGCTGTGCCGGGTCGCGCCGCGTCGGCTGCTTGCGCTCCGCCTGCTGCATTTCGCCGCTGCGATCGGGGGGAGCCTTCTCCTCGTCCTCCTCGCGCGAGACCGAGAAGCTGGGCAGCCGCCCCTGCGGCAGGGGAATGGGCGGGGCCGCCGCGAGCACGAGGCCGAGCAGCAACGGCACCGGGACCAGCTTGGCTTCACGCGGCACCCGCCGGGCAATGATCCGCCGGGCCCCGAGCTGCTCGGCGCGGCTCGACGCGTCGGCCACGAGCGCCTCGACGATCGGGGTGCGATCGGGGCGCTCGGCCCACTCGAGCGCGGTGCTCACCCTCTCCTGGAGGCCGTAGCCGCGGTCGGCGAGTCGCGCCGCCTCGGTCAGCGGCAGGCGCATCAGATAGCCCCACAGGCCCCCCGCGCCCGCGCCGGCGATCAGCAGGACGGCCGCGCCCACGTAGCTCCAGACGCCCAGGGGCTCCTTGAGCACGAGCGGCACCACCGCCGCCGCCGCGCCCCAGAACAGACCACGCAGGCCGTAGAACTCCGCCCGCCGGAGCCGGATCTGGCGCGCGACGTCCGCGACCAGCCGCTCGATCACCGTGGGACCGGCCATGGATGGCTCCTCTCGTCTACCTTAGAAAGACCTCTTTCCCGGAGCCGGTCATGCTCTCGGCATTCTCGACGATCTGGCCGATGAGGTCGTCCACGTCGATCCCCTCCGCCTCGCCCTCGAAGTTCAGGATGAGTCGGTGGCGCAGGGCGGGCAGCGCGGTGGCCCGCAGATCCTCGACGCTGACGTTGAAGCGGCCCTCCGAGAGCGCGCGCACCTTCGCCCCCAGCACGAGTGCCTGGGCTCCGCGCGGGCTCGCGCCGTACCGCACGAAGCGGCGCGCGGTCTCGGGCGCCCGCTCCCACTGCGGGTGGGTGCCGAGAACGATGAACGACGCCAGGTCCCGGACGTGGCTCGCGATGGGAATCTCCCGCACCAGCTCACGCATCGAGAGCACCTGGGCGCCGGTCAGGACCCGCCGTACCTCGACCTGGCGCACGTGGGTCGTGCGATCGATGATCTCGGTGAGCTCCTCCAGCGCGGGATAGCGGACGCGCAGCTTGAAGAGGAAGCGGTCGAGCTGCGCCTCCGGCAGCGGATACGTGCCTTCCATCTCGATCGGATTCTGGGTGGCGAGCACGAAGAACGGCGACGGCAGCGGATGGGCCGCGCCGGAGACGGTGACCGCTCCCTCCTGCATGCCCTCGAGCAGCGCCGACTGGGTCTTCGGGGTGGCCCGGTTCACCTCGTCGGCCAGCAGGATGTGGCCGAAGATGGGCCCGCGCTGGAACTGGAAGTGCTTCCGCGCCTGGGCATCCTCCACGATGATGTTGGTGCCGATGATGTCACCCGGCATCAGGTCCGGGGTGAACTGGATGCGCGAGAAGGACAGCTCGAGGCTCTCGGCCAGCGTCTTGATGAGCAGGGTCTTGCCGAGGCCGGGCACGCCCTCGAGCAGCACGTGACCACCGGCGAAGAGGCCGACGAGAACCTGGCTCACGACATCGTTGTGGCCGACGATGATCTTACCGACCTCGGCCCGCAGCGCCTGGTAGGAGTTGACGAACTCCGTGACCCGCTGCTCCTGGGACTGACTCGACACGGGAGGCTGCGCCATGAACGGCTCCTTTCCCGCCTTGGAATTGATTCATCATAGGGGGGCGTTCCACCCCCGTCAACTACTTGCGCCCTCGAACTGCTCGCCGAGTGTGCGCGGTGCCGGAATTCACTCAGCGCGACGGCGAGGACACGAGGAAACTGCGGAAGAACGCCTCGCGCGCGACGGCCGATATGGCGGGCAGCAAGGACCGTGCCCGCACACAACACGCACGCTCAGTGAAAGTCGGGTGTCAGGCGCGTGTATGCCGCGAGGTAACCGTCGATCTCGCGATCGACGCTGTAGCGTGCATTCACACGCTCGCGGCCGGCCTCACCGAGCCGGGTTCGGAGGTCGGGATCCTGGAGCAGGCGGTCTGCCTTGGCGGTCAACTCGTCCGGAGAGCCGAAGAGGAAGCCGGTGACCCCGTCCTCCACCAGGGACCGGTTCCCCGGGATGTCGCTGGCGAGCACCGCGCGACCGAGAGCGAGGGCTTCCAGCACCGAATTGGCCATCCCCCCCTCCGAGAGCGAGCAGTTGAGCACCACGTCCGCCAGCTCCAGCAGCGCGGGCATACGATTGTGCGGCACCGCGCCCAAGTGCCGCGCCCACGGGTGGTCGGCCAGGGTGCGCAGGAACGTCTCGCCCTCGACGGGATCGAGCACGGGACCCACGTAGAGCAGCTCGAGGTTCGGATACTCCGGACGCAGCCGATCGAGCGGCTCCAGCGGCAGGGTGGGCTGCTTCACCTTCCGCAGACCGGCCGGGAACAGCACGATGGGGCCGGGCGCCCGCTGCAGCGCCGCCGCGAGCGGCCAGTCGCCGGAGGCCGGTTCGAAGGACACGCTCTGCGGCACGACCACGATCCGGGCCGCGGTCTCGGGAAGCGCCGTGACGATGACGGTCGCCATGGACTCGTGGAAGACACTCACCGCGGTCGCGCCCTCGAGCACGCGTCGCACCACCGGCTCGGTGTCCGGGTCGAGCAGGTCCTGGTTCACGTCGGTACCGGTCGCGGTCACCAGCAGAGGCACCCCCGCGCGCCGGGCCAGGCGGAGCGCGGCCGGGCCGGCGCGGAGCGCGTGAAAAGCGTGGAGGAGGACTGGTCCGTACTGAGTGATCTGGTGCTCGACCGCGCCCTCGGGCGCCGTCGAGAGATCCCAAACGCGCACCTCGACGTCGCGGTGCCGCAGGCCGCGCGCGATGCGCTCGACCGTGATGGCATTGCCGCGAACCGAGGGAGACGCGAACGGCGTGAGAAGGGCCACCCGGGCGGCCATGAGTGCGTCGAGCCTACACTGAGCGCGCGCGCCAAGGCAATCCACGCGCACGACGCGCCGAGCAAAGACGGACTTGCCCCGGGCCGGGCGTGTGTTAAGGTTTCGCTACAGAACGTCGCCTCACGGGCGAGGGGGAAACGGCATGGGCGGGTCGTCGCGAGAGATCGGGTGCCCGGAATGCGTGGAGCTCCTCGCCGACTACATCGACGGGTCGCTCCCGCAGGATCAGACCGAGCTGCTCGAGTGGCATCTCGACGGCTGCCCCCCCTGCGTGGCGTTCGTCAACACCTACCGCGGCACCGTCGACGCCGCCCGTCGCCTCCGTGAGCACCCAGAGACGAAGCTCCCCGCCGAGCTCCGCCAGAAGCTGATCGCCTTCCTCAAGCGCTCCGACGCCGCCAGACCGTAGCGCTCCAACTGCTTCCACCCCACTCCAGGCGTCGTCGACGAAGGCCTCCCCCGCAACTAGCCCGCCTATGCCCTCACCTTCCCTGCCCGCCAGGCCGGGGGGCTGGTGCGGCCCGGGGGGTAGATGGCCAGCCCCGCCACACGGGGCTTGAGCCAGGGGGTCCCAGCTCACTTCCCCTCGGCCCACGCGGGTCCATGCTCTCACGTGGATCAGCTGTCTTGGGAAGACAGCGGAGCGACTCTCCGGGAGCCGCGCCTGGCAGCAGCTTGTCGAGTACCGCCAGGCATTCCTTATGGGTCGGTCCAGCACTCAGCAGGTTGTAGTGGCCACCGGGGGTGCGGAGCCAGAGAACCCACACATCCTCGGTGGCTGTGAGCATACGGACGGTGCCCACGCAGCAGAGCGTGGTGACCACGATCCAGGGCCAGGGTCTCGTCCGGCTTATTTACCCTTCGACCTCCTCGGGTCCACGGTGTCGGGGAGACAAGAGTAGGACGCCATCCGTAGTGCTGGCGGTTCCTTCTCCCGCTTGCTGCGCTCCTGCTCGCACACCTCTCGGGACAACCCACCCCTCAGCTGGACCGCCTCCAAGGCTCCCCAGGGATCCTGGGTCTGACCCCACAGCACCCACGCACACTCGGCCAAGGCCGACGGGGCGGGGGCGAGCAGGCAGAGCATGACGACGAGGGCGCGAGCGTAGACTGCCGCCCCCACGCGCCAGTGACCAGCAGGCTTACGATCCGCCAGTTCGGTCATGGTGGACCCTCGCTACCGCTGACCCGAGGACTCAAACTTCTCAGAACGTGGTGGCGCATCCGGTCCTCGTTGTACCTGTTACTTGAGCACGGTCTCGCGGTAGTACTTGAACCAGTCCGTGGCGATGATGAACTGTGCTTGCCGAAGCGTCAGCGTGCCGTGGCAGACCTCTGCGTGGAGCGCGCTCTCGGTCGCGTCCTTGGCCTTGGCCCCGACGAGGTGTGCCGGGAACGGGCCGAGGTGCGTGATGGGGTGCCCTGGAGTCCCCCACCGCTCGGGCCACAAGTTCCGAGGATCGCGCGGATGGCCGCCTAGCTCCAGCGAGACAAGGTGGTCCTCTTCGTAGTGAGCCGGGGTCTTGTCCGTCGCATGGGCCGCGGCGAGTTGCTGCACCTTGAGGTGGTTCGTGTAGCTCACGGGTGGCCGGATGCTCGTCGTGGACCACTGCGGGTTGCAGATGGTCTGATCGATGTTCCCCTGAGTTATTTCCGGGTTCACGACGCCCGGGGCAGTCTTGTGGCCGGGGTAGAGGTAGCTCGGTCCTACGCGGGTGACGGTCGCTCCCGCCAGGCGAGCATCCATCGCAGCAGCGCTATCGTCGGCGGGTTGCCCGTGAGCGGGGTGCCAGGGCAGCACCGAGAGGACGAGTGAGAGGACCCCGGCGAGCGAGAACCGGTGCGAGCAAGTCAGAGGCGAGTCCTCCTCTCAGCGGGTGACCGCTCCGGACAGGATAACGCCGCCGGGGTGTCGGACAGGAGAGCTTACTTGCCCTTACTGCGCTACCATTCTGCGATGGTCCTGCCCTACTGGCCTGACGAGCAGGGCCGTCCCCGACCCACGTACGCTCGCCCACGCCGAGGCCGGGAGGTGCCCGTGCGGTTCCGCGTGGAACACCTCCGGCACGTGGGCTGGCGGCCCTTCAACGCGGTGAGCCATGTCAGCTGGTGTGGGCACGGGCAGGAGGCCACCCCGATCTCGCTGGCGGCGGCCGGGAGAGTGACCTTCGTCCCGGGGCTGGGAGAGGCGCGGTAGCCGGATGGGCGGTCTGCGCCTCGCAGCACACGCTTGCCACACGGTCTCGGTCATCGGGACACGCTCCGGCACGCTGGTTCTGCTCGGGGTCATGTTCGTTGGCTGTGCCTCGGTCCGCATCCCTCCGCCTGAACTCGGGCGCGTGCCGACCCGAGATGAACGGACCCTGCTCAAGCGCTTTGCTCCACCCGTGATCGCGGCAGCCCAACAAGAGGGCCTCTCATGCTCAGAGGTCTCATGGGCCATGATCGACATGCAGAACCATGATGTTCGAACGGCCGGCCGGGCCAATGGTTGGACATGCGATTTCTTCGTCCAGGTCTCCCCTCATTACCTTCAGACGGAATCGTCCGAGGAATTGGCGGGTGTGTTGGCTCATGAGCTGTCTCATGTCATCGACAAGGACTGGACTGACCAGCGAGCCCGCGTGCCCCAGATCCAGAAAGAACGCGAGGCCGACGCTCGCAGCATTCGTATTCTCAAGCGCATCAGCCCCGAGGCGTGCCTCGTGATGGTCGAGTACTACCAGCGCATCCTGGCGGAGATCATTGCCGCCTGGGGCGTTGAGCAATGGGACACGATTGACACCCATCCGAGCTTCACGGAGCGAATCGCGACGTTTTCCGCTGGCTGTCAGGAGCGGCCGCGATGAGCCGGTCGGTCAGGTCCTCCCGGTCAACTCCCGGCAGCGGCACTGCTCTTGGAGGAAGCATCCAAGATCGGTTCGGGAAGAGCACCGCGCGCCGACTCAGCGCAGGCCGCCGGCGATCTGCCGAATTTCCGCGGGCGTGTGCTCCTCAGCCAGCGGCGTACCGGGGAGCAGGTACTTGCCCATGGCGAGCCCGCCGACGAGGACGGGCTCGAAGCCCATCCCGCGGATGATCCCCTCGGCAAGGGTGATCGCCTTCGGATCGTCGCCGGCGATCGGCACACCGACGAGGCCGCCGGGGCGGTGGGCGATTGCGCCTACCCTCCGATAGCTGATCCCGTTGAAAGCTCGCACGATGCGCGCCCCGGGCAGCAGCTTGGCGCTGGCCAGCCCGGCCCCGCCCTGTTCGTCCACCCACTTGACCAGCTCGGCGCCGTCGCGTCGGGCAATGGGATTGCAAACGTCGATGACCAGTGGCTTGGCAGCGAGGACGCGGCCGTGCGCCTTGCCGATCTCCTCGAGCGCGGCGTAGGGAACGACCATCACCACCACGTCGCCGAAGGCGACGGCCTGCTCGACGGTGCCGGCCTGGGCGAGAGGCCCGAGACGCTGCGCGAGGTCCTTCAGGTTCTCCGGATGGCGCGACGAGAACATCACGGGGTGCCCGGCCTTGACGAAGAGGGCACCGAGGGCACCGCCCATGCGTCCGGCCCCAACTGAGCCGATCTTGAGCGGTGACGCCGTGCTCGTCTGGGCCCTCGCGCGAGCCGCCCGAGCGACGAGGGCGAGCAGGCCAAGCCCGCACCCGGCAAGCTGGAGAAAGTTGCGGCGGTTGTAAGCAGCGGGGTGGTTCTCTCCCATATCCCTCTCCGTGTGAGCCCTCGATGATCTCATCAGCCTAGGGCCGCCCCTGGGCGGCCCTACAGGATCGTCAGCCCCGGCTCCGTCGTGACAGCCCCAACCTCCCAGACCGGCTCACCCGCCCTCGCGAACGCCTCGCGTACGACCGGGGCCCGCTCGGCGTCCACCGCGAACAGCAGCCCGCCTGAGGTCTCGGACTCGCAGAGGAGCTTGACCAGCGCCTCCGGCACGGCCGGGTCGAGGTGCAGGCGCCCCCGGCCTCCGAAAGCCTCGTCGAGATGACGCCGGTTCCGCCCCATGCCGCCGCTGAACACGCCGCCGTGAGCCAGGGGCAGCGCGCCCGGTAGGATCGGCAGGTCCCGCGCCCGGAACGCGATCCCGGCGCTCGACGCCTCCACCATCTCACCCGCGTGGCCGAGCAGGCCGAAGCCGGTGATATCGGTGGCCCCCGTCGCTCCCGCATCCTGGGCCACCTGGGCCGCCAGCCGATTCAGTCGCAGCATGCTGCGCACCGC
>Ga0335085_10000650_pt1 | contig 91861 bp, 61 predicted proteins | sample Lox_Sample_45_FD_206712 | JGI IMG/M metagenome (GOLD analysis project Ga0335085, IMG submission 206712) | Soil microbial communities from Loxahatchee National Wildlife Refuge, Florida, United States - Lox_Sample_4.5 | ecosystem: Environmental > Terrestrial > Soil > Wetlands | place: USA...
TCAAGCAGGGCGCCCGTTCTGTTGATTGATCCGTGGTTGGCGCGGTTGCGCTTCCCAGCCAACTCAATTCTGCGCAGCGCGTCGTCTATAATGACAGTGTCGCATTGAGCGAGATTTGCGCATCCGCGGGCGTCGGAAAAAGCAGCAGAATGCATGCTGTTCCCGCCGGTCCCGCCTGGCCGCGCGTAGAGAGTTGAAGGCAAAGACCCATCCATGATTCGTTTCCTGCAGACAGAAAGCCGCATGGTCAAGGCGCTGATTGTCGTCGTTATCGGCGCCGCGTCCGTCACAATGGTGCTCTACCTCATTCCCGGCCTCAGCGGCGCGGGCTCGACATCGCCTGACACCTATGCCGTGGTCTATCCCCACTGGTACAGCCGGATTCTGTCATCGGGCGACACCATTCAGCAGTCGCGCGTGGAGCAGATTGCGCAAAACGAACTGCAGCAGCGCGGACCCCAATACGCTCAGAATCCCATGATCGTGCAGATTTTTGAGCAGCAAGTGGGCCAGCAACTCGCACAGCAGGCGGTGCTTTTGCAGGAAGCGCACAAACTCGGCATCAACGTGACCGACGATGATTTTTGGCACGAAATGAGTACCGGGCCCAGTGCTCAGGTGATTTATCCCGACGGCAAATACATCGGCGACGATGCATTCAAACGGCTGATTGACGACCGGCTGCACGAGTCGGTGGACGAATTTGCGAATGATATTAAGACCAGCATCGCCATTCGGCGCTTACAGGCCCTGATCACCGGCGGAGTGACCGTGAGCGACCAGGAAGTCCGCGATGATTACCGTAAGCAGAACATCAAGATCAAATTCGACTACGCGGTGATCTCGGCTGACGATCTGCGCAAGACCATCAACCCTTCGGACAGCGATCTTGAGGCATTCTTCAAGAAGAATGCGGCACGATATGCCCAGGCGATTCCGGAGCAGCGCAAGATCAGCTACTTCGCGTTCACAGCGAACCAGGTTCCGGGCGGCGTTCCGCAACCGACTGAGCAGGCTATTCAGCAGTATTACGACGACCATAAGAGCGAGTACTCGGTTCCGGAGCAAGCCAAGTCCCGCCACATCCTCATCAGCGTGCCAGAGGGCGCCGACGCCAAGACCGACGCCGCGGCCAAGGCCAAGGCCGAGATGGTGCTGAAGCTGCTCAAGGCCGGTGGAAGCTGGACCGACCTGGCTAAGAAGTACTCTGACGATCCGGGCAGCAAGGATTCAGGCGGCGAGCTGGGCTTTGCGGAGCGCGGAAAAATGGTGCCAGCCTTTGACAATGCGATCTTCACGCAGAAGATCGGCGACATTGCCATCGTGAAGAGCAACTTCGGCTATCACATTGTGCAGGTCGAAGATCGTCAGCCCGCCCACACGAAGTCGCTGGCCGAAGAGCGGGACTCCATCCAGGCCGAATTGGTCCGCGAGCAGTCGGCAACCGCGCAGCAAAACTATGCGCAGGCGCTGACATCCGAAGCCATCAAGAACGGGCTGCAAAAAACGGCGTCAGCCCATCATCTGGATTTCGTGACCACCGATCCAGTAGCCCACGATGGAGTGATTACCGCGTTACCCGACAGCACGCAGCTTCTGACCAAGGCGTTCGAGGCCAAGCAAGGCGACCCGCCGCAGTCTGCTGCTACCGGCGAAGGGTATGCCATCTTCCAACTAGCGGCCATCGTTCCGGCCCATGCGCCTTCATTCGCGGACTGGAAGTCACACGTGCTCGATGATTATCGCGAGGAGCAATTGCCTGCCTTGCTGAACCAGAAGACCAACGATCTGGCGGCAAAGGCAAAGTCTATGAACGATCTGGCCAAAGCAGCCAAAGCAGTTGGCGCGACCGTCAAAACCAGCGATCTGATTGGTGAAACCGGCCAGGTGCCCGACTTCGGAGAAGTGGGCCAAGTGGCGCCGCAGCTCTTCGATATGAACGTGGGCAGCATCAGCGGTCCCATCAATACCGAGAGGACCGGCGTTGTGGCGAAAATTCTGGACAAGCAGGAGCCCTCAGCCGACGAGATCGCGAAGAATCTCGACCAGGCGAAAGATCAACTTCTCGACCAGCGCCGCAATGAGGCGTTCAGCGTGTTCGTGAGCAGCGTTTGGAGCGACTACAAGAAGCACAACCTCGTTCGCATCAACGCCAAGACGCCGCAGGCTCCGGGCATGTAGTCGAGAATTCGGTATCAAAACGGATGGGCCGGCGACCGCCAGAGGCGCCGGCCTTTTTCTATGAGTGACCTGGCTTAGCGCAAGCCTTCGGTCGCAAACGGAAGCCCTGTGACCGGTGAGTGATTCGGTTGCGCCTCCACATTTGGCGCAACAGCCACGCCTGCAAAGCTAGCCGGGGCCACGTCTACATTCCAACCGTCCACCACGACCAGCGCATCCTCGCCCTTGAAATCTTCCTGTGCTGCGTCAATCGTGATCGTTTTCGATTCGTCCGGAGCCAGCGAAACATAATTGTCGCTGTAGAACACCGGCAGCACGCGTTCCCCCGACTTTCTGCGCAGTTGGATGTGCGCCATCAGGGCAACATTCTTCGTTGGGTTGTGGAGCGTCACCTCAATGCGCCTCTGGCCCGCTGAGTCAGCCACCGTTTCGTCTACTTTTGCCGTGGCCGTCAGCGTCACCATGGGCATTTGGTTCAGCGGGCTCAGGTCGTCGGGATCATCGGTCCGGGCGCGCCAGTAGAAATTGCTCGAAAGCAGATTGCCGCCGGCGTCGTGCAGCTCCAGCTTGATGAAGTGTACGGCTGAGACATCTCCCGGCAAATCAATCGACCCCAGGTTGGTTGCAGCCTCGGGCGCCGCTGTCAGTTTTATATCGTGCTCGCATGCGCGCGATCCATCCAGGTTGTAGACAGCCACCTGCGCCGTGGCATCTTTTACTTCTTCCGGCCGGTTGTTGATCACCTGCACGTCGCCGTTGGCTTCGTTGAACTGGATGTGGACCAGTTCCGAGGCGTGCATCACAGCGAAATACGACGACATCGGCTCGAGATCGTAGTGGTAAATCTGCCAAACAAAGCTCGGCTGCGCAGGATCGCTCATCCACGTTATGATGGCCGTGGTAGGATGGAAGAGCTGCGCGTTGCGCCCCTCATACATTGCGCGGAACGCCTCGTAGTTCATCATCTGCGCTTTGCGTACAAAGTCAGCGAGGTTCGCCACCTTGCCGTAGCGCCCGGCGAGAATCAACGGATATAGATCGCCATGCTGATTGCCCTTGGCAAGATCATGCGCGGCCCAATCGTCGTTGATCGTCTCCCAGTCTTTCTTTGGCATCATGCCGTGGATCGACTCGAGCGTGGGAACCGAAACGCTGCCGGTTTCCGTCTTGAAGTAATCATCCGTGACCGTGTAGAAAGCGCGCGGCGCCCGCCAATAATAGGGCCCGTGCGAGCGTACGCCATGGCCTCGCGTCGAACTCGGCTGGTAGAGCCGATCGGGATCAAGCTCTGCGAGCAACTTGCCCATTGGCTCGTCGATCTCCGGTGGCGGATCGCCCTCGTTGCGCGCACACCACAATGCGATCGAAGGATGGTTGCGAAAACGCAGCACTTTATCGCGCACATTGGCGAGGTAGGTCGGAATATCCGTGGGATCGGGCCCGTCGTTTGGATTCGGTTGGAAGAATTCATCCCACACCAGGATCCCGTATTTGTCGCACAGCTCGTAAAAATCCTCGCCGGTGCTCTGGCCCACCCAGTTGCGAATCATGTTCAGGTGCGCGAGCTGATGCAGGTGAATCTCCGCGTCGAGCCGCTCGCGCGGAATTCGCTTCATTGCCTCGTCCAGGCCCCAATCGCCGCCGCGAATGAAAATCGGCACTCCGTTCACAGAGATCGTAAGCGTATCGCTGCCCGGAACCGCATATGTGATCTTACGAACACCAAAATCCACGTCGCGCGCGTCAGAGATCGAGTGCCCCACGCTGAATTCCAAATGCAAATCGTAGAGATTCGGCTGCCCATACCCGTTCGGCCACCAGAGCCGCGGATGATCCACGTGCAGCGCCGGCGTGTTCTTCGCGTCGAACGTAACCTGCTGCGTGCTGTGCGGCGCCAGTTCCACCTTCCGCTCGAACCCGACATTTTCAATCGTGCCGCGCACCACGCCCTGCACCGGCGCGTCGCTCACATTATTCAGGGTGGCTTGCACGCTCACGTCCGCGGAGTTGGTCTTCGGCAAGGGCAGGTCGGTTGTGACATAGGGATCCTTCAACACCACCGGGCCGGTCGCGGATAAATACACTTTTTGCCAGATGCCGGTGTCGCGATCGCGCACCGCATCGAGCCAGTCCCACCCGAGAGTGCATAAGAAAGTCGGCCCGTCGATGGAACTGATGCCGCCGTTCTGCCCCACGCCGTCACGCAGCGTATGCTCGTGCGGAACTCCGGGATGGGGCTGAGGGGTGACGAGCACCGCGACTACAGCGTCGTGGCCCGGCTTCACCTGCGCGGTAATGTCGAAGTTGCCGCGAATGAAGGCACCGCGAATCGTTCCCACTTGCGCGCCATTCACCCAAACAACGGCCGAGTAGTTGATGCCATCAAAATTCAGCCAGACGTGCCTGTCCTTGAATGACCGAGGAACGCGCACCACCGTCCGGTACCAATACGAAGTGTGCACCAGGCTTTCCGGAATGATCTCGGGGCGCTCATTTTCGCCGTAGAGCGGCTCGGGATAAACGTGATTGTTGACGAGAGTGGTCAGCACAGTGCCGGGAACGATGGCTGTGTACCAGCCTGCCGTGGTAAACCCCGGAGCCGCCACTTGCGTCCCCGGCTGTGGCACCTTGGCCACATCCTGCAATTGCCAGCCGGCGGACAACTCAATCGGCTGAGGAGCCGTGGCTGCGACTGATCGGGGAGCCGGCACAACGAGGAATGAGATCAAGACGAACAACGGCAAGCGAAAGAGAAGGCGGTCAGAAGATTTTCTCAACGGAACTCCCCGATCAGATTCTTGATTTTTGCGCTGCGCTGTCGAGCATACACGGTTTATCTTTGCAAAGGAAACCGTGTTTCGTCCCTGTCAGCTCGTCACCGGATAATAAGAAATATGGAATTTCGCCGCTCGACCGGAGTCTTATTGCACGCCAGCTCGCTGCCCTCTTATGGTGGGATCGGCGACCTTGGCCCCGCCGCGCACGAGTTTGTTTCTTTCCTCGCGCGAGCTAAACAGCATATCTGGCAGGTCCTGCCACTTTGTCCCACCGGATACGGCAATTCGCCCTACGCCGGGTCATCGGCATTTGCCGGCAATCCGTCGCTCATCAGCCTCGAACTCCTCTCCGACTGGGGATGGATCAAAGGGGAGCGCATCGCTGGGCTTGCCGGCCGCAGCGGCAAAGTCGATTTCGACGAGGTCGCGCGCCGCAAACTGCCGCTTCTCCGCGAAGCCGCGGGCAATTTCCTCGATCGCGGCCTCGACGAGGCCGCTCTCGCCGATCAGTGGGCGGACTTTGAGGAGTTTCTTCAGGCCGAATCCTCTTGGCTTGAAGACTTCGCGCTCTTCGCCGTGCTCAGCCGCAAATTCAACACCAGCGCCTGGGCAGAGTGGCCCGAACCGTTGCGCCGCCGCGAACCCAATGCGCTTGGCCAGGCTGCGGCGGAGCATGAACGCGAACTGGCGATCGAGCGCGTCCTGCAATTCGCCTTTTCTCGCCAGTGGGATCAACTGCACGAAGCGGCGGAGTCCAACGGAATTCGTATCCTCGGCGACGTCGCCATCTTCGTCAACATGGATTCGGCTGATGTCTGGGTGCATCCCGGAATCTTCGAGCTTGACGATGATCTCAAGCCGATTCGCATCGCAGGAGTTCCGCCCGATTACTTTTCAAAGACCGGGCAGCGTTGGGGCAACCCGCTTTATCGCTGGGATGTGCTCGCGGCGCGCAACTTCGACTGGTGGATCGATCGCGTCCGCCGCGCCATCGCACTCTACGACATCATTCGTCTCGACCATTTCCGAGGATTTGAGGCGTACTGGGCTATTCCCGCAGAAGAAGAAACAGCCGTGAATGGCGTATGGGTCAAAGGTCCGGGGCTCGCGCTCTTTGGCGCGATTCGCGATGCGCTCGGCGAAATCCCTTTCGTCGCCGAAGACCTGGGGATGATCACTCCTGAAGTCGACGCGCTGAAACAGGCGGCTGGCATGCCGGGAATGAGAGTGTTGCAGTTTGGCTTCAGCAACAGGGGAGCGCATCTGCACCTGCCTCATCGATACGCGCTCGACACCGTTGCCTACACCGGCACGCACGACAATGACACCACACAAGGCTGGTGGAACTCCGCCAGCGAAGCAGAACATACAGCGGTCGAGGCCCTGGTGGGCCCTGTGAATAACCGGCCCACGTGGCCGCTGATCCGCTCTCTTCAGGCCAGTGTGGCCGAAATCTCAATTGTTCCCGCCCAGGACCTGCTTAAGCTTGGATCTGACGCGCGCATGAACACCCCCGCGGTGGCTGCGGGCAACTGGAGCTGGCGCGCGCCTGAGAATTGCTGGACGGATGAGTTATCTGCCCGCCTAGCGGCGCTGGCCGAAGTCACGGACCGCGACCACGACCCGCTGGGAGAAACAGGGAACGAGGTAGAAAGGGAGCAAGCGTGAAATGCAGGGTGACTGCTGATCGCGGGCGAAATCCCTGTGAGCCTGCCTTCTTGTTCCCTTGGTTCCGTATTTCCTGTTTTATCGATACGACGAATCATCAAACCGGCTCATGTCCATCGAATCGTCCAGCACGCCCAGCGTGATCACGGCGAACGTAAAGACATGCGTGTCCGGCTCCAGGTGACCGCCAAACGCCGTGTCTCCATTCGCCAGCGTGATGTGCGGATGCACGCGCCCATCCATCACCATGCCGCTCATGCCGATAATGTCGGCGGGCTTTGTTGGGTCTTTGACAAACAGATCGTGCGAAGGGAAGTCACGGTTTGCCACCTGGTGCACCTGGTAGCCGCGCACTGAACCGAACCCTGACAGAATTACGGCGTTCTTGATCTTCTCCTGCGCGATCATTTCCTTCAGCCCGGCCAGCAGGTCGGTGCCAAACTTGAAGCGGAGCACCACAATCCGCTGCATGTGCCCGCTCACCGCAAACACATCCGGCACGGCGGGGCTCAGCGGCTTGGTGTCGGCTGCCTGCCCGTGCGAGTTCACGATCTCGTGCTTTGTTTCCTGCGCCGGCAGAGCCAGACACCCTGCCAGCAGCGCGACAAAGAACAGTTTTTTCATCGGGATTCCCCCTCTGCCCAAGATACACTCGCGGCGTCCAATTGTTTTCACGTACCGAACCGGAGAACAACGGATTGCTGTGAAGAGCCGCATGGGGCCCGAACAGCTTCTAATCTTCGCCGATGCGGAAGATCCCCACAACCACGGGGCTGTCTTTTTTGTTGGTTGCGCTTGCAAACGCTTTGATGGTCAGCTCCGTACCTTTCACCATAATCGGCGCTCTGAAGATTTCTGAACTATTGTGCGGCTGCGAATTATCGATGGTGAAGCGGATGACGGCGCCGGGTGTGGCGCAATGCAACGTGACCGCGGTATCTCCATGAAACACGCCGGGCTTTGGGGAAAATACCGGCTCAGCCGTCGCGCCGGGATCGAGGGTCACCTTTGCCGTGCCTGGTTGCGGGCGCTTGGACGGCGGCCTGATGTTCAACAAATACGACTCAAGGTAGGCTCGCTGAAACTCATGGATCGGCCATCCCTGATAATCGATGTTCCAATCACCCAGCAACCTGTGCGCCCGATCAAACGATTTGATGAGGCTGCTGGTTTGTTGCCCGGGCTTGAGGGCCGCAATCAACAAATCAATGCGCGGCCTATGCAGGCTATCGACGATCGTCAGGCTATAGAGACCCGCGGAAGGAAGTTCAAAGGTGACCGATTCTGCGTTCTTCTCCAGCGTTCGGTCAAGCTGATCAGCGTGCCCGGACTGCAGGCGCCGCAACGAGTAAGTGTAGTGTCCGTTGGGCAAAGCGGAAACAAGTCCACCGACCCTGACCGTGTTGCCCTGGCCCAATACCGCTACAACCTCGTCCTGAGGCAGGTCTGGCGGTTGGCTTGAAGCGGCTGTGGCGTAATCAGGCGCGCGCACGAGCGCTGCATGAATACGCGCCATCATGTCCGCGTCAAACGAAGCCGGGATGTGATAGAGCATAGGCACGCGGAAGCCTCGCTCACATTCCTGCCGGTTGAAGCATTCGTCAAAAATGCGCTGGCCGTCGGGCAGCAAAACAATCATTGAGTGAATTGAACCTCGATCATCGGGCTGCAAAAGAGAACCGGGAGGTACGGCATCACCAGTCAGGATTGGTGCCTCACTGCCTTTCAGGCGCCAGACTCCTGCCACGCGCCAGGCCACCCCGAAGGGAGGCTCGGACACACGTTGAGCCCAAAGTGCTGAGAAGCAGAACACTTGAGTCAGCACGATCAGGATTTTGAGGAGGTCACCGATTGCAGCGATCACCTTTTCACGGCCCGGAGAAGGGGAAATGGTCTCGAAGGCGGCCCGCATATTGCATATTGTGCCACAGCCATCGCGAGAGGCTGAGCCAGCATTAGGGGCAACCGAACGGGCATTGAGGGCCATCCAACTTTACGCTGTATCGATTTAGAAGATTCGAACTGTTCTGGCTCTTACACTCCACTTGGCCTACCTTTTTGCGCCACTGGCTCCCGTGACACGGAGAAGCAGGCCGGCTGAAACCGGACATAGACCTTTACTTAGTTAAGTTCATCACTGCATCACACTGCATGCTTCTCGATTGCTCCTCGATGGCTTGACAAAATACGCGAAATATTTTCATCGGCGAAGGTGTGTCTCTATGTTTGAAAGTTTGCGACGCTATCAATGTCCCAAGTGTGAATTCTGCGCCAGCGCATACCGAGCGATCCTTTTATTTCTGGTTTTTGTTACAGCCGCAACTCTACGCGCGCAAACTCCGACTCCGGTGCCGATACTGAATTGGCGATATGACCTGACTGGGGCTGGGCAAAACACAAATGAGACAGCTCTGACGCCATCGAACGTAAACACGAGTTCGTTCGGCAAGCTATTCTCGCTTCCAGTCGACAGCACGGTGTATGCACAGCCGCTTTATGTGCCTGGACTCACGATGGGCGATGGCTCGGTGCACAATGTGCTTTTCGTCGCCACCGAGAACGATTCGGTCTATGCTTTTGACGCGGATTCGAACGGCGGAGCGAATGCGAATCCGCTCTGGCAGGTCAGCCTTCTCACTTCAGCTCACGGAGCGGGTGCGGGCGCCACTGCAGTACCATGGCAGGACACTGGTTCGCCCGACGTTGCGCCGACCATCGGGATCACAGGCACACCAACAATCAATCTTGCAACCAAGACCATGTACCTGGTTGCAAACACCAAGGAGAATGGGAGTTACTATTCGAGACTGCATGCGATCAATATCGTCACAGGAGCTGAACAGTCAGGCAGCCCTGTAAATGTAACCGCAACGGTTGCGGGTACCGGCAATGGCAGTTCAGGCGGCAGCCTCACTTTCAGTGCTCTGTGGGAGAATCAGCGGACTGCGTTGTCCTACTACAACGGCTACGTCTATTTTGGATACGCTGCGCACGGAGATAACGGGCCCTGGCATGGCTGGCTCTTTGCATACAACGCCAGCACGCTCCAGCAAAGTGCCGTGTTGTGCCTTTCGCCAAATGGCTATGGCTCGGGTGTGTGGGCCTCGGGTGCAGCACTGCCGATTGATAACGACGCGTCGGCCGGCCGGATGTTTGTCGTGACCGGCAATGGATCGCTCTCCAGTTATCCGCCCTTCAGCGCCGGCGGCGGCCTGGCTGAAAGTATCCTCGACATCAGTCTCGCGAATGGAATGCTGACGCTCGCCGACGGCTTTACTCCGTACGATTTTCAAACTTTGAATGACCATGATTGGGATGAAGGTTCGGGGGGCATTCTCATGGTGCCCGATCAACAAGGAGCCTATCCGCACATCCTGGTGCAGGGCGGCAAAGAGGGGCGAGTCCTTGTGTTGAATCGGGACAAACTTGGCGGCGATCTTTCCGGAGGGTCGTCCGATACCACTGCCTTGCAGGATATTACCGGCCTTACTCCGGGTGGGCAGGGTTTCTGGAATACGCCCGCATATTGGAACGGCCACGTTTATTTGTGGCCAGAAAACGGTTCACCCATGATGTTCGACATGAACAGCGGCGTGATGAGCAGCCAACCGACGAGCCAGTCAAGCATCACTTCAGCGTTTCCGAGCCCCTCGTTTTCAGTTTCCTCGAACGGCACACAGGACGGCATCGCCTGGGCGGTACGATCTGACCAGTTCAATACAGACGGGCCTGCTGTGCTGTATGCGTGGGACGCCACAGACTTATCAAAGCCGATCTACGAAAGCGACACGAATGCGACACGCGACGCCGCCGGACCTGCCAACAAATTTTCCATTCCTGAAGTAACGAATGGAAAAGTGTATGTGGCAGCGCATGGAGAAGTGGATGTGTATGGCTTGCTCAACGGAGAGCAGCAGGCGGCAGCACCCACAATCTCACCCAACGGCGGAACCTTCGCCTCGACGCAGAGTGTTACGCTCTCAACCGCGACCACATCGGCGAACATCTACTACACACTCGACGGTTCGACTCCAACTACGGCATCGACGGTTTACACGGGGCCAATCACCATCAGCACAGATACCACCTTAAACGCAATCGCGAGCGCTTCGGGTTATACCCAGAGCGCGGTCAGCAGCGCCACTTTTGTCTTCAGCAATCAGGTGGCCCCGCCCAGTTTCACGCCGGCGGCTGGAACCTATTTGAACGCCCAGAGTGTAACAATCGCCGACGCAGACGCGAGCGCGAAGATTTACTATACGACGGACGGATCTGCACCTTCAGCCTCGTCCACTCCATACACTGGACCAATCTCGGTACAGGTTTCTGAGACCATCAAGGCCATCGCCATCGATCCCGCGTTACAAAACAGCAATATTGTGGCCTCGGCCTATGTGATCCAGAATGGCGGCACTTCGATCAACTTTGGCAGCGGATTTTCGTCAACGGCCGGCTTGACTCTTAACGGCAGCGCCGTGGCAAGTGATGACTCGCGCCTGCAACTGACCGATGGAGGCTTGAATGAGGCCGGGAGCGTCTTCTGGACCGCTCCAATCAACATTCAGGCATTCACTACGAATTTCGAATTTCAACTTACCCTTGCCCAGGGCAATGGCTTCACTTTCACGATTCAGAACGTGGGTCCTCACGCATTGGGCGGAGACTCGGCCGGTCTTGGCTACCAGGATATTCAGAAGAGCGTCGCGGTCAAATTCAACTTCTATAACTACCAAAACGAGGGAAGTGACTCGACAGGCTTCTACACCGACGGCCAGGCGCCAGTGCTGCCGACCATCGACATAAGTCCCAGCGGCATCCAGCTGGGCAGCGGTGATTCCATTCAGGCGCAGCTTACTTATGATGGCACTACTCTGACCTTGAACCTTCATGATCTAGTTACAAACGATACATTCACGACGTCGCAGGCGATCAATATACCCCAGGTAGTTGGCGGTAACGCCGCATATGTCGGCTTTACCGGAGGCACTGGAGGCCTTTCAGCGAGCCAGAAGATCCTTACCTGGACCTATACCACGCAGGCAGTGCCTCCCAGCTTTGCCCCGGCAGCCGGCACTTACAGTGCGGCGCAGAGTGTTGCCCTGACCAGCGCCACTAGTGACGCTGTGATTTACTACACAACCGATGGGTCAACTCCAACGGCTGCGTCAACCCGCTATTCCACTTCCGTCAATGTTGCAGCGTCCGAGACCATCCAGGCCGTCGCAATCAGCCCCACGATGGGCAGCAGTAATGTTGTAAGCGCTGCCTACACGATCCAGAGCACGACTTCCGGAGCTGCATTCTCCCTGAGCGCCAGTCCTGCGTCGGGTGGTTCTTCGGGTGCTGGTGGAACGTGGAATGTCTCCGTCACGCCGAGCGGAGGCTTCACCGGGAGCGTAAACCTCAGTTGTGCAATCACGAGCACCCCATCTGGGGCGGTCGATATCCCCACGTGCTCAGTGACTCAGCCCGCTGCCATTACAGGGCCGCAAGCCGTGACGGCAACTCTGAGCATCAGCACCACGGCAGGAGTCTCTGCGGCACTCCACGATCCGACAGCCCGTCTGCTGAAATATGGCGGAGAGGGAACGTTGGTAGCAATGCTCATTGTCTGGTTGCCGCTGCGCCGCCGCAAATGGCAGGCGTTGCTTGGCTTTCTGCTGCTAGGTGTAGTAGCTGCCGCAACCAGCGGATGCGCCGGCAATGGCGCTTCTCTACATAAGTCGTCGGGCACGACGCCTGGTAACTACACTATTACGGTCACAGGAACCAGCGGCTCAAACCAGGCCACGACATCAATCATATATACAGTGCAATGAAGTGACTTAGTCGTGTCGCGATCGGATTGGCCGAACTAACCGGGCAGATAACTAACTGTCCGTCATTTAGGCGCTAAGGTGTTCCGGGCGAGTGTTACTGCTTGCGCAGATACATCACCCGAAGTCTCAAATGCTCTATGTGCGTTGCGCAAGTCGTCCTCAGAGAGGATGATGTTTGCGGACGCGCTACCGTCGACTCTCAAGAATGAATCTGTTCCGGGAGGAGCAACCGAATTCGAGATCTGCACATCCTGGCAGCCGATAAGCTGTACGATCGGCATGCGCCCCACGATCGATGATGATGAAAGACCCGCGATTCCGGCATTGGACACATCGTCAAGAATGACGGTTGGCCGGGCTTCCCCGGCGGCCGCTTCCAACGCGAGGTTGTTCAGGTATAAGCCATGGACATGTCTCGCGTACAGACCGGAAGCCGGAAGCATTCCGAACATCCACGCCTCAGGGTAAGCGCGATCTTTCTCCGGAACGGTGCGGCCTACCCATTCCGCGCGACTCGGAAACCTGTTTGTGATGCTCACGTCGGAAAGAGTGATGTCCTGTACCGCCATTCCCGGAAATCCGGTGATGGAGCTAGCCAGCAGTGCGTCGGAGGCATGGACATTCTGAATCTGCACGTTCCGCAGGCCATGATGAGCATTGTCTTGCGTCTGCTTGCGGTCGCCGAGCCGGATAAAGATAGGCGCGCGCGTCCTTTGCATTTGAATACCGGACACCTTGACGCCGTCGATCCACCCGCCATCGACCACCTCAATCGCAATCCCTGAAATGACCCGGTCTTCAAAGCTGACGTTTCCATTGGAGACGACCGAATCGGAGAATGTGATGTTCTCAAAGCCACCTTCCGATTCGGTGCCCAATTTGAATCCGTTGCAACATGTGGTGAGAGTGCACTTGGTAACGATTACGTTCTTGACGAGCGGCGGTTCAGGACCATAGGGATTTACGCTCTTGAGACAGATTGCATCGTCGCCAGTGTCGATGGAGCAGTTGGACACGACGACATTCTGGCAACTGGTTACATCAATCCCATCGGTATTGGGGCCGTTGGTTGGGTTCCTGATCGAGATGCCGCGGATATCGACACCACTGCAGTTGACTGTATTCAGGGTCCACCCCGGCGAATTCTCAATGTGCAGGTCCTGAATTCGCAATCGATCGCAACGCACAAAACAGAGCATAGGGCTGGGGTGTCCGGATGCCTTCGGCTTGAGTGAGTGGGAATCGACATCTGCCCATCGTTCGTCCGGCGTCTTCGGCGCTCGCCCTGACGGCTCCCAAAGCGCCGGCCCCTGGCCGTCGATGCGTCCCTGTCCTGCCAGCGTTACATCTTCAGCATCCTTGGCAAAAACAAGGTGTCGCTGGCGCGCATCACCATCCGAGTCGACATAATCGCTGAGTGACGTGCTGCCGAGCAGAGTGCAACCTGCATCAAGGTAAAGAGTGATTCGGCTCTTCAGATAGATCGTACCGGTAAGAAAGACGCCTGACGGCACGTGAACCGTTCCACCTCCCCGTTGAAAGGCATCATCGATGGCACGTTGAATTGGCTTCGTAGCCAGCGTCTTACCATCGGGTATTGCGCCGTATTCCAGAACGCTCTTCGCACCCTGAATCTGCATGTTCCATGGGCTGCGAAGGGCGCTGAAACTGGCAGCAAATCCAGCAGAAACGAAATCTCTTCTCAGCATGCAATGTCTCCACCTTGTTGGATGACCCAGACTGGCAGCCCGGATGGCGGGCACGAGAGAATCGGCGGATTTGTCGCAGCATGACAAAACCCCCGCGCTCACACAAGCTAATGCGAGCTACGGGGGCCTTGGCTTCGCAACCAAAGAGAACAAAGGGTGGGCTAAGCGCCCGGGCCGGGCGCTATTACCACATTGAAATGACCAAATGGTCGAGGTAAGCGGTGACGTGACCGCTAGAGCCGTATCCATCGACCTGGAATTGAGTGTTGACGACACCACCCCAACCCAGGTCCGCCGCTCCGTACACCTTGGCGTTTAATTTGGTTTCAGCTCCGTCGAGCCAAACGGAGTGGTAGGTTACATAGCCAGAACTATCTCGAGAAATACTGGCCTGCACGTGGTGCCACTTATACTGCGACCACTTTTGTGGGTTGCAGCTCGTCCCGCTGGCGTGCACCCAAGTCGGTTTCGGGCTACTCGCGGATCCTTTGTTTGCGGTGTATGCCCAGTTACCGGTCCAACCGTCACACTGCACGCCGGTCAAGACAGTCTTCCCGTCGGACATGGTCTGGTTAATGTCGAATTCCAGGTTGGCGAGGTCCTTCGAAGAACTCGTGAGATAGACCCACCCGTCGTAGAAGTAATTTTCCGCATCGGTGTTGTCTGAGAAAGCCAAAGAATACCGTTCGTCGCCGTTGTTGCTGAAACTGGTCACCGTCTCAAGCGTGTTCCCATAGAGCGACGGTGAGCTGACGACCGCAAGATATCCGCTTGAAGAGCCGGAGCCGCCGGTGTCGTGGTGAGCCTGCCATCCGCCCATTACTTCCAAATCGCTTGACTTGTCTGCAGAAGATGGAATTGAAACTGATTCGGTGGTTGCTGAACTCGTCGTCACTTTGATGGTGACATCCTTTACGCAAGAGACGCCTTGTCCCCACGCCTTCACATGTAATACATGAGTGCCAGTTGAAGCTGAAACTGATGCATCAATTGACTGCTTATTGTAGATCGTCGTATCGGTGCTGCTATCGAAGGAGTAGCCCATAGAAACAACGTTCTTCGAAGCGCAGGTAGAAGCTAAAGCAGAAAGAGTAAATGGGGAAGATACATCAGTATCATTTACTGGCGTGTTAACCGTCACTCCAGCCATTGCAGGAATCGCGAGAGTGAACGTGATGGAGGCGGTGATCGTCGCATAACGTAAAAGATGCATCGGAGTCCTTTCCGAATAAGGGCTGATAAGCACAAAGGTGCGGTATTGGCATCCGGTATTCTCTTCACGGAAGGGCCGAATACCCGTACGAGTATTTATGTGGGCTGGTCTGAGAGGCACAAGACGATATACGTGCCGTTTAGAGCGTGCTCAGCAACCTCTGCAGATGCACGGCTGCACCCTTGCATAGAGAAGCGAACCGTAACACTGATTTCGCGAATTCGAAAAGCTAAATGAGATGGGCGTTCTAATTACCTTAATCGATCTAATATCTCTCAAGAACTACCGGATTCGCTCCAAGGCGACTTGTAAAATTAATTCCTCAGAATCATCACACACTGCATCGAGGCCGTCAATGCTTTTTTGGCATTCTACAGGCATCCTCATTCAAAAAGCGAGCATCCTACTTGAACTGACACGTGAGCCGCTGGAGCTATGTCTATGATCGGCAAGCGTTCTTGCTCAGCGCGCAGCCTATGAAATAATTTTCTTCCAGGCCTGATTCCGTCCCAAAACATACAACCATGTGGTACATCAAGCAGGGTGCAATGTTTGGTGCAGTAGGACTCGCGCTGGCTGTGGGCAGCCAGGTGTCCTCGATTCTGAATGCACAAGCAGACGCGCAGGCGATCGTCTTTGTCGAGGATATTAGCGGCGCGCTGATTGCGAATGCTCGCGTAACAGATCGTTCCGGAAACGTATTGGGCGAAACTGACCGAGACGGGAAACTCGCATTCACATGCCCTGCCCCCTGTGAGGTAAAGGTTTCGGCACAAGGGTTCAAGGCGCAAACTGTAGCGGTCGTAGCAGCCACCACCATTCGCCTTGCGCCGGAAACGGCCGGTGAGCAGGTCACGGTCACTGCATACCGCGCTCCATTGGGCTCATTGGAGAGCCCGGCCAGCACACGTCTCCTCACCCAGCAGTCGCTTAGCAGCACGGCTGCAGTAACGCTGGATGGCAAGCTCAGGCAGCTTCCGGGCGTCGAGCTGTTTCGGCGGTCAAGTTCGCTTGTGGCCAATCCCACGTCTCAGGGAATCAGCCTGCGTGGTCTCGGCTCAACCTCTGCCAGCCGCACCCTGCTTACTGAAGACGACGTTCCTCTTAACGATCCAATCGGCGGGTGGATTCACTGGGAAGAAGCGCCCGAGCTTGCAATTCGCAGCGTCGAACTGGTCCGAGGCGGCGCCAGCGATCTCTATGGCTCGAGCGCTATCGGCGGCGTGATCAACGTCATCGCACTGCGGCCGCTTGAAACGAATTTCGAATTGCGTTCATCCCTTGGCGGTGAAGGGACCTATGACAACAGCCTTTTGGGCGAAGTCAGACGCGGGCCGTGGGGGCTGCTCGCCGCCGGAGGCATCCTCGGAACCGACGGATACATTCAAATATCGCCGGCGCAACGCGGCCCGATCGACAATGCAACCAATGTTCACAGTCAGAATGCACTTTTGCTCGGAGAGCGCGATTTTGGTTCGCTCCACTTCTTTGCGAAGATCAGCGGCTTCAATGAATCTCGACACAACGGGACGCCGTATCAAATCAACACGACGCGCCTGGTTCGGTACGTCACCGGTGCGGATTGGCAAACCGCGAACAACTCCGTTTTCACCTTGCGGCTGTACGGATCGACCGAACGCTACAGGCAAACATTTTCCAACATCTCCAACACGCCGACCCCCAGCGATCCCGGTTGTTCCTACCGTTGCAGCGAAGCGCCAACCAAGCTGACCGGGACTTCAGATAACGAGCTCGGCGGAGCCCTTCATTGGAGCAGGCCACTCAGGGCCGGATTGCTGTTGATGGCCGGAGCTGATGCCCACGACGTGCGCGTTTGGGACCGCGAGCAGACCTACACCGGCAACGCTCTGCTCACAAACCTCCATGACCATCAACGCGACTCCGGACTCTGGGCGGAGCTGATGTGGGTCCACAATGCGTGGACGGTCGCAGCCTCGAGCCGATTTGACTGGTTTCAGAATTACGATGGCCAGCAGTTGCAATGGAATGGTTCGGCTTGGATGTTCTCCAGCGCTCAACCCCCGCAGCGCGATGAGCGCCACTTCGATCCTCGGGTTGGCATTTCGCGCAAGATTGCTCAACACTGGGCGCTCTCTGCTTCTGGATTCCGAGCCTATCGTGCGCCCACTCCAAGCGAGCTTTACCGCTCGACGCAAGTTGGCGACAAGCTCACCAAGCCGAACGGCAATCTGCTGAGCGAACGGGCAACTGGCTGGGAACTTGGGCTGGCCAGCGATCGTTCCTGGGGGAGCATTCGTGTCAGCTATTTTCTGACCGAGGTCAACCGGCCCATCACTGCCTTGACGATCAATCCCAATTCGTCGCCGATTCTGCTCATGCGCGAGAACCTGGGCCAAATCGAGAGCCGTGGCGTTTCTGCAGATTTTGAGCTGGCGCCGCGCCCGTGGCTGGCTGTGAATGGCGGCTATCAGTATGCCCATGCCGTGGTTTCGCGTGGCAATGAGGACTATGGCAATTGGATCCCCGAAGTTGCACGCAATATGGCTACGCTCAACCTGCGAGCCTTCAGACCTTCGCTTGGCGTGCTTTCTGTACAAGGGCGGTTAAGCGGCCGCATGTTCGACGATGATGCGAACAATTATCCGCTGAGCGGCTTCTACCGACTGGATGCCTACGCATCTCATTGTTTCGGCGCTCGCTTTGAATTTTTTGCCGCCGGGGAGAATCTGACAAACCGGCAGATTGAAGTTTCAAAGACTCCCACCACCACACTGGGTGGACCGCGCGTGGCTCGCATGGGCTTTGCGTTAAGCCTGGGCAGAGGGGCGCGCTAAGCCCGGGCTTAGAGATCTTTGAATAGAGCTGACATCTCCTGCTGTAAAGACTAAGTGTTTTCATCCCAGGCACAACCAGCATCAGACCACCGGATTGCCTGACAAGACTGCGTCAATGCGGAGCATCTAAGTCAGCCGCATTCACCATCTAAGTTTCTATGTAAATGTGACGGCGCCTGTCATTTGCCCGAAGAGCGCTGGCTAGCGAATTTAGATTCTTTTATCGCTCCGATGAGTATTTCGATTAAGCCTGCCGAGATATGCCGGAAGATCCGCACCTAAATGCCGCGACAACCCGCTGACGTGCGCGCTCAAGTAGCGATAGAAGGGAGAAAGCCTGTGCCTGTGGTGCCGCGATTCAGAAATCTCAGCCAGTGGTTTTGCTTAGGATGCGTGACGTTTGCCTCAATATTCCTCACAGCCGGATGCGGTGAACTGACCACCCGCACCGTGACGCAGCAAGGTCAGCCCACCGTAAGCATTTCGGCCAACCCTGCTTCGATCGCCCCCGGCGCCTCGTCTACATTATCCGTAACCGCGACCAACGCCACCAAAGTCGTAATTACGGGATCGGATGGCAGTACGTACGCTCTCTCTACGGCGGGCGGCACGCAAACGGTGAAGCCGGCTGAGACCGCAACCTACACAGCAACGGCCTCGAATAACGACGGGACCGCAACAGCTACGGCAGTCGTCACGGTGTCAACCGCCGCGAATACTCCCACGGTGACAATCACCGCCGATCCTGCGTCGATTACAGCAGGCAGTTCGTCGATCCTCACAATTACGGCAGCAAACGCGACTCAAGTAACTGTCAGCGGTTCTGATGGGACCACTTATACTCTGGGGGCTACCGGGGGCACACAGGCAGTCAGTCCGGCGGCCACCACCACTTATACTGCGACCGCCAAGGGAAGCGGAGGAAGCGTCACTGCGACTGCCACGGTTACCGTGACCGCAAACCCTGCTCCGACGGTCCAAATCACCGCAAATCCAGCATCGATCGGCGCCGGGAGCACTTCTACGTTGACCATAACGGCTGCCAACGCAACCCAGGTGACGCTCACCGGAAGCGATGGCACTTCCTATCCGCTCAATGCCAGCGGCGGAATCGAGTCAGTGAGCCCCGCCTCGACAACCACCTATACGGCCACAGCCACAGGTCCGGGCGGCTCAGCATCTGCATCCGCCACAGTGACTGTGACCTCGAACCCGGCCCCCACCGTAACCATTACAGCCAACCCTACTACAGTGACTGCGGGCAATTCCTCAACCATCACCGTCGTTGCGACCAATGCAACGCAGGTTACCGTCAGCGGATCTGACGGAAGCAATTACAACCTGCAACCGAGCGGTGGGACTCAAGTCGTCACGCCTTCCGCGACTGCCTCCTATACGGCAACTGCCACCGGGCCCGGCGGTACAGCCACAGCCGCGGCGTCAGTGACCGTGTTGCCGGCCGGCAGCCTGCAATCGATTGACCACGTCATCTTCATGCTTCAGGAGAATCACTCGTTCGATAACTACTTCGGCATGCTCAATCCGTATAGAGCGGCAAATAACATGCAAACCGGAGATGACGGAGTCACTTACACGGTAGACGGCATCGACGACAAGCTGACCACGATCAGCAACATGGATGATGAGGGAACCTCATTCCCGCTGTTCAAGTTTACGAGCACCTGCATCGACGATGAATCTTCCGATTGGCTTTCCAGTTACGGTGACGTCAATCGCTACAACTTTCTCGACACGCGGCCCATACAAATGAGCGGGTTTGTGCACACCTCTGAAGGCTATGCAAAGAGCTGCGCCACGAGCGGAACCTGTTCCGGCGCATACACCGACCAGACCGGCCAGCGAGCCATGGGTTACTACGATCAGGACTTCCTGAATTACTACTACTACATGGCCTCGCAGTTTGCCATTTCAGACCGGTGGTTCTCTCCGGTTGCCAGCAAAAGCGTTCCCAACCGGCTCGCGACGTTTACTGGAGGAACAACGCAAGGCCTCGTTCACGATCCAGGCGGCAATGACCATCTGCCACAACTCAATATCCCGAACATCTTCCAGGAGCTCGATCAAGCCAATGTGACCTGGAAGATCTATTACACCGTAACCGAAGGCCTCTGCCTCGACGAAGACGACTGTCTTGCAGAAGGAAACAGCGTCTATCCGGCTATTCACTTCTCCAATCTCACCTATTCGTACCGTTATCTTTACGAGAACACCACCGGAGCTGCCTGTACGCCACCGACGCAGCCATCCAGCGTTGTCGGCGACTCGACCAATTCTTTTTGCATCGATCCCGACCATATCGCGCCGCTGAACGATCCGAAATATGGGTATTTCGCGGATCTGACGAATTCAAGCCTTCCCAGCTTCGCTTTCATTGAGGCAGGCTATGGTCATAACGATGAACATCCGGGTTCAGGTCAGCCGATTCTGAATGGGCAGGCGCAGGTAGCCAACATCGTGAATACCCTGATGAGCAGCAAATCCTGGAAGGATTCGGTGTTTTTCCTGAGTTACGACGAAGGTGGCGGCCCATACGACCATGTGCCGCCGGTTCCCGGCCACTCGAACGATTTCACGACCGCTCCCTCAGGCACTTATCCCGATATCTCTTCAATCGCTGTCAATCCCGATTCATACAATCCGTGCGTGCCTGCGCCTGGAACACAAGACTTCCATTGTGACCTCTATTCAACTGACCCGGGCGCAAACCCTGCGGATGCAGCAGCGACCCAGGGATTTGCGGCACAGATCGGATTCCGCGTTCCGAATATTGTGATCTCGCCCTTCACCAGGAAGCACTACGTTTCGCATATCCCGATGGATCATACGGCGATCATCAAATTTGTTGAGAATCGCTTTATAGGGCCTTCGGCGCACCTCACGGCTCGTGATGCGGCCCAGCCGAACTTGCTCGACTTCTTCGATTTCAAAAACATCCCGTGGGCCACGCCGCCGACGCCGCCAGCGCCTGCCAGCGGGTCGTCGTCATGCACGCCGGCAAGCTTCGCTCCTTAGGCCTGTATCTATCGGCCCTCTATGAGGAATGACCGCGAATTCCGTTCACGCCGTATGTCTCTTCCGGATCGCTCGGGCTGAGCCGATGAACAAGTGCGCCCTCCTGTTGTGGTTGACTACGCTGCCGGTATTCTGCCAGAGCAATTCAGGTGAATTGAGACTGCATGTAGCCGATCCGTCAGGGCGCAGCCTCCAGGCATCGATCCATCTTGTGAGCCAGGCGAATCAGTACAGCGCTGACCTGGTGACTGACAAGCAGGGCAATCTTGCCATCGCGACTTTGCCGTTTGGCACTTACCGGCTTGATGTCGCGCAGAAGGGCTTTGCGCCGGTCGAGAAGACGATCGCGATTCGCTCGTCCGTTCCGGTCAAATATCTCGTGGCGCTGAAGCTCGCATCCGTGGAGCAGACTGTTGCTGTTCAGGCGAATCAAACTCTGCTCGATCCTGAGCAACCCGGCAATGTGGAGCAACTGGGAACATCTTTTCTTCGGCACCGCCTCAGTTCAATACCCGGCCGCTCGCTGCAGGACCTTGTCAATTCCCAACCTGGTTGGCTTTATGAAGGAAACGCCGTACTTCATCCCCGCGGATCTGAATACCAAACGCAGATTGTGATAGACGGAGTCCCGCTCACGGACAACAGATCGCCGAGTTTTGGACCGGAGATCGAGGCCGATGATATCCAGTCGCTGACCGTCTACACGGCCGGCATTCCGGCCGAATACGGCAGGAAAATGGGCGGCGTGATCGAGGTGAATACACTCAAGGATCCACAACCGGGGTTTCACGGCGATGTCACGCTGGGAGGAGGGAGTTTCGATACGGGCGATGCGTTCGCAACCGGCCAGTACACAACCGGAAAGAACACATTTGGCGGTAGCGCAAGTGGGAGCATGACCGGCCACTATCTCAATCCAGTCGTTCCCCAGAACTACTCAAATACCGGAACTCTTGGCGATTTCTCGGGGCGCTATGAGCGCGATCTCTCGGGGAACGACCGCACCAGCCTGGCGGTTCGGCACGAACTATCCCGCTACGACCTGCCCAATGAGCAGGTACAACAGGCCGCAGGGCAGCGGCAGACGGCCGACAATATCGAAACCATGGGCATTGCTTCGTACCAGCACGTCTTCTTTCCGAATACGATGGCGATGCTTGCAGGCATGGTTCGCGACAACGCAAATGACTTCAATTCAAATTCGGAATCGACACCCATCGAGGTGTTCCAGCACAACCGCAGCCGCGAAGGTTATTTCAAGGCTCTCATTGATACCGAACGCGGCCGAAGCGAGTGGAAGGCGGGGGTTGAGTCGGACAACAGATTCCTGCACGAGAATACGAGTTATATCATCACCGACCCAAGCCAATACGATGACGGAACACCTTTGACTTTCTCCTTCGCGGCACAAAGCCCCGACCTGGAGCAGGCAGTTTTCGTCGAAGATTTAGTTCACCTTGGTAACTGGTCGATGAATGCCGGACTGCGGTGGGATCACTACCAGTTGCTCGTGAACATGCAAGCTCTTGAACCGCGGTTCGCCATTTCTCGATATTTTTCAAGCACGTCGTCGATCCTGCACTTCTCCTACGACCGCGTATTTCAGACACCTTCTTCTGAGAACATCCTGCTCTCCAGCTCAAACCAAATCGAGTCTCTCGATCCTGCCTCGTTTCTTCGGCTGCCCGTCGAGCCTTCAACAGGCGACTACTTTGAAGGTGGGCTGAGCCAAAGACTGGCCAGTAAGGCAAAGCTCGATATCAACTACTTTCGCCGCGTGGTGAGCAACTTCGCTGATGACGATCAGATTGACAACACAAGCATCAGTTTTCCGATTGCATTCCGGAAAGCGATCATCTATGGCGCCGAGGGCAAGCTCGATGTGCCTGAATGGCGAAAGTTCTCAGGGTTTCTCAGCTATTCCTACGAAGTAGGAAATGCCTGGAACCCGGTCACCGGAGGCCTCTTTCTAGGCGATAATGCGACCGCGGCAAAGACGCAACTCTCCGGGCACTTCCCCGATTCCCAGGATCAGCGCAATACAGTGCGCGAACGCCTTCGCTACCAGGTGTATCCCCGGCTCTGGTTGGCAGGCGGAATCCAATATGACTCCGGCCTACCCTTTGAGTTTGACGGCGACCCCGACACGGCTCTCGCGGAATACGGGCAACAGGTTCTGAATCGCATTCACTTCGATCTCGGACGCGTCGCACCTTCGTTTCAGGTGAGTGCGTCGGCGGCGGCTGATCTTTACCGCACTGAGCGGATGACCGTTCAACTGCAGGCCGACGGGCAAAACCTCAACAATGTCCTTGACGTTGTTGACTTCGGTGGATTGTTTTCAGGAAATGCGATTGGACCGCCGCGGAGCTATCTGCTGCGGCTGACGGCTACGTTTTAGGGCATACCAGAGGGATCAGCGGCTGCGCCTGCCGATCTCGGAGCTGCAAGCTGAGTTCACTTGGAATTCGGAAACAGCACTCAGCATGGCCTGCACGGTCGGCGCGGAACTCGCACATGCCTTCCGCCGAATTTCTAGAACGGAATATCCTCGTCCGAAATTTCAGCAGCCTGGGAATAATCGTTCTGGCTTGCCGGCTGCCTCTGATCTTCGTTCGCTGCGGCGCTCGAACGATTGTATGCCCCGCCGTCGTCGCGGCCCGACAGAAGTGACAGGTCGCTGACGATAATCTCAGTGCGGTAGACCTTCCGGCCCGCATATTCCTTGTCGTCCCAATTCCGCGTTGTCAGCCGCCCTTCGACAAACAGTTTCGAGCCTTTCTTCACATAGTCGCGCACAATTTCCGCCAGGCGCCCGTAAACTACGATGTTGTGCCACTCGGTTTTGTCCTGCCAGTTTCCTTGCGCGTCCTTGGCCCGCTCGCTGGTTGCGATGCTAAAGTTCGCCACCATCGTGCCGCCGCCCGTCGATCGGATCTCAGGGTCCTTGCCCACATTCCCCAAAAGGAAGACTCGATTTACACTCTTTGCCATACGCTTGCTCTCCTGTCCTGTCCCATTTCAATCTGGCGCGTCGTCAAATTCCGCAGCTTGCTTCCTCGCCTGTAAATCTGCTGCATCAACCAAAGTATAAGCGCAAGGAGCATGACTGGCACGGGCGGGGCCAAGCGGAACCTTGATCGAAGCGGCTTTACAAGGCCGCATTGATCGCGGGACGAGCAGAATGGGCTGAGTGCGGTGGACTTCGCAGGATGATGAAAATGGGCCAGTCGCTACCGGCTATAGAGTTGAAAAGGCGCCCAAAAGAACGGCGCGCTGAATTTGCTTTGTGAGTGAAGCAGCGACAGCTTGGCATTGCGCAATGCGACTGCGGGCGTATTGCCTGCGGTCATGCCTTCGTAGAGTTTATCCATCAGGCGCGGAGTTGAGTCATCACTCACTTCCCACAGCGCGCCGATCACCCGCTGCGCCCCGGCATGGAGAAATGCCCACGACAAGCCAACCAGGCCTTCGCCCGCATAGGCGCGCGTACCGGTCCCATAACACGCGGAGATGGTAACGAGCTTGGCGTTGATGGGATGTTGAATTATGTCGCGCGCGTAGAGCTTGTAAGAGTCGTCGTGTCCAGCAGGGTTTGAAAGGATGATTGCTGAATCGAGGGGGCTCGTCCGGCTGGCAACGGCATGGGACACAAAGTGAATGTAAGTGTAGTTGCTCGGATCGCTGGCAAAGTAGGCAGAGGGAGTGGCTTGCTGCCCTGCCAGCGCTGAGACTTCCGCAGGGCTGAAATGACCTTCGATCCGCGTCATCTCCAACCCAAATAAGGGAAGGGAAGGAAAGTCCTGATCCGGTGAATCGGGATTTCCCATCAGGAGTATATTTTGCTTTGCCCGGTGTGCCGGCACGGCGCCGGCCAGCATCGCAAGCGATGGAGCGGATGATAAAGTCAGGTCGTCGATCAGATAGTGCAGCGTCGCATTCGAAGACGAATTTGGTTGGGCGTCCGAGGCCGTGCCGGGAACGAGCAGAGTTTCAAAGTTCAATTGGCTCAGAATTCCGTCATCCAGAATGATGACCGGCTTCATAGGCCCGATCAGCGAAGCGGCAGGCAAAACGAGCATTCTGTATAGAGCCTCGCCATCCGCATTGCTTTCCTCCAGCGGGTTCTTCGCGTCAAGCAGAACCTTGCCATAGCGCTCGACTCGTTGGGCGATCTCCAGTTGAGCAGGCAGAACAAAGAGCTCTGCTTTTTCGGGTGTAATCGCCCAGAGATACGATTCCTGCTCCCCAAGCCAATAGAAAAGGAGCGTCGATCCGGTGATTCGCGCGACCTGTTTCGGATTGAACGCCGCAGACCACGACGGTTTCGCAGTCGCAGTTGTCTCAAGCCGCCGCTCCAGGGTTTGCGCCCGGCTCTGGTCCGCCACCGCCAGCGCCGCTTCGCTCCGCCGCTGGTGCACGAGGAAGTGAACATAGTGGTCGTAGATGTCCGCGGCGTTGGTGCCGAATGGAAGCTCCGATTCTTCGCTCTTGAGCTGCGCTCGTGCTGCCTCGTACATCGATAGGGTGGCCTTATACATGCGGTCAGTTTCCGCAACGTTGTTTCGCTTTTCAAAGAGCCTGGCCAGTTCAAAACCCGCGCTGAGTCTTGTCGTCATCATGGCGGCGGGATCGTTTTGGACGGCGTGAAAATCGCTTTCGGCCTGCTCCGAATGTCCGCGCGCCGCGGCGAGCTCGCCCATGGTGAGCCGCAACGTTGCACTCGGACCGAGATTTGCAGCAGTTTCCATTGGAGTAAGTTGGGCAATGAACGCGTCGGCCTCGGCCAGGTTTCCGCTCATGACCGAAAGGCGTGCGAGATCCTCCAGCGCATTGACAATGTCTTCTTTGCTGTCGATCTGGTGCGCCAGAAAGAGCGCCTGGCGATAGGCCTGAGCAGCGCGCGGCCAATCGCCTGAATCGCGGTAGACATAACCGGCATCGCTCAGCCACTTTAACTGGTGACGAATGCTGCCGAGACGGGTAGCGCCTTTTTCGGCTGTGTCGAATTGCTCAAGTGCCCTCACATGGTCACCGAGCTGGAAATATGCCCACCCAAGATTTCCCGCAGCCACCTGCTCGACGTTTTCGTATTTGGATTTTGCGGATTCCCGGTACGCCAATTCGGACCAGTCAACGGCTTCGTCGTAATGATTTACCTGCATCGCGGTATAGCCAAGATTCAGTGTCGCGGTTGCTGCAAGCCAGGGGTCATGATGACTGCGAGCGAAGGACTGCATCTGGAGGAAAGACTGTTTGGCCTGAGCCAGCTGACCGATCTTTGCTGAAAAGATTGCCCGCGCGGCAATCGCATCACCGCAGGAATCAAAGTCTGCTGTGCGACAGATAATTTCCGCCTGATTGATGCGCTGTTCCGCGATCGAGATTTGCTGCTGGCGCGTAAGCGCAACGGCTTCGATGGCCAGCTTCTCCACCTGGCCCTCGCCGGATGCGGGGGAGCCGCGATAAGTAGCAAGAAGACGCAGAGCATCCTCGTACATCCCGCGGTAAAGCATGGAGTTCGCTTCGAGCAGCGTAAATCGCGACGCCCATGCCGGGTTCGAGGATTGATATCGCCTGACGCCAAATTCGGCTTCCTGCTGGCTCAGCGCCAGGTAGCCGCTTTGAAAAAGACCTGCCGCGTGGTCATATTGGGCCTGAGCGCTTTCGCCTGCGGGGGTGTCGGTAAGCGGCAGCACAAAGAACAGCAAGATCGGCAGGAGCAGGGAAGTCCAGGAGAAACGGCGGCGGATTTGTGACGCGCCGCTGCGCTGCGAAGGTTCCGCTCGTGGTGCTTCTTCGCCTAAGGCAGGGTCGACCCGTTGCTGGACCCATCCCCCGTGTTCATGTTGCCGTCCATCGCGCAGCCAAAGTGGAAATCGATCATCGTCAACTGCACGGTTGTCTGTTTCGGGGTCTTCGTTCCCGTCTTGTAGTTCTCGTGTTTCACGATGATCCGGCCCAGGACGAAGGCGCCAAAATCGGGAATAACGATCAAGGGGCCAAGGGACTTCCCAGGAAAGGTTCCATTCACTTTTTTGACCAGTGAACACTCAAACTCCTCCTGAGGAGTGCCCAGAGTCGAGGAAAGTCGATTGTATCGCTCGCGCACGTCTGCGGGAAGCGTCTCGCGCCCTTTGAGGTGGTCGAAGGCCCCTGCGAGGCGTTCGGCGACGGCGGAGCTCATGACGTAATGTTCATCGTTGGCCGGTTTGGAGCCCAGAACGTCGAAATCGTATTCAATTTCGATCGGATTCCCGGCGATGCGCAGGTTTTCAAAGCGGGCGCCCAGGAAACTGACTCTGGGGACATAGCCTTCGAGTGGGTGCTCCGTGATTGTTTGGCCTATGATGCGGTCGGCCGTCACGACTTCCATCACATTCAGCCCTTCGACGACGGTCGTGGTCAAGGTCGTCCAGCCCTGGCCGGGCTTGGAACTGCGGTTGCCCGTGGTGTGCGTGCGCGACGACTCGACGGAGATGAGGCCCTCCAGCCGGTACTGTTCGGCGCGCTGCGAAAAGTAGCCGCCCTCTTCCGGCAGGGTGGTGTGGGTCTGTGGCGTAATCGATTGGGCTACGGGGAGATTCAATTGTCCCCTGAGGGCCGTGGCATGCGCGTGGTATATATGCGATCTTCCGTTCACGGCTTTTTCGTTCGCATCAGGCATCGGCGTAATTACGCTCCTTTACATGCGGGCATGCGGTCGAATGCTTGGCAGAATCTTGATGCTGTTCGACCGCGGATGGGGTCGCGCAGACGGCGAAGATTGGGGCCCGTTCCCAGGAATTCTGGAACTTACTAATTGGTCACCACTATATCAAAGTTATATTGCTCGATCGGCGTACGCCCACCTTGAACCGTGACGCTGGTAACCGTAAGTGAATAGGAGCCATTCTGTAGCATTCTGCCGGGAATCGTGAGAGAAAAGGTCTGGTCGCTGTCTGTTCCTTGGGTGGCCGCCGGCGCTGTGCCGGTCCAGGCGAGTTTCCCCTGCGGATCGCGAAGCTCGAATGAATACGAAGCTGCGGGTGCCATTCCCGGTTCGGCAACCAGATCGATGGGCAATGCCATACCGTGAATTCGATCCGCAGTGAAGGTGGGCCGTGTGGCCCCTCTTGTGGCAGAATGCAAAGGCGCGACAGGAGCGAGACGAGGCTCGGATGCCGACTGACGCAGCGCGGGAAAAGTGACGAAGTTCTGGTATCCAACCAGGATGAGCAAAGCCGCAAAGGCCGGCACCGCAAATGCCGGGCTGAACCAGGGGAACCAGTTGCTCTTTTTCACAGCGGTCCCTGCAGCATTCGATTTCTGCGCTGAAGCTACGAGCTCGGGAAGTTGGGCCCTGGCTTCCTGCACAAACAAGTCGCCGGCGCGCAGGTCGAGTGCGCATTCCGGGCAATCGAATGCGTGCTCCTCAAAGGCTTCGCGCGCGTCGGGAGCAAGCTCATTCAGCAGGTATCGCTCTGCGGCCATTTGGTCTACTGCTTCGCTATGATTCATCTTTCCCTCCCAGTGAATTCGCTGTCGTTATCGTTCAAGTGCTGCAAGCCGATCACGCGTCCGCGCCCATAGGCGCGCGACTGCCAATGTGTTTCACATATTCGACCTTGAATTCCCGCTTGGCGCGATGGAGAAGGACCCGCAAGTACTCCCGTTCCACTCCGAACTGGCGGCAAACATCGTCTCGGTCACGCTCGTCAAGGAAAACCGCTTTCAGCAGCGAGCGGTCTCGCTCCGACAGACGCAACAGGATTGACCGGACTTTTTCCTTGATTTGCCTTGCAAAGACGATGTCCAGGGCATCGGCGCCGGTTGCAGCCGGCTCCGGCGCGTCCTCCGCATCCAGTGATTCGCTTCGCTTTGACGAACGGTAATGCTCGAGGAGCACGTGATTGCAGACATTGTTCACGAACGCGCCCAGGCTCTCAGGCTGGCGCAGCCCACCATCCCTGCGCAGGACCTGGAAGACCCGCGCGAAAGTTTCCTGGCAGACATCGTCGATCGCATGGGAAGATTGAAGCCGCGAACGCAACTTGAGCTTCAGCAACGCGGTGAAATAGGCAACAAAATGTTCCTGCGTCTGCCGGTCGCCTGCACATAGATTCTCTAGATAGTTTGCATCGAATGAATGGAATTGCAAGGCAAACCCCGCCTTCGGAAGAGACGGGTATAGTATCGCAGGCGGTGTCGGCGATGGAAAGCACTTCAGCCGGGAAGAGGCCGAGTGGGCCCGCCGCTTATGGGGCGCGCTGCGCACGACGAGGCCAGCCGGCACCGAACTCACGAGGCCACCCCGAAACGCCTGCTTGCCAGCAAATAGAAAGCGTCCCTGGGGTCGACCTGCTGCACCGGCCGAGTTGGCGAGAAACGGTAGACCTTTCCTGAAAATCTTCCACTCACGGCGATCTCCAGACGACCCAGGTATTCGACGTTCACTTTGTAGTCGGGCGCAGGCTCGTCATATCTGAAATGCACCGGCCCCCGGCGGCTATTCATTTTGGCGGCCTTGGAAGTAATGAGCCGGCCCGTTTTCTGTGGAGAAAGCATAGCGTGTCCTTTTCGCAAGAATCGCAATCAAGCAGGCTCCCACTGACAGGATTTGTCCGCTGAAGAACAATCCGATGCAGCTTTCCGCCAGCCAAATCGCAGTGAACAGCCAGATCCAGAGGCCCAGGCACAAGGCAAACTTTTTCATCACGAGGCCCGCCCGTTCTGGAGAAGAGCGAAGGCGTGAGCTGCGTTAAGGCCAGTGCGGATGCGGCCAAGGCTTCCGCTCCGCATTGGCCTGAGCGGCCCCTCAAATGAAGCTGAGGCCGCATTCAACAAACATCTGAGATCAAAGTCGTACAGCATGTGGCACCCACGATGATTTTGCGGTCACACTCGGTTCTGGTCAGCGGCCGTAACGCCGAATGTGCTCGACGCCGTGCCCGTTTTCCAGGCTCAAAAGGTAGTGCAGGACCGGGGGTGGGCGTTTCAGGGTATTGAGAGAAAATGCATCAGCCGGGACTGCATCCGGCCGATCGATCCGGAACGTTCCTGAAGGTCAGGATGAAACGATTGCCGCGGCATGGTCACCATTTATTAAATCGGCAAATGAAGCCGCTTCGTCCGTGATACGGACGCAATTGAAGTTGCGCTGATCTCCTGAGTCCTTTTCTTATCTTCCGGGCCTTCGTTCAAGCTCTGCTCTTCTGAGCAACGAGCCATTTCCAGGGGCGTTTCAGCTCCGGCCCTCTATTGAAGCAATCGCCTGATTTCGCGCTGCATCGCAACTCACTGATCCTGAGAAGACGCCATGTGTGCCGCTCAAGCATATCCTTCTTCGAATACAGCCCCACCCCGCGACTTGCTTCCCATTTGTGAAGCCATCCGCGGACTGGCCGGGATGGCGGACGAATCTGCGCCGGAAAACGGGGCGAGCGCTGCGCAGAATCAATCTACGGCAGCAGTGCTGGTTGATGCCGAAGTAGACGGCGCACGATATCTGCTCGTACGCATGCCTAAGTCCGAAGATCCCAGCCTTCCTGCGCCCCTCTGCTGGCCTGGCTCGCACTGCAACGTGGGCGACGACCCGATGGGTGAACGCCGCCGCAAGTTCGGAAACTTCCGGCGCATTCTCGTCGTCGATGCCGGCGGCAGGGCACGGCTGCGCCTCGTTAACCTGCTTCACGGCTGGGGTTTCAGCACCATCACCGCATCCGAGGGCAATGAGGCGCTGAAGGTATTTGAACGACAGCAATCACCCGATCTTGTGATCGTGAACCATTCGCTGCCCGGCATGAGCGGCATCGAGCTTTGCCGGCACATCAGCGCCCAGCTGGGTGAGCACGCACCCCACATTTTGATGATGGGGCGGCGAAGCGGCCGCCAGCATGTTGTCGAATCTTTGGAATCGGGAGCGGCTGAATACTTGAGCACACCGTTCGGCGAGCAGGAGCTGAGGGCGCGGCTCGTCGTTGCGGTGCGCAGGCTTGCCAGACAAGACCGCCTGATCGATGCGCGCGATCAGCTTCGCGATCAGGCGGCGAGAGATGCTCTCACGGGCGTGTGGAATCGTAGAGGGATTCTGGAGATTCTTCAGGAACAGCTTCTCCGAGCCGAACGCGAGGTGTGCCCGGCAGGCGTTCTGATGCTTGATCTGGATCATTTCAAATGCGTCAACGATCTCTATGGGCACCTGGTTGGCGATCTCGCCTTGCAGGAAACGGCGCGCCGGCTCGCGGGAAGTCTGCGTGTGCACGAATTCCTCGGCCGTTATGGGGGAGAGGAATTCCTGATCGTTGTGCCTGCCACCGATGAAAACGAGCTTTGCGAGATCGCAAATCGGATCCGGGCTGTCATCGAAGCAAAAGCCGTTCATGCGGATCTGCATGACATTCAGATCACAGCCAGCATTGGCGCCGCGATCTCGAAGCCGGGCGGCCAGCCGGCAGAGGAGTTGATTGCCTCCGCAGATCGGGCGCTGTATAAGGCGAAGCATCTGGGACGCAACCGAGTCGTCGTCAGCTGTTGAATCGTCCTGATGCGATCGAAGTGGGGTTTTGAGATGGGCTCCGCATCAAAATTGCAGAACAGGTCGCGCATCGGCCGCAGCTACTTCGCCGTGCAGGTTAGCCGATTTGGCGGCCGCGCTGCCATTGCCGCTTAGAATGCATGAGCCCGGCAAGAACACCCTGAAGCACGTGATGCACCCGTCTTTCCCACGGACACTGCGGCAGGCAATTCTTCCGTCGTATTTCTGGATAATGCCGTTGCTGATCCACAATCCCAGCCCCGTTCCTTTGGTTGATTTGGTGCTGAAGAAGGGCTGAAAGAGCTGGTCGGCGACGTCCGGATGAATGCCCGTTCCGGTGTCGACGATCGAGATCGTGGTGCCCTGCATGTTGCGTCTCCAGTCGGTCATTTGCCGCACCGACACGCCAAGCACCCCGCCATCCGGCATTGCCTGTATCGCGTTGCCAATCAGGTTGAGGAACACCTGCCTCAACTCCACAGGGAATCCCGTCACCGTGGCTGAAGATTGATACCGCCTGCGCACCGATATGCGCTTTCCGCGGTCAGCCCGCAACTGCATCTCGAGAACATCGTTGAGCAGCTCGGGCAAATGAACATTGATGGGCTGTTTCGACTCCCGGTAAAAGCTCAGCGTCTGGCGAGTTATATGGCTCACGCGCTGAAGCTCCTGTTCGGCCATATCGGCATAGGTGCGCGCATCCTCGCTGAGTGACGGATGATTGCGCAGCAGATAGAAGATATTGGTGATCGCCTCCAGCGGGTTGTTGATTTCGTGCGCGATAATTCCCGCAACACGTCCCATTGCCGCGAGCTTCTCGGTTTCACGAAGAGCTTCTTCGGCTCGCAATGCCGCGGTGATGTCGCGGCCGACCTCTAATATCGCGTTGCCCTCCTGGTTCATCGTCTTGCGGCAGGCTACGACGATCTGTGCCCCGCTCTTTGTCTGCTGAATCAGGTTGCCTTGCCAAGCGCTGTGTTCTCTGAGAGCTTCGCTGATAGCTTCCCGCGGCACGGGGAATATCGTCTTCAGGAGCGCATGCATATCCTGACCCAGGACTTCGTCACGCCGCCAGCCGTAAAGATTCTCAGCCCCGCGATTCCAGAATTGAACCGTATCATCCATACCCCGCACCACGATGGCTTCGGTAGCGACATCGAGCAATTCCGCGCGCATTCTGAACTGCGCTTCGCTCAGCCGGAGCTCGTTGGTTCGCTCCTCCACGCGCTTTTCCAGATCCCTGTTGAGCGCCTCGAGCATGCGCGTCTTGCGATGCAGGTCGACGAAGATGCTGATCTTGGCGCGCAGCAACTCAGGGACAACCGGCACGGAGATGTAGTCAACCGCGCCCCGGCCAAATCCCTGAATCATATCGGAAACTGAGAGGTGCACGCCGGAAATGAAGATAATCGCTGTTTTTTGAAAGCGAGGATGCTGCCGGATCACTTCAGCGAGTTCGAAGCCGTCCACGTCCGGCATGCTCACATCCATCAAAACCACGGCTACATCCGTTCTCAATAAAATATTCAGGGCTTCGTCGGCCGAAGTCGCCTTGATCAGGTTTTCACCCAGATCCGCAAGGATGACTTCGTAGCTCAGCAGTTTGGCTGGCTGATCGTCGACCATCAAAATGTTGACTTTTTCGTCTGCCGTCATTGCTGCACCCAAGGAATAGTTGGATCTATCGGATTTAAGTCACCTCTACCGGTGTAACCACATGCGCAAAACCGAGAGCAACTGCTCAGTGTTGACCGGCTTTGCGAGGTACTCTGATGCGCCCGCTTCAAGACATCTTTCGCGGTCGCCTTTCATGGCTTTCGCGGTCAGCGCAATAATCGGCAGCCGCCGTAATGATGCATTCTGGCGAATGGTCTGCATGGTTTCATAGCCATCCATCTCGGGCATCATGATGTCCATCAGCACAATGGCAAGGTCGGGAGTGGATTCAATGGTTTCGATTGCCTCGCGTCCCGTGCCCGCTGAAAGCACGGTCATGCCGCGCCGCTCAAGAACGCTGCTGACGGCGAAGATGTTGCGCACGTCATCGTCGACCACCAGTACTTTGCGGCCCACGAGGGCATCGTCAGACCGGTGCAGCCGATCGAGCATATTCCGTTTTTCCTGCGGAAGATCGGCGATTACCCGGTGCAGGAAAAGAGCTGTCTCATCCAGCAGCCTCTCTGGCGACTCAACATCCTTCACCACTACGCTGCGGGCCAGCGATTGCAACTGGGCTCCTTCTTCTGAGGTCAGCTCCCGTCCCGTGAAAACCACTACGGGAAGATCTTTGAGCTTGGCATCATCGCGCAGCTGGGCCAGAACATCGAAACCGCTGATGTCGGGCAGTCGCAGATCGAGGACGACACAGTCGTAGCTTGCTTTAGCCAAAGAACTCAAGGCGGCTGCACCCGAGTCCACAACATCGATGTCGATGTCTTCGTACCCCAGCAGCTCCCGTGTGCTGAATTGCTCAGCAGGATTGTCCTCGACCAGCAGAAGCCGTTTGCGGCGGGGCTGGGAATACTCTCGGATCCGTGTGAGCGCGGCGTTCAGATCTTCGGTTGTAGAGGGTTTGGTGACATAAGCAAATGCGCCGCGCGACAACCCAAAACGTCTGTCATCATCGGCAGTCAGCATTTGCACGGGAATGTGCCGCGTGGCAGCATCCTGTTTGAGATGGTTCAGGACTGTCCAGCCGAGCATGTCGGGTAGAAACACGTCGAGCGAGATTGCTGTCGGGCTGTATTCGCGAGCCAGAGACAAGGCCTCGGCGCCGGTGGAGGCGATGAGCACCTTGAATCCTTTGTCGCGCGACAAATCGCAGAGGATGCGGGCATAGTGCGGATCGTCTTCCACGATCAGCAAGACGGTGTCGCCAGGCAGCAGGTCGCCGCGATCGTCTTCGATACGCGCTTCCTGCTCCGTGACGGCCACCGTCGTGAGCAATGTAATCGAGTTGGAGGGCGCGCCGCTCTCGGCAGGCTTTGCCACCGGGGGAACCGCCGCACCTACGTAGGTTTGAGGCAGGTACAAGGTGAATGTACTGCCCTGGCGCGGAGCGCTCTTGAGCTGAATCTCGCCGCCCAGCAGATTGGCGAGCTCGCGGCTGATGGCAAGGCCCAGACCGGTGCCGCCGAACTTCCGGCTGGTGCCTGCATCGGCCTGCTGGAAGGCTTCAAAGATGATGCGCTGCTTTTCAGGAGCGATCCCGATACCGGTATCGGTCACCTCGAATGCGATGACTGAGCCGGCTCCGTCGAGAATCGGGTGGCCGGGGTTCCAGCCGTTGAGCACCCGGGATACGTTGAGGCGCACGCTGCCTTGCTCAGTGAACTTGAAGGCGTTGGAAAGCAGATTCTTCAATACCTGCTGCAGGCGCTTGGAGTCGGTCACCAGACTGCGGCCCATTGCGGGGTCGGCCGTGACTTCGAAGAGAAGCTTACGATTCTCAGCCTCGTGGCGGAACGGCCGCGCTACCGCATCGAGTAGCGCGCCAAAGAATACTTCCTCCGCATCCACTGACACCGTGCCGGACTCGATCTTCGACAGATCCAGAATGTCGCTGATGAGGTTTAACAAATCCGTTCCGGCGCCGTGAATCGTGCGTGCAAATTCCACCTGCTTGGGCGACAGACTGCCATCGGGGTTCTCGGCAAGCTGCTGGCCCAGCACCAGGATGCTGTTCAGCGGTGTCCGTAGCTCGTGCGACATATTGGCAAGGAACTCGGATTTGTACTTCGACGTCAGCGCAAGCTCCCGGGCCTTTTCTTCGAGTGCGCGCCTGGCACGTTCGATTTCCTGATTCTTGCGTTCCACTTCGTAGTTCTGCTCGGCCAGCTGCTGTGCCTTCTGCGCCAGTTGCTCGTTGGTCTGCTGCAACTCCTTCTGCTGTGTCTGCAACTCGGTGGCAAGCTGTTGCGACTGCTTCAGCAGGCCCTCGGTCTGCATGGTGGCCTCAATTGAATTGAGCACGATTCCGATGCTTGAGGTGAGCTGCTCAAGGAACGAGAGGTGCGATGCCGTGAAAGCGCCCAGAGTCGCCAGTTCGATGACGGCCTTCACCCGGTCCTCAAAGAGTACCGGCAGCACAATTACGTTCTTGGGTTTTGCCTTGAAGAGCCCCGAGCGAATAGGCGAAGTGTTTTTCGGCAAGTCGGAGATCAGCATGCGGCGCTTTTCTGCCGCGCACTGCCCTACGAGGCCCTCGCCGATTCTCACTTCGCTCACGTAGCCTTCAGGCGTATCGGCAAATGTTGAAAGCAGTACCAGCGCCCCGTTGCTTGAGCCGGCGGCAGGCTCGCTGCTGCCCATCTGGTAGATAACTCCTTGTTGTGCGTTGACCAGCGGCGCCAGCTCCGACAGCAGCAACCGGCCCACAGTCCCCAGATCTCGCTGCCCCTGCAGCATGCTCGTGAATCGCGCGAGATTCGTTTTCAGCCAGTCCTGTTCCTTGTTGCGATCGGTCGTCAGGCGCAGGTTGTCAATCATGGTGTTGATGTTGTCTTTCAGCTCGGCGACCTCGCCACTGGCTTCCACTTGAATCGACCGCGTAAGGTCGCCCTTGGTGACGGCCGTGGCCACTTCAGCGATGGCGCGCACCTGATTGGTGAGGTTGTCGGCGAGCAGATTGACGTTGCCTGTGAGATCCTTCCATGTTCCGGCGGCGCCGGGGACGTTGGCCTGGCCGCCGAGCCGGCCTTCCACACCTACTTCACGAGCCACGGTGGTCACCTGGTCGGCAAACGTGGCCAGCGTGTCAGTCATGTTGTTAATGGTGTCGGCCAGCGCTGCGACTTCGCCCTTCGCGTTGACCGTGAGCTTCTGCGTGAGCACGCCGTTCGCCACGGCCGTCACGACCTTTACAATGCCGCGTACCTGCTCAGTGAGGTTGGCGGCCATCACGTTCACGTTGTCGGTCAGGTCCTTCCAGGTTCCGGCCACTCCGGGAACCTGCGCCTGCCCGCCCAGCTTGCCTTCAGTTCCCACTTCGCGTGCCACGCGGGTTACTTCTGCGGCGAAGGCGTTGAGCTGATCGACCATGGTGTTGATGGTGTCCTTCAGCTCAAGAATTTCGCCCTTCACGTCGACGGTGATCTTGCGCGACAAGTCGCCGCGCGCCACGGCCGTCGTCACTTCGGCAATGTTTCTTACCTGGGCCGTCAGATTGCCTGCCATGGCGTTCACCGAGTCAGTCAGATCCTTCCACGTACCGGCTACGCCAGGCACGTTAGCCTGTCCGCCCAGCCGGCCTTCCGAACCGACTTCGCGAGCCACGCGCGTCACTTCGGCAGCGAACGAGCGCAGCTGCTCGACCATCGTATTCAGCGTCTCTTTCAGCTGCAGGATTTCGCCGCGCACATCGACCGTAATCTTGCGGGAAAGATCGCCGTTCGCAATAGCCGTTGCGACTTCCGCAATGTTGCGGACCTGCGCCGTGAGGTTGCCGGCCATGAAGTTCACTGAATCCGTGAGATCCTTCCAGGTGCCGGCCACGCCGGGCACCACCGCCTGGCCGCCCAGCTTGCCTTCAGTGCCGACTTCGCGAGCCACGCGCGTCACTTCGCCGGCGAACGCGTTCAACTGATCCACCATCGTGTTGATGGTGTTCTTCAGCTCAAGAATTTCGCCTTTCACGTCCACAGCGATTTTGCGTGACAAGTCGCCTCGCGCCACGGCCGTCGTCACTTCGGCAATGTTTCTCACCTGGCCGGTCAGGTTTGAGGCCATCGAATTGACTGAGTCGGTCAGATCTTTCCACGTTCCGGCCACGCCCGGCACGTTGGCCTGCCCGCCGAGCCGGCCTTCAGTTCCCACTTCGCGCGCCACGCGCGTCACTTCGCCGGCGAACCGGTTGAGCTGGTCCACCATCGTATTGATGGTTTCCTTCAGCAGCAGAATCTCACCGCTCACGTTCACAGTGATCTTCTTTGAAAGATCGCCGTTGGCAATGGCGGTTGAGACTTCGGCGATGTTTCTCACCTGCCCTGTCAGGTTCGAAGCCATCGAGTTCACGTTGTCGGTGAGATCCTTCCAGGTGCCGGCGACGCCCGGCACCTGAGCTTGGCCGCCGAGTTTTCCATCGGTTCCCACCTCGCGGGCCACGCGCGTTACTTCGCCGGCGAACGCATTGAGCTGATCCACCATCGTGTTGATGGTGTCTTTCAGCTCCAGAATTTCGCCCTTCACGTCAACGGTGATCTTGCGCGACAAGTCGCCGCGCGCCACGGCCGTTGCCACTTCGGCAATGTTTCTTACCTGCCCCGTCAGGTTCGAGGCCATGAAATTGACGTTGTCTGTCAAATCTTTCCAGGTTCCGGCGACGCCGGGCACCTGAGCCTGGCCGCCGAGTTTTCCGTCGGTGCCCACTTCGCGGGCCACGCGCGTCACTTCGCCCGCGAACGCGTTAAGCTGGTCCACCATCGTGTTGATGGTGTTCTTCAACTCGAGGATTTCACCCTTCACGTCGACGGTAATCTTGCGCGACAAGTCGCCGCGCGCCACGGCCGTCGTCACTTCGGCGATGTTTCTTACCTGGGCCGTGAGGTTACCGGCCATTGAATTGACGGAATCAGTTAAGTCCTTCCAGGTACCCGCCACGCCGGGGACGTTCGCCTGCCCTCCCAGTCTGCCCTCGGTGCCCACTTCGCGGGCCACGCGCGTTACTTCGCCGGCGAAGCGGTTGAGCTGATCGACCATCGTATTCAGCGTTTCTTTCAGCTGCAGAATTTCACCGCGCACGTCGACCGTGATCTTGCGCGAAAGGTCGCCGCTGGCAATTGCCGTGGCGACTTCAGCAATATTGCGCACCTGCCCGGTGAGGTTCCCGGCCATGAAATTGACGTTGTCTGTCAAATCTTTCCAGGTTCCGGCCACGCCGGGCACGCTGGCCTGGCCGCCCAGCTTGCCTTCGGTACCCACTTCGCGTGCCACGCGCGTCACTTCGCCCGCGAATGCATTGAGCTGGTCCACCATCGTGTTGATGGTGTCTTTCAGTTCCAGAATTTCGCCTTTCACGTCGACGGTGATCTTGCGCGACAAATCGCCGCGCGCCACGGCTGTCGTCACTTCCGCGATATTTCTCACCTGGGCCGTCAGATTGCCGGCCATGGCGTTGACTGAGTCGGTCAGGTCCTTCCACGTGCCGGCCACTCCCGGCACCACTGCCTGCCCACCCAGCTTGCCATCGGTGCCTACTTCGCGCGCCACGCGCGTCACCTCTGACGCGAATGAGCGCAACTGGTCCACCATGGTGTTAATGGCTTCCTTGAGCTGCAGGATTTCGCCGCGCACATCGACCGTAATCTTGCGCGATAGATCGCCGCTGGCCACGGCCGTCGCCACTTCAGCGATATTGCGCACCTGGCCGGTAAGGTTCGATGCCATGGAGTTGACCGAGTCGGTCAGGTCCTTCCAGGTTCCGGCGACACCCGGCACCAGCGCCTGGCCGCCCAGTTTGCCGTCTGTGCCCACTTCGCGCGCCACGCGCGTTACCTCGGCGGTGAACACACCCAACTGCTGAATCATGGTGTTGACGATATTGGCCGAACGAAGGAACTCGCCCTCGAGGGGGCGGCCGTCGACATCCAGCCGCACGGTTCTCGTCAGATTTCCCTGGGCCACAGCAGCGATGGCGTGCGTAACTTCGCTGGTAGGCCGCAGCAGGTCCTCTACCAGCGTGTTGACTGAGACTTCCATGTCGTTCCACGCCCCGCGGCGTTGCTGCACGCGGATCCGCTCACGGGTCTTGCCCTCTTTGCCGACGGCCTGGCCCACGCGCTTCAACTCCACTGCCATCTGTTCGTTGGCTGTGACAATCTCGTTGAAGCTGTCGGCGATCTTCCCAGGCAATCCTACCCATGTAACCGGCAGGCGGACGCTGAAGTCGCCGTTCTTCATGGTCTGCAGGCTTTGCAGAATGACGGCGAGATAATCGGCAGATGCAGTCTCAAGAGCTCCGTTCCCGTTCGAAGAGTGCTCTTGACTGCCTTGCCCGCCAAGGGCTTGCGGAACAGTCGTTTCCATCATTTGCCTCCAGCTGGAAGGCGGGGAATGTGGGACGCGAAGAAGAGTGGACGATACCCCCAAAAGGTGCAAGTCCATCCTGAACAACGCGATTGAAGCTGAGGGATGGATGCGGACGGACCGGTCCCGGGTTGCCCGGCGTTTTGGCAATGCCGACGAGGTTTTGATACCGCAGAGAACCTTTGAACCTGCCAGGGACAGGCAAAGCTGCTCCCTTGAGCGGGAACAGCTCGAATGCCTTCGCGAATGAAGATTGAAAGCAGACGCGAGAATCCCTAGCGAGCGCGAAGCACAGGGTTCGAAGTTTCAGAGTTCAAATCTGCGTGCGTATCTCGAATCACTTCGAGTTCGGCAATTGACCTGACGATATGCCGTTTCAATTCGTGCACAGCCGGATCATCCGGCGCAGGGTTTGTACTCTCTTCCAGCCGCTGAAGAGTGTTGCGCAGTATATCGATAACGTTAGCGGTATAAGGGTGTTCCATAAATCTTAGGCGCAGGCAAGCGTCGATTTTGCGCTCGAACTTAATCAGGTTCGATGCGGCAATTCTCCAGCTGGTTGACAGGATCACCCTAAAATCCGCGCAGTTTTCTCGCCGGAAGAGAAGATGGATTGAAGCCTTACTCGAAGCGTTCAATCGACCAGAGGTCATTCACTTTGCCGTCATTGCCAGGCCCAGCAATTGCCGCGTGATCTGCCATAGAAATATGGGATTGTGGGTCAAATAACGTCGCCATAAGCGCTTTGGATCTTGCGCCAGCCGGTGCAGCCATTGCAGACCCGAACGTTTGACCCAGTTGGAGCAGTCGCGAATGCTTCCGGTGTGGAAATCGAACGCGGCGCCCACGCCAACCATTAACCCCACTGGCAGGCGGCCGAGCGATGCCGCCATGAACCTTTCCTGCTTCGGGGTACTTAATCCCACCCAAAGTATGTCTGGCTTGGCCTCTGCAAGCTGAGCTGCCAGTCGCGCCTCTTCCATTGGGTTCAGGGCTGTGAACGGCGGCGTAAATGTCCCGGCAACCTGCAGTCCGGGAAATCGATCTTGCAATGTTTCGCTGAGAAGCTCGGCGACGCCGGGTTTGCCGCCATAGAAGAAGTTTCGCCAGCCCAGTTCCGCTGAAAGCCGGCACATGGCGGCCATGAAATCGGGGCCAAACACCCGATCCATTTCACGATACCCCTGGTGCCGCCCCACCCACGTCATCGGCATTCCGTCGGGCAGATTGATTGCCGCTCGATTGAGAATTCGCCGCAGATCGGAATCTTTTTGCGCCTCCATCACTCCGTGGACGCCGGTAACGCAGATGTAACCGGGCTCGCCGGCAGCGATCCACTGCCCGGCGAGCTTAAGCGCGAGTTCCATATCGACGGCTGACACCGCCACGCCAAGCACATCTGCGTGATCGTGGGCGCACAGAGGGGCTGTTGCGGAGCCGTCGAGGCGCGAGCCGATAAGGCGGGCGACCGGTGTCTCCTCGGGCGCAATCGACATGGAAGACATAGACTCCATCCTCAAATCCCCCCCTTCATTGCGAACAGGAGCGTGTGGACCAGGATCGCCAGGTCCATGAAGAACCCCCGATTGCGCATGTAATACAGGTCGTACTCGATGTTCTGGTGAATTGGAAATGCGCGATCGGCGCTGAGCTGCCAGAGCCCTGTAAGTCCGGGTGTCACTTCGAGCCGCCTGCGCTCCCGGGAGTTGTACCGCTCCGCAATAAATGGCATCTCGGGCCGTGGTCCCACCAGCGACATGGCTCCTGTCAACACGTTGAGCAACTGCGGCAGTTCGTCAAGGCTCATCCGGCGTAACAGCCGCCCCATGCAGGTTAGCCTTGGGTCGCTCGATGACCTTGGCGAAAACGAATACATGGGCGCGTCGACATACATCGAGCGGAATTTGAAAATATCGAAAAGTTTTCCGTTGCGCCCAACTCTCTTTTGGATAAACAGCGAAGGGCCCGGAGAATCGAGGCTAATCAGCGCCGCAATGAAGAGAAGCAAAGGAGCCAGCAAAACCAGCAGGACGGCGGAGACTGCAACATCAAAGATCCGCTTGGCGAAACCAGAATGCCAGGATTCGGATTGTCTTGCTGTAGTTGCGAATCGAACTCCGTCTATGTCGATGATTTCTGCCCAGTTCTCCGTAGAGGGCGGATCTGCAATGACCGCGACCTCCGATCCCACCTGATGAGCCGCGCTGATGGCAGATGCCGTCTCTTCAGAACTGAGATCTCGTGTCGCAATCAGAAGTGTGTCGCACTCGAGCGAGCGGAGCAGCGAGGGCGTGACAGGTCCGGGTTGCACCTGGAAAATGACTCGGCCACGATATCCCATCGCGGGCAATCGCTTCCCCTCACGCATCGCATGATGGTCGATGACTGCGATCGGTCGGAGCCCTAGCCTGGGTGAGTGAAGCAGAGTGGATAGAACGCTTCTCCCCGTGCTCCCGGCTCCGTAGACCACCGCCCGCCTGGTTCCCGTTCCTCCCTGCTGCATCTTGTGGGCGATGGCGAAGACAATTTGCCTTTGAACGATCAGGAATGCCGGAACCATGACCATTGCAAGCAGAAGGACCACCACATTCATACTCCGGCCCCAAAGCGCCTTGATCGCAAAAAGCAGAGTCAGGGCCTGGAAAGAAATCCGAAGCATCCTCTCCGTCTCTTGAATCCGCAGCAGTCCGCTGCCACTGCGGTAGCCGCCATCGCGATGCATGAGGACGACGACGATCAGCCCAAGAACAGTGCCAAGTGCGGCTGATTCGCGCAAAGGATCTCTCGGCACCCCGGCCACGGCCAATGAACTCGCGATCAAAAAAGCTGCGATCGTTCCAAAAACTGCGGTCAGGAAATCCCCCGAAAGCTGAGCCAGCGCGAACGCATCCTGGAACAGCTCTTTGGATAGCCTCCAACGCTCCCTGGGCAGGGGCGCAATATTCTCGGCGCTGAGGCTTGAGGCCAACAGATCAGGCGCTGCCATATTTGCTTCCTCGATATGCCAGTGCAGATTGACCGTCAGGGAAAGTAGCCGCAGCCACCTCAGGATTCGCCACCGCGGTGGCATCGTCCGCATCTCTCGTCCCCACGGGTGCGCCGGCATCAATCAGGGTCCGATAAAGGGCGACAAACTGCTCGGCTTGTGCCGCCGCTGACATTTGCGGGAGCGCGCGCGACCCGGGTTTCGGCTCATTCAGGGCGTCACTAATGACTGCTGACAGCGTTTCAACGGGATTCTGGTTCAGCGCAACAAATCGGCAAAACTCATCACCGATCTCGCGGTGTGCCGGTATATCTGAACAAACGATCCGGCAGCCGGCCATGATTCCTTCCGCAACGGGCGCGCCGAAACCTTCGGTCAAAGACGGTGAAACAAGCGCTTCGCAATGCTGGTAGCACCACTGCAATTCCGGCTCTGGGAGGCCCTCGAGAAAGTGAATGCGTCCATGTATCGCAGGTTGATTCGCAAGTTGGAGGATCTTGGCGGTGTCAGGTCCGCGGATGCCTACAATGACCAGCTTCGAGTCGCCATCGATCCAACCGAAACGCAACATTCGATCGAAAGCGCGAATCAATGTGGGGATGTTCTTGTTACGGCGATGCTGCGCGATGCACAGCAGGAATGGCTCGCCCTTCCAGCCAGAAATCGGGGGCGCAACCTCCGCGGCAGGCGCCGGCTCAACGTAGTTGTAGATTCGCACCGCTTTTCGCCATACTTCCGCGGGCGCATATTGCTTCAGGCGAAGGCGCGTGGCGTCAGAGACGCATGAAATGGCGTCGGCGGCGCGCAGGCACTGCCGCAACACAATGCGATTGAAGAAGAACTTCGGAAAGCCGAAATTCATGGGGATTTCATAGGGATACAAATCGTGCAGAGTCATGACCGTCGGGCAGTGAAACGCCCCGACATTCAATGGCATGGGAAAGGAATAGTGCACAATGTCCGCCTGGATTTGAGCGGCCAACTCGGGCAGCCGGCGGTAATACCAGTAGTTGCGGCCCATGCGGCTTTGGCTCATATCGGCGACATGCGTCCTCAAACGGAAGTCATGGGAGGGCCCCGCGTGCAACATGAGATTGCCTTGCCAGGGGCCGACCACGAAATGCAGCTCTGCAATCTCCTGACGCATCAGCAGGCTGCGCGCCAGATTCAACGCGTGCCGCTCTACGCCGGAAATGTTCCGGGAAAAGGAGGCCGCCGCAATGAGAACTTTCATGGATTCGATCCTTCCTGCGCCTCGATCGGGACCGCCAACGGCGAAACTCGCGCGCCCTTTCTCTCACTCAGCTGATGCAACAGCGGCAGATACACCAGCAATGCCACCAGGCCGTAGGCCAGACGCGCGAGCGCCAGCCCCTGCATTCCCCGATGGCGCAGCAGTTCCACCATCAGGAACAACATCGCGCCCTTGCCTGCCAGGCTGATGAAAGCCACCGTTCGGAACTGACCGAGCGCCTGCAGGGCATAAGTACCAGTCACGCTTAGACCCATCAGGGCCGATCCCAGCACGATCGGCAGAAGAACATCGGACGCCATCCGCGCGACCTCCGGCCCGGCCCAGATGCTGATGAGCCTGCCGCCAAAAATCATCAAAAAGACCGCGCCGCACGCGACAAGAATCAAATTGCACGCGAATGCCTTGAGCACGATTCCTTTCAGCTCGCCACGCGAAGTGCCTACGGCGCGAGTGGAAAGGTAGGGGAAGAGAAAGTTGAGACCGGAAACGGTGAGGCCATAGATGGGATGTGCAAACTGCACGCACAGCGAATAGGGAGTGACCGCCAATGCGCCTAGAAACAGGCCAAGAAGGATCCGATCAAACTGCCCGAATACGACTCCTCCGAGCGTCTGCAGCCACACAAAGAACCCTTGCCCAACGAGGATTCGTGTTTCAGATAAGTCAAACCTCGGCCAGAATGAGGCGCCCCGCAACAGCCGGTGAAGCAGAAGATACTGCGCGATGGTGCCAAGCGCGAGCACAACCACCGTGGCAACCAGGATGCTGACCGTTCCCCTTCCCAGAAAGGCGAGCAGAGAGGCGGATGCGAGCGTGATGAGCCGCATGGCTGTGCTGATCTGCACGGTTCCGCCGTACCGCTCAAAAGCGCGCTGCGCTCCGACGGCGACGCTTTCAATGGGCCGCACAAAGATTGCAAGACTCGCGATACGGAGCGAAACCAGGCACTCAGCCGCCGGCGCAACCTGATTCGCTGCGACATGAAGAGCAGCATACGGAGCAGCAATCCACACGCCGGCGGCGAGCAGAAATCCGAATAGAAGATTGATGCCCAGCATGCTGCGAATCGTTGCGGGCATGCGACTGAATTCGCCCGATCCGCGCAGGGATGCAACGCGCTGAATGCAGCTGTCGCAGAATCCCGATGCGATGATTCCGCCCGCGCTGATTACTGCCGTCGTTACCATCCACAGGCCGTACTCGGCCGAGCCCAGGCGGTGCAGCACGATCGGCGCCACCAGCAGCATTCCGGCGGGGTAAGAAACATAGTCCAGAACCCCATAGCCCGCGTTGGTCAGGTGCCTCCTCATGCAGCACCTCGCCTTAAATGAAAGATCGTCCCGAGCCGCCTTCGCACCACCGGCATTACTTCTTCGGCAAACTCTCTGCGCGGATCGTCGGCAGAAAGCTCGGACCAGTAATGGCGCAGCAAAATGAATGACGCAGCACTCGCGAAGGCAAGAAAGGTCAGCAGCAAGGTCACCCACAACCGCGGCGGAAACGATTTCTTTTCCGCGATCCCCGGCGCATCGATCACACTCACTGCCGGCACATCTTTGGCTTCTTCAATGCGCGCGGCCTCGTATTGCTGCGTCAAGAGCTGGAACACCGCCTCCTGCACCTGCACGCTCCGATAGAGATCGGCGTAGGGAACCGCGAGCCGTGGAAGCTGCCTCAACGGCGGATAAAGTTCCACCTTTTCGATGCTCGGATCGCCCGCGGTCCCAGTATCCTTTGCATCCACAGCACCACGGGGCCCTGGCGATCCCGCCATTTTGGCAAGTTGAGCTTGCAGGCTCGCAATACGCGCCTCCGACTCGCGTACACGCATATTGCTGTCGCCGTAGATTTGGCGCAGAGACTGCAATCCCGACTCTTCGACGATCAGTTCCGCCTGAACTCGCGCGCCTGCATCGACCATGGCGCGAGTCTGTTCCTTGATGTCGACCGTGTTGCTATTGCTTGAGAATTGGCTCAGCTTCAACTCTGCGTCTTCAAGATTGGCCCTTACATCGTGGAGCCGCTGCTCGATGAAGACGCGTTCGCGGCGCGCGGCCGATGTGTTCGTGCGCGTGACGAGCTGATTCAACTCGTCAAGGTAGGCCTGTGCCAAATCGCGCGCGCGTACGCGGTCCGTATCTTCCACCTCGATGGTGATCACCCCGCTCTTTTTGTCCTCGCTGATCTTTGTCAGATGCGCCAGATGCTTCGCTGCGTCGACCCGGTAGCGCTTGCGATACGCGTGCTGCAAATTGAATCGGTCGATCAGGTGATCGCTGACTGTCCCGCTGCGTAATAGATCGATGAAGAGCTCTGACGATGAACGCACTCCAGCCAGGCTGCCGGCAAGGCTTCCCAGTGCGCCCAGATTCCCCAATCGCCCTGACATGGCGGCAAGCATCATGGCGCTTGCGCTTTGCTGATCGGGCGGCATGATGCTGGCAGTCGATTTGTATTCTTTGGGAATGACAAAAGCGATGCCGAGGCTCACGGCCAGTGAAATTGCCGTGACGCGCGCTAGCATGCGGCGGTGCTGCCAAAGCAGTTCGGCGTGCACCACCCAGCGAGGCGCTGCCGCCCGGGTCGGCTCAGCACGCTCGATGGTCGCTAAGGAGGCGTTCGGTGTCATGTGCAGGTTCTCCTAAAGCGTCGACACCGCAATACCGGCTGTGATTGCGGTGGATGCGGCAAGTTGACCCGCACTGAGCAGGTTCCTCCAGATCAATGAGCCGCCGATAATCTTCTGCGGCACCACGACCACGTCGCCCGGATTGAGTTTTGTGGAAAGAACATTGCCCTCGAACCAATCCCCCGATCTGCGACCAACCACCGAGCCGTTCGCGCGAATGATGAAGACCTCCTTTCGGTTTGCGGCTGCATTTGCTCCGCCGGCGCGACTCAAATACCACGCCGCGGTTTTGCCCGGCATAAATGTGAGAGCGGTTGCGTTGTAAACCTGGCCAGTAACAAGCACGAAGCCCGGCCGCTTGGGAATCACCAGTTCGTCGTCGCGTCGCAGTTCAATATCGGCAGGTGTATTCGCCCAACTGTCGATATCGGCGGTGATGTGGATGACCATTCGGCCGGAGGGCGGATGAGATTTCAGATCGGAAAGAACCTGATCCTCTTGCGCCTTGATCAACTGCAATCCCGAAGCTGCGTTTGAGCCGGCGACGCTGGGCGACAGTCTTGCTGCTGCCGAATTGGCCTCAATCTGCCTTATCAGTTCGTCACGGCTGCTTTGCTCCAAATCCTTTACCTGGGTGCGTACCAGGATCGCGCCAGCCGGATAGCCCGTTGGCAGAATCCCGCCCGCCCTGCGTAAAACAGAGCTGAGGTGCTCGCCCTCATGAAAGCCATAGCTGCCCGGATACTTCACTTCGCCCTGGATCGTCACTGACTGGCCAATGTCCGTCCAGTTTGTAATCTGATGAACAGCAAGAGTGTCGCCCGGCTTCAGCGCAACATCGGCGTTCGGATCCTTCCCGGATACCGCAGCGCCGATGGGAACGGTGGCGAGGTGCTCAACAATCTGATTGCCGTCAGTGACGTTGTAACTTGTCAGATCGGCGCTTTCGAGCAGCGCGTCGCGCTTGAATCCGCCCGCGATTCGCACGAGCTGTGCGGCTGTCATTCCTTTGGGCATGGGATACGTGCCCGGACGCATCACTTCGCCCTGGATTGTGACTGTAGGCGCGTCTTCCTGATATCGCCCAAAAACGCGGATCGTATCGAACGGCTGCAAATTGACGTTGGCATTTCCGATCAGCACATCGGGAACATTGAAATCGATCGTCTCCGCATGCTGGTCCGGAGGGACGAGCCGAACGATCTCTCCGCGAGAGGCTGGCTCAGGAAGCAAGGCCTGGTAGCTGCCCAGCAAATCGCTCAGCCGCATTCCGTCAGTGAAAGCTACGCGGCCCGGCCGGACAACGTGGCCGGCCAGGTACACGGCTCTCTGGCTATACGGCAGAATTGGCTCAACGCGGATGCGGTCTCCGTCTTTTATTTCGAATGTCGAATCCACATCGGGGTCTCCCGGCGGATCCTGGATCGCTCCATCAGGAAGGGTCACCGTCACGCGCTGCTCGTGGGCATCGATGCGTTCAATGCGGATGTGGTCGAACGAAGCCGCCGCTGTCAAACCTCCCGCATCATGGATCACTGCGCCCAGAGTGGTTTCGCCTGCTTTGAGCTCATAGATCGCAGGCCGCCTGACCGCGCCCGAAATGGCGATCTCGGGTCCCGCAGGCGGAACCAACAAAGTGTCGCCGCTCTCAAACGGCGCGCTCGCGTTGCGGACGCCGTGCAGCAGAAAATCGTATAGATCGAACTCTTCCACCAGTTGCTTCCCGCGATAGTGGCGTAATGTGCGGAGCGATCCGACCGCGGTAGGTCCGCCGGCCGCATACAGGGCGCTGAGCGGAGTCGCAAGCGAGCTGATGTCGTACCCACCCGGCCGCTGCACGTCGCCCACAACATAGACCCGCACGGATCGCAATCCCGACACCGTAACGGCCACCTGCGCGTTGCGGTATTGCTGTTTGAGCGCATCACCAATCAGGCTCTGGACCTTGCCAAGTGGAAGTCCGGCAATCTGGATGGCTCCGGCCTCCGGCAGGAAAATTCGGCCATCGCGATCGACAGTGCGCGCGAAACTCTGTACCACGCCTCCCCAAAGATTGATGGTGAGTTGATCTCCGGTTCCGACCACATAGTCAAGCCCCAAAGGTACGTCGAGAGGCGTGTCGCGGCTCGAAACTCCGCGTCCCACAGTCGAGAAGTTGCGATTGATGAAAACGTCGGAGCCGAACCGTTCCAGGCGAGCTGTCTCATTAGGTATCTGCGTGTAGAGATCGCGCATCGACTGCAAGTTGAACGGCGCGGGTTGGCGCAAAACCGCCGGCGGATCTGTTGACGCATTCGCCGTCTCACCCATCCGCGGACGCTGCGCTGCATTGCGCCCGTTCGAATCAACCAGCCCGGTGACGTTCACACCCCGCGACTGGTTGTCCATCATTCCCGTAAAACCCGGCCCGGCGCCGCCTGATTGGCTCCGGCCCGCCAGCAACAGGGAGGAGGACCGCTGTACCGCATTCGACTCCCCTGCAAATTCGCTGCTTCCGCTCATCCGCGCCGAGGCAAGATCTTCGTCGCTCACCAATCCCCGCGCCTGCAGAATCGTGGTGATGCTTACGCGTAATGAAGCATTTGTCGCAATCTGGTTGTAAAGCATCTGATCGGAAATCTCGCTCGGATCGACCTGCATCCCTTGCTGGCCTAGGCGATCTGCCAATTGCAGCTTCAATTCATTCAGCAAATCGGGATTCTGCTCCAGGATGCTGGCGATCTGGTCGGAAGGGAGCGCGGTTTGCTGCGCCGGCCCGCTGAGCGATACCGGCACGCCCGGCTCGATACCGAAATCGTCACTGCTTTCCGTGGATCCCGTTGCTCTTGAACCGGGCCCGGCCCCCGCTGGCTGGTTGTCTCCCTGAACCGAGCCGAAAGGAGACGGCGTTTGGGCGGCGGTCCCGCTGGCGGTGAGAAACAGAACCTGTAGCAACGCTCCCAGCGCAAGCGCAGAAAGAGTCCGGTGGCTGGTGATTCCTGCGCGACGGATGGATTGGGCAAATTGCTTCATCAGGCTCGCTCTTCAACCTTGACCGTAGCGGAACGCCGACTCCATCTGTGTCATGCCTTGGTCAGTCGATTGTCATTCCTTTGTTGGAGCGCAGCCGCAAACAGAAAAACAAACGCAATTGCGGCGAAACTTCTGTCAGCCCCATGTCCTTCCTTGAGAATTGAGCATTCCCAACGTCCGCGCCATTCTGTGACATTGCGCAGACAATTGCCTGACACGTTTCGCTTGCGCATTTGTTATTCCAGGAACAAGAGGCACGCATGCACACGACGGACGCGCTGAACGACGAAACTCGGGGAATAGCGATATCTCATGCAGGCGAAAGACACCCGCTCTCCCGGCCGCTGGATGCGCTTTTGAGCGAGATGGAACTGCCCCTGCGCAGGCGCTTTTTTCCGCTTGGCTATCCTGTCGAGATAATGACCAATCACCCATCCGTGCTCACTGCAGCGGAGCAGAGCTTTGGCCATGCGCGGCTTGCCCGGCGTAGTACGGCATTGCGCGTCTGCATCGGAATTGTGCCGGGAAACGTTTCAGCTTGCCCGTCCGAGCCAGTGCGCCGTGAATTCAACAATCTCTTCTCCCTCGTCGCCGATGCTGAAAACCAGGCTCTTCTCGATCTGAAGACCGGTGTGAACTTCACCTGGCTCACGCTGGCGGCCATCGCAAACACGCTCTATTTTCGGTGCAACTTTCTTGAAAAGGTGGTCTACCTCCTGCTTGGCTCGACGGTCGTAACAGATATGCATGCTGCATGTGTCAGTAAACATGCAAAGGGGGTCCTGCTCTGCGGCAATTCCGGCGCAGGCAAGTCAACGCTAGCCTACGCATGCGCACGCCACGGGTGGACTTACACTTCTGACGACACAAGCTATCTGATCAACGATTCCGATCCGCCGCGTGTGATTGGGCACTGCCATCGCGCTCGTTTTCGCCCCTCGTCGTCTGAACTGTTTCCAGAACTGGTGAGCCGTCCGCTGACTCCCCGAATGGAGGGGAAGCCCTCGATAGAAGTGCTGACATCAGAACTCCCCGTGCAGCACACGGCGGCCGAAGCTACGGTGGATGCAGTTGTCTATCTCAACCGCTATGCGGAAGCCGTTCCGAGGCTGAAGGCACTGCCCATCGGAGCCGCAACCAGCAGGGCACGCCAGGATCTCTTTTCCGCCGGCGAGATTCGCGCAAAACACGAAGCGACCCTCGCGAAATTGTGGGACATTCCTGCCTACGATCTTGACTACTGCGGCCTGGAGGACGGCATCCGCCTGCTTGATCGGCTAGTGCGGGAGATATGATGCCGCTCGCGCATCCGCGGTTCGTCGCGGCTTGATCACGGATCGGTGGCCTCGCTCCTGCGCCTCATTCTCCATCGCAAATCGCTCCAGCGCCGTCTCCACGAGATCCGCGGCCATTTCCGTTCCCCGAATCATGCGAAGTTTGCGCTGAATCTCCTGAGACGCTTCGCAAAAGCGTCGCTCAGTCAGAACCCTTGCGATCGCATTCCGAATGCGTCCCGCCGAAATGCGCATCACCGGCAGCACCATGCCGGCACCCGTCCGTGCCACGCGGGCCGCGACAGCTGGTTGATCATATGCCAGCGGGATCACGACCATTGGTTTTCCTTCCAGGAGTGTTTCCAGAACCGTGTTTGCTCCCCCGTGTGTGATCACTACCCGCGCAAGCTTGAGGAGCTGAAGCTGCGGAGCAAATTCTGCCACAATCGGCTGCCCCGGCAATTCAGCCAACGAATCTACTGAGATCCGATTTCCTAATGAGATCACCAGCTGCGCGTCAAGGTCGCAACACGCCTCGGCAATCATCCGCAATACGGATGGCCGCAAACTGCGCGTGGTGCCCAGAGAGGCGTAGATCAACGGCCTGCCATCAAGGCGGTCCCAGGGAAACGCAGTATCCGGTCGGCCTTTCTGCCGCACAAAGGGACCCGCGTAATGAAGCGCGGCGGGTACCGAACGACGCGGAAGATCGAGGCACCTGGGCAGCTGCGTGATTTGGGCCAACCAGGGATACTCTTTTCGAATGGAACGCATTGGGCCCAAGTCCAGGCGCCTCCGATAAATATCAAGCCATCGGCGAAGTGGTCCTCGCATGCGCGACACAGAAAGCTCAAGGAACACTCCCTGCAGCCACGATACGCACGACGATGAATAGCGATATCCGGTCAGCCACGATGAGCTTCTCCATCCCAACTGATGTGGTATGGATGTCGAAATTACGAAATAGGGCAATCGAAGCATCTGGGCGATCGTCGGTCCGGATAAGGAGATTTCGTCCACCAGCAGCGCATCCACACCTGCACAACGAACGGCCCCGGGAGTGTTTTCCAGAAATTCTTCTAATTCGCCCCGGATGCGCGCCAGGTTCGCGCACGTCGCCGCAACCTCGTTCCATAACCCTTCCTCGACCACGGGCCTGCAATGCGAATTGAGCGCCTTTCCTGCAATGGGCGCGAATTCGAGCCCCGCCTCGACCACTCGCGATTTAAGCTTCAGCTTATCGAAGAAAGTAACTCGATGTCCGCGCGAGACAAGCTCTTGCGACAACGCAATAAGTGGATTCAAATGCCCCGTGCCCGCGGACGACAAGACACCGAAGTGCCAATTCTTGTCTTTAGCCGGCATGTTCCACCTCACATGCAGCGGCGGCTCTCACCAGTCTCCCAGCAAGCCGCACTTGCCCTTCACCAAATACCGCCTCCGCCCTCTCGAGTAGTTCATTCACCGGAGCTCTCACCCATCGAATCGTCTCCCCAATCAACAGCGGCTCAAGGCCCGCCTTGACTGAATCAGGCAGTCTTTCCATCATCGGGTCGCTCGCAAGCATTACGTTCCCGCTCAGAAGCACCAGTTCCACCTCGTCCATCGAAAGGGTCCCAAGTCTCTCTGCCGGGCTCCCGCCTGTATCGCGAATGGCAATCAGATCAGCCACACCCGGCGCTTTGATCGCACCTTCACCATCACTCAATCGAAATACGGCTGCCGATGCCGAAGTGACCATACGGAAAGCTTCGGGAGGAGAGATATTGCACGCATGAATGAGGAATCGAATCTCATCCAACAGATCTCCGCCCGCCGTCAGGGGCGAATCGCTCCCCAGAACAACGCGCTCGGTTTTCCGCAGTAAGTCCAGGTCAGGGAGTTTTCGAAATAGAAAGTGATTTGAAGACGGACAGATAACCAGAGAAGCGCCGCGCTTCTTGATGAGTGCGACGCCATCCGCATCGAGAGCAAGTCCGTGCACAAGCACGGTGCTTTCGTCCAAAAGGCCCAATGCGTCGAGACTGCGAACCTCTTCGCGCGCCAGCTCGTCAACACCTTCGCATGCATGCAGCATGAAAGGGCTGCCCGCGGGAGTCGCCTGGCGTGCCGCGCAGATATCCTTTGCGAGGGCAACCGAGTGCGCCCATCCATACTGTTGAATCACCCTGACTGGAAAATCGTTCCTGCGCATCGTCTCAAGTAGCGGGTTGTGATGAGCGACGGTCGTCACTCCGGAAAGAAGATTTCGAATTCCGCCCCACCTTGCGCGCACATCAATCGGTACGGCGTGGTGTTGCGCAATCAAATCCGCGCACGATTTGTGGATGTCCTGTCCCCATTCCACATAGTTGTGATACGGCGGGTTTCCGAGCCTGGGATATAAGGCAAACTCAAGATGATCGTGAGCGTTGATCAGCCCGGGGAGGAGAAGATAGCCGCTCAGATCGACTTCACGATCGGCGCTCCCGCCGCGAAGCCCCGTCGTTTGGGAGCGGATTTCTGTTATGCGTCCCCGAGCGATCCGGATATCGCAAAGCAGGGCGTCGTGCGGGCCGGTTGCGCAGCGCGCTCGAGCGACGGCAAGGCGCGCATCGCGAGTGCCCATTCGAGCCGCGTCGCGGCCTCTCACGCAGAGCATCTCTGCGCCACGTAGATCCGAAATCGCGCTGGTTCGCGCCTGCGCCGCAGCCTTGCGACCACCGGCCTCATTTCCCAGCGCAGACCGTACGACGGGGAATAGCGGCTCCAGCGGATCGACAGCCGCTCTTTCATCCGGCTCAAGCGTTCATCGGTCAGATACTCGATGCTCTGCAGCGAGGCAGAATCGGTCCCGTAACTCCGTCTGAACTGGGCGCGGCGTTCCGCCACCATTTGCCTTCCACCTTCTTCCGACGAATACCACGGCGAGTCACACAGAACGACCAGGCCCTCTTTCTTGACGCAGCGAAAGGCCTCGCGCAGGGTGCCCTCTTCGTCCTCGGTATAGTGGAACGAAGCGTTGAAGACTGCCGCATCAAATTGACCGTCTTGAAATGGCAGATTCCCAAGCTCCGCCTGAAATCGGGGAAAGAGGGGACGAAGATGGCCGCGAAAATGTTCTGCTGCTTCCAGTCCGTCGCGCTCATTCGTCAGCAAGTCCACGGCAACAGGGCTGTATCCTGCCATTGCCAGTCGGAAACTCAACCAGCCGTTTCCCGCGCCCAGATCCAATATTCTGGCGGCGCTTGGCATAGCCATGCCGAAGATCTCCTCCATCAGACAAACGTAACTGCATGATCTGATCCGCCACTGATCGCTGTGTTTCCCGGTCGCATCGCGATACGGAAGGCCGAGATAAAACTCGTCGCTCTCGCTTCCGCGACCTTCGGCGTCCCTGATTCGCTCGTAGTCCTCGATAAACCGCGCGTAATGCTCGGCTCGTTGCGGCGTCAGGGCGCGCACAATGCCGCGTTCAACGCTTAACGTCAACCCGCACTGTCTGCAATTGAGTTGGGAAATGTGGCCAAGGCACACAGGGCAGCGGAGGCGAATTGCTTTGTCCGGTGTGTCGTCGAACGTCGCACCCTGAAGCGCCGGCGGGGGCAAGCTCTCTACATCGCATTGCGGCTGCATTTATGCGCTCCTTGCGGATGCAAGCTCAATGGAAACGAGATCCGATAGCGGTAGCAGCGTGCGGTTGCCGGTATCTGCGAACGCATCCTCTTCGCGGCTCGCGGGCTCCAGCTCTCCCACCTTTCTCCACAACGCGTCCAGTTCCACAGTCGCCTGCGCTGCCTGCCCGGCGCCACTCCACGAATCCACCTCGGCGTGCAGGGCGTCGCGTACGGCTCGGTAGAAATCTGTTTTATATGCCCCTTTGAACATGATGCAGAGGTCGTCGCTGTCGACCCAGTTGTGCTTCAAGCCAAGTTGCTCCCGTACGCGCTCATAAAAGACGGTTCCGGGCAACGGATACGAGAAGGAGACGCCAATGTCGTCCGGACGAGTCTTCCGGACAAACGATATCGTCTCCTGCAGTTCTGCCCACTTCTCTCCGGGGTAGCCGAATTGCAGAAAATAACACGCGCGAATACCGGCATCTTTGAGGCGTTGACGTGCGGCTACAACCGAGGCAAGGTTGAGCCCTTTGTCCATCGCATTCAACACTTTTTGCGAGCCGGACTCGACGCCCATCCACACCTCGGCGCAGCCCGCAGTTTTCAAATGCCGTACGGGTTCATCGGTCATCAGATTGGCACGCGACTGAATCTTGAAAGGAATCGCCGCGTCCCGCACGGTGACTTCCTGGGCAAACTCGCGCACCCAGTCATGATTCAGCCCGAAGATGTCGTCACCAAACCAGACGTGTTGCGCCCCTGCCGTTTTTTTTAGCAGTTTCATCTCTTCGGCGACAGCCGCTGCCGGCCGAATTTGAAAGCGATTGCCCGAAATTGGCTTCGCGCACCAGTTGCAATGGTAAGGACATCCGCGGCTCGAAACCATGTTGGCCGAAAAGTACCGGTGAGCCTTTGTCCATGCGTCGCGATACGGCGCCACATCAATCAGGTCGCGCGCAGGAAACGAAAGCTCCGCCCACGCCGGGTTCTTTGCCAGCCGTTGTCCGCTGCGCACAAGCTCGCCCTGGGCGCCAAGGCGAACCAGCCCGTCGAGTTCCGGAACAGGCCACCCATTCAAGATCGATTGGCAAAGCCGGACCAGCGCCTGTTCAGCCTCTCCGCACAGAACGTAGTCGAAGCCATTCTCAAGGAACAACTGCGGGTTGTCTGTGGAGTCAGATCCATGCACGATGGTGCGGGCGCCGGCGGCACGCGCCGCTCGCGCAATCTCCCACGCCACGGTTCTCATGCGCGTGAGGCACATTTTCGACAGAAAGTTGAAGTCGTCTTCGTACAGGGCCACAATCTTCGGTTGCGCGGACCTGAGAGACCTCGCGAATCCTTGCGACGGTTCCTCCAGCATCGAGTCGAATGCCGCGACCGAAATCTCATTGTCCCTCAGCGCGGACGCCGCATAGAGGGTCGCAAGCGGCATATACGGCTGCATCTTGCGCAACTGCTTCGCATCGTAGGGCAGATGGTAGGAATGGGTGATCAGGACATCTGCCAAGAGCCACCTCCGGTTCCCGTATCGGCCTCGCTGTCGCTGACGATGGAATTCGCAGTTGCTTTGGATCTCCGCATCTCGACGTCAGGGAATATGTCATGCACCAAGGTGTCAACCGCGGCGCTCGTAAGGTGTCCAAGCCGCTTTCTCTTCGTAGCAAGGTATCGGGAGGAATGCGAATTCCTCGGCACGTCCGCGGCTACTCGTTCCAATACCTTGATCCCGGATGCGGTGACCGCTTTGATCTTGTCAGGATTGTTCGTAATCAGCCGCACCGCGCGGATCTCGAGAAGATGCAGGATTTCGGCAGCCATTGCGTAATCTCGCAGGTCTACGCCGTGACCGAGGCGCAGATTCGCGTCGACTGTATCCAGACCCTGGTCCTGAAGCTCATAGGCGCGCAGCTTTTCCATCAGCCCTATGCCGCGCCCCTCCTGGCGTTCGTACACCAGGGCTCCCGCTCGCTCTCGCGCAATGGCGCGCAGCGCCAGTTCAAGCTGATCGTGACAGTCGCAGCGCAGCGAGTGGAATACCTCGCCCGTCATGCATTGCGAATGAATCCGAACCAGGGGAGGAAAATTCCGGACGTCTCCGAGCACCAGCGCCAGCGCGGTCTGCCCGTCTTCTGTCATACGGTTGCTGTCGGTTGAATCCGCTGAGAAGGCCTTCAAGCGAAAAGTTGCCCATCGTGTTGGAAAGTGAATATCGGCGATCTGTTTCAGCTTCATCGGGTTCAGGCGCCTTCGCGCTATCTCGTCAATCGAACGTCTTCGTCGTTCGATGAATGGAGCCTATCTTGTCGCTTTTTGCCCTGTGTCTCCAGAATGTCTTGGCATCGTCATTTCATTGTTCAGTCCACTCTCACACGGCAAACCGAATGCGCGACTCTGCCGGCTGCATAGCTAAGAATCGAATTCAACCCGCGTACATCTCTTACCTGCAGCTTGCAATTGCCTTCATACGGCTTTGGTGCGCCGCAATTGATAGAGGATGTGGTCGCCGAGGATAGCAAGCGGGCGCGAAAGGAAGGTGTCGGCTCTTTCCATGCCGGCCAACAGCCTGGGATGCTGCGTGATCCATGGTTCGGCGGCGCTGGTCGGCACCGCGATGCCGATTCCAGTTCGCTTTTCCAACTCGAACCACGGGGCAAACGCACGTTCGAGCGCTGCGCGGCGATGATAGACAATTTGAAATTCTCTGCCGGCGATCCGCGCCGCGAGAGGTTTTCGCCGGAATCGTCGAAACATGATTTCGGGCCGGCCACGAAAGAGCTCGACCAGTATCTCTCCGGGGCAGAATGTCCCAAACAAAACCAGCATGGCCGGCGCTCCAGGTTTGAGCAGCCGCGCCAGGCCCCGTGCCGTGGGGCGAAGGTCGTCGACACAATTCAGCGCTGCGAAATTTGAGAACGCGCCGTCGAACAGTTCGCGGTCAGTTGCCACCTGCCGCCGCGCAAACTGCTCCATCTGCTCGAGTGCGGCAATTTGAGACTGCGCTCCAAGACGCGCCAATTTGGCTTGCGCCAGGTCAACCATGGTCGGCGAGCCGTCCGTATGCACAATTCTGAAGCCGCGCCCCGCCAGAAATGCGGCGTCCTCTCCCGTGCCCCCTCCCAACTCAAGAATCCGCCCCCCGGGCGGAAATTCACGGAGAAGCACCGCACGCACCTCACGCCGCTGTGCAGCAACGCTCTTCCAGGCGCCAAAGCGTGAATCGAAATCCTTGGCAATCGCGTCGAACGCAACCGCGGAAGGCCCCAATGTCAGCATCATGTTGCCAACCGCCTTATCTGCCGGCGCCATCGGCGCAACTCCCACCCGAACCTCAAGCCTTCAACAATGTGAAACCTCAACCTTGTCCCAATGAAGTTCAACTGCATGCGATAGCGGCCAAGCCGCACCGGAAGAGGGTCATCCGAACGCGCGAGGATCGCTTGAGGAGGGCAGCTGAGGGGAACCAGCGAACGCCAGGTCCGCCGTCTTACCGGGGCCCCTTGGATATGGACGCTCTTCTGCAGTAGCAAATAGAGCTTGCTGCCGGGGACATCTCCGAGAACAACGCGATCGCCATACGTTTCAACCCACAAGCGAGCAGTGCGAGGCAGGCAGTCCACCGTCCATGCCGTCAGCGCATCCGGCGCAAATTCACCCATCGATCGCGAGATCAATAACGTGACCACGCCCAGCGCAATGGCTGCGAACTCATTCCCGCTCGCAGCAGCCCGCAGCGCATCCCAAAAATCCCCGTCGCCGGCGCGCGTCAACACGTGGTGGCGATACTCCACCAGATGTGACGCGCGCGTAAATTCCCCGCAGATGTGTTTGTAAGCGTGCAGGCCCTGCCGGAGAAACAAGTCGACAGGCGACAGCACGGGCATATTGTGGCCGTTAAAATCGCGTCGTTCTACGCGATCCAGAACAGATGTGCCGGCCGGAGAGTGGCATTCGACATGTATTTCCACCGCCCACGAACCGGTGTGCCGGTAAGTCTCCTGCAGCGTCAATCCAGGTTTTTCGTTGCGCTTGAATTCCAGGCACGTTCGGGTCGCGCTGTAAAGCCGGTATCCTCTGCGCAGCAGAATGTCGCGCGCTCCTTCCGCGCAATCCTCCGAAACCAGAAAATCAATGTCGAATTGCAGCCGTAGCTCAGACTTGGCAACCGAATTCGGCCAGAAAGATACGCCTTTCAGAAGGGCATGTTGAATGCCCTCCCGCTGAAACTCCTGGTGGATCGCTGTCGATTCCACAAGAATGTCGCTGGTTCGCACTGCGTTGTCTTGCAGATTCTGCCGAAGCCGCGCATACACCGGTTCCGGCAGCAATTCCTCCAAACGCAGCTCAGCAACGCGATCGAAGAACTGCAGCGCGAGCCCACTCAGGTCAAGCCACCGCAGCAACTTCTTCCACTCTCCTGGTGACAGCTCTCGCAGCGGCTCGCATTGTCCTGGGAAAGGCTCGCAGAAGCTTTTCAATGCCGCGCTGCGCACCTGCTGCTTGCGGGACAGGCTTCGTGAACGGCCTCCACCTGAGCCGTCGATAACTCTGCCCTGCGCATCCTCCACTCTCGCGGGCCCAACAGGCGCATGCTCAATCTGCGCGATTGGCCATGCCGCGGTTCCACAACGAACCTGCAATAACCGGCCGGACTGCTTCAACAACGGGGCTTCACCTAATTCTGATTTTTTGCTGCATTGATTTCGAGGGGAGGGCATGCTGCTGTTCAGCCTAGCGGTGTTTCAGGCCTGCGGTGTCAGGCCTCTGTAAGGCGATTGTCATCGTATTGTTGGTCTCAGCATGCTGCCCGTCTGCCTTTCAGCAAACTTCATGATCCACACCTTTAACCGCGAGCGGCATCGGCCGAATTTGACAATCGAATGACAAGAGCGAGACCCTCGCGGGACACATCCTTCAAAACCGTCCGCTATGTTCATTCGCAGGTATTCGATGGAGGATGCATGAAGTCGTTTTCTGAAGTTCAGGCTACGCATCTCACTGCGCGCGCATTGCGGACTCCGCTGCGCACGAAGGGCTATGTGCTGGTTCGGGGACTCTTGCCGCAGAGCGCCATCAGGCAAACGCTCAGCGAGATCACGCAGGTTATTGGTGACGCGGGCTGGCTCCTCCCCGGAACAGATCCCGTCGAGCGAATCGCAAATGCCGGCGCCGCATGCGGCGATCCCGAACCCGCATTCAAGCAGACCTATCAGGACGTATTCAATCTGGGCGCATTCCATGCGCTGCCCCATCATCCCGCGCTGCGGCAAGTAATGAAGATGATTGTGGGCGAGCGCCTTCTGGTGCATCCCAAGCCTATCGGGAGGCTGATCTTTCCCCGTTGTGAGCGCCTGAGAGTTCACGCCCACCAGGACTACCGTTTCATGGGAGGGGATCCCGAATGCTTCACCGTCTGGATTCCCCTGCACGATTGCCCCGTCGAGATGGGGCCGCTGCAAATCATGGAGGGCTCGCATCGCGCCGGTATCCTGGCTCACGAAGATGAAGACCTTCACGTCCCTGAGCTTCCGCAGAGTGCGACAGGCGATGGCGATTGGGCGGGAGGTCCGATCCATGCGGGCGACGTGCTCATCTTTCATAGCTTGACGGTGCATGCCGCGCTTCCGAACCTCTCGAAGCAATTGCGCATCTCTATCGACTGCAGGTTTCAGGATTATGCTCGGACCCTCAATCCAGCGAATTTGGCCTTTGCCGGGGAATCAGGCAAATCGTGGGAGAAGACCTATTCCAACTGGCCTTCCAATGATTTGAAATTTTATTGGAAGAGTCTGCCGCTCAGGCTCAACCCTTCAAAATTCCAGCTGGCCGAACTCGCAATGCATGCCGAGCCACCCTCCGCGCGAGCCAGATACGCACGTATTCTCAGCCAACTCGATTGAATCTTCCGCAATCGACAGAACCGGCCCGGATCGTCGCACATGTCAGTCCGTACAGCACGGCTGGTTCTGATTGACCAGACTGGGATTGCCTAGATTGGCAGGAAATCGGTGGGGATTTCATGTGGGCGGGTGTTCGCGGAGCAGCAATCGCGCGAATGTCATCGCGTCGCTAGGCAATCATCTCGAGTTCTCCCGGCCGGTTCGACGCCATCGCATTTCCAATTTGACATACGCTCGCTTCATGCGCCAGCCGGTACTGAATCAGATCGGCAATCGTGACCATCTTCATATCGTGGATGCTGCAGAATTCGATGAGGTCGGGCACCCGTGCCATCGTGCCGTCATTCTTCATGATTTCGCAGATCACGCCTGCCGGCGTAAGGCCGGCCATCCTTGCCAGGTCCACGGCAGCCTCGGTTTGACCCGGTCGTGCCAACACACCTTCACTCTGCGCGCGCAAGGGAAACACGTGCCCTGGCCGCCCTAACTCACATGGGCGCGTCGCAGGATCTATCGCGCACTGAATTGTCGTGGCCCGATCGTACGCGGAGATTCCGGTGGTCACGCCGCGCCCCAGGGCGTCGATTGACTCTGTGAATGCCGTGCCGAAGCGCGCCGTATTGTGCCGGCTCATGGGAGGAAGACACAATACATCGAGCCGTTCCGCTGTCATGGCGACGCAAATCAATCCGCGACCATGCGTGGCCATGAAATTGATTGCCTCGGGTGTGATCTTCTCCGCCGCGATCGTCAGATCGCCTTCATTCTCGCGGTCTTCATCATCCACCACCACAATCATGTGTCCAGCGCGAATCTCCTCGATCGCGCTCTCAATGTCAATAAAGGGGGAGATTGCTCTCATCGCGGTTTCCTCAACTCCGAGTGAAGTCGTCTGTGACGCCTTGGTTAAGCCGGGACTGCGTCAGCCAGCGCATCCTGCACTGTGGCGGCTTTCTCTGAGCCGATCTGCTCTTCGATCCAGCGATATGTCCTTGCCATACCATCGCGCAGCCGCATCGAAGGCTCCCAACCAAGCCGCTTCAGAATCATTGAGTTGTCGCTGTTACGACCGTTCACCCCTTTCGGCGCATTCAGGTCGTAGCTCCGCTGCAGCCGGACACCGGCAATTTCTTCGACAATATCCACCAGCTGATTGATCGTGACCAGTTCGCTCGAACCGAGATTGATGGGCTCGGCCACATCGCTGAGCATGATCTTCAATGTACCCTCTACGCAATCGTCGATGTACATGAAGCTTCTTGTCTGCTGGCCGTCGCCCCAGATGGTGATGACATCCGAACCCGCCATCTTCGCTTCAATCACCTTGCGGCAAATCGCGGCTGGCGCCTTTTCACGCCCGCCCTCCCACGTACCGAAAGGGCCATAGACGTTGTGGTAGCGCGCCACTCGGCAAACCATCCCGAAATCTTCTTCAAAATGCCGGCACATTCTTTCGCTGAATAACTTTTCCCATCCATAGCCATCCTCAGGCATCGCCGGATATGCGTCGCTTTCTTTCAGGGCGATCACATGCGGGTCGATCTGCTTCTCTGCGTTGTAAACGCAGGCTGATGAAGAGTAAAAAAATCGACTGGCTCCAGATTCCTGGGCCGCCAGGAGCGTATTCGTGCTGATCAGGACATTCAACATGCAGAGCGCTTTGTTGTTCTGAATAAAACCCATGCCGCCCATATCCGCGGCAAGCTGGTAAACATGATCCGCGCCATGCACGGCCTTCAGACAGTTCTGCTTGTCGCTCAGATCAAGCATCAGGTTCTCTACGCCTGAAGTTACCTGGTGCCATTCCCCAATCGATTTGATGTCGACGGCCCGGATTACGTCAAAACCACGCTTCTGCAGGCCCTTCACAAGGTGACCGCCGATAAAACCGCCCGCTCCCAGAACCACTGCGCGTGGCGCCCGAACTTTACTCTGCACGAGGAGTTCCTCCAGCCATGAACTACTGGCCGAGCGCGCATCGAGGTCACTGTGGCCCGCTTCCTCGGCGCTCATCGGCCAGTTGGCTAGACTCTACCGGCTGGCGCACTGCCAGTTGTCAAAGCGCTGTCATCGCTTTGTCATAAGCCGGCAGCGCGCCCGCGCAGCAGTCTGCTGCGCGCATGCGGTTCGCGCTTTGAGTGCCTGGCCGCTGGCATGCTGCTAATACGATGGTTGGGAGTTGACGTTGTATGGATTGCCGAACTTATTGTTATGCATGGTGCTGCCCGGTCTGGCAATCGGCGCGCTCAATGTTCCCAGATCGACATTGCGCGATGCGATGTGCACGCTCCGGGTCATTCCGTTGAGATAGCTTTGAGGCACGCCCTCGATCCATAGATGCAGTTTGTAGTCTCCCGGAGGAATTCCCGCCAGCACGAACGCGTCGCCGGCATCGGCAATCGCGTAAAGAGGCGTGGTGAGCGCCAGGATCACCGCGCTCATCTCGGGATGAATGTTGCAGAAAATGTAAGAGGCGCCGGGGCGTGAAAACGTCACCGACTTACTTGAGCCCGCTTCATACAAACCCAGATCGAATCGTTTCCCCTCAAAGAGGGAAAAGACATTATGGAAGAATGGATCCTCATTTGGAAATTCCACGACGCTGCCGGCTGGGATCACCAGCAGGTGTGGTCTGAACGTCCGATTCTTCTGTACCAGGGTGTAGGGACCATGGGAAGCGAAGGGAAGCGCCGGTGTTCCCGGCAATGGCTCGAGCCATGCCACGGCCGGCGCGGTGCGATGATGTCCCGGCAGTGAAGATACAACCTGCAACCGCAATTCCGCTCGCGCATTCTCAGTTGCGCGCTCCTGCGCAAAGCCCACCTGCGGCGCTATCGCGCAGGCGCAGAGCAGTCCGATGCAGTGCATTCGCCGTATCATCAGAACTTATATCCTGCTCCAATGCCGATAATGTTGCTTTCAGCTGCGGCCCCGGTCACCGGATAGCTTTCAAGTCGCCGGTACTCCAGAGAGAAGAGCAAATAAGCGCTTGGGCTGTAGATCACATTACCGGAAAGGGTTCGGTTTCGCGCAAGGTTTTCCACCATCGGACCGCCAGAGACAAAATAATGCTTCAAATCGTAGGCGAATACATTATCCATTCCATAAGCTGCGTTGAATTCAAGCCGTTCATTCACGGTCTCCTTCAGTTGCGCCCAGCCGCCCACGTCGTTGAGAGCCCTGAAGTAATACCCGCCGGTATTTGGATTGGGACTGTAGGCGAAGTCTTTATATCCCCCTCCACCAAGGCCGCCGAGAGCCAACCCCCGGTAAAAATTGCCGGTCATCTGCAGGTGCGCAAAGAGCGCCAGCCGGGTATCCAGAGTTGCGGCCCACGAGTCGTAGTTTCGCCCCAGCGCGCTTCGATGCGGTGCAAAGTATCCACCCACGCCAATATGGTTACGTTCGTCTTCGCGGCCCGCGCCCAGCATAGCCGCGCGCGCTTCTACACCCGGCCTCGAGCTCTGCTCCGCATTGCCCGCCGGGGTTACGCCCGCAGGTGAACTCGGAACCACCTGAGGTGTGAGAGGCGCGTCCCATGCATCGATTAGGGCGGCCTGCAGTTGTACGCCGCGCGAGCCGGTCCGCCCAAGGAATCCAGTGAGCACCGCCTGCGGATTCCACGTCCACAGATTCCCCGACCACGCCAGTGCGGGCACCGCGACCGCCGTCAGTGAAGTTGGTGCATCCGGATTGATGATCGGACGATCCAGCGCGAAATACGCCTGGATCTTGTCCCAGTAAAGTCCAGCGTGCGCCGTACGGAGCCGCAGGAACGCAGTATTTGTGTTGCTGGCTGGATAAGCAGGCGGATTCGGGTTTGCTCCGTTATAGCTGGCAGCCGAAACATACGACCCCGCGCTCCCGTAAAAGTCCACACGCAGATCTCCAAAGCTGCGAGCCCCAAACAGATGCGGCCCCCACGCATCAAGCCCCAGCATGGTTTGCCGCACCGAAGCGCCCGTGTTGCCTGAGCCGCCCACAGCCACCGAAGGAGTCGCCGGCGTGTCTACCGCCCCTGTATTGACAAAGCCGTTCATCAGCAGCATGCCGGTGATCTTCACCGGATACTTCGACTCGCTCTCCACCTTGGATTGCTCATGAGTCGCAATTTGCGACTCGTCCACGGCCTGGCGCTCTCGCAGGTCCTCAATCGCCGCCGACATCGATTGCACAACCGCCTCCGGAGAGGCCGACGCCGAATCTCCCGCTGATGCCGACACCGCCGCCGCCGCCGGTACCGCCTCTGTCTTTCCCATCTCGTGCTGTAGCTCCGTCAGTTGCTTTCGCATCTCGTTCAGCTCGCGTTGCGACTCTTCAACCCGGGCCTGCGTCCTCGCCATCGCGTCGGTCAGTTGCTGAACCCGCTGGGCGAGGCTCTCCTGGTCGGGAGTCTGCGCGCGCCCTATGCCGGCCGGGATTGCAAAAAGAACCAACAGGAAGCACGCCACACTTCGCCGGTTCCACAGGCCCGCGCCAGAATGCCAATTTCGCTTACGTCCGAAGATGTTCATCCGGGATCACCTGCTCATCGCACTCGAGCTCCGGCGCATTTGCTCCGTCTTGCACCGAAAGACCGCGCGCGACCTTCATTTGAAAGATGGTTTCGCCGGGGCGGCTGCTGACCAGGACGACCTCACCTCCGTGCTCCAGCGCAATGCAGTTAGCCAGGGTGAGGCCAAGCCCGGTACCTTTTTGCTTGCCTTCACTCACAAAGGGGTCGAAGAGATTTTCGCGAATGCTTTCGGGAACCCCCGGGCCATTGTCGATGACGCTGATAATCATCTCGCCTGCTCGGGTTTCCAGGCTTAACGTGACCCTGGCCGTTGAACCGATCGTGCGCGCCGACTGGCACGCATTCAAAAGCAGGTTCGAGATGGCTCTCTCAATCTGCTTCCCGTCCACCGACACGGCAGTTTCTGCAGGTCCTGCGCAGTTTGTAACGAGCGCCACGCCTTCGGCATCGGGGTGTGTGCGTACCAGCGCCACCGCGCGCTCAATCAGGCTTGACATCAGCTCAGGTGTTCGCCGCATGCTTGTGCCTGTGCGGCTGAAAATGAGCAGCGACTCGATCATCTCCGTCGTTCCGCTCACCGCCGCGCGAATCTCCGCAAAGATCTCCGTGCGCTCTTTTGCCGTGAACCGGTCTGAAGCAAGAAACTCGGCGTTCGCGTAGATTGCCGCAAGATAGTGCCGCAAATCGTGCGAAACGGAACTTGCCATCCTCCCGATCGTAGCCAACCTCTCCGATTCCAGCACCTTCTGGTTGGCGTTCTGGATCTCCTCTCGCATGCTTGAAAAAGCAGCGCTCAGCTCGCGCACTTCCTGCGTGCCATGGCGCGGCACGTCGTATCCCACGTCTCCAAGCCCGAACGCGCGCACGCTGTTTGAAAGCTGTTCGAGCGGGTGCGTCACCAGCCGCGAAACAACAATCATGAGGGCCGTGCCTGAGAGCAGCGCCAGAACTCCTACAATCAGCACGGTGCGATCGATGCGGCTGATCTCGCGCTCTGCCGGTTCGAACGATTTCAACACGACCAGCTGTAAAGGCGATGTAGCCGCTGCAGAAAGATCTTCCGTTGTCGTCAGAAAACGCGCATCGCCCAGCTCGGCTTCCGCGCGTGTTCGCGATGCACCCGCCGGTACTGGGGCTTGCTTCGCGAGACTTGCTTGTAAAACGGGGGCAAGAGTGCTGGCTACGATTTGGCCGCCGCTCACAAAAGCTACATCGACGCCCGTCGGCGCACTGATTTCGCGCACCGTTCGCTCGACCGAGACGCCGCTCAGCACATACCCGAGCAGCGTTCCCTCCTGTTCGCTGCCGAAATAGAGAGGCTGCAGCGCGCACGCGTAAAGCGACCCACCCGCGATCAGGTAGCGCTTGTCGGGCGATGCCAGCAGGCTCTTCATGCCCGCACCGGCGGAAGCGGTTGTACCTGCATTTCTGGAGTAGACTGCAATCACCCGGCCGCTGGGGTCGGCAAGCACAAACAGATCTGCGCCGCTCAAGCCCCAGTACTCGGGTGCTGCATTTTGAATGGTGAGATCGTCGCCGCTCGTCATCAGCGCCTTGAGCGTCGGCAGCCTGGCAAGCAGCGCATTCTCGCGCTCCAGTACTTCCAGCCGTTCGGCCTGCATGTTCTGGAAGGCGACAACCGATTGGTCCAGATCGCGCGAAAGATCGTCCGTCACCTGGTTCCGCAGCCGGTGGCGGATCAACAGCAGGCTCAGCCCCGTCACGACTGCGATCACTACAGCCATGGCCACAACGAGAAGTACATGAGTTCGTGTGCCCGGCTCTTCGCGCACCTGTTTCATTTCCTCCGGAGCATTTCTCCCCGGCGGGCCGTCGGCTAGCTCGTTACGGGACAAATTTGTATCCTGCTCCGTAAATTGTCAGCAGATGCTTGGGGTTCGCCGGATCAGGCTCGAGCTTCTGGCGCAGTTTCAGAATCTGATTGTCGACAGTCCGCGTTGTCGGATAGAAGTTGTATCCCCAAACCTCGTTCAGCAGCACATCTCTGGTCAGCACCCGCTCGACATTTTCGGTAAAGAACTTGAGCAATTTGAATTCGTGGGCAGTCAGTACCACCAGGTTCCCTTTGCGCCGGACGATCATCTTCTTGAAGTCCACTTCGCACTCGCCAAAACGATAAGTGGATTCCGCGGCGGGCCTTTGCCGCCGGCGAATCGCGGCCTGCACGCGGGCCGTAAGCTCCCGCGGGCTAAAGGGCTTGGTCACATAATCGTCTGCGCCCAATTCAAGGAGCAGAACCTTGTCGGCGACTTCAGAGATCGCGCTCAGCACCAGCACCGGCGTTTCCGGAGCAAGCTGTTTGAAAGTCCTGCATAAGTCTCTGCCCGAAATGTTCGGCAGAATCAGGTCGAGCACCACCGCGCTGGGATGCTCTTTGCGAAACAGATCCAGCCCCGTCTGGCCGTCTCCGGCGATGACAGTCGCGTAGTGTTCCTGGGCGAAGGTTCGCTGCAGCGTCCGTTGCATGCGAGGGTCATCCTCGACAATCAGGATTGTGCCAAGGTTCACCAATGGGATCGCTTCGCTCTGCGTCTCAATTGTAATTTCCGTGGTTTGGGTCATCAATCAAGCCCCTCCCACATTCATTTTGGATGATACAAGTCCAATTTTGTCAGAAATCTAGCAGAAATGACAATGGGATGACATTTGCTTTACCCCAGCGTGACTTCGGGCGTTCTTTCACGCCCCGGATGACGGTTCCAGAACCACCGGACTGACCGCAAGCGGCGCCTGTCGGCTGGGCTGGGAATCAATCAGAACGCTGATCAGGACCAGTGCCCACATGGGGAGCGAAAGGTCGAATCGCTCTGTGTCCGCAAAGCCCCGGACGACCACGAAGAGCAGAAATGCGAACAGGAATGACCGGAGCGAGCCCTTCGCAAGGCGGCGAATGCTCCGCAATAAGCTGAAATAGACTCCAGCAAACATCCCCACACCAACAAGCCCGTACGCATAGAACTGCTGCAACAGCTCGTTATGCGCATGTGCCGCCTCAAACTGGTCGGGACCGAACGGAGGGACAACTTTCCAAACGGAATCGAATCCGTGGCCGATCCACGGGCTCTGCAGCGCCTCCGCGAGCATATACGCCCAAATGCCAATCCGCCCCGTTAGTGACTCCGCTTGACTGCCTGAACTTGTATAGATTTCGAAGTAGGATGACAAAAGCCCCCACAAGGCCGCAACCACTCCTGTCGCTGCCAGCACAGCCAGCCACTTCGTCTTGCGGCTGATCGTTCGATCGCTCGCGAGCAGAAATCCCTGGCTGACAACGAATGCCACGATCGTAGTCTTGCTCAGCGAGCGCAGCATGGTAATCGCGAGCAGTGCAGCCGGTGCGATCAGGCGCCTTTTCTGCTCCCGTATCAAATATAGAGCGAAGAAGAACGCGAACCCGCATACGTAGCCAATTTGATTGGCTCCCAACAACTCTTCGTCGCCGAGCCGTAGGTCCGACTGTGCCGGCATGATCCAGGCAATCATGGCGATTGCACACGCGCCCCAGACATAGCCTTCCATCAGCCATCGGCAAACATTCGACACAGGCCGCGCGCGTAGCAGCATGACCACGATCGCGATATCACTCGCCATGGCACACCAGTAAGCGATCGACGTGGAAAGCGAAATCGTGCCGCTCCAAAGCAAACTCAGGCCTGATACGGATATAAAGACGAACGCCCACCGCACACATGAGAGCTGCCGCATCCTTCCAGGATGGATGCTGGCTTCTCCCATGGTTGCGAATGCGGTTACCAGCAATAGAAGAAAATCGCAGGCCACATTCAGCGCGGTTCCAGTGCGCGGGTCCGTGTCCAAAACATGGACCGACAGAATTATGATGAAGGAGCGAAAGCCGAAATATAGACCAACGACAAACGGTAGAGCTGTGGCAGTAGCTTCGTTTTCGCCCTCGTTGACGAGAATGTATTCGGCGCTCGGCATTTGCTCCTAGTGCGTATACATGTCCGGAATTCCCTGGCTGCCCGTCGGCGGCAGATGGCGCAGGTAGCGAATGATCGACCACAATTCATCATCGCTGAGCGTTCCCTTTGACCCGGGCATTCCCGAAGGCCAAATCCCATTGTCCAAGATCCACTTCAACTGCCCATCCGTGTAGCGCTGCACATCTTTCGACGCCAGCGAAGGAATCGGAGGCGAGATGTGATCCGCAAAAGGAACGCCGGTATTCTGGCCGTCCATGCCGTGACATGCCACGCAATAATGCCCGAACGCTTCCTTTCCGTCGGCCAGGGTCGCAGCATTGTCTGGCAGCGGGTTCTTCTCCTTCTTATTGCCGATCAGAAAATGATGCTTGCTAAAACTCATGATTGCTGTCTCGGCCTTTCCTGGAGGATTGGCCTTGCATCCAGCTAACCCGCCCGCCATCCACAACAAGGCTGCCGCCGCAACAAGCTGCCGCATCGCTATGCCACCACGTGAACAATAAAAGTCATCTTGCCGTGACCCTGCCCGCAAAACACTGAACAATGGCCTACAAAGTCGCCGACTTTGTCCGGCGTAAACGTCACCTCTGTCTCCCCCCCAGCCTTCACCTTCATATCCACGTTGAGATCGCGAATCCGCAACCCATGTCCGACATCAGCGCTTTTCAGAACCAGCTCGACCGGCTGCCCCTTCTTGACCGTGATCTCGCCGGGCGCAAAGGCAAATTTCTTCGCTGTAATCTCGATCCGTTGCGGATGGGTCTGTGCCGCTGCCGTGGGTGCGTAGTTCCATGCCGCCAGCGCGCTGGTAGACAGAATCAGGCACTTCAACAGAATCTTCATTTACTCTCCTCGAATCGTTTTCTTGTGCAGTTCGGATCAGGCTGCTGCGACCGTTGCGGCGCCCCATTTATGGATTGAAGAATTTCAAAAGCGCCTTCGTATCGCCATCGCTCAGTCCGGCGCGTACCCGCATGTGTTTCGTGACGGTGCCGGAGATGCTCGGCGAAAACCCCTCGGGCGCTTGATGGCAACGGGCGCAATTCTGGTCGAACACCTGCTGCCCGCGCTCCGCTTCTGCGTCCTGCGTCTTCTGCGAATTGGTCTTTGTATGGCTCTGCTTCGGCGTACTGCTCGCCTGGCCAGCCGCAAGAGCTGCAGCCAGCACCACGCCACCCAACAGCAATCGTCCAACCGAATTCATAGTCCTTCCTTTTCGCGCAGCAAATTCGCGCCCACAAAATTACGATTTGTATCAGCCCAATCCCGATCCACGGTCCGGCTAAGCAGCACAGCGTCCGCGCGCTCTTTCTGAACGCTTGACTAGACGTTAGGTGCAGCCAGCGCGTGGCGTGTCACAAGGGCGTCTGAAGGTTGTCATCAGATTGTCTTGCTTGCAGAGCCGCAACCGCCCAAGCCGCCTGGCGATAATGACCTGTTGCCGATTCCCGTCCGCGGTGCGCCCATCTCTTGATGAAGGCTGACAATTCCCTGACATTCGAACGACGGCGGACTGACAACTCGAGAGCGTGCCTCTGGCTACGCTTGGTTTGAGAGGAGCGCACTGCGCATGCGCCACGACAACGGCTCTGCGGCCGCTCAAAGCTATCCGTACGGCCTGCGCTGGCGGCGTGCCTTTGGGCTTCTCACCCCGGCACAGCGCTTTCTCTTCGCATGCCTCACGGCGGCGCGCATCAGTGTCGGTCTCTGCGATCTCGCACTCGCCGCCGCGATGTACGTGCTCTTCATGCTGCTTCAGCCCCACCCTCTCGCACACCGCGCATTGTGGATTCCTGATTCGATCCTCGGCGCGGCGTTGCTTGCCTCGATTCTGGTCGTCGTCCGCGCTTTAATTGATGTTCTCTCCTCGCGCTCGGCCTTGAGCTACATCCAGAATCTCCACGTCGATCTCCTGATGCGGCTCACTCAGGGTTACAGTGTCATGAACTGGTCGCGGTTTGTTGCCCGGAATCGCAGCGAGCTCCTGCACCATTCGCTGAACACGGCGCGCGAAGCTGCGGATTTCTTCCATCGCTGTGTCGAACTGATCGCCGGCGTAGTGGTTGTCGTCGCGATGGCGGCCGCCTTCATCTACCAGAGCGCTGCTGCCGCTTTGTGCTTTGGTCTGGTACTCTCTGCATTCTTCCTGCTGCATCGATTCTTCATTCGTAGATCGGTCTCGGGCTCTGCCGCAAATCGCGAAGCCTCTCTCACTCGCCTTCACAAGAACCTTGCCAACCTCTATGCATCCGGCAAGGAGATTCGCACGTACGGTATCCATGATTTCTTCCAGAACCGGATCCGTAATGAGGCAGAAACCTTCGCTCGCTATCACCGCCGCGCCGTCTTTCTGCCCCAGATCTCGCGCATTGTCGCAGAGCAGGGAACTGTGCTGCTCTTCCTGGCCCTGATTGTTGCGGTGCAATTGCAGCATGGCGACATGCACAAGCTGCTTTCCCTTCTCGCCTTCTACTTTGTGCTTTCCCGCCGGCTGCTCCCGTTGGTCAGCCAAATCTCCCTGATCGCCGGGCAGATGGAGAGTTCATTCGAAAACGTGCTCATCGTCGATTCTGAGTTGACTCAGTGCCTCATCCACTGGGCGCCGCCTTTGCCCGCGCTGCTGCCCGATCCCGGATTCGTGCTCCAGATCAGGCAGGTCAGCTTCTCTTTCCAGCAGGCCGCGTCAGTCCTGCGGAATTTCAATCTGGATCTGCGCAAAGGGGAGACTCTCGTCCTGCATGGCGTCTCCGGCATCGGCAAGAGCTCGCTCCTCAATCTCATTGCCGGTATCCTGCAACCCACGGCCGGATCAATTCGTGTCGACCGCGCTGCGATCGCTTACGTTCCGCAGGAAGTCCCATTGCTCGATGACTCCATTCGCAATAATCTGCTTTTTGGGCTGGCCGCGCAGCCGGAAGATGCCCTGATGCGCGCTCTCGCTGCGGCCAACCTCGCCGGCTTCGTCAGAGCCCAGCCGGACGGGCTCGACACCCACATCGGCGACAATGGCGCGCTGCTGTCAGGCGGACAGCGGCAGCGGCTGGGACTGGCGCGCGCCATACTGCGCGAGTGCCCGCTTTTGCTCCTTGATGAAGCGACCTCGGCGCTTGATCGGGAAAACGAGCGGCAAATCCTGGCCAACTTAGCCTCGCTCGGCGCGGCGGTTCTCTTCGTCACTCATCGGCGTCAGCGGAATCAATATGCGCAGCGGATTTGCTCCATCCGGAACGGCATTCTTATTGAGGAATCTGCCGTCAGCTTCTCGGCCCGAGCGCTGGAGCTTTGTGCAGAACAATGAAGCAGGTTTAAAAACCGTCCGGCGCAGAAGCTTTTTCAGCGTCGTCGAGCGCGGCGTTCTTTGCCTCCTCATCTCGTTTTTTTGTATTCACACCTTGCCCCGCGCATGGAAGAGCCTGGTCACTGATTTTCCGAACTACTATATGGCGGCGCGCCTGGCGCACGAAGGCTGCGACACGTCGCGCATGTACGAGTGGCAGTGGCTCGAGCGCGAAAAAGATCATCGCGCCGTGCCCATCCGCGTCATCGGCCTCGTGCCGATTACACCGTTCTCTACGTTGGTCATGTGGCCGATCGCGGGCCTGCCGGCCCTCACCGCTAAGCACGCCTGGATTCTCTTCAGCCTCTTCTGCTTGATTCCAATCGCCTGGATTCTGCGGTCCATCACCGGCCTCAGCTACCAGCGAATTGCCCTTGTCTTCGCCTTGTCCTTTCCGCTCTATCGCAACGTGGAGTTCGGCCAGTTCTACATTTTTCTCCTGCTTCTCATCGCTGCAGCTTGCTGGTCCTGGCTGCGCGGCTGGTATGCGTTGGCAGGCGCCCTGGTTGCGATTGCCGCGGCCTGCAAAATCTTTCCGCTCCTCCTCTTCGTCTTCTTCCTGCAACGCCGAGCCTGGCGGGCGCTCATTGCCGGCTCCCTTACGTTGGCCGCAGCCGTAGCCCTGTCGATTGCTGTTTTTGGCTTGAATGTGCATCGCACTTACCTGCACGAGATCCTGCCCTCTGCCATGCACGGCGAGGCAATGCCTCCCTATGTCACCAACGCATCCATCTCCGGCATTTTGCATATTCTGTTTCTCTCTGAGCCCACATGGAATCCTCATCCCTGGCACTCCTCCGTCCTTTGTTACGCAATCCTGTTGCCGCTTCTCTCCACGCTCCTGCTGGCGCCGGCCATCCTGCTGATTCGCCGCGACGACAAGTCGGCCGCCCGCGCCCTGCTTGAGTGGTCTGCGCTCCTGACGGCCTCGCTTGCCGTCTCCACCATACCCGCCTCCTACAACTTCGTTTTGATGGTGCTGCCCATGTGCGTCTTGAGCGCCCTGCTTCTCGAGCGGCATCAATACGGATGGCTCGCTGCTTTGTTCACCGCCTACATTGGAATCGGGTTCCCTTTTCCGGCTCCGGCGCAAATCACCGGCCTCGCCATCTTCGTTTACACCCCGCGCCTGCCCCTGATGATCGCCGTACTCCTGGGACACCACTTCTTATTGGGCCGCGGCCTCTCGGGCCAAGTCTTCCTGAAGGATTGGACGCGTCCCGCCTGGGCTGTCCTGATGGTTGCTGCCACCGTTCTCACCATGCACGCCACGTTTCTTCGCGAGCGGGATGTCCGGCAGGAGTTCGCCTTCCGGCTTCCTTTGCAATCTCAGGGCTATCTCAACGCAACTCCCCAGCCCTCCACCTCGGGCGTTCGATACGTTGCATTCACCCTCAACGGTTATCAATTAGTGGACGAGAACGCCGTCGTGCAGTCTCTGTATCCGTCGAGCGATCGTGCCGCCGACGATCTTTCTTTCAGCAGCGCAGCCGGACGCCTTTTTCTCGAACGCTCCGCGAACAATTCCTCCAACATCGTCGACGCGCGCGATCCATCGCTGGCAATCATCAACGATGCCCTCGATCCAATGCTTTCATCCGACGGCGCCGCCCTTGCTTTTGTGCGCGACTTTCGGGGGAGAGGGCGGCTCATGTTGCGGCCCAGCCTGCTGGCGGCTTCAGCTCTCGATCCTCCGCTCACGCCGGCCGCATTGAACGTCTACGAAGCGACGTTCCTCTCTCCCAATGCATATGCATTTGCGGCCTCCGACGAGGGCCGGCCGCCTCGCATCTATCTCACCGATGCTGGACACAGAAACGCCCCGCTCGATCTTGGCGAGGCCCGTTATCCGGCGCTTTCGCCCAACGGCGCTTGGCTGGCGTATAGCCGCCTGGATCGCGGCGTATGGAATTTGTGGATTCGTAATCAGGAATCCGGCGCAACCCGGCGTATCGCCGATGTTCCCTGCAACCAGATTCAGCCGGCATGGGAGAGAGACTCCAAAACTCTGCTCTATGCCACTGACTGCGGGCGCAGCCTTTGGTTTACAGCCGTCGCCCGCCGCACGGTCATTCCTTAATTGATTGTCAGCGCGACTTGCCCTTCCACATGGGGAAGAGATATCGGTACACAATCCCCGTTTCCCAGACATTGACATCTCTCTGCGAAGAAAACTGGCGCGAATAGCTGGTCAGGATGCGCACATTATGCGGCAGGTTGTAATCGAGCCCAAAGTCGGCGCGCTGCGTGTTCACTGAAGGCACGCTGTCGCTCGCCTGGTTGTCAATCCTGAAGGTTTGCTGCATCCGGAACACTGGCTCGAACCGGCCGATCCAGTTGTCGGGACCGCCCAAAGCGTGCGTGCGATAGTCGGTCTCGAACCAGTATCCCTGGGCATGCTGCGCGTGGCCGTACTCTGAGCGGAAGCGAAAGCCTGTATCCCGCGGCTCCCACCACAAATGCATGCCTTCAAAGTTCTCATGGGTTTGCTGCAATTGCCGGTCATACGAAAATCCCAGCTCCAAACCGCTTTCCGGCAAAAACAAGCTCGCGCGCCCGCCTGACGAGCGTTTGGAATTGAAATAGAAATTCCCGCTGCGCGCGGAAAACCATGCGTTGTAGCTGAGCGAAGCCTTGCTGCTCGAAAACGCGGAGCCGCTCAGCATTCCGCCAACACCGGTGCCCGTGCCCATGGTTCCGATCCCGGCAATCAGCGGGCCGTCCTGTAGATCCCCAATCCAGATGGGCGACAGGCGGTCGTTGTAGGTATTGAACGGGATCAGAAAGCTGCCGCCCACCACGTTCAGATGCGACGTCGCATGGTAGTCACCCTGCAGGTAGAGCAGGTCGGCAAAATGCATGTGGTTGTAGCCGGATTGGCCGCCGCCATTCGGCTGGAACGTCTCCAGGAGAATCGCACGCGACTCCACGAGCAGAGAATTGCCGAGCGGCGCCGCAATCAGCGGTTCAATGTGCGGCTGATAGACCGTCGTGCCGCCGTTCGTGCTGGTGAAGAATCCAACGCCGCCAGATAGCAGCGGCACATCTTGTGCTTTTCCGGTTGGCGCCGCGCACGCAAGCGCGAATGCGCACGCTGTCACTGCTGGCTGCACCCACCGCGAAGAAAAAGAGCGCTGTCTTGTTAACTCCATAACAGCGAAGATAGTTTGACGCAGTTTGCCGCGTGTCTCGGGATCGTCTGCTCATTGTCAAATGTTTGTCACTTTGGGCCGTGGGTGCGTTGAAGAATGATCGAAAAAGGCGATTTGCAAGCATCTACGCCGCGCGCGTCAACTCATCCGCCCCAACTCCCGGTACTGGTGCGCCACAGCTTCAAGAAACGTTTCCACGCTCGTCTCCGGCGGAATCGCCAGGCCCGACTTCGCGCAAAGCGCCGATGCAATTCTCTCAGCCAGAGCGGCCCGCGTCGTCAGATCCATTTCAAGCCGCCGCGCGAAAAATCCCTCCAGAACCTCCAAGTCGGCCGTTGACAATTTCGCCAGCGCGGGAGCGGGCAAAGAAACCCGCAAATGCGGCGGCCCTCCCCACACGCCGGTACTTGCCTGCGCACCGACCGCCGCCACCGGCGCCTCCTCCGGCACGCTGAGGAATCGCGTGGTGCTTCCGGCCCACTGCGCCGATTCCATCTCGCGGTCGCGCACCACCAGCGTGCCCGCCACCATGTCGCCCAGCCGCTGGTGCCGCTTGCTCATAAAGATCGCTACCACGCCCACCGCATAAAACCCGGGCGCATAGTCCACAATGCGCACCAGGTTCCGTGCCAGCGACTCCACAAAACTTACGCCGCGCCCCGATTGATGAATCACGCGAATCCTGGCCACGTGTTTGCCCGGCGTGCGCCCGTTCCCGAATGCCTCAAACAGCGTGAAGTATCCCCACTGCAGCAGAAAAACAATCAGGAAAAAGATGCCAACCGCCCAATTTGCCGAGACTCCGCCAAACACATGCAATGCGGGAATTAATATCGCTGCCACCAGCCCCAGCACCAGCAGGGCCGCAAACCAGATGAGCATATCAATCAGAATGGCAATGAAGCGGCTGCCGATCCCTGCCAGCGGCATCTCGATCGCCACCAGCTCCGGGGTGTCGATGTTAAGCTGGTCTCCAATCGGCTCCATGGCAATCATTCTCTCCAATCAATGGCTCAACAAGCGCCGTCCCTATTGGGACCGACTGGCCGCGCTGATCGCTCAGTCCAATGCGGGTGGTGTCCGCCATCTTTCCCGCGAAGAACTGCGCGAAACGGCCTTGCTCTATCGCCAGGCCGCGGGCGACATCTCCACTCTACGTCAGGATCCCACCGCCCGCATCTACGCCGAGCACGTCAATCAGTTATTGGCTCGCGCCCACCATATCATCTATTCCAGCCGCAGCAAAGGCTTCCGCAAAATCTTCTACTTCCTGCGCGATGAATACCCGGCACTCATCCAGCGCCAGTTCCGCTATGTCCTGCTCTCGCTAATTCTCCTGCTCGCCGGAGCGGCGCTCGGGTCGGTGCTTACTCTGGCGCGCCCTCAATTCATGCGCCACATGCTGGGCCCGGCCATGGTTCAAACGATCGAGCGCCACGAGATGTGGACCCACTCCATCGTCGGCATTGAGCCTGTGGCCAGCAGCCTCATCATGACCAACAATCTCAGCGTGTGCTTCGTCGCCTTCGCCGGCGGCGTCGTTTTCGGTCTCGGGCCAATCTATTCCATGTTCTTCAATGGGCTATTGCTCGGTGTAATCGGCATGGCCTGCCAGCAGCACGGCATGTCGGTCGACCTGTGGAGCTTTGTCGCGCCTCACGGCTCGCTTGAGCTGCCGTCCATCGTTCTCGCCGGAGCGGCTGGCCTGCGCCTTGCTCACGGCGTCCTGTTTCCCGGGCTCTACCGCCGTGGCGAATCCATCGCCCTGGCCGGCGCTGAAGCCACGCGCATCGTCGCCGGCATCATTCCGCTACTGGTCATTGCCGGCACGCTCGAGGGATTCTTCTCCCCGTCCGCCGCGCCCGTCCCGCTCAAGTTCACCGTCGGCGGTTCGCTCTTTGCGCTGCTGCTGGTGTGGCTCTTCCGGCCCGTGCCTGCTTCTTTGGCAACGCCGAACTCTGCTGCAACCTGAGCGTCGCGCAGCGCCGAACCAGATGTTGCGCCGCCAGACCCTCAATTTGTCATCCTGGGCGCGTCGGCGCTAAGCCCGCGCTGCGGGTAAAAGAAGGCAGCCCAGGCGCAAGCCCCGGGGACCGAATGCAACGCGCACCAAGAGGCCCGCTTCAGCCGGCGAAAGAGAATCTTACGCAAAACCCCTGGCCCCAAGGGATTCCCACCTGCGCCGTAGAAATTGCCTCGTAAATGGTTTTGTGAAACGGCACAACTTTAGTCGTGCCGGAAAAACCGCATTAAACCACGAGGCTTCAGCCTCTGAGGGAGGTTTTTCGCAGTGCCAAGACCGTGATGAGACCGCTTCTGGGCAACCCGTGCTACACCATCGCCCGTTCCTTCACCTTCAAATACTGGTTCAGCACCGCAGCCGTCACATACGCCGGATTCAAATCGAGCGTCAGTGCTCCCTGTTCCCGCAACCGGGCCAGCAGCACCTCGCGCCGCGTCGTCAACTCCTGCGCAGCCGCTGCGCGGAACATCTGCTCCACATTCTTCGGCCGCGCCTGCGCGATCGCCGTCACGTCCGGTTGCGCCATGGCAACGAACAGCAGCACGTGCCGGTGCAGCAGTTGCATCGCGCCGTCGATCACCTCCGGCCGCATCGCCGACTCTGCCAGATCCGTGATCCACAAAATCATTCCGCGCCGCGGCTGCCAGCGATTCAGCGTTGCCGTCGCCCGCAGATGATCCGCCTCGCTTCCTTCGGTGCGTGCCTGCGCGAGCGCTTCCACAATCTGTCGCAGATGCGCCGGCCCGCGCCCCGGCAGCACGCGCTGCTGCACATGTTGTCCGTACACCAGCAGCGCCACGCGGTCGCCCGAATACAGCGCCAGTTGCGCCAGCGCCACCGCCGTCGAACACGCATAATCCAGCTTGGAGTGTCCGCGCCGCTCCACTTCTCCGTCCTTCAGAATCCGGCCCTGCAGCAGCCTGCCCGCGTCCAGCACGATCCACACCGCCTGGCTGCGCTCCGTCTGATAGCGCCGCGTAATCAACTGCCCGCGCCGCGCCGTCGCTGTCCAGCACACATCGCGCAAATCGTCGCCTTCCAGGTATTCGCGCAGGCTCTCGAAATCGCGGCCCAACCCGCGCTCGCGTACCTGCCTCAACTGCAATTCAATTTGCCGCCCGCGCGCCAGAAAAATCTCCTGGTCCTCGCCCTGCCGCAGCGCGGGATACACGCGCACCGTCTGCTCCAGCGGAGCCATCGCCCACTTCTCCACCAGGCCCAGTGGGGACGCATAGCGCAGATATACCGGGCCGGCCTGCGCATCACCCCGCTCACGTGGCTCAATCTTGTAACGTAGTGCCGCACGTGCTCTCGGAAACACGCGCAGGCTCCGTGTCTCCGGCTCTGGCACCAGTGCGTCGGGCAAATCATCAATCAGCTTGCATTCCAGAATCGTTTTGCCATCGTATTCCACGGCCAGCTCAATCTCTGTCTCGCTGTCGAGAGACGGCGCATTGCTCCACGACCGTTCCACGGTGATTCGACGCGCCGCCGGCAAACGCAATCCGTCCATCAACACGATGAGGAGTACGAGCGCATCCCACTCCACCATGCCCAGACCCCACGATGCGTGCCAGAAACCCGGCAGCGCCAGCAGTAACCCCGCAGCCAGCAGCCAGGTGGCGCGCGGAGTCAGCCCGAACGCGAACCAGCGCCGCCGCGGTTCGCATGTCGCGCGCACCGGATCGGGATGGAGTGAAGGCGAAATCATCTCCGTGGCACCGGCACTGCAGCTACAACATCGCCCAGCACGCGGTCCGCATCAAAGCCTTCCAACTCTGCTTCGGGCTTCAGCATGATGCGATGCCGCAGCGCCGGCAGCACCGCCCGCTTCACATCGTCGGGAATCACGTAGTCGCGGTCTTCGAAGGCCGCAAAAGCCTGCGCCACGCGCAGCAGGCAGATGGCCGCGCGCGGGCTCGCTCCCAGCGCCAGCATCGGCCACTCGCGCGTGCGCCGCGCCAGGTCCAGGATGTATCCATAGATATCCTGCTCTACGCGAATCGCGCGAATCTCGCCTCGCGCCGTTTTCAGAAGTTCTGTGCTCAGCGCCTCAATCTTCGCATCCTCCAGGATGTTCGCCCCGCTGCTCTCGTGATGCCGCTCCAGCATCTTCCGCTCATCTTCTGCGCCGGGGTATCCCACTTTGATCTTCAGCAGAAAGCGATCCAGCTGCGCCTCGGGCAGCGGATACGTCCCTTCAAAATCAATCGGATTTTCCGTCGCAAACACGGTGAACCACTCAGGCAGCGGCCGCCGCACGCCGTCGCTCGTCACCTGCCGCTCTTCCATGCACTCCAGCAGCGCGGCCTGCGTGCGCGGCGGCATGCGGTTGATCTCATCCACGAGCAACAGATCGGTAAATACCGGCCCGGCATGAAATGTAAACGCATCCGTGCCCGGACGGAACATCGTCGTGCCTAAAATGTCGGCTGGCATCAGGTCGGGGGTTCCCTGCACGCGCTGGAAGCCGAGCCCAAGCAGCCGTCCCAGCGATTTCACGATCAGCGTTTTCGCAATGCCCGGCACGCCCTCCAGCAACGCATGTCCCTGCGTCAGTATGGCCACCAGCACTTCGCCGATCACCTCGCTCTGCCCGGCGATCACGCGCCCCAGCTCCCCGCGCGCCTGCGCAATCAACTTCTGTGTCGCCGGCAGAGCCGCGCTCTGCGTCGTCGCGCCTTGCACCATCGCGCCTTGTTCCATATTCGTCTCTTCGGTCATTCCCTCTCCTTGCTCCCTAATCCCTAATCCCTGCATTCTTCACTGCCGCGTCAAGCGCCTCGCCATGCCTGCTCAGGGTTTGCACCAGCGCCAGCGCTTTCTTCGGTTCCAACGCATCGCTGCTCACCGCCGACTCGCACTCCACCAGATCCTCTTCTAATTCAGCCGCGGCCCCCGGAAACCTCCGCCGTAGCGCCAAGCCCAATTCTGCCGCGCTCATCTTCGCGCCCTTCAATCCGCACAGATCGCCCACTCTCCGCCGAAATCGTTCATACGCCAGATCCACGGCCGTCGCTGAGGCATGCGCTTCCTTGTAGAGCGACCCCAGCGCCTCGAGAAATTCCACCGGTGTCGCCCGCACTGGCGCGGGCAGCGCCCGCTCCGGCCCGCGCCGCCGGCTGAAGCTGAACACAATCAGCAGCCCGATTCCCGTCAGGCCGCCCCATAGCAAATACATCGCAGGGCCGCGCGCGTAATACCGGTCGGAATGCGTCTCCCCGTGCAGCGACTCGTCCCAGTAAAACTGGTGCCCATCGCGCGCGCCCAGTGAATTCAAAAACAGGTTAAGATTTTCTGCCCGGCTGATTGAACCATTCTCCAGCGGCGTCGAACTCGCCCACCAGATCACTTCACCCTTGCCGCTCCGGTAGTCCACCACGGCCGGCGCGCCTGCGCAGTTATACTCCACGCGGTCCCGGGGACGATCGAATCCCCAGCTCGCTTCGGGGACCATCCACACCTCGCCCGATCCTGCCAACGGATCCAGGCCTTGCGGCGCCAGCTTGCATGCTGCTCCAAGTTGCGTCGACGGCTGCGTATCTCCGTCCGGCGCAAGCTGTCCTCCGGCAATCCCAGTCATCAGCACGCGCCCGCCCGCCGCAGCAATGTCGCGCACCGCTTTGATGTCATTCGCGGTCATCATCAGCGGCTCGGCGAAAATCACTACCGTCTGCGCATTCGCTTGTGCCGCCAGATCGCTCAACGGCTGCTCCCAGCGCTGCACGTTGTATCCGCTCGCTTGCAGCATGTCGTACGCAGCCCGCGCCCCGTGTCTCCCTGTCAAATAGCTGCTCGGCAGCGGATTGTCATCGTTGTTCTGGTTGCGCGCAAAAAACGCCGTCAAAAACGCCAGCACCAGCACGATGACCAGGCATCCGATGAGCAGCTTGCGATCCTTCGCGTCCAGTGAGGCAAAGAGCTTCATTGCGCTCTCACCTCCAGCCCCAGCGCGCGGACGAGTTCCAGGGCCGCCTGAAAATCCGATGCCGCAGATTCTCGCCCGCCATACCAGGTGCGCTCGAACCGCCGTGTCAATTCCGTAAGGCTCGTTTTCCTCGGATCGCCGCCCGCAAGCAGCGCCAGATATTCCCTTGGAGTTCGCGCGCGATCCGCCGGCCACATCCGCCGCGACTCCAACAGCGAGATCGCTGCCCAATAGAGAAAATGAATCGCCTCGCGCCATTCCTGCTTCGCTGCCGCTGCGGCTGCGTCCTGGTACCACAACTGCCATTCGCGCGCCGAAGGCGCTCCGGGCGCAGGCGCCGCATCCGGAACCAGCCGCACCCGTGCATTCCGCTCGATGCGAATCAGGAACCACACGAGCGCAATGCCGATCCCGCCCAGCAGCAAAATACGCAATACCCACCCGAGCCACGGCGCGCGCGACCCCAGGCGCACAAGGCTCGCGAAGAATCGGTCCAGCAGGTTGTCGACCCACTCTACCAAGCGTTCTCTCGGCGACATCTCGCTCACGCCCTGATATGCCTTTTGCGCCAGAATCGTCTGCAGCGAATTCCGCTCCGCCGCATAATTCGGGTTGGCCTCCGCCGTGCCGCCTGCCTGCTCTTCATCATCCTTTAGCCGTTGCCGCGCCTCGGCGAGCACCTGTTCAATCGTCGGTAAGGTGCTTTTTCGCGCAACAATCGATCCAATCGATTGCGGCTGAGGCGAACTGTTCCTTTTCGCCGCACGCGCCAGCGCCGCGCGCATCCAGTCGTAGCGAACTTCACGCGTCTGCGCACCAGATCCGGCGCCCCATTCCACGCGGTCGTCCGGACCCACACGCTTGGGATCACATGCGCTGTCGTCCGCCGGCGCGGCACTTTTCAGAGTTTGCTGCGCGCCGCAATCGGTGACCACGCCTTCCAGTTGTTGAAGGTGCTGGCGATATTCATCGAGAGTCACAGTGCGCCAGCCGGCGGCAGAGGTCACCTGCAGTGCCTTGGCGAACGGCGCAACAACCCAAAGCGCCGCGAGCGCGCCCGCGACTGCCGCTCTGCACACTACTCCACTCCACAATGCATTTCCAGGCCGCCGTGCCTTCATCGCTCTTCCACGGTATCAGCAGGCGGAGCCGGCGCGGAAATCGTTACTGAGTTATCGGCTTGCATGCCCTCCGCGGTCAAACTTGGCCGGCCTCCGGCGAGCTGCGGCACCAGTCCCGCCTGCATCATCATCCACTCGATGTCAAAGCCTTCCTTGCGCACGCGCTGGTCATAATAAAAAAGCACAAGCGCGATCCAGGGAACCGGCGCCAGCAGGGCTTGAAAGGTGAAGTTCAGCACCAGGTAAATAATTTCTGCCACCGCCATTCCGGTGGTCACATTTTGCGGAGTGTTTCCCGAAGCGATGGATACGCCCAGCACAATCATCACGGGAATATACGCGATCATCGCGCAAACCCCTCCCAGCACGGCCATGAGCAGAAACATCACGAAGATTCTGCCGCGCGTCCCTTTACTTAAGTTCCACGCCCGCCTCAACGACTCCAACGCCGTCCTCTGCTCCACCACGCACACGGCCATGCCCATCGCGTAGCATAACCACAGCAAAATCAGAGCAACAAAGGCCGCCCCGATTACAGCGACCATCACAAATGCAGTCAGAGCCGCCGCACCCGCACCACCGCCCAAAGCAGCCGCCAGCCCTGCCGAAACGCCAATCACGCCTCCAGCCGTCACCGCCGGAATCCCTATCGCGATCAGGCCTTGCAGGATCAGGAACCACAAATACCGCCAGAAGTGTGGACGCACGCCGGCAAGCACTGCGCGAATCGTGGTCTTCTCGCTGCTGTGCGTGCTCACCGCCGCTTTCGTCAGTCCGGCAGTCGAAAAAACGTACGCTGCAAAATAAAGTGGCAGCGCTACCAGCACACCCACAACCACCATCATTCCAAGCAGGAATCCGCTTTCGCTCGAATTCCGCGTCGCTACGGCAGTGACTCCACCCACCGCTCCTGCTGCAGCGCCAATCGCAAGCATCACGCTAATCGGCAGCGCCGCCACACCGGCGAACAGCCAGAAGTTGCGCCGGTACAACTGAACCGTGCGGTCCAGAATCTCGCCCAGCGTCGATGGTCGTAGGTTCTCCGTCATCGCTGTATTCGCCTGCGTGTTCTCTATCCGGCGGTCTCGCGATTCATCGTGTTGCCGCTGTCTGTCGCCGAACCGTCAATCCCTGCCACACCCAGAAGTCCAGCGTCACCTTGCTGCGGTGTCAAGCCGGCAGCCTGCATCATCCACTCGATGTCGAAACCTTCCTTGCGAATCCGCAGGTCGTAATAGAAAAGAGTCAGCCCTGTCGAATAAATCGGCCCGATCAGCGTATTCACGGCCACTCCCGCAACCTCTGACAGCGCCAGCCACTCCAGTGGCATTGGGCGGCCCAGGTGCTTCAAGCCAAAAATCAAAAAGGGAAGGCCTACCAGAACGCCCAGCAAAAGCCGCACTATGTAAACCAGCAGCCACAGCACAAAAATCCGGCCGCGCGACCCCAGGCTCAAATCAATGCTGCGCCGGATCGCCTGTCCCGTATTCAGGCCCTCCACCACGCAGGCCGGCATCGCCAGCGAATAACGCAGCCACATCCATACGCCATAAACGAAGGACCCCAGGAGCAGCGGCGCCAGAATCAGCATCCCCACTCCCGCCGCCAGCAGAGTTCCCGGATTCTGCACCGGCGGCTGCTGTACAACCTGCGGATTGAATAGGAATCCCCTCGGCAGCGCCGCGAAGAGCAGAGCGAACAACGCGACGTACAACCCAAACAGCGGCGCCCAGGCGCGAAACATCGTTACCGCCATCAGCCACAAGTACTGCCCCAGGCGCGACAAAACACTGCCTGCCGCGCTGCGCACCGTAGCCGGTTCACCCAGGTAGATCCATGCCACCACGCGATTGAAAGCCGCTATCGACAGCCCCAGAATCAGCGAGATCGCCAGTATCTGAATTCCGAGCGAGACCGCATACGCCCATTCCAGGTGCGGAGGAATATGCGGATACCCCAGCAGCGTCAGCGTTCCCAAGTGCGCCAGATCGATGGCCAGCACCGTTCCCGCAAAGATCCCCGAGGTTCCTGCAAATAGAAGAAAATGATTCCGATAAAGCTCGGCGGTCCGATCCAGGATCTCTCCGAGCGTCATGGGCCTCAGCTGGTTATTCATACCGTCCTTTTGCTCGCAGGCTTTTATTCCGCGGGATGAACTTCGAGTGTTGAGTTAAAGCGCGACGATCGCCGCGCCGAGAAATCCACCACGACAACGCTATAAATTCAGAGCGAAATTTCAGTTCCGTGAACGCTTGCACGGATCGTAGCACAGGACGGTCTCCGGTACTTCGGCTTTCTCACCTTTGTGCCGGGCGCGCACTCTCAAAACGCTTGTGAACCGATCAATGAACAGGCCTGGCCCGGCAAACCCCGGTGTGATGGATCTTATCTATTCTATTGATCCGCAAATGCGGCTGCGGCAGTTCCGGAGAAAGTGTATCCGCATTCAGGGCACGCAGGTTGGCGCGACCAGCAGGGAGCGACGGCCTTAGCGATCGCGTTGACCGGACACTCTATCTCTGAGACGGCTCTGGGCCTTATAGAAATATGCATAGAAATCGGCTTGAACCTGGCGATTTAAGTGTCTTCTGGGGGGAACTCGCTCCAGCGGAGCATATCGCGCATTTTTATGAAAATGAGGAAGTTTTTCTTCGCACGTTGACCGCCTTCGTTGGCAGCGGCCTGAACGCCGGCGAAAGCACAGTTGTGATCGCCACGCCCGAGCACTTGCAGGCACTGAGCGAACAATTGGTTCTTGCCGGAGTTGATTTGGAGCTCGCGATCCTGCAGAGCCGCTTTTTCCCGTTAGACGCTGACGCTTCGCTGGCGCGATTTATGGTGAACGGCTGGCCGGATGACAAACTCTTCGCAGAGTTCCTGGGAGGGCTGATGAAGGAAGCTTCGGCCCGAACTCGGCGCGTGAGGGCATTTGGCGAAATGGTCGCTCTGCTCTGGGGCCGAGGTCACGCCGGCGCGACCGTCCGGCTCGAGCACCTTTGGAGCCAGTTCTGCCACAGCTACTCGCTTCCGCTCCTCTGCTCCTACCCGCGTACGGGATTTACCCGCAATCCGGCAGATTCCCTAGCCGAGATTTGTGCCGCCCATTCCCGGGTCCTATAGCGCGCTTCGCCTGCCGGCGCCGTATCGCCATTTGGCGCAGTCGCCCGCAAAAAACTCGTATCACAGCAACTAATCCTTTAGTTGTGCGTCTATTGGGTTATGGGGTCAAGATTCCTCCCCGAAACACGAGGCAGTTCTCACCTGTGGAATCAATAAGATAGCGATGCCGCCGCGCAGATCCAATACGCTCACTGAAGCCGAGCTGAGGCTCATGAAGATCCTCTGGCGCCGGGGTGAGTCGGCCGTCACCGATCTCGTAGCCGCCCTCCCCGACGGCGAACCCCTGGCTTACAACTCCGTCCTGACCACCATCCGCATTCTCGAGCAGAAAGGGTACGTCACCCACCGTCAGGAGGGTCGCGCCTTCGTGTACAGTCCCTGCATCGCCGAGAATGAGGCCAGCCTCTCTGAAGTGCGCAACGTGCTCAACCGTTTTTTCGGCAACTCCCGCGAGCGCCTCGTGTTATCACTCCTGGGCGATGAAGACATCTCCGCTGAAGAATTGCAGAAGCTCAAAGATGCCATCCGCCAGGCGGCTCCCGACTCGGCGGAAGCCGGCAAAAGGGGTGAGAGGTAAAGCATGCCGATAATCTCCATTTCGCTTTCCCTGCCTGTCGCGTTCTACTCGTTCCTGGCTGGCGCCAGCGGTCACTTCCTCTCTTTCTTCGCGGCGTTCGCGCAAGCCTCCGCGCCGGCCGCCCTCGTGGCTCTCTGGCAGGGTGCCGCAATCGCATTCGTTCTGGCCTTGACGCTCCGTCTCGCGCCCCGTGTCTCGGCGGCGCATCGATTTGCCGTCTGGACCGCGGCATTTGCCGTTGTCGCGGCGCTGCCCTTTCTGCCGCTCCTCGCCCACACCGCATCCACTTCGGTGGCACAGTTTGCGCCTCTAAACTCCCATCCCGTCAAGCCCTGGTTCCAATTCCAACTCGACGGCCGCTGGGCATTTGCGGTTGCCGCGCTCTGGCTCATTGCCTCGGCCTATCGCGCTGCCGATCTCGCGCTTCATTCGCTGCGTCTGCGCCGCCTCTTGCAAACCGCCGTTCCTGTTGAAGTCGATCCCGGTCTTCGCGCGCTCCTTGCTTCTGTCTCTGGCTCGCGCCGCTCCGTTTCGATCTGCACGACGAAGGAACTCGATCGCCCCAGCGTCATCGGCTTCTTCACTCCGCGCATCCTCATTCCCGATTGGCTCTTTGAGAAACTCACTCCCGGCGAGCTCGAGCACGTGGTCCTGCACGAAGCCGAACACCTGCGCCGCGGCGACGATTGGACCAACCTGCTGCAGAAAATGTCCTTGGTTCTCTTCCCATTAAATCCAGCTCTTATTTGGATCGAGCGCCGCCTTTGCCGCGAGCGCGAAATGGCCTGCGATGAAGGCGTAGTTCGCCGCACGCAGGCCCCCCGCGCTTACGCGGCCTGCCTCGCCAATCTTGCCGAGCGTTCGCTGAATCGCCGCGCCCACGCGCTCTCACTGGGAGCATTTGGGCGCCGTCCTGAGCTGGTGAGCCGCGTGCATAGCATCTTGTGGCGCAAGCGCACGCTGCACCCGCTCGCCGCCCGCGTCTGGATGGGTGCCCTCGGCTGCGGACTGCTCCTTTCAACCGTCGAATTCGCGCGCTGCCCGAAAATCATCGCTTTTGTTCCGCACCACGCGGTCAGTACGGCCGATGCGCAGCCGGCGGCGCCCTCGTTGGAAAATCTGCGCGCTTCGAACGCGCTGGATGCGGAAACAAATCCTGCAGCGAGCGGCATCCGCATGGTCGACACGAAGGCGATTCTGCCCGATCGCACGGCCGCGCCGCGTTCCCGCGTCGCAACTTCGCGCCGTCCTGCCGGGCCGCAATCTGAACCCGCCGCTCAATCGCAACTCGCGTCTCTTGGAAATGCCGGCTCTTCGCGTGCAGTGCTGCTCAGCGCTAAATCACCTGAGTTCACCTCGGCCGCAACACCCGGCTCCGGCCAGCTCGCGCAGTTGATCGTATTCACCACATGGGAGCAGGTGCCCACTACGCTGCATCACAGCAGGCGCGTTGCCGACTATGATGCCGGCGGCGACAGTCTCACCGTGAACTCCTCCGCGGATTCACAGTTGTCCGGCGCGGCCTCGCCAAACGCCGTTGCCGCGCTCGCCTCGCACGCGCAGCCTGCAGACCGGATTACCGTCACCCAGTTAATTCTGACGGTCTATCCCGCGAGTTCAGTGCCGCCCTCGCCGAAAGACACGCGCAACAAGATGTCTTCGCGCACAACGAATCCAAAATATGGCACGCCTGCCGCAGTTCCCTTCGATGGCGGCTGGCTGGTCTTCGCACTTTAACTAGGAACTTCAACAGCAATGGAGAAACTGACAATGCCCATGACAACTAATTCATTAGTAGCAAAGACGAAGAAGCTCGCTGTCCCCGCAGGCATCCTCGCCACTCTCCTCTTCGCGCTCGCGTTCATGTTCGACTACAGCCGGGCGCATGCCGCAGCCGCTGCAGCCGCTGCTCCGCCGCTCGACCAGAGCAGCGTCACTTCGCTGGTTGCCCTTAACAACGCAGTTGAAGCGGTGGCGGCTCGCGTCACACCGGCCGTCGTCAATGTCTACGTCACCTCGCGCGTCAACAGCGACCAGCAAACCGGCGACAACCAGGGCTTCGGCGGCATTAATCCGCAGGAACTGCCCCCTGGCTTCCGCCAGTTCTTCTTTGGCCCCGGCGGCCAGCAGATGAAACCGCAGCCGCAGTACGAGCACGGCATCGGCAGCGGCGTCATCATCTCGCCTGACGGCTACATTGTGACCAACAATCATGTGGTCGATGGCGCTACGCAGATCCGCGTCACTCTCGACGACCGCCGCGTGTTCACCGGCAAAGTGATCGGCGTCGACAAGCTCAACGATCTGGCGGTCATCAAGATCGATGCGCACGATCTGCCCAGCGTTCCGTGGGGCGACTCGACCAAGCTGCGTCCCGGTGAAACTGTGCTTGCCTTCGGCAATCCCTTCGGCAACTTCCCCTTCACCGTCACGCGCGGCATCATTAGCGGCCTCGATCGCCCGAATCCTTACCGCGACGATCCCCGCAAACCGGGCGCCTTCATCCAGACTGACGCGGCCATCAACCCCGGCAACTCCGGCGGTCCGCTCGTCAACGCCTACGGCCAGGTCATCGGCATCAACACGTTCATCATCTCCGGCAGTGGTTCATTCGCCGGTGCAGGCTTCGCCATTCCCGCGCAGATCGCCCAGTCCTCAGCCGAATCCATCATCAAGGACGGCACGGTGCATCATGGCTATCTCGGCATCAGCATGAACGATGTCACTCCCGCCAACTCCAGCTTCTTCAACCTGCCTGACGCTACCGGCGCCATCGTCAGCGAGGTCACGCCCGACTCGCCCGCCGACCACGCCGGCCTCAAGAACGGTGACGTGCTCCGCGAATTGAACGGAAAAAAGATCGCGAATGGCAGCGCTCTTCAGGTTGCTGTCAGCCAGACGTCTCCCGGCACCTCGATTAATTTGGGAATCCTCCGCGACGGCAAGCCCGAATCCATCCACATCACAGTCGGCGAATACAAGAAATCGAACGATGAAACCGCCGACAATGGCGAATCGGGCAGCGGCCAGCGTGGCCGTCTCGGGCTCGCCGTGGCCAATCTCAGCCCCGACCTGCGGCAGCAGTTCAACGTTCCCGACCGCATTCACGGCGCCGTCATTCAATCTGTGCGCCCCGGCAGCCCGGCCGACGATGCCGGCCTCAGCCCGGGTGATGTAATCCTCAGCGTTGATCGCCACATCGTCGACGACGCCGATGCGTTTGTAAACCAGGTCCATTCTGCACCCGCGGGCAAAGACATCCTGCTGCAGGTATGGGCCAACGGAGGCGCAAGCTTCCTCGTCATTCATCCTGCTCAGAGCGATCAGAGCGGCATGTAGTCATGGACCGGGTGCCCACCCTTTTCTGCGCCCTTTGCGGAAAGGGTGGGAATCACCAAGGCTCTGGTTGGTGTTGGAGAAGTTTGTCCTGGGCCGAGGGCTGCAGCGGTCGGGCTGCCGGAAAGAAGTGGGGTCTACTTCGGGGGGAGGGGGCTCTGCTTCCAGGCTTGGGACAATCACGGGCCCCGTTCCGGTTTTGCCGGCACGGGGCCTTTGTGTTTTTGCATCGAGCCGATGCAGAGTTTCGGATCACTGATTACTGACTGCTGCCCACTTCAGGCTTCTTCCGCCTGCTCCACCGTTTCCACGATCGGGATAATCGTGTCCACCTTCGTCATCTTGAAGATCTCGCGCACGCGGGGGCTCATTCCCGCCGCAATGAGCCGAACCCCTCTCTTCTGGCAGCGCACATGATGCGTCACGATCACGCCCAGTCCCGATGAATCCATATACGGACACGCCGTCAAATCCAGGATGTTCCTCACCATGGGCGCTTCATCCGGCGTCGGCTCCAGGTCGAGCATCTTGCTCAGCTTTTCTGTGGGCAGGCAGGTGTACGCATCGCGCAGCGTAAACGGTCCGCTGAATCGCAGAATTACCGTGCCCGCCGCGCGCCCCGCGGTTCGCTCAATACAAAACGGGGAACTGTTCCAGGTCTGCCATCGTGGTGCTGCCGTCGTGACTGTAGTCACCGTGAATGTAGCCATAACAGACTCCTTCTCCAGAATTGGAGCGGCTCAACCCGGGGGGAGACGGATGGGCTGCGTGATCAGTTCGGATTGCAGGTGGTTGAATCGGCTTCAGCGCCAGCACGCATCGGGGAAGCCATTTGCTGGCACTGAACACTTCGGATTCTCCCCGACCCCGCATGAAATTGCAAGCACAATCCGCCTGGCCCCTGCGTTCCTGCTCCCTACTCCCTGCTTTCTTGTTCCTTTGGTCCCTTGTCCCCTGCCTTTCTCCTGTTGCTCCCGTCACAGACACCGTCCCCTCTATACGCGATTCTGAACGCATCGTCAGAGCAGCGCCCGGGGCTCTCATTTTTCTGGAATTGCCGATCGAGCCGCGGCCTACCATCCATCTCATTCAACTTGCTTCAAGCAATCAGCAGGTGAGGTTGGAATGAAGCTGAATTCTTGCTCCGCGGTAGTTCTGGTCGTTCTCGCGTGTATTCCGCGCGCCTCAATCCAGGCGCAGACTGATCCGCCAAGGCCCGTCCGCGTCGGCGTCGCCCTCAGCGGCGGCGGTGCCTTGGGTCTCGCGCACATCGGCGTATTGCGCTACTTCGAAGAGCATCACATCCCTATCTCCGATCTCGCCGGCACAAGCATGGGAGGCATCGTCGGCGGGCTTTATGCCACCGGAATGGATTCGGCGGAAATCACAGACATCGTGGAACATGCCGACTGGGACGTCCTCCTCAATCCGATTCCCAAATTCGCTGATCAGCCGATCGTCGACAAACAGGACTGGAGTCGCACCTTCGGAAATCTCACTCTGCAGTTTGGAGAAGGCTTCTCGCTCCCCGAAGGTCTCAACTCCGGCGAAGCCCTGTCGCTCCTCCTGAGCCGGAAAACCCTCGCCTACTCGGATGTCCGGAACTTCGACGACCTGCCCACGCCTTTTCGCTGTGTAGCGACAGATCTGATCAGCAGGAATGCCGTGATCCTCAAAAGCGGCTCTCTCCCTCTCGCAATGCGTGCCTCCATGTCCATTCCCGGAGTCTTCACCCCTGTCCGATTGAACGGCATGGTTCTTGTTGATGGCGGCTTCGTGCAGATGGTGCCCGTTGAAGCTGTCCGCGAGATGGGTGCTCAAAAGGTCGTCGCCGTCGCCTTGCCGAACGCCCCCGCAGAAGCCGAACAGATCAAGTCTCTCCCCGACGTCCTGCGCCAGACGGTGACCGTTTCCACCTCCCAGAATGAGCGCCGTTCCCTGGCTCTCGCAGACGTTGTGATCTCAGTTGAGACCCGCGACTTCTCCATCATCGACTACAGGAAATCGCCCGAGATCATCCAGGCGGGCTACGACGCCGCTTGCAAAATGTCCGCTGAGCTGAAACAGTTTGAGGTTTCGCAGCAGGATTGGGAGGCGTATCTGAAAGCCCGCCGCGAACGCACGCGGCCCTCGGTGCCATCGGGGCCGATCGTGCAGGTCGACGCGCCCAGCGCATCCTTCAAGCGCGATGCGCAGGTTGAGATTCATCGCAAGTTCGATCACCGCGCGGTCTCCCCCGCCGCCCTCGAAGAAGCGCTCACCGGCATCGCAGCCGCAACCGCCGTGCCTTCCGCCATGTATGAGTGGCGATACGGCTCTGGTGATTCCGAAGGCTACAAAGTCGTCTTCACGCGGCGCCCCGGCGATCAATCGTTCC
>Ga0335085_10000651_pt1 | contig 91756 bp, 69 predicted proteins | sample Lox_Sample_45_FD_206712 | JGI IMG/M metagenome (GOLD analysis project Ga0335085, IMG submission 206712) | Soil microbial communities from Loxahatchee National Wildlife Refuge, Florida, United States - Lox_Sample_4.5 | ecosystem: Environmental > Terrestrial > Soil > Wetlands | place: USA...
CTTGCTCGGCGCCTTGTTGTTTGGCCTGTCGCCGCATAATGTACTCGTATTTGCGGCTGCGATCATCGTGCTCGCTTTTGTGGCCTGCGCGGCTTCGTTCATCCCCGCACTCCGAGCAACCCGAATCAACCCAATGCAAGCACTGCACTACGAGTAGGCGAGGGCTGGAGCGCCGACGCTGTCGGAAAGAGGTTCAAAAAATGCCGCGGCCCCCATGGAGTCTAAGGCTGAAGCCCCTCGCCAAAACAAGCCTGCGCTGCGGCAGACTTCAGGATAGCTCGATCACGATCTTGTACTCACGGTCAATTTATTTGGTCCACTCTGCACTCCCGGCCACTTTATGGTTCCAACTGGCCAACTACTCCCAAAAAGCGCTATTGAAAACAAAGGGCCTTCTTACGTGCCGCGGCCAGCTTATGGTTCCAACCGCGGCAAAGTTATGGGTATAGTCACAGAAAAAAAAACGACGACAACAAGACACGGAAAATGAGGGAGAGAGTGATGAAGAGAGGCACGCTTTGCGCGGCGGGCGCTGCACCAAGCGCAAGCGGCAATCAAGAGCGTTGCATCACCGCCGCTCAGTGCACTGGTACGTTGCTGACCGAGTTGGTTCCCGCTCACATCAAATTGACCTGAGCAGCATCGACATAGAGGGAGACGTCAGGAGTCAAGAGAGTGCCCCACACAAATCTCGAGGGCCTTTCTTCCGACTCCATTAGGCAGGAAAAGCCGGGTCCAGCCACTACGGGTGTTCAGCTTGCGCGTTAGAGTCGTCGGGTTCATCGCCGCCATACAATCCATACTGTTTGTCGCACAGTGGTTCGTCTACGAAACCTGGAGGGTCTTCCGCGCAGTTCCCGACCCGCCCGGGATCACGCTCCTGCAAGTTGCGCTGGCCGTGTTATCGGTCAGCTTTGTCGCCGCTACCTTACTTGCCTTTCGCTACTCCAATCTTTGGGTGCGATGGTTTTACAGGATTGCCGGTGTCTGGCTGGGAGTTCTGAACTTCTGGTTTGTGGCGGCATGCGTCTGCTGGGTGGTTTACCTGGGAAGCCTGTTATTTGGGTTGCGTCTCGGCCGCACCGCCGTCGTCGCCGGCACGCTGTTCGGCCTGGCCATCGCCACCAGTATCTATGGCATTATCAATGCCCGCTGGGTCCGCGTGAAACGGGTCAAGGTCGCGCTGGCGAATCTGCCGCAATCCTGGCGGGGCCGGGTCGCTGCCCTGGTCTCCGACGTTCATCTCGGACATGTCAATGGGTCTGGATTCATACGGCGCATTGTCGCCACGCTCGTGCGCCTGCGGCCGGACGTGGTGTTCATTACGGGCGACCTTTACGATGGAACTAAGGTGAACCCGGATGCTCTCGCCGTCCCATGGAAAGAACTGTCCCCACCGTTCGGCACGTATTTCGTAACCGGGAATCACGAGGAGTTTTCCGATCCCACGAGGTATCTCGATGCCGTCAGGAGTTCCGGTATCCGGGTTTTGAACAACGACACAGTGACCGTGGACGGTCTGCAAATCGTTGGCGTGCACTACCGGGATTCGGCTAGCCCAGACCGCTTTCGCTCGATTCTGGAATACGCAAGCCTGGACCGTAGCCGATCGAGCATTCTCCTCGCCCATGCGCCACACGGATTGGCGACTGCAGAGAAACAGGGTATATCACTGCAGCTTTCCGGCCACACTCACGGCGGACAGCTCTTTCCATTCACATGGATTACCAGGCGGGTCTTCGGGGAGTACGCCTATGGGCTCAAGCGGTTCGGTGAGCTCATGGTCTACACGTCGAGTGGCGCTGGGACCTGGGGCCCGCCGATGCGCGTGGGCACACGGCCGGAGATCGCCTTAATCGAGTTCGAATAATCGACGCCGCTGGCTTCCAAGCCGAGTTTCATGGCCGCGTGCTATTCACACCTTCTGATACGGCCGCTTTGCACGGTCTTGGCACTCTGCGCATCGATCTCAAGGGGTCTTGGTATAATGGCGTGATGAAAATCCCCATACCCTTTCTGCTGATGCTGGCGGCTCTGCCCGTCGCGGCTCAGCCGATGGACCACTCTTCGACGGGTCTTGCCGCTGCCGCCCAGGACGAACGGCTTGGCACAGTCTCATTCCCCGTCACCTGCGCAACCTCCTCGCAGGCACCCTTCAACCGAGGCGTAGCTCTGCTGCACGATTTCTGGTACGAGGAGGCGCGCAGCCAGTTCGATCGGCTTGCTAAGAGCGACCCGGACTGCGCCATGGCGCACTGGGGCGTGGCCATGAGCGTCTTCCACCAAATCTGGAGCCGCCCCGATGTGGACGACATGAAGCTAGGATGGGCGGAGATGCAAAAGGCGCAATCCCCCAGCGCGGGCAGCGAACGGGAGCGCACTTATATCGCCGCACTCGCCGGCTTCTATCGTCCTGACGCCGGGGAATTTCCGGCACGCGTTGCGGCCTACTCGGCGGCGATGGCCCAACTGTTCGCTCACTATCCCGACGATGTGGATGCCGGGGCCTTCTACGCGCTTTCGCTGCTTGCGGCCAAGGGGCCGGACGACACCAGCCTCTCGGCGGAGCACCAGGCGATGGCGGTGCTGGCGCCGCTCTTCGTAAAGTACCCCGATCATCCCGGCGTGGTGCACTACATCATCCACTCTTGCGACAACCCAAGGATGGCCGCAGACGGGTTGGCCGCCGCCGACCACTATGGCGAGATCGCGCAGTCGGGCCCGCACGCATTCCACATGCCTGGGCACATCTATGCGCGGCTGGGCCTGTGGCCGCAGGACATTGCCTCCCAACTGGGCTCCATCGCTGCCTCGCAGGCCGCGGAGGCGCGCGGCGAGAGCGGCATCATGGACGAGCCGCACTCCTACGACTTCCTGCTCTATGCCTATCTGCAAAGCGGCCAGGACGCCCGTGCCAAATCGGTGCTCGATCAGATCTCAGCGCCGTTGACGGCGATCGCGTCGATGCCCGGCATGGGCTCTGCCTACATGGATGGAATGGTGCCCTATTATCGTACGAAGCTGCCCGTCTTCTATGCGCTCGAGATGCGCAACTGGGAATCGGCGGCAGCGATGGAACCTGTTGCCGGATCGCCGCCGGAGGTGTCCACCCTGGTGTACTGGGCGCGAGCGCTGGCTCACGGACGCCTGCGCCAGCCGGAGCAGGCTAGGGCCGACCTGGCGCGCTACGACGAGTTAATGGCCGAGCTCCGGAAAGGCAAGGACGCCTACAAGGCCGAGGGCACCGGCTGGAAGATCCAGCGTAGCGAGCTGCTGGCTTGGATCGCATTCGCCGAAGGTAAGCGCGACGAAGCGCTCAAGAACATGGGAACCGCGGCAGGTCTGCAGGACAAAGTGGGCCAGGCTGAGGTTGACATCCCCGCACGTGAAATGTTCGCCGACATGCTGCAGGAGTTCGGTCAGCCCCACCGGGCCTTGGCCGAGTATGCCGTCGCCCTGAAGCTGAGCCCGAACCGGCTGAACGGCCTCTACAACGCCGGCCGGGCGGCAGAAGCCGCGGGAGACAAGCCGAAGGCCGCGTTGTACTATACGGCGCTGCTGAAATCCACCAGCAATGGAGAGAATTCCACTCGTCCCGAACTCGCCCACGCCAGGAGTTTTGTCTCCTCCACGGAGCGGGCGTCCAATTAGCTGCGCTCACGGCGGAAGCTCGTGGCTTGCAGCACCCCGACCGCAAACCATATACACATCATCATTGGCGGAGGTGAGCGCCACCTGCGCCTCGGTTTCCTCTTCGAAAGGAAGTCTCAGTTAGAGTATTCTGTCTTGCCGGCGACGTAACACATAATAAATCAGCCACTTAGCAGCGGGACGGGCCTATTTTGACTGGCGAGTTGAAGTTTGGTTAAGCTGCAGACGATATGGGAGCGGGCGTCCAAGTCGAGACTCGATTGCCGGCGGCGATCCGCTGCGGCGTGGTCTCACAAGCGAAGGCGAATGGTGACAGGACGGTTTGTCACTTCAAGGACGGAGGCACGATCCTCGTCTCCAAGTTTCTGGCCGCTCATATTCGTCCCGGTGACGAAATCAGCTTCCCTTTGGCCACCGATTCGGCCGGTACCGAGATTTACATTCGTAAGGACTTGCCATCCACGCGCAGCCTCGATGCCTACCAGGCTCCGATCAACTACGCCGCCCAGCCGAAGAGCGACAAACGCGAGCACCTCTATGTCCGCGCCGGAGTGTCGCAAGGACGTCTGGGCATCTCAACCCTTCATTTTCCCTGCGAGGTACTGCGTGACTATTTCTACGTCGCAGATCGGCATCTCCCCTGGGAGAAGCAAAAGACCCTCTATGATATCCTGCGCATCTCATGCAGTGCCTCACCGGCCGAGCTACGGCTGGCCTTCAAACTCCGCGAACTCGAGCTACGCGCCGAAGGTGCCTCCAAAGCGGCTTTCTCTGGCTCCGAACGCGCCTTCAACATCCTTGCCCACCCGGAACTGCGGGCCTGTTACGAGGGTCTGTTGTCGAACCCCACGGCGCCGGTACTCTTTCCCTACGGCGGTTTTGGATCGATCATCATGTTGGGCCAACGCTCCTGCGACGGCCACATGTTCTTCGTCAGAAGAATCGTTTCCTTCCTTCCTGAGAGCAGGGAACGGCGCTTCCGGGCGCCTCTGCGCCAGTTTGAGTTTTACAGCGACCGCGCGCTGTACCGCGACCCACGCCGCAAGATCGAGGTGCTGGTGGACGCCTCGGCCATGCCCATCGTCTGGGACCAGACCTGGAACCAGTGGAAGCAGTTTCTCGGAACCAAGGTGGAAATCCGTGGGGCCTTTGTGGAAGCCGGCAAATACCGTCGCATTGGTGGCGAGTGGCACCAAGTCAAATGGGAAACGGCTGTACCCAGCCGGCTGACTGTAAAGCTCCCCGCCACTATCGCGGACCAGCTGGAAACTGCCCGCAAGACCTATCACCGGTTCGGCCAGTTCTCTGAGGCGCTTGCTGGCATCCGGCAGCGCATTGAGCGCGAGCCCATGGAGCGGGAAGCGCTCCAAAAGATCTGCTGGGAGATGGGGATCCCGGGAGACTTCGATATCGCTCGAATCACCTGGCGGCCCGACTACGACAAGTTCTTCTACGACCAACTCCGTCGACGTGCGCGCAGGCTGTATTTGTTTCGGGACGAATACGTCTTTGAACTAGAGGCGGCAGCGGTCGTCGAGACTCCCCAACTGGGCCACGCGACCTACCTCTTCTCGAAACCACGAAGCATGGAGCAATTTCTGGCTGCCTACATCCGCACCACCAAGGAGGACATTCGGCACAACCGGAGCAACGTGGCCGAAGTATTAGGCTTTCTTGGCCGCGTGATCCACGGTGCGAGCCCACGCACCTGGCTGACAGAACTGAAAGCCAAAGTCGGTGAGCGCGTCGATTCTGTGACCGCGACGGACCTGAGCGAAAACTTCGGCGTCAAATGAAGCAGAGCTGTCAGGGCATTTGTAGTGGTGCCGAAACTGCGGATATCGGGGTCGTGCTCAAAGTCGCAAGACTGGAATGTTTGATTTCCTCGGCTACGATCTGCACGTCCACGGCGATGAGCCTCCTCGTCTGTGACTTGGCCCACCGAAACTTCGGCAATTCTGTTGTCTCTGTCGCTGGCATGGAAGCCGCCTCCCCAGCCACGTCATCGCGAGCCGCGACAACTTCTGAGTACCCGGTCATCCAAACACTTCCATCAGAATGGCAGTACACAACCAGATCTACGGTTTGCCGATCGTCAATTGGCCTAGGAATCGGTAAATCCTGTGGTGTTAAGACGCTCTCACGCGCAACGGGTCTCCATACACCGACATGGCCAAACAGCGCGCCGGGCCGTCGCCCAGACCCTGTGCCACAGCCCTATTCGCCTCAAAATTGGCGTCGATCAGGGGTGCTCCCTGCATCCAAACGTCGAGGAACTTCGGGAGCCAGTGGTAGGTGACCCTGGGGTCGAGTGGCCACGGTGATGCCACGACGGCGCAGCAGCCCCGATCGAGTAACTGCTTCGCAAGTCCCACAATCGTGTTCGACGACGGGTGCTTGTCCGCTCGTCCGCCGCTACAGACAAACAGGATGACAACGCCGACATTACGTAGCGTCTGTGCTAGATCGGACCCGGCAACCCGCAGTTCGGCGTCGTCGGATACGAGCTGGAAGTAGCGGCCCTCCGGCACGATACTTCCGTGAGCTGCAACTACCGCGAGCTCGGAGCCTGCTAGCCCTTCGGGCAAGCTCGAGCCCCGATCGACGTCGAATCCGTATTTCTCAAACGTGGGCCCAAGTCGGTCCGCAATCATCGCGAGCGTCTCGCCATTCTCCTCTGTGCTTGATATCCAGGCTGATAGCCGACCATTGCCTCTACTGCTGCGCTGGCGCGCGGCTGCCAGCCAGGAAAGCGAGGGGGCAGCGGCCATCCGCCGGGATTGCCCTGCGAGCTCCTCGTCGATGCGCAGCAGGTTCGGCGGCAGCGGCTGTAGTTCTGCGTCCGTTACGAATAGCACACGCCCTTCGGGTAACTCAGACAACCCGAGCCCCTCAGTGCTCGTGTAAAAGAGGTTTAATGTGGTTTCGTCTACACCATATCGATAAGGAAATTCTTTTGCCCAGCATTTTAGGCGCTCTCGAGCGAACACGGCTTCTTCCTCGGAAACAACGTCGCCGATCTGGCCCGCGGAAACCGTGACTCTCAATAAGCGCGAGCTGTCATCAAAACCGGCCAAGATGACGCTCATGCCCAGCAAGGATAGGTCCTTTGCGATTCCGGAAGGCTCTACGACGTTGGCGGGCGCTGCCGGTGGCGAGGCTGTCGACTCCCAACCGGGCACTGCGATCGCGCGATCAGCGAGCAGCTCTATAGCGAATGCGGCGACGGCAGGATCGGACGCAGCCTCTTTACCGCCAAGCAGCCGTCGCGCCAACGGGACGATACTATGCACGTCGAACCCGACGTCCTCCGAGTACCGGGCGATTTCGAGTCTCTTGACGAGTGCCAGCACGTCGGCCGCACTCGGGTGGGGGACCGAGAGCATGTTCGCTAGCGCGCCAGTCGCCGGATCAATTCGCTTGAGCAAAGTGGCGAGCATCTCGGTTGCGCTGCTTTCGGGGCTCAACTGCATGTCCGCTGCGATCCGAAGCAGTTGTGCTAGGGCGAGCGTCACCGGGAAGAGGTTGTCGCCCGCGTCGAGCACCGCCTGCGCATTCGCCACGCCTTCACGCAAAAGCCCTTGCAGGGTGTCTCGCGACGTCGGTTCGGCGGACAAAAAGTCGAGCACGTCAAGCTGGATCTCAATAGTTTTAAGACGGACTTGGTACTGCCTTCTTACTCCGGGTAGACGCAGTAGCTCGTATGCGCGCTTCAAGACGCCTCGCGCAGCGTCCCTCAGGCCCACGTCGCGCATGACGCGCAGTAGGGCGATCGTCTCACCCAGTGCTTCTTCTGGCTCAACCGTGCCATCGCTGGCAAAACCGCAGGCCAAGGCAATGAGGCTCTCAAGGTTGTTTCCAACCCGGTGATAGATGTCGGCCATGGCGAACCACGCTAGGCGCGCCCTTCGAGGCGTCCCCCCAGCTTGCTGGAAGACCCCCTCGATAAGGTCACGCGCAAGCTGCACACGCCCCACTAGGACCAACCTGCTGGCAACCAGTTCAATCATGGCAATATCCTGGTCCGGGTCCGAGCTGTGGGGAACCATCCCCGTTCCGAAAGCTAGCCACGCCAGGAACGCCTTGATGTCCGATTCCTCTTGAAGCCTCTGCCCGAATAGGTCCAGCGCTTGAAAGATCGCAGGCACGACCTGATCCGGTGACTCCGTGACCAGATCCTTTGGGAAGGTGAATCGCCCAGGAACAAGCGGTGACTCTGCTTCAAGCCAAGCGAACATCCCTTCAACGAATGGATGCCGTCCTAAAAGCTCTTCCAACGACCACCCCGTCGAGTCTTCTTTATCGCGAAGGGAAAAACCTCGCCCCACTAGATCAAGCGTCGCCGTGATGATCAATGGTAAGCCCAGCGAACCGCACACTTGAACGGAGACAAGACGCGCAAGGCCGAGTCTGGTTTCCCCATCGTCGGGATGAGTGGAGAGATACTCCACGATTCTGACCACCGACAGCTTGAGATCATCTGAGATGGCGTTAGTTCGGGCTCTCTCACACCCCAACAGCAAGCGCTCCGTTATCTTAAGCAGGAGGCGCGCTGTCCGCCTTGCCATAGGACCGCGCATGTTAGCCGCCGTGCCGAGTGTAAGTGCGTGCAGGAGTAAGCCACGGCTAAGTGCGTCTTCGATGCAAGCGGTCCGTGCACGGGACGCCTGCTCCGGCATCGTTCCGGTCACCTCTTCCAACACCAGGCTATAGTTTGGGGTATCCTGACCCTTCAGGAGTTCAGCGAGAGCCGTGTAAAGCTGGCAGACTTCTGCAAGATTGGGAACCTGGGCAAATTCGCTGGCAGCACCCACGTAGTCTCTGGTCGACAACCGCGCGCCTGCTCGATAGAGGTGAAGGCCGGGAGAATGCGGAAACAACGCCTCCAGCCGGGCGGCAATTCGCTGCTCGACGTCCGCATCGCCGATTTCGTCGGCCGTGCCGAGCGCCATCTCGAGCTCCTCCAATGACCTGAGACCATCGATTGCCGAATTCAGCAGCTTCGCCGCCAGGACGGATGACCCCGCATCTTGCGCGATACGTGCGAGCTGCGCCACTGAAAACGGACTCGCCCCCTCGGTCTCTTTGATTTCGTTCTCGATTGTGGCGAGCGCTCGCTCGCTGAGACCTGCACGATGGATCAGTTGCACTCGCAGCAACGGCTTTTCCGCGTCACATGAGGAGGGTAAATCATTGATCTCCTTTAGGACAGCCCCTAAACGTCCCTCCTTGACCAACGAGTTCCATTTGTCGACCTGCCGCGGAATTATAGCCTGAGGGCCTTCCTTGAACTCGGCCCCCAGCAACCCGCAGCCGTCGACTGACAGCAGAAGGTCCCGAAGCTCTTTACGGTGAGGACTCAACTCCCCAGCATCCAAAACGACGAAAACGTCCCTCTCCTTAGCTAGTTGCGTCGCCGCCGTACCGAGCGCATGCAGTTGAGGAACCCACAAATCCTCGATAAGCGTCGGAGCACTGAGATCCGGGGTCGTCTGCGGTGCCACGTTTTGACCGCGGTAGGCGGCGGCTTCGCCTACAATGACAACAGCTCGGCTCCCAGCTTCCCGGATAATCGCTAGCAACGATGAGATCTGAAAGTCAGGAGGCCGGACCAATCGCAGGTGGCGGCCAAGGGCCAAGGGATTCGCAGGCTCGCCGGAAGCAGCACCTTCCGGCGACGCAATCTCTATCCTTATCTGCTCTTCGGCGACGGCACCCTGCTCGCCCGGCGGCACAACGATGAGAAAGCACGATATTTGGGAGTCAATGACAGCGTAGCGCCAGAAACCCCTGACCAGCAGGGCAACACGCTCAGGGAATCCTGTCGAACCGCAGCAAAGTATGTCAGCCGAACCGAAGGAGATTCCGCTAGTCTGATAGTAATTGACTAATCCCCGCTCGCGCGATAAACCAGCGCCCACGTTCTGCTCATTTTCACTTCTGGTCACCGCGTACCTCGATCACGAGTCGCCTCCGGTTCATTCGAGTGAGGCACCATTGACGTAGGTGGATTGGCAGCCCCGCGTTTGCGCAAGCTCGCCGTCCAAGCGGCACTGCTTTTCGGCGGCCCAGACCCAGATTTTCTCATCGACAGTGCGAGTTGTGCAATTGCCCGGGAGCAGCCGATGCTCTCGACCCGCGGAAGTGCCTCATGCCGCGACGGCGGAGGAGGCCTGTCTCGGGCGGCTGACCCGCGTGTAACGGCGTAGGGGCCGATCGATCCAGCCAGAATGGGCCCGAACTCACCGTCGATCGGGCATCAGTCGCTCCTTGGCGACTAATCGTTGGTCACGCCACGACCAATGGGAGTCTGGGGCGTCTCCACGGTGCAGAGCTTCCTTTTCGGGGAAAATGGAGTTTTCTCAAGTAGTGGCTCTTCCACTGTAAACGAGGCTCTACGGTTCTGCATAGGAGCTGGTACCGGCTGGCGGGGGCTGGCGGCTCGGATGACCAGCCCGTGAGAATCGGATTTGATAGACTTGTGTCTCATGGAACTGCGATGTGCCGAGTCCTCAGCTTTGGAGCCGCGCTTTTTCTAGTCTGCGCGCACCCGCTCCGGGCCACAAACGCGGACGATATCGGGTTCGGGCTCCGCCTAGTGAAGGGTACTGCCGTCTACCACATGGGCGAGCCCATTGAAATGGAAATATCGTATTCCAGCCAAACTGAAAAGAAATACTACGGATCGTTCAGCGGACCGAGTCCAGAACTCGAGGGAGTAACGCCTCACGTTACGCCCATGGATGGAGTTCTCGACTTGCGCGAATTGGGGCCAGACCGCGGCGGGGGTAGCGGGGTCGATTCTCGGTAGCCTCGGGTACCTGGGTACGCGGCCGCTCACTCAGCAATTCGACTTGTGCCAATGGTACCGGTTCCAGAAACCGGGCCACTATGCCGTCGTGGCCACAAGCACCGAAGTCTCGCGAGTGAAGGGTGCTGACGAAGGCGGGGGAAAGGAGCCGCTGACGCTTGAATCGAACCCGGTGGAGTTGGACATTCTGCCGGCCGATCCCGCCTGGGTTGCGGACGAACTCAGCAATATCGAGCAGGCGCTGAACTCGGCGAAAGTTGCCGGCGAACGTGAACTCGCGCTCCAGCGCCTGGCCCTGCTCGATACACCGGCCTCGGTTCAGATGTTGGTTCAACTCTATCTGGCAAACTCGAAGGCCGGAGAGGAATGGGTGTTCGATCCCGCTCTTCACAAGTCATCCCACATCGACGTCATTATTCCTATGCTCATGGCCACCCTTTCCGATCCGGAAGCGCATATCCCGTCGACATTGCCCGAACTGCTGGCAGACCTTCAGACGCGCAAAGAGCTTGGGATAATGCCGGCATATCCGAGCGATGCAGCCAGCCAGCAGAAACGAATCGAAGAGTCGGGGAGGCGTCTCAAGGTCCACGAAGAGTATTTCGCGCAGGCCAACGCGCTACTGGCGGCGAGCGTCGAACGGCGCTCGGGACCCGCGCGTGCGGCAGCGATTTACCAGGTGTGGTACGACGCCACCCAACTGAACGCGACCAAACCGTTGGCGGCTGATGTGCTCTCGCGGCTTGAATCCAATGTGTTCGCGGTGGCCGACGACCTTGACCATTCGCAACAGGTGCAATTCGTGGTTCTGGCGTGGCAAACGATGCCACACGAACAGCTTCTGCCGATGATCCGCAAACTGGCCAAGGATAGCCTGACCCATCCTGCCAGCTACGATGCTCACGAAGCATTCCAGTTGTGGTGCGAGGGATGGCCCGAGGAGTGCCGGCAAGCGATTCTTCAGGAGGTAATCAAGTCGAACGCCAAAACGGATATGAATGTGGTTCTGTTGCTGCCTGAAGCGGAACATCCGGAGCTCGACAAAATGCTCGAAACACAATTGAAGGATCCCACGACGCTTCAGGATTGGGTACAGTCGCAGCGCACCGCCGCGGTGATTTTGCGCGCCGGCAGCCGTAATGTCGCCCCCGCGGTCGATTCGTTCCTGGACCAAATGGCGAAAACACGCGGATGCGCCGGCGAGACCCGAGGTAATCTGCTCGGATACTTGTTTCGAGTAGCGCCCGAGGATGGTCGAAAACGGCTCACCGCTGAGCTGGAAGAGAAGAACGATTCCTGCGGCGCCGACGTGCTTCGCACCTTGCACTCGGTGCGTCCTTCCGACGACCTCATTCCTATTGTCACCAAGACTCTGGATTCCCCCAACCTTGGCGTCGCGGAGTTAGCGGCGCTTTACCTTGGCGACCACGCACCGGCTGGGGTTGAAGACACCCTATGGCGGCGCTTAGAAGCCTTATGGAATCGGTGGCAGGACCGGTCGTCCGAATTGCCGGATGAGATGATGAGCGTGGGTCCTGACGCAAAAGAGCAAGCGGCGATGTTGGAACAAGCGCTCGCCTCCGCACTTGCGAACGCAACAAACTGGAAACTGAGCCCCGCGGAACGCGATCGCTTACGCTCCGGCTGCCTGACGCAGCGATGTAGAGACATCGCCGACGGAAAAATGTCGCTGAATCTGTGACTGGCGATTGTCCCAGCGACCCAGGACAATCGTACACCGTGTGGGGCATGTCGCCGTCAAGCTCCCAGGGAAGCTGCTCAGAACCAACACACCCGCCAGTCTCTATGGAAAGTGGACGCCGGCCAAGATAGACCCTGTGTAACGGCGTAGTGTTGGCCAAAATGGCTGACTCCTGAGTCGTCGGCCACTCGTACAGAACGCGGATCCGATTCCTGTGGGCGGATGCTTCTACCCCAATGGAAGAGTGCCCCGTCGTCCGAGCACAATCGCCACAAATGACGGCACAGACTACATCCGCGGTTTGCCGACTACACGCCCGGGTGTCTCCGATGTCAAGCGCGATTCGTTGGGACGAATCGGGCATCATAACCAGTGGTGCATTGCGCGCCGGAGGGGGTAAGCGGCTCAATGTACAAATGCTCATCGCCGGAGAATCAAATGCGGAAGATCAGGATTACAGCTTTAGTATTCGTTATTCCGATTCTTTTCCTCTGGCCGGCCTGTGAACGAGCGCAAACTGGGAAGGCTCCCTATCCGGCTATGGCTCCTCTCGATCAGTATTTGATTCCGGAAGAGAAGGCTGAGATCGCGCTGGCCCGGAGTGCCGCGCCGGCATCGATTTCGGATGCAGCCGAAGTGATGGTGCTGCGAAGGGATGGGTACACAACTGCTGTAAAGGGATCGAACGGCTTCGTCTGCATCGTCGAGCGATCCTGGTCAAAGCCGAGCGATGACCCGGAATACTGGAATTCAAAGATCCGAGCCCCCCATTGCTTCAATCCGGATGCCGCAAGAACATTTCTGCCCATCTATCTGAAGAAAACCAACCTTGTACTGGCCGGAAAATCTAAAGCGCAGATCCTCGCGGCTATTACGTCCGCATTTGAAGATAAGGAACTACCCGCGCTGGCTCCGGGAGCGATGGTCTACATGATGTCGAAGCGGCAGTATCTGAGCGACGATGACATGAAATGGCACCCCCATGTCATGTTTTACGTTTCGGGGGATGCCGTTAAGAGCTGGGGAGCGAATCTCCCCGGTTCTCCGGTAATAGCGGCGAACGATCCGGAAGAACGAGCGACGATCTTCATGGTTGTGGCCGGCGCCTGGTCCGACGGGACGCCGGGCCCATCCATGACGCGCTGACTCAAATCGAATCGAGTTGCTCATACGGGTGACGTATCTCCTGCGAAGCCGGCTTGCGACAGGTAACGTCCGCATCCTTCAACTTGAATGTATAACAGCCGGCCGTCCACTCCGGGCCGGGCCGCGGCGGAAACCATTTGCCATTCGGCGGGTCGGCGACTTCTCGCTCATGTGGTTTCGCTTCTGCTCGGTCACTTCCGGCCGCTTCGCTTGCTGAGAAATGTCCGCGAGATTGAGAACTGCGTCTATCAGAAGTCCCGCCTGCCTTGGTCCCAGTTGTGCCCGCACCTCGCGTAGCTTTCGGCGGCTAAGGGGTCGTTCCTTGATGCAAGCCGGGATACACCCGTCGACGTCCGGGATCTCGTACTGGTCCTCATCGGGTTCGCCCTTGATCCAGTCTTTCAACATGGTTACCCGGTCCTCAGCATCGTGGAAATCATAAATGCGAATCCAGCCCATCAGCGCGCGGGTGAACAGGCTGTAAAAGGTCGCCGGCAACTGTGGATGGGCTTTCTCGAGCAGTTCCAGGGTTGGGCCAAGAACCACGAATCCGCAGCGGTCAGGATCGACCGTCAGGTACAATTGCGTTCCGTCGGGGTTCTCTTCGTTGTGGTCGGAATACTCGTCGAGATCGCTGCCGAGCGTGGCGTAAAGGTCAAAGCGCCGTCGAATAGCGTCGCCGCCGTGGGCGGCGATCCACCGCTCGATCGTCTTGAGCACGTACATTCCAGGATCGCGATGGGCTGACTCCCAATCCTCTGGGGCTGCCAGATCGAGTTCCAGGAGAGCGCGAGCGAGGGCGACCGAAGCGGAATCGTCAGCGGAGTAAAGATACTCCAGCGGTACCCCTTCGAGACGTGGAATAGCCAGTTGATCTCCCGCTGCCATCAAGTCAGCGGCGGAAGCCAACCGGGCGGCGGCGACAGAGGTGATCCTTTTTCCCAACGCCCCGTCCCCAGAGCCTCGGTCAGAAGGCGTGTCGCTTTTTGATAATCGGTGCATCGTGCAAACCTCGCGATCAGGGTCTGGTTTCGAGGGTGGCGGTCCCCAGCTAACAGCTCTAACTCGCCAAGGACCGCCTGTTTCGCTGCCTCCTTTCTGCGCCTCGGGTTCATGGAAATCACCCCTTGGCGCCGATAGCGCGAACGAAGTTATACCGGAGCTTGTCGCCGACCGCCTCGGGTCCGGTGATTGAAGCGGTGGCGATGTCGGGATACAGGGTCGCCAGCACCGACCGGACCTCCTCCGGGCTGAGCGACTTGTCCGGATCTGGGATTTTGACCCCATTGAACGTAAATTCACGGGCTACAACGCTAGCCTGCATGTGCTTTCACCTCCTCCTCCTCCTTGTCCTGCGGTTGCCGTCGGACCGACGGCACTGGTGGGCGTAACCGTTGGTTGCGAGCCTCCGAACAGAGTCATGGTCGCGGCTGGCGGAGGCGTCGCTGGTGCCGCCGGAGCCGAGTCAGTGTTGGTGGCCTGTTTTTCTGTGGCTCGCTTGCCGCGGTCGGCAGCCTTCTTCCGAGCCTCATCCTGGGCAGCCTTGGCCGCAGCGTCCATTTCCGCTTTGGCTTGGGCCAGGGTGCTGCCGAGTTGGGTGTGGCACTCGACGTAGCTGGCCAAGTGTTTCCCTAGCTCGGCGTCGAGCTCCTCCGGCGTGCCGGTGTAGCTCAACGGTGTCGTGAGCGCCGGGTTCTCATCGTCCTTTGCCTTTTTGGGGATAATGCATACCCGGACAGCTTTGTCGTCCTCACGGGCCACGGTGATCATCACGGTGCGTCCCGCGAGCATTGGCATCAGTTCAGCAAACACGTGTCCTCCTTCTTTGTTCAGATTTCCTGGTGACCAGGAGCTTGTTTCTGGTTCAGGATTCCCTTCAGCCGCCTCGGTCTCGAAGACATTCCGGTCACTACCTGACGCGTGCTGCGCGCTGCGCGTGGTGACATGTGAGCCCGCATCTCTGGGATTTCAACCTGCCTCGGTCAGGCCTTGCGGTCAAAGAGCTTGTTTCACAAGAGATTTCCGCCTCGTCACGCTCTCGTGTTCACCCAACGCACTGGGCGTTGAGGCGAGAAAAATTGCACTGCCCGGAAGACTTGTGACCGAGATTCCGGCCGCTGCCGCGGCGATGACATCGGCCAAGGGCATCTACTCTAAGCGCCGCAAGACAAGTTCGGACTGCGTCGGAAACCCAACCTCAAGTCCTACGATCTCAATGTCTTGAGAGTCATGCGCTTGTCACGCGCGCCGTCCAGGAATGATCCCGGACCGGGCTTTGCGCTCCTTACCTTGTCCGGCGTGGGCACTTCAGAGCATCGGGGCGGCAGAAAATTTGACATGGAGTTTTTGCCAGCCCACGATTGAGTTTGCCGGAGCTGGATTTCGTGAACCCAGAGGCCGCGCAAGATCGGTCACGCCCGGACGAATGGATCTCGGTGTCATTCGTGCTGGTGCCGACCCAGAACGCGCCCGGAATGGAGGCCGGTCATATCGTGGCCGGCGACCCTTCGTGGGTACGACCGGCGCCAAGAGGATTCGAAGTGGGTGCAACAAGTTCGAGTACGGTTCAGACGTGGCCCGCTTCACCGCGCGATATGCCTGAGCTTCTTACCGCTCGGGAGCTGGAAGCAATACTGAAGATCGACATAAAGACCATTTACGCTTACGTCCAACGCGGTCTGATCCCTTACGTGAAGATCCAATCCAACGTACGTTTCCCGAAGCACGAAATCCTGACGTGGATCCAAGAGCAGAGCCATCGGCCGAGGGTAAGCGGCGGCAACGGCGCGACGCGACATTGATCCCAAGCCCACTTGAATGCGGTGGATCAATGCGCCAAAACCCTCGTCGTCCTCACCGCTGGTCTTGCTCACAATCGCCAAAACGCTTATACCTGTTGGGAGTGCAAGATATAGGATCGTCGTCTCGAGACTGTTCGGGGGAGCCGATTTTCCTGGTCGCACGTCGGTCAACTCGCCTTGCGACGGACCGCTGACCCTCGATCTCAGTAACTGGGTCCGAAATCGCTGCCGATGATGAAGAATCCAAGAGGACCAGCAGAAGGGGCAGGTCCTGTCAATGTTCAGACGTCCCGTTTCTCTCCGCCCATCTCTGGGGAGATCTTCTCACCTGCTCTCCTTAAGGACATTCGACGCCTTATCGAGGGTGCCCGTCGCCGTGCGGCGGCTGCCGTGAACTCGGAGATGGTCACGCTCTACTGGTCAATCGGAGAGAGGATTCGCAAAGACACTCTCGCGTCCGAACGAGCCAGCTACGGTGAACAGATCGTAGACGCCTTGAGTAGACAATTGAGCGAAGAGTACGGCCGCGGATTCAGCCGCCCTAATCTCTTCCACATGATCCGCTTCGCCGAGACCTTTCCAGATCGAGAAATTGTCTACGCACTGAGTAGACAATTGTCCTGGACACACCTCAGGCAGATCATCTATCTCGAGAATCCGCTTCAGCGCGAGTTTTACAGTCAGATGTGCCGGATTGAGCGGTGGAGCACCCGTGTCCTCCAGCAGAAGATTCAAGGCATGCTCTATGAAAGAACGGCGATCAGCAGAAGACCCGGTCCCCAGGTTCGGAAGGAGCTGGCAGCCGTTCGCGACCAAGATCGCGTGAGTCCGGATTTGATCTTCCGGGACCCATACCTTTTGGACTTCCTCGGATTGAAAGACGCTTATAGCGAGAAAGACCTCGAAGCTGCAATCCTCCGCGACCTGGAGCACTTCCTGCTAGAACTGGGCTCGGACTTCAGCTTCATCGCTCGCCAGAAGCGAATCACGGTCGACAACGAGGATTATTACTTGGACTTGCTCTTCTTCCATCGCCGCCTGCGCCGGCTGCTCGCGATCGACCTCAAGCTGGGGCGCTTCCGGGCCACCGATAAGGGACAGATGGAACTGTACCTCCGCTGGCTCGAAAGGTACGAACGTCAGCCTGGAGAAGAATCGCCACTGGGCCTCATCCTTTGCGCCGGCAAGTCCGACGAACACGTCGAATTGCTGCAGCTCGAGAGAAGCGGCATTCGAGTCGCCGAGTACTTGACCGAGTTGCCTCCCCGAGATGTCTTGGAACGCAGGCTCCATGAGGCTATTCGGGCCGCTCGAGAACGTTTCAGCCCCGCCTTGGCGAAGAACGCCGAATCGACCTAAACTACCTGCGCTTGCCTCCCTAGAGAAGTCGCCCAGGACGCGGATACCTTGCTTGTTGTCGAACCATTGCCGCTGGAAACAGGACCGAGGGCAGCCCTTGGCGTCGTTCGGCTCCACCTTGGCGTTCGAACCTCAACACCGACCTGTGCGGCAGCCGGACCTGACACCATTGCCAGGCACGGGACCGGAAGCGCCGACCCTATGTCGTGGTGTCCATGTGGTGTCCATTTCTGTGGGGTTCCACGCAGACTGCAAAGACTGCCAGAGACTGTAGCGAAAACGGGTCTAGGGTCGCAATTGCCCTTTGTTTATAAGGGCTAAACGCTAAGTTGAAGATTTGGTAGCGCTACCGGGAATCGAACCCGGGTTTTGAGATTGAGAATCTCACGTCCTAACCCCTAGACGATAGCGCCGGGAACGAGTGTTTATCCGCTGCGGCGGCAGTTCCGTCGAGTCAGCCGCGCAATGGCTGCAAGTAAAGTCTCCCGCGGCCTGACGATTTGACTGCTCCAGAGAGTATAGCATGGGGTTGACCGGTGACAAGCTCGCTGCCTGCACCGTCTCCATCGCATTGGTGGTGCGGTTTGAGCTTGTCGCGGCGAGTTTACCTCGCCATCGGGCGCCGTAAAGTCACCTCTGCGTCAAATTGCACCATCACTGCCCTTTGGTCGCGCTTAGTGTGAGGTCGAGGGCGACTTCATGCCGCCATCGACATGGGACGGTGATCCTTGCAGCCACGGCTGGTGTGGGCCGGGGGCGGGAAAATCCTCCCGTCCGGTTTGGAGCGGAAAAGAGGCTCCAATTGTCCTTTGCGAGGCCCTCTATCGCTCGACCACAACTTCGCGGACAGTTGTAACCCGGCGTTGATGGATCCAGTACACGGCGGCCGCTACGCTCGAGAGCCACGCCACACCTGCCAGCATCGCAAAGGCACCCTTCCATCCGTAAGTGACGGAAACCTGGGCCACCGTGTTCCCGGCCAGCACTCCGCCCAGGTAACCGACGCCATCGATAAAACCAGAAGCAGTGGCGCTTCCTTGCTTGCCGCCGAAGTCCAGGGCGATTGCGCCCGCCAAGTATGAGTATGGACCCAAGATGAGAAAGGCTACCAACGCCACCAGCAGCACGGGCCCGGTCTTGGAAGAGCCCAGACCGCCGTAAGCGAGCAGCAGCAGCGCAACCCCGCTGAGCACCAGACCATAGAAGATGATGGCCGCGCGTCCGCCGGTGCCCAGGCGGTCACTTACAAAGCCGGCGACTAACACTGAGATTCCCCCAAAGAGCGGGAAAAGGGCACTCCTTTCAGCGGCGCCAGCATTGCTGAGGCCGACTGCCTGGGTGAAGTAAGTGGGCGTCCACAGGTTGAACGTCTCGCGCACAATGGTGAATCCGAAGGAGAGGAGGCACACTAGCCAGAAGACTCCACTTCCCAACAGCGGCCGTAGCAGCTCCTTGAGCCCTGCCGGGGTATGCCTTTCACCTTCCTCCTTGAAGACGTTCAGCGGGTTGGTGGCGGGTTCCTGCAGGCCCACGTCGCTCGGCCCCTCTCTTAACAGGAGTAGGTTGAGGACGAGGAGGACGCCCAGCGTGGCGCCAGCTGCCAAAAAAACGCCGCGCCAGCCCACTCCGCGGGCGATGAGCACAGCCATGAACTGCCGCGAGGCGGCGTCGCCGAATAAATAACTAAGGCTGATCACGCCCATGGCGGCGCCGTAAGTGGAATAGGAGAACCATCTGGCGGTAACTTTCACCATCCCGGCCCAGCCCATCGACTGCACCAGGCGGTTGCCGATCCAAGCCAAGGTGAACAGCGGCATTGTGCCGCCCAGGGCAAACAGAACGGTGAAAATCACCGAGCCCGCCATACCCATCAGGAAGTTTCGCTTGCCGCCCAGAAAATCAGCCATGCCGCCACTGGGGAATTTGCCGATGGCGTATGCCAGCACGCCCAACGAGGCGATGGAGCCTAGCCTGACCGTCGCGACACCGGCTGGGACGCCTCGGCGGCCCAGGTCTGCGATGATGAGGGGGAGGGCGACTGAGTAGTCCGAGCGGCAAAGATAATACCCGGCATAGCCCAGAACGAGCAACGAGACGGTGGTTGCTTGCCAGCGCCAGAGACGATCCGGTTGTTTAGACATAGCTATGGTTGCAGTTCGACGCGCATGCGTCAGGGGTATAGGTTACGCGAACGCCCCGCCGTTTGCACAGGCGGTGGCAGAGCGACCACGCAGTGGGTTACCGGGCGAGATTGTAACCAAAATATTATTGAGCATAAGGGGACGATACTGCGATATACTATGGTTTCCTGACGAAAAGCCGGGGATGTTCGCGCGGGAGTTGAAGGAAACGTCTGGTTTCCGAGCAAGTTGGCGAGGGAGCTTGGTGAGCCGGTTTGACTCGGTCAAAATTTCACGATGGCGGTCAAATTTTCACTGTGAATATTTCCCTAGCTGACGATAACGTAACAAGAGATGGCGCATTGTTAACCCTCAGATTTGGCCAGTAACGTGCGCTGTCGGCAGTCAGTTTGGAAAACCAAGGGCGTTACATCACTAGTTAGCAAGAAGGGAGTTCCTATGCTAATCGGAGTACGATTGCGAGAGTTGAGAGAGGAGAGAAATCTCTCTCAAGGCGACATTGAAAAACGGACGGGCCTGCTGCGCTGCTACATCTCACGGGTTGAGAATGGACACACTGTGCCCTCGCTTGAAACCTTGGAGAAGCTGGCCTCAGCGCTGGAGATCCCACTCTATCAACTGTTCACGAACGGTACCGAAGCACCGGCCCTGCCTCATCTAAGCCAGCCCGTCAGCGGTCGAAAAGCGGCTCAGGAGCAGGCCCCGTCGGAGTCTGACAGGCCATTCCTCCGCCAACTGGGCCGCCTGCTATGTCGCATCGCTGAGCCGGACCGAGAGCTTGTTCTGCACGTGGCTCGAAAGCTCGCCACACGGTGAGGGACGCTTCCGCGTTTTACCCGAACGCGCCCCCAGTCAACCTGCAACAATTCTGCACACCGGCGGCCGCCGGGCGGGGGAGGCACTGGCGGCCCCTGGAACCGCATACCCCACGGTACGCGGGCAAGATTTCCGAAGGGTTTTGGGTGCTCTCAGCGCCGTCTCCACATTCTTAGCTTGTGACTGCAGCTTCTCCTCTCCACAGCGCCACGCAAAGATCAACATGTGATAATCTTCCAGCCGGAATGGCTGGGCTGCAGGATTTCGACGCGGCATCATCACGCGCGAGTGCGCAGCCGGATGCTGCGGCCAGCCGGCGGGAATTCATCGCCCAATGCACAACTCTGCTGGCGCTAGGAGCGCTTTCACCGATGAAGGTTGAAGCCGCGAGCATCGCACCCCAGACTCGGGAAGAGTTCGCGGCCTACCAGGAAAATCGCCGCAAAGAGTTGTGGAGCCTGCTCGGAGACTTACCTTGGGATCACAAGCCGGCGTCTGCTCAGCGGATAAGCACGGAGAAGTATGAGGGCTTCACGCTGGAACGCTTGACCCTGGACCTCAACGGTGTAGAGCCCGTTCCGGCCCTGCTGCTGGTCCCTGACCGGCTCCAACAACCGGCTCCGGGGTTGCTCTACATTCACTGGCACGGAGGAATGTACGACCTCGGCAAAGAGCAATTGCTGCGGGGCGTAGACGTTCAGCCGCCTTACGCGCCTGTCTGTGCGGAAAAAGGTCTGGTGACCCTGGCCATTGATAGCTGGTGCTTCGGCGAGCGCAAGCACGAAGCCGATGGCCATCAGGGCGAAGAGGACACCTTCAAGCTGATGCTGTGGAGGGGCCAAGTGCTGTGGGGCATGATGATGTTTGACGAGTTTCGGGCCCTGGATTACCTTTTGAGTAGGCCTGAGGTTGATCCGCGGAGGGTCGGCGCGTTTGGAATGTCCATGGGGGCCACCAAAGCGTGGTGGCTAGCGGCGCTTGACCAGCGCATCCGAGTGGTCATGGATGTGTGCTGCCTCACCGACTACCAATCGCTGATTGACGCCCGCGGACTGAGCGGTCATGGGGTCTACTACTATGTTCCCTCGCTGCTCAAGCATTTTGACACCTTTGGCATCAATGAGCTGACGGTGCCGCGCGCGCATCTTAGCGTGAATGGCCGCCAGGACCCCCTTACGCCGCCTTCGGGAGTGGAACAGGTCCGCAGCAAACTGCTGCCCCTGTATCGACGCTACGGTCGCGCAGAGGATTGCAAAATCGAACTTTTTGACTGTGCTCACCAGGAGCTTCCGGAGATGCGGCGGGAAATCCTGGGCTGGATGGATCGAAATCTGGTTGCGCCTGCAGGACCCGCGGCCTCCGGATGAGAGCTGCACACTTCTCAATTGAGCAGCGTCCACGGAATTCAATTCGACAACTGAAGGAAATTAGGGCATTCTTTTCCGGCATGGGATTCTTGTTGATCTATCTCTGGCTTGCGCCCGCGGCGCAAACCGCGTGGGTTCCGATGACGGATGTGCTATCACCATCCAATCCCCTGGACAAGGGCTATCTTCAGATGTATAACCTTCAGTTCGACGAGGCGCACCAGACTTTTCAGGAATGGAAAGAGTCGCATCCCGAGGACCCGTTTGCATTCACTTCCGATGCCGCGGCGTATCTGTTCAGTGAGTTTAACCGCCTCGGCGTTTTGCAGTCGGACCTGTTCGTGGACGACGCAAGGTTCAAGAAGCGCGACCGCCCAAAGCCTGACCCGGTGATTGAGAAGGCGTTCTACGAAGATCTGACCAGGAGCGATCAACTGGCTGACGCCATCCTGCGACGCTCGCCGCAGGATAGCAACGCTCTGTTCGCCAAGGTCCTGAATTTAGGGCTGAACGGTGACTACGTGGCTCTGATCCAAAAGCATGACTGGGCATCGCTGACTTACATGAAGAACGCGGGTACGCTCGCCGAGCGCCTGCTGACGATCGATCCCGAACGCTATGATGCGTATTTGGCCGTGGGCGTTGAGAACTACATGTTAGGCTTAAGACCCGCGCCGGTACGTTGGTTTTTGAACTTGTACGGAGCTGAAACCGACAAGCAACAGGGGATCGAAAGGCTGAAAATGACGGCGCAAAAGGGGCACTACCTGCTGCCGTTCGCACGCTTGCTGCTGGCGGTGGCGGCCTTGCGAGATCACAACAGGCCTCAAGCCCGTACTCTGCTGGGGGACTTGGCGCGTCAGTTTCCAAAGAACGATCTCTACGCGAAGGAATACAGCCGACTTCAATAGCGCTAGCAAGAGAGAGGAACCGAGAGACAAAAACCTTATGCGAATCGCAAGCGTGGGGAGCGCGTTTCCTCAACACTACTTTTCCCAGGGGGTCCTCACCGAGAAGCTCAAAGCGTACTGGGGCTCCCGGTTGAACAGCCCCCAGTTGCTGGACCGGCTGTACAAGAACTGTGCCGTCGACGGCAGATTCCTTTCCCTCGCGCCCGAGGCCTATTACAGCCTCAACAACTTCGGGCAAGCGAACGATGCCTGGATCAAGTGTGCGATGGAGGTGGGCGAGCAGGCGCTTTGCAAGGCGCTGGTTGGGGCAGGCCTCACGCCCAGCGACATCGACGCCATTTTCATGATTTCTGTTACGGGTATTGCGAGCCCCTCGCTGGATGCGCGCCTCGCCAACCGCATGGGTTTTTCCCCACGCATAAAACGCATCCCTATCTTTGGCCTGGGCTGCGTAGCCGGCGCTGCCGGCCTGGCTCGGGCCTCAGACTACGTACGGGCCTACCCCGGGCACGTAGCCGCGTTACTTTCTGTTGAGCTTTGTACGCTGACGCTGCAAAGGGATGATGTCTCCATGGCCAACCTGATTTCGGCAGGGCTGTTTGGTGATGGTGCGGCGGCCGTGATCGTCACGGGAGCTGAGCGGCGCCCCGACGGTCTACAGGTGCTGGCGACCCGCTCGGTGTTCTATCCGGATACCGAACACATTATGGGTTGGGAAATCACCGATAAGGGGTTTCAGATTGTTTTGTCGCCGAATCTGCCCGCTTTGATTGAGGAACATCTGGGTGAGGATGTCGAAGCCTTCCTAACCGACTGCGGCTTGGAGCACGACGATATCGGATGCTGGGTGCTGCACACGGGCGGACCGCGAATTCTCGAGGCCACAGCCAACGCGCTCAAACTTCCGCGCGAGGCGCTGGAGGTTTCCTGGGATTGCCTACGGCGAGTGGGCAACCTGTCCTCAGCATCGGTGCTCTTGGTGCTGGAGGAGTTTATCCGTCGCCGGCCTGCCCCCGGCACCTACGGCCTGCTGGCCGCCATGGGCCCTGGCTTTTGTTCTGAACTCGTTCTCTTGAGGTGGTAGAGGACGCGGGCGGCAAGATAGCATCGGAGTTCGCACCCTTCCCCGAGCGCGCATCGTTTCAGCCCCACGCCTGTTTGGCGCCGACATCGTATTCGCACGCCTACGGCGCACCCGCAATCCCATGAAGATTCTTGAAGCCGTGGGTACCGAGAAAGAGTAGTCCGATAAAGGTCGCGTTGTAAGCGGTATGCAAAAGGAAGCTCGGTACCAGCGATCCGGTTGAGGCACGAGCCACAGACAACACCAACCCGACCACGAGGATCATAAAGACGTGCGTCCAGGCGCCTGCGTATTCGGGATAGTGCATTGCGGCAAAGAGTACCGCGGTGGCTGGCACCGCGACACGAAATCCACCCAAGCGCTCGAAGAAGGAAAACAGCACGCCTCGAAAGACCAACTCCTCCATGAAAGGCGCTACCAATACCGCGAGGCCTCCCACCGCGTACACCGCAGAGGGCGACGCGAACAGCTTCTCCATTGGAAAGTCTTTGCGGTCCGGGAGGAGCGCGGAACCCGCTAAGACGACCATGGCCAACAAGACCCCGGCCAGTAGAAGCCTCACCCCGGGGCCGAAAGCTGGCCAGCGCCACCGAATGCCCACGCCAAAGGGCTGATGGTACTGAAGGACGACCACCAAAATGATGTATACGAGCACCGGGGCGTAGAACACTAACTGAGTAGCCACCACAAAAATCGCATTTTCAGCCAAGGCCATGGGCGGAGTGTGCCAACCCATCAGCGGCCGCAGGACGGCGTAGGCTGCCAGCGAAAGAAACTGCGAGACTAGCAGCCAAACCAGCGAAAAGGCCAGGAAGAGCGCCACGTCAAGACCCCTCCATTCGACCGGTTGGGGACTGCGCGGCGCGGTCGGCAGCAACGCCAAACCGTCACGCTCTAGTTGCCCTTCGTGGAGCGGTGCCGCTGATTCACCGGCACGGATCGCGAGCTGCGATTCTGCTTCCGAAGGCGGTGCTTCTCCCCCTACGAGGACTGCGTTAGATGCCGAGTCATTTGCAGGATTGGCCGCAGCACCGGTCTCAGCCGCGGAGGGATCGCGATCGACTTTGTCACTCAGAGGAGTCTTATCTTCCATGGGTTCACTCAAGCGCGGCCGCCAGCAGCGGAATCATCAGCTCGTGATGTCCCGTGAGCGCGTAGCCACGGCTCTGCTTGCCTCCGCGGCGTGATGCTATAGATGTGGGTCTGCGCAGCACATTCTCGGTGGGGCGGTAATGCTGGATAAAATCCAGGTTGACGGTTACCAGATTCCTGGGTCCGTGTCCGAGGTTGGCTGCCAGACTTACACACTTCAGAAAGACCTCAGGCAAAACCACCGCCGATCCGCAGTTCAAGTAGACGCCGCCGCGCTCCATCCGCTTCACCAAGGCCGCCAGCAGCAAAAAGTCGCGATGGGTGGCAGCGCCGAGCGAGCGCGCGTCCACGGTGGGATGGTTGTGAATGATGTCGGTGCCGATGGCCTCATGCACGGTGATGGGTACCCGTTGGCGATAAGCAGCCGCCATCACGCTATAGCGGCGAAAGCGAGCGCCCCTGTGACGCCTAAGAAAGTCCCCTACGGCCTCGCCGATCCCAACACCGCGCTGATCGCCGGCCGTTATGGCCTGATTCAGATAGCGCCCGGTTTCGTCTGCCATGCCGAACTCGCCCTGTCCAAGTGCCGCCGGCACATCCTCGGATGTGGCGCCCACCAGCGCAATCTCAAAATCGTGGATCATCGCCGCGCCATTTAGGGCGAAGCCGGTGGCATAGCCGCGCCGCATCAGGTCGATCAGAATCGGCCCGAGACCCACTTTGATTACGTGTCCGCCGAGCCCCCAAACAATAGGCCGGTTGCCGTTTCGGGCGCGTTGTAAGGCGTCGATCACATGCCGAAAAGTCTCGCCTGCAAGTATCTTAGGCAGCGACCCAACCCATCGGCGTACCGAGGCGCCGGAGCTGGAAACGCGCCCAAAGGCACTAATCGAAACCTTGCTCTTCCGCGATGCCAGCGGATACGTCCGGACCTTGTCGAGCTTCAACGGTTTATCAGCGTAGATCGTCACAAGGTTCTTCTCGCGCAGATTGACACAGAAACACAGGCTGAGCGCTGCACAACTTGGCGCGTCAGCCAGTATAGCGTCGTTTCGCCCGCAACACGTGATTCCGGCTCCGAACGGTCCCGAACGGTAGGGGTGCAATTTGAGGTGGCACGGGCATCCTGCCCGTGTGGCACTGGCATCCTGCCCGTGTGTTGCACCGGCATCCTGCCCGTGTGGCACCGGCATCCTGCCCGTGTGTGGCACCGGCATCCTGCCCGTGTGGTACCGGCATCCTGCCCGTGTTATTTCATGGCCAAGATGGCCATGCCACTTCAAACTGAGACACTCCCCTCCCAACTCATGGCCTCATATTTGGCAGTTAGGGCAAAAAGCGATGCGGACGCCAGTCAAGGGTACAATGACCGGTCAAGAGAAAAAGTGCTATCAGCTAAATGACTTTGTTTTCATAAACATCGTGGGATAGGCGCGCTAAGTTACTTTATTATCTACAACATCGTGGAATAAAAATTCTTGTCCTTTATTATCAATAACATCGTGGGACTCTCCTTCATTTTCGATGTTATTTTTTTTGTTTTCCGCATGCCAAGCGTCCCTTTTCAGCTTGGTGAGAAGGTCGATCAGCCGCCCTACCTGCCGAAAGCTCGAATCCTCCCGGCGCAGCAATACCTCAGATTCCGGCTTGCTTTTGGCAACAGCCGAGTCGCGAAAATAGGGGGCGTTGGTCTTCAGCAAATCTTCCCGATCCCGGTCGCGGGTGGCCTTCCAGGCCTCGATCTCTTCCCTCAGCAGAGACGTCATGCGCTTCCAGGCCTCCTTGCGCTCCGGACCGGTGGCGATGGGTACGTCCGGCAGCAAAAGCGGATTACCCTCCCGCGGATCAGCTTCCGTCTCGCCGGTTGCTTCAAGCTCGTCGTTATCTTCCGCGCCGTCCTCCGTTGACGCTGTACCGGCGGCGTAACGATCTTCATCGTCGCCCGCCTCGCTTTCGTCTTCCTCTTCGGAATCCTTGCCCTCTTCCGCTTTGGCCTCGACGCCAAACTCCTCCGGGTCGAGAAGAAGGTTGAGGCACACCAGAATCTCATGGGGACGCCCCTGCGGCGATTCGCCGTAGACCGCCTCAAAGTGGTCAAGGTCCTCGGCGCCGGTCACACACTCATCGTGCGCGAAACTTTCGAGCAGCCATTCGAGGTGCGCCACCTTCTCGTCATACAGTGCGCACACGTTGGCCACCATCTTATTCACGTGGATGGTCATTTCGCTCACCAAGCGAACGGCCACGCTCTCCTGCAGGCGATCGTTGCGCTCGGTCCGCCAGATCGCCCGCGCCAGGCGCTTCACCAGCAGCTCCTCCAGTGCATTGGCGGGTTGCCAGGACGCCTTTAGGGATTCCAGGAGCGCGTCGAAGTCCTTGGGGTCCTCGCCGAGCGCGCGCAAGGCTTCTTCCCGGTCCTGGGCGTAAGCGCCGTGCTTGATGTTGCTGTCGCGCACCCGGATAAGTCCGTCGGCGGTTATCGGTCCGCGCGAGAGTTGAGCGTTGGCTCGATTGGCAGCTAGCTTTTTGGGGGTAAGCGTGGGGCTGTTGACGAGAGGCATGAGAACCCTCCGGACGCCTTGCTCTTTGGCGCCACCCTGCCTCCTCAAGAGAGTGGTGCGAAGGCGTTCAGTCTCAGAACCTTAACTATAGCATTGATTAGGGACTTGTCAATCACCGCCTCCGTCTGTTCGCTGACCAGCTTGCAGCAGCGGCTCGTGAACGCGGGCCGGGACTCAGCAGGGCTGTGTGATTTCGGGAGCGGTTGAACCAATTGAATCGCAGATCTCCGATCTGCGCCAGCCGGCCACCCAGCGAACGCGGTATATACTGTTGTCAAAAGAGAATTCGTCAACTTCCAGGCAGAGGCAACCATGGGCTCAACGATTTCCGCCTTGTCAATCAACATCGTCAGTAGTCTCGCTACCGACTTGCTGAAACGCGCAACAGGGGCTTCTATCACTCCGGTGGATAGCGCCATTGCCAGAACGGTTGATTTTTTCCCTCGGATTGAGGGCCTCAAAGGAACGCTTGAGCAGTGGTTGGCCTCCCCTGGTGTGAGCGAAGTTCTCGATGAGTACACGAAGGGCCTCGCGGGTTTCGAAGACTTGAAGGTCGAATTCCTTGCGGAGATCCTGCTCAGAAAGACTCACTTCTTCCTGGCGGAGGGGGCCGAGCCAACCGCCGAAGACATTGTTTCCAGATTTCTGAATGAGGTCCGAGATGAATACCTCAAGACTCCTGCACTTGGGCTCCGTCTTGTTGCAAACCGCATCGAGGAGAGTGCTGCTCGCTCCGCAGGTGCGTTCGACACTTTACGTGCCGGTTTGGAAGAGGTTAAGGCTCGCCTGCCCGTGGAACCCTTCGGCGAAGCAAGCGTTTTCGACATGCAGATCGACGAGGCAAGAGATCATCTTGAGAAGCACGAATATGACTTAGCCGAGGATCGCTGCATCAAAATCCGCCAGCGCAATTGGGATAGATTGACTTCACGCCAGAGGTTCCGAACGCTTTCGATTCTGGCTATGGTGATCCTCCCACAAGAGAGGACGTCCGAAGCGGCGGGCCTTCTGATTGAAGCTAAAGACTTCCAGCCTGACGATGATAAGGCTCTTGCCAACGAGGCAGCAGCCTACGACCTTCTAGGTCAGAACGATCACGCTTTCGAACTCGCGACACGCGCGAAGGAACGCTTCCCAAACTCGACGCGCGTCCTGGCTGTGTGGCTGAAGACGGCTCCGAGTACACACACGCTCAAGGACCTGGAAAATGCCGTACCTGCCCAACTGGCTCAAGAGGTTGAGATTCTCTCTGTCCTCGCCGAGCGAGCCTTCCTCGCAAGGGATGGCCTGAGAGCTGAAATGTTCGCTCGACGCGTTACTACGATAAAGCCTGAGTTGTCGTACCCATGGCTTCTTCTTGGACAGAGCATCTATAGGTCGGCGCTCCCAGATGCTCCCGACGACTTTGCTCGGCTTGAGGCCCTAGTCGACAAAACTCGATTTCGAGAAGCTGACGAGGCCTGTAGCAAGGCGATCGCCCTCAGCAAAATCGACAGGCACGTGACAGTGCAAGTCGGTGCGCTCGTCGTTCGGGCAGAAATACGAGGAGGCCTTGGGGATCAGTCCGCCGCGGATGAGGATCTCATCGCAGCTCGATCACTGCAACCGGATAATCCCGCCGTGCTTCGTGAGTACGCCCGCGTGAAGCTGCAACGAGGCGAAAACCGAGATGCCGTTGAAATGCTTCGGGCGGCGACAGGCCAAGGCGATCGCGAGGATCTGCGAATGTTGCTGGCCCTCGCGCTTGCCAGTATTGGCACCAAGGAGTCGCGCGAGGAAGCAATTCAGATGTACTCGAGCTTGGCGAGCGGCTCATCACTGCAGCCCGCCGGCTTTAGAATTCAAGCCGCCGCAGCCGCTCTTGACCTATTCGCCAAAGACCAGCGATGGGATGAAGGGCGGAAATTCCTCACCCAGTTGCCAGCCAGTTCCCTCTCCGGCGCAGCGACGGCTGCCCTAACGAGTCGCTTGGAACTGGCCGCCCAAAACCGCGAGAAGTCCTCGGAGTGGGCATCTGCGGCGATGGCTGCCGTGGGCCAGGACGCAGGCCCGGACGACGTCAGGTTGGTCGCGACAGTGCTTGCAAACCTCGGCCGCCACAAGGATGCCTTGCCCCTTTGGCAGCGGTTAGCCTCGCCCCGACAGCTTGGCCACGATACAAGCCGACTGATAGATTGCGCACTGCGGGTTGCCCGGCACGACGTTTTCCTCACTCTCTGCGACCAACTGCGAGCTAATGGTGTTTTTGACAAGCAGTTAGTTGAGGTCGAGGCAAGCGTACGGGAACACTATGACCTTGAAGGAGCCGTCAAACTCCTTCAGGACTACCTAAACCGATTTCCCGAGGACTCGAGCGGTGCGGCTGCAACTGTCTGCGATCGGTGTCCGGCTGGGCCGCTCAGAGCTCGTTACCTCCGCTCCGGGATCAATGCCGGCACCTGAGGATGTCCCTCCCGAGAGCTGGAAGGTGATCGTGCTGGTCATGAGGAGCGGTGGGTATCTTTTCGAGGCACTTCGGTTCGCGTATCAGGTTCTGCGACGCAACTTCCAAGAGCCCGAGGCTCACAGGGCATACCTTGCAGCACTCCTTGTGGGCGGGCCAAGGCCGAGCATTCCAAGCGCGGTGGTCGCCGGGCCAGGCACTGCGGTCGCTTTCAAAGAGGACGGCAGCATGCAGGAGGAGTGGCGAGTTATTGAAGAGGAGTTTGAGCCAGATGCGACGCTTCAGGAAATTGGCCCGGATCACTTCATCGCAAAGCAGCTAAATGGCAAGAGAGTCGGCGAGAGCTTCGTTCTTGCGCAAGGGTCCGTTACCTCAACGAAAGCTACCGTGACACAGATCTTGAGCAAGTATGTATATCGATTCCAGGACTGCGGTGGCAGCTGGCAGAGGCGCTTTCCCGGCCTGCCGGATATTCAGTCGCTCCGGGTGATAAAGGCCGGTCCTGGCGGTACACAAGAGTTCGACCTAACGGACTTCTTCGCCAGTTTGGATCGAATCGTTGCCCACCAGGAAGAAGTACTCACATCGTATCGCCACCAGCCCATTCCCATCCACGTGGTGGCTCAAGCCCTAAGTCGCACCGAATTCGAGCAAATGATACGGATGGCGTTGGCTGATGAGATCGGCATCAGATGCTGCATTGGCAGCGCCGAAGAGCGTGCCGAAGCCATCTCGGCGCTGAAGAACTCGGAAGCAATAGTTCTCGATCTCACCGCAGTTGCAACTCTTTCACTCCTGGGTGCCGTTGACGCATTGGAACAATTTCCAACTCCCATCCTCATCTCGGAGCTCACCCTTGCGGAACTCAGGAACAGCCTTTCCACGGCATCGAGCGACGATGGCGAGGCTGGGTTTGTAGGCAAGGAGGGGAGCCGATACGTACTCGAGCAATTGGCCCCCGAAGCTCAACAGGAGCGGCATCAATTCTTGAAGTCGATCACTGAGAGGATCACGGCACGCTGTACGGTGGTCGGATGTCCCGAGCTTGCCGCTGTTGAGTCCGAGCGGCGAGAGTTCCTGGTTAAGGCACTTGGCGAACATGGCGCACAGAGTATCGTGCTAGCTACCTCACCGCGTCGCGTTCTGTGGACAGACGACTTCGTTCTCTCATTGGTCGCGAAGCAGGAATTTGGGGTCCGCCGGATCTGGACGCAAGTCGCCTTGCAAGAAAGGGCGGAAGTTGGAGCCATAAGCCCAGAGCGGTTTTTCGAGGCCACCGCAAGACTCATTGGCTGTCGATATTACTTTACAAGTCCAAGTCCTCAAGCTCTCACGCGGGCAGGTTCTCTTGCTGATTGGGACCCTGTTCGCCGGCCTTTGAAACAGGCTCTCGACATATTCAGCGACACCGGAATTGTAACAAGGGACATCTTGGCGCTGGCGGTGCCGTTTATCCTGCAGTGCACAAGGGAAATCGCTCTTCCTGAAGTTCGCAACGCAGTCATAGTCACCATCTTAGAAGGATTGGCCGCGCGGGGTGAGGGCTTGGTGCCAATCAACGCCTTGATCGTAGGCTTGCGAGCAGCCTTCGGTTTGGATGTCGTGCGCTCACGTGACATCGAGGACGTCATACGCGCTTGGATCGCCACTAGACAGGCTACGCGGTTTCGGTAGCTAGGTAGCGCAGACTTCGCGCCGTTCGAAGTCTGCGGCTTCCCTTCAACAATACAGCATTTTTCGTTTGGCAACGACTGGGCTAGTCCACGAGACCGGCAGACGAAGAGCCGCAGAGTTTCTGAGCTGCGAAACTCTGCGCTACCTATCTTGGCCAAGCATCGTAACGCCCAGGATATGCTTTGGAACGTCCTGATGTTCCAGGCGTGGCTGAAACCTTGGACGTAAGACTACATTTTGTTGTTGACAATTCCTTATTACTTGGTATTATTGTTTCGTAGTCAAATCCAATTCCTGAGGGTAATGTTATGCCGACGACAACTGAAGCGCACATCAAGGTTGCCGACGAGGTTTGGATCGCTACCGCGCTCTTGCACCGCGAGCATCCTGATCGACTAGACTTTTCGCTTGAGGAGATTGTGGAGCGAGCGAGGGTGGAAGGGCTGAACGAGCAACTTCGTCCTGGAGTTTACGTCCACGCCGTCCAGCATTGCGTCGCCAATCGGGCACCCAATCCGGGACGATATCGAATGTTGTATGAGACCAGCCCCGGCAGACGTCGGCTCTTCTGTAAAGGAGATCCGTACGACCCGGCGCGCGAAGGAGCTAAGGTCACACCGGCACTTGAGGATCTACCCGAATCCTATGGCAACCTACTCGCTTGGTATCGAGACTGGTGCTCCTGTGCACACCGAAAGGCTAGCGCTGCTGATCCATTGCTGGCTCTGGTGGGCTCGGGCAAGCAACTCTGGGCGGACGAGCATGCGGATGAGTACATAAACCGGTTGCGCGAAGGCTGGCGATGAGCCGAGTCTTTTGGGATAGCAACCTCTTCATCTACCTTTTCGAGGACTACGGCCCATTTTCCGAGCGGGTGATCAGCCTGCGGCAGACCATGCTGGAGAGAGGCGACCAGCTACTGACCTCCTATCTCACACTAGGGGAGATTCTGGTGAAACCCCTTGAACGAGGCGACGACGAAGTGTGTATGAGGTACGAGGCCGCCCTAGCGGCGGCCTCGCTCATGGTACCGTTCGAAGCAAAAGCTGCCCGGATTTACGCACGGCTTCGTTGCGATCGGTCCCTGAGGCCTCCCGACGCCATGCAACTGGCTTGCGCCGGGGCGGCCGGCGCAGACCTATTCATCACCAACGATACCCGCCTTCAAGCGAAACGAGTGGAGGGCATTCAATTCATCGTTTCTCTTGATCGTGCACCTCTTTAAGCCGGAGCTAGGTAGCGCAGACTTCGCGCCGTTCGAAGTCTGCGGCTTCTCTTCAAGAACACAGCATTTCTGGTTTAGCAACGACTAGGCTAGTCCACGAGACCGGCAGACGAAGAGCCGCAGAGTTCATCGCGAAGAAACAAGCCAATCGCCGTAGACCACAATCGTGATATCGTTTCGGTTCAACCGACGATCATGTCTTCAAATTCTCGTTACGATGCCATCGTAATTGGCGGCGGCCACAACGGCCTGGTCCACGCGGCTTATTTGGCGCGGGCCGGGAAGAAAGTGCTGGTGCTAGAGCGCCGGCACGTGCTGGGTGGCGCGGCCGTCACCGAGGAAGTGTTCCCCGGCTTCAAGTTCTCGGTGTGCTCTTACGTGGTGTCGCTGCTGCGGCCTGAAATCATCCGCGATCTTGATTTGCCGCGGCACGGCCTTGAAATCCTGCCCCTCGACGGCACCTTTACGCCGACGCCAGAAGGGCCGTGCGGTTCGAAAGGCGGCTATCTCTGGCGCGTGAATGACCACGCCAAAACGCGCCGCGAGATCGCCCGCCATTCTCCGCTCGACGCCGAGTCCTACGAGGAATACGGCAAGGCGATGGCGGAGCAGGCGAAGTTCGTGAAGCCGATTCTGGGCATGACGCCGCCCGACCCCGGCCGCCTCTCGCTTGACGCTCTTCGCAAGGTGACATTCCTTGGCCGCCGCTTCCGCGACCTGCCTGAGCCTGACCAGTACAACCAAGTGCAGCTTATGACTATGAGCGCGGTGGACTTTCTCGACCAGTGGTTCGAGACCGACGTGCTCAAGGCCACCATGTCTGCCTCCGGCATCATCGGGACCTTCCTGGGCGTGCGCTCGCCGGGCACAGCCTACGTTCTGCTACACCACTACATGGGAGAGATCGACGGCGCTTTCCGATCGTGGGGTTTCTCGCGCGGCGGCACCGGAGCCATTTCAAACGCCATCGCAGCGGCGGCGCGCGAGGCGGGGGCTGAGATTCGCACACAGTCGCCCATTGCCCGCATTATCGTCAAGAACCGCCGGGCCGCGGGCGTGGCACTTGAGAACGGCGACGAGTTTGAGGCGCGCGTGGTTTCTTCCAGCGTCGATCCGCGCCGCACATTCATTGGGCTGATGGAGCCCAACCATCTTCCGGACGACTTCGTGGAACAGGTGCGGCAGTACAAGTTCCGGGGTTCCTCAGGCAAGGTCAACCTGGCGCTCGACGCGCTGCCGGATTTCACCTGCCTGCCCGGGCCCGGCGCGCACCTGCGGGGAGCCATCTCGATCTCGCCAAGTATCGATTACATGGAACGCGCCTACGACGACGCCAAGTATGGACGCTTCTCCCGGCGTCCGTACATCGACTGCGTGATTCCCTCGCTTACCGATCCTTCTGTAGCGCCGCCGGGGAAGCACGTGATGTCCTGCTTCGTGCAATATGCCCCCTACCATCTGAAGGAGGGCACGTGGGACGAGCAGCGTGAGACTTTTGGGGACACCGTAATCGACACGCTGGCGGAGTACGCCCCCAACCTCAAGAACATCATCCTGAACCGCCAGGTGCTTACCCCGCTGGATCTGGAACGCGAGTTCGGGCTGACCGAGGGCAACATTTTTCAAGGCGAGCTCTCGTTGGAACAACTTTTTTTCCTCCGGCCGGTGCCTGGCTGGGCGCAGTACCGGACGCCGATTCGGGGTCTGTATCTCTGCGGCTCGGCCGCGCATCCTGGAGGCGGGATCATGGGCGCGCCGGGGAGGCTAGCGGCGTTGGAGGCTCTGAAGGATTGGAAGGGTTGAAGGCAGGAGTCAGAAGCAAGAAGCCAGAAGTCAGGAGTCAGAAGTCGGAAGTCAGAAGTAAGAAGTAAGAAGTAAGAAGCAGAAGTCCGAAGAAGACACACTAGAGGTTGTTAGGCTCGCTCGAAACCAGAAGCAGGTTCTCAGGGGCGACCCTTGGCTTCTGGCTCCTGATTTCTGATTTCTGGCTTCTGACTCCTGACTTCTTGCTTCCGACTTGCCGAAACCATGCCACCCACTCGCGACGTTATCATCATCGGCGCCGGGCACAACGCCCTCGTAACGGCCTTCTACCTGGGCCGTGCCGGGCTTCATCCGCTCGTCCTTGAGCGTAGGGAAGTGGTGGGTGGTGCCGCGGTCACGGAGGAATTTCATCCAGGGTTTTGGTCGTCCATTTACGCGCACGCGGCGGCGCCGCTGGCGGCGAATATCGTCAGGGACATGCGCCTTGCCTCCCACGGCCTGGAGATCATCCGGCCGGACCCCGCCCTCTTCGCGCCCTCGAACGACGGTCCCGCGCTGCTTCTCTATCGGGATGTCACGCGCTCGGCACAATCCATTTCGCAGTTCTCCCAGCGCGACGCCGAGCGATACTCTGAGTTTGCCCGCGTGCTGGCGCGGCTGGCCGGAGTGCTTCAGCCGCTCATGCTGAAAACGCCGCCTACCCTTCGGAACCCGCACGCAGGCGACCTCTGGACGCTGCTGGGCGCCGGTCGCGCACTGCGCGGTCTCGGCTCCAAGGATATGTTCAGGCTGCTGCGCTGGGGACCGATGGCCGTTGCCGACCTGGCGGCCGAGTGGTTTGAGTCAGAACCTCTGCGCGCCGTTATCGCTTCGCGCGGCATCTTCGGGGCTGCGCTGGGGCCCTGGTCTGCGGGGTCAGGCGCGCTTCTGCTTCTCCGCGCCGCCTTTGATCCTGAGCCCGCCAGCGGCGTGTCATTTGTGCGGGGAGGCATGGGGAAGCTTGCCGCCTCGATGGCACAGGCAGCCACCCAGGCCGGCGCGGAAATTCGCACAAGCGCCGAGGTGGCGGCCATCAACACCCGAAATTCCACCGCGACCGGCGTCACGCTCGCCTGGGGTGAAGACATCGCTGCGAAGGCCGTCATCTCCTGCGCTGATCCTCGGCGAACCTTGCTGGGGCTGGTGGGCCCTGCCCAGCTCGAGCCGGACTTCGCTGCCCGCGTGCGAAATTATCGGTCAAACGGAGTACTCGCCAAGGTGAACTTGGCGCTCGCCGGCCTGCCCACGTTCACGGCCCTGGGCGGCCAGGGCGGGACAGCGCTGGCCGGGCGGATCCATATCGGGCCGGAGATCGACTACCTTGAACGCGCCTTTGACGCCTCGAAGTATGGCGAGTTCTCCGCCGAGCCCTACCTTGAGGCTGTCATTCCCTCTCTGTCTGATCCAGACCTTGCGCCGCCCGGCCAGCATGTGATGTCGATCTACGCCCAGTTCGCGCCCTACAAGCTCCGCGACCCGGACTGGCACCAAAAGCGGGAATCGCTGGGCGATGCCGTGGTGCAAACGCTCGCCCGTCACGCGCCCGACCTGCCTGGACTGATTCTTCACCGCCAGGTCATCACCCCACTGGACCTTGAAGAGCAGCTTGGCATCACCGGCGGCCACATCTTTCACGGTGAGCTGGCGCTTGACCAGCTTTTCAGCCTGCGGCCGCTCCTCGGATGGGCGGCCTACCGCACGCCCATTCAAGGGTTGTATCTTTGCGGGTGCGGCACCCATCCGGGCGTAGGTCTCACCGGTGCCAGTGGTGCGAGCGCGGCGCGCGAATTCCTCAAGGATTGGAAGAAGAGGAAGGCTTAGGCCACTAATCTACATTATTCACGAGACTTGAAGTCGGAGTGGAAGGGCACGGTTTTGACCGTGCCGTCGACCATGGGCTCTTCAGCGTCCCTTGGTTTCGCGCCGGGAGCGACGGTTCGGTAGCAACGCTCGCGGCGCGAAGCGAAGCATTATCTGTTCCGACCGCTTTACGGCACGGTTGAAACCGTACCCTTTCGCTATTCCTGAGCTGGCCATACAAGTCACGGTTTGCGTCGGGGTGTTTCAGCACCCCCAAGGGATGGCCGGCATCTAATCAAGTGCTACTGGACGAGACCCGGCTAAAAGGCGCTCCTGCCAGTTTGACTATTTCCCTGGTACGTATAGGATAGTTGGGGGGATGGGCTCCCGTCGGCAGTGGCCGGCTGGGTGCGGGGAGGGGGCAGGGTCGCCGTGAGGTGATATAACGTGGCATCCAAACAAAAGAAACCGACCGATTTCAATGAGCTGCCCATTTTACCCGTCCGCGATACGGTGCTGTTTCCGAACGCCATCCTGCCGCTGACCGTCGGACGAGACAGCTCGCTTAAGCTCATCAGCGAACTCAAAGAAGACGAAAAGCTGATCGGCGTAATCTCCCAGCGCGATCCCCGCGTTGAAAACCCGCAGCCCGTCGATCTCTATCAGATCGGCACGGCGGCTTTCGTACACAAGATCATCAAGCTGCCCAGCCAAAGCCTCTTTATCTTTGTCGAGGGGCTGCAGCGGATCGCCATGGACGAGGTGATCCAGACGGAGCCTTTCCTGCGCGCGAAGGTTCGCCCCCTCACTGACATCATTGCCGACCCCAAAGAGTCGGACTTCGAGGCCCTGGTGCGCAGCGTCACCGCCCTATTTCAACAGGTGGTGCAGCTCTCGCCCACTCTCTCTGATGACCTGCAGACGGTGGCCATGAACATCGAGGACCCCTCGCGCCTCGCGGACTTTATCGCCGCCAATCTGCCCTCCATCTCGAACACTGAGCGGCAGGAGCTTCTGGAAAGCCTTGATTTGAAGGGCCGCCTGGACCGTCTGATGAAGCAGCTTGCCCGCGAAGTGGAGGTGCAGCAGCTTCGCTCCAAGATCCAATCCGATGTTCAGGACCAGGTCACCCAGAGCCAGCGCGACTACTACCTGCGCGAGCAGATGAAGGCCATCCAGCGAGAGTTGGGTGAGGAGAGCGAACAGCAGGAAATCGAGGAGCTGCGGCAGAAGATTGAAGCGGCCTCGATGTCGGAAGAGGCCTATAAAGAGGCCACAAGGGAGCTGAAACGGCTGGCGCGCATGTCACCCGCGGCCGCGGATTACCACGTCACCCGGACCTACCTTGACTGGCTCGTGGCACTGCCCTGGAACAAGTTCACTGAGCTCCAGGTGGACCTCACGAAGTCGCGCGAGGTCCTCGACGCCGACCACTACGACCTGGAAAAAGTGAAGGAACGCATCCTCGATTATCTGGCTGTGCTGAAGCTCAAGCCCGGAATGAAGGGACCCATCCTGTGTCTGGTGGGGCCTCCGGGCGTCGGCAAGACGTCGCTGGCCAAGTCTGTGGCTCGCGCGCTCGATCGCAAATTTGTCCGGATTTCGCTCGGCGGCATCCACGACGAAGCGGAAGTTCGTGGCCACCGGCGCACTTACATCGGCGCCTTGCCCGGCCAGGTGATGCAGGGCATACGTCGCGTCGAGACGCGCGACCCCGTGTTTGTGCTGGATGAGGTGGACAAAGTAGGCCGCGACTTTCGGGGCGATCCCTCCTCGGCGCTGCTTGAGGTGCTGGACCCGGAGCAGAATTCGCACTTCCGCGATAATTATCTTGACGTGCAGTTCGACCTCTCGCGGGTGCTGTTTATCTGCACCGCCAACGTGCTCGACACGATTCCGCCGCCACTTCTCGACCGCATGGAGGTGCTGGAGCTTCAGGGTTACACGGAGGAAGAGAAGATCGAGATCGCGTTCCGGCACTTGATTCCGAAGCAAACGGAGGAGAACGGCATCAAGAACATGGAGCAGATCGAGTTTACGCGCGAGGCCTGCGCCCAGATCATCCGCAGTTACACGCGCGAGGCCGGGGTGCGGAACTTGGAGCGCGAAATCGCGACTGTCTGCCGCAAGCAGGCCCGCCGCATCGCCGAAGGCTCAACCGAGAAGCTGGTGGTGACGCCGGAGACCCTGGAAGCTGACCTGGGGATTCCCAAGTTCCGGTTGGATGTCGAGCTCATCGAGCGTACCCGGCAGCCCGGCGTGGCCGTGGGCTTGGCCTGGACGCCTACGGGTGGCGACGTGCTTTTCATCGAGACCACCATCATGAAAGGTGGAAAGAGCTTCACAATGACCGGTCACGTGGAGCGTGTGATGCAGGAGTCCATGCAGGCGGCGCTGGCCTGGGTGCGAACTCACGCCTTGGAATACGGCATCGATCCCGACTTCTTCAAGGAAAACGACGTGCATATCCACGTGCCCGCCGGCGCTGTCCCCAAGGACGGGCCCTCCGCGGGCGTGACCATGGTCACCTCGTTGGTCTCCGCGCTCACCCGGCGGCCTCTGCGGCCGCGGGTCGCGATGACGGGCGAAATCATGCTGAGCGGACAGGTGTTGCCGGTGGGCGGCATCAAGGAGAAGGTGCTGGCCGCCAAGCGCGCCGGGGTTACGGAGGTTTTCCTTCCGGCTGAGAACGAGCCCAACGTCCGCGAAGACCTGGGCGGCGAACTCCTCGAAGGCATTCAGGTGCATTACGCGCGCGCCATCCGCGAGGTCGTGGACCAGGCGCTCGAACCGAGCCCGGCCGACGCAGTTCGTCCCGCAGACAAGGCCAATGGCGAAGCCGTGACTGAGCCGCCGGCTCGGGTGGTCACGCCTGAACTTGAGGGAGAGCCCGTCAGCGTGGCTCATTCCGCCGAGCCTGTCAGCGAGTCCGCCCCGGAGCCGGTCGGACGGCCGCACTAACAGGCTGCAAAAAGTACCCTTGAAAGGCTTACGTCACGCATCGTCGCGCGCACGCCTCTCTGCACTCACGTATTCAGCGTGCATATGGCTCGCGGTCGCATGCAGCCAGGCTCTATTCGCAAGGGCAGCGCAAGCCGGGCCGGAAGACCCGCAGAAGCCGCTTCAGTTGGCCTACCGCGTTCGCATCCAGCGACCCACCACCCACCTGGCCGAGATTGAAATCGACGCTCGCAATGTGAGCACGCCAACGCTCGATTTCGCCATGCCGGCGTGGTCGCCGGGACGATATGCCATCTATGACTTTGCTAAGAACGTGCAGCAGTTCGAAGCCACAAGCGCCGATGGCCAGCCACTGCACTGGTTGCAGCCGGATAAGCAGACTTGGCGAGTGGAAACGGAGGGAGCGGGCGAAGTAAGGGTGCGCTACCGTGTGTTCGGCGATGACCTTAACGGCTCGTTCTCGCAGATTGACGCCACCCACGCAAACCTCAACGGCGCTTCGACCTTCATGTATGTCGAGGGTCACAAGCCCGACCCTATCGAGCTTGCGGTCGAGGCGCCGGCAGGTTGGAAAATTATCAGTGGATACTCGCTCGCCACGGATCAATCGAACTTTCAGGCTCCCGATTATGACCGGCTTATCGATACGCCACTCGAAATCAGCCCCGCTGTTACCATCAACGAGTTTACGGATCACGGGAAGACGTTCCGCATCGCGGTGCATGACTATGGTACTGACGCGGACGAGCGCCCTGCGCTCGTCCAGAAGTTCACCGATGGAGTCAAGAAGATCGTGGGCGTTTACATGGGCATGATGCCCGCCCCTGACTTTGATCATTACACGTTTCTGTTTCACTTCGCGCCCGACATCTCAGCGGGCGATGGCATGGAGCACCTGAATTCTACTCAGATCGTCGTGAGCCAACCGCTTTCGGACGGCGGCATCGACGAGGCCTTGCTCGACGCCGCCCATGAGTTCTTCCATCTATGGAATGTCAAGAGGTTGCGGCCGGCGGCGCTTGGTCCTTTCGATTACACGCGTGAGGACTACACCGCGTCCCTTTGGTTTGCCGAAGGTGTCACTACCTACTACTCGTACCTGACAATGCTGCGGGCTGGACTGTGGACGCCGGATGACTTGTACAGGCGCTTGGCCAGCGAGGTTCAGACGCTTGAGACCGAGCCAGGCCGCAAGCTGATGTCCGCAGAGAGTTCCAGCTTTCACGCCTGGTTCTACGACCGCTCGCCCCAAATGCAGGAAACCAACTTCGCCAACAGCACAATCTCGTACTACAACAAGGGCGCGCTGCTCGGCCTGCTGCTGGACCTCCAAATCCGCGCACGCACAGAAGGGCAAAAGTCGCTCGACGATGTCGTGCGGCTGATGTACGGGCGCTTCTATGGTGCGGTGCAACAGAGCTACTATTTGCCGGGACGCGGGTATGAAGAAAGTGACATTCTGCAAGCGCTCAACGAAACCTCCGGTAGCGATTTCACCGATTTCTTCAAGCGCTATATCCAGGGCACGGACGCGCTACCCTACTCTGAAATAATGACCAAAGCCGGACTCGTGCTCAAAACGAATGTTCCGGATGGCGCTGGGCCGAGCCTCGGAGCGATCGTGATGCCTGCAACAACTGGCTTGCAAATTACGGACGTGTTGCCGGGTGGAGCCGCCGACCGCGCCGGCCTGAGCCGCGACGATCTGTTGGTGGCGGTTGACAATTTCTCGCTAGCGACGGTTTCTCTCGATGACCGGCTCAAGATCTATCCGCCAGGTGCTGATGTGCCTTTCACCGTGCAGCGGCACGGCGAGCGAGAGATCGTGACGGTTAAGCTTGACCCGCCGGCGGCGGACCAATACTCCCTCGAGGAAGCGCCGCAAGCGACGCCGGACGAGGTCAGCCTGCGCCAGGGCTGGCTCGGGCAGCCGAAATCGACCCACTGACTTCGAGGACGCGACGCCAGCCGCTGTGACGAGCTCGATGGCTCCAAGGAGTCGGGGACCTACGGAGGCGGGCGGTCGAATCGGTCCTCCCGGCAGTTGCACAATGAGGCTTTCTGTGGCAATCGATCATCGCAAAGGGATTGCGTGCGCGGGTAATTGGACCGTGGACTTGGTAAAGGTCATTGATGGCTACCCCCGCGAAAATGGGCTGGCTGAGATTGTTGAGGAAGCTATGGGTGGGGGCGGATCCGCTCACAATGTGATCCTCAGCCTCGCCAGGTTCGACACCGCGCTTGACCTCTATGCGGTGGGCCTGCTTGGTGACGACCCGAACGGCGATTTCCTTCGCGCGCAGTGCTCTCAATTCCCCAACATCAACACCAGCCAGCTCCGCCGCACGAAGGTTGAGAGGACGTCTTACACGCATGTCTACAGCGTGAAAGGCACGGCCCAGCGGACCTTCTTTCACCACCGGGGCACCAATCGCTTGTTTGGGCCAGACGATGTAACCCTAGACGACCTGCCCGTAGCTCTGTTTCACTTGGGCTACCCGCTGTTGCTGGACGCCATGGATCAGCCGGACTCCGAATACAAGACAGTGGGCGCGCGATTCTTGCGCGACGTACAAGAACGGGGCATCAAGACCTCCATCGACTTGGTGTCGTTGGACTGCGACCTCTACCGCACAATCGTTCGGCCGGCGCTGAAATACACGAATTTTGTCATCATCAACGATTTCGAGGCCGAGAAGGTTTCCGGCGTAACGCTTCGATCAGGAAGCAAGATACTTCTGGAGAATCTCAACGAGGCCGCGAATGCGATGTTCCAATATGGCGTCAAAGATTTGGTTGTGATCCATTTCGCGGAGGGAGCCTATCTCGTCACGCGAGACCGGTCGGAAATCATGCAACCGTCGCTCGAACTTCCGGATGACTTCATTGCGGGAAGCACGGGCGCCGGCGATTCTTTTTGTGCGGGCATGCTCTACGGCATCCATCAAGGATGGCGCTACGATAAGACCCTGCGGTTCGCCGTATGCGCTGGCGGCATGAATCTGAGCGATGTCACTACCACCGGTGGCATCAGGCCGTGGGCTGAAATCTTCGGCATGGAGGATAGATTCCCGTATCGGAAGAATGTCGTGTAATTGGTTTATCGAGAACCGTTCATCGTTCAGCATTCATCGAGCATCATTTGCTTACGGCGCCACCGTAAAGCTGAACGAAGTGTCAGGCGAGACTTTGCTGCCCGGCGCGGGTGACTGGCTCACAATGGTGCCGCTCGGGGCTGCCGGAGCTGCAGGCGGTGGCGGCGCAGGTTGCGGCTGCTGGGGCGCTGCTTCGGCAGAAGCCGCGGCTGGATTTGCTGAAGCGGCTGGGGGCGCGGGTGACTGCACTTCGCCCGCCTTGAAACCGGCTCGGGCCAGTTCGTTGCGCGCACGCTCCAGCGGCATTCCGATGAAGCTTGGGCAGACGAACTCTTGCGTGGGCTCGCCGAGAGAAACCAGCAGGTTGGTGACCGGACTGCGAGCGGGCTGCGAGGAAGGCGGCGGGTCCTGCGCCACCACATAGTCGGAGGCGGTGCCGTTCCAGTGCACGGCGACGATGTCGCCGAGGGTGAGCCCCCGCTGCTCCGCCGTTACCTGCGCTGCGCGCACGCTTTCCCCCACCAGCATGGGCACGGTGATGGTGGGTCGGCCCAGGCTGACGAGCACGTAGATATCTTGGCCGCTTTTGGTGCTGTCTCCCGGCGCGGGCGCTTGAGACACCACGTGATCGGCCGCGAACTTGCTATCAAAGAGATGATCGTTCACCTTGACGCCCAAGCCTATACCGCCGGCCAGACGGTCAGCCTGGTCGATCGAGAGGCCCACGAGGTTAGGGGCTCGCTCCTCGCCGCTATGAATGGTGATGCGGATGGTGGTGATGGCGCTCATGAGCGCCACGGCCACCAGCACCGAGGCCAGCAGAAAGAGACGGAATAACGTCCGTACGCGCGAGACAAATCCCATTCCAAGGTCCCCTTCAGGTATTCTAACAGAGGCGTGCGAGTAAACTTTTTCATCACGTGCCTTGCCGACCAGTTCTATCCCGAGGTTGGGGAGGCGGCCGTCCAGGTGTTGCGACGGCTGGGAGTCGAAGTGTCATTCAATGCCGCGCAGACGTGCTGCGGACAGCCTGCGTTCAACACTGGTTATCGAGATGAGGCGCGCGCGGTTGCGGCCCGGGCGCTCGACCTCTTCGCTGGCCCCGCTAGCGCGGACTACGTCGTGAGCCCGTCGGGTTCCTGTACTTCAATGATGCGGGTGTTCTATGAGGAGCTCTTCGAAACCGACCCCGCGCGTCTCAGCGAGGCGCGGGAGCTGGCGGGCCGCGTTTATGAATTCTCAGAGTTCCTGGTGAAGGTGCTCAAAGTCGACGATGTGGGCGCCAGCTTTCCTCATCGGCTGGCCTATCATGATTCCTGCCACCTGCTGCGTGAGCTGGGCGTCTCTGAAGAGCCGCGCCGTCTGTTGCGCTCGGTGCGCGGAGCTGAGCTTGTGGAGCTTCAGGATCATCGCCTATGCTGCGGATTCGGCGGCACGTTTTCCGTAAAGTTCCCCGAGGTCTCGGTGGCGATGGGCGAGGACAAGCTGAAGGCAGCCACAAAAGCGGAAGCTGAATACCTGGTGGCCAATGACTCTGGCTGTCTGATGCATCTCGCCGGCCTGATTCATCGCCAGGGCCTGGCGCTCAAAACGATGCATCTCGCGCAGGTGCTGGCCAGCCGGTGAGGGTGAATGACGCACGTCTTGTGGTCCTCCCAATAGTACAGTCGAGGGCGAAAGAGGTGTGGAGGGATACGGGTCCAAGAGCGTGTCACGCAAAGGCGCCAAGGCGCAACCGAGTGGTTCTCGGTTTTCCTGCCCTGACTTGGCGTCTTTGCATCTTGGTGTGAAACTGCGGATTTTTCCAGGACTATGAGCGAAGCCGTCGTAGAGAGTAACGCCATCCACGAACTGGGCCAAAAGGTGCTGGAGAGCGCGCACCTCACGGAGGCCTATCGAAGCTCGACGCTGCGGCTTTATGACCACCGCCTCAACGCTATCGGCCAAGTCCCTGGCTTTGAGAGGTTGCGCGAGCGTGCGCGGGCGCTTAAGCGCGAAGTGATCACGCACCTCGACTACTACGTGGATCAATTCGCCACCAACCTGGAACGGCAGGGCGGCGAGGTCCATTGGGCCGCAGATGCTAAAGATGCCTGCTCGATCGTGATCGAAATTGCGCGGCGCACCGGCGCACGAGAAGTCGTAAAAGGCAAGTCGATGGTGAGCGAGGAAATCGAACTTAACTCGGCCTTAGAGGCTGCGGGGGTTCGACCCGTCGAAACTGACCTGGGAGAGTACATCCTGCAGCTCGCCCATGAGCGCCCGGCCCACATTGTGGCGCCCGCCATGCACAAAACGCGCGGCGACGTGGCGGACCTGTTCGAGCGCGAAGTGGATCCGAAGCGCGCGGAAGAGCCCGAGCAGCTCGCCGCTATTGCGCGCCGCGCGCTGCGAACAATGTTTGCCAAGAGTGGTCTCGGGGTGAGCGGCGCCAACTTCGCCGTTGCTGAGACAGGCAGCATAGTGGTGTCGGAAAACGAGGGCAACATCCGCTTTTCCAGCACCGCGCCGCGCGTGCACGTGGCACTGGTGGGAGTGGAAAAGCTCATTCCGCGCTTGCAGGATTTGGCAGTGTTTCTGCGCCTGCTGGGACGCTCGGGAACCGGACAGAAGCTGACGGCTTACACCTCTGTTTTGAGCGGCCCGCGCCGCGCTGGCGAGGACGGCCCCCAAGAGATGCACGTGGTGCTGATCGATAACGGCCGCCTGAAGGTGCTGGCCGACGAGAAGATGCGCGAAGCGCTGTACTGCATCCGCTGCGGTGCCTGCCTGAACGCCTGTCCCGTTTACCGCAAGATCGGCGGCCACGCCTATGGATGGGTTTATAGTGGCCCCATCGGCGCGCTCATCACACCCGAGTTTGTGGGTCTCCATAACGCCCGCGAGCTGCCGTTCGCGTCGTCTTTGTGCGGAGCTTGCCGTGAAGTCTGCCCGGTGAAGATCAACATCCCGGATCTGCTGTTACACCTACGCGCCAAGGCTCAGGAAACAAGCGAAGCGCCGAAGCCCAAAGGTTCGCCCGTTCGCGAACGAACGGCGATGCGCCTCTGGACCTGGCTCATGAAGAGCCCGCGCCGCTACACCTGGAGCGCCAGCCTGGCACGCCTTGGGCAACGGACGCTGGCGCGGGGCGGGTGGATTCGCAGTTTCTCCACTTTTCCGGTTTCGCGCTGGACCGAAAGCCGCGACTTGCCGGCTTTGGCGCCCCAATCTTTTCGTGACCGTTGGAAGCAAATCTCAAAGGCGTAGACGCTCCTGCGTCTCGCCGATACGGAGAACAAAATGAAGCTGGTGACTTACGAGAACGCAAATGGGCGTGCGTTGGGTGTTGTCGAAGGTAGTTCAGTCGTGGATGTGGCGGAGGCGCTCGAATGGGGCGGCTTGCTGCCCAAGCCGGAGGCTGCCCTCCGCGCGGCCGTGGAGAAACTCGAGGCCGGCGACGGCCCGCCGCTGGACATGATTGACCTTATCAGTCGGGGACCCGAATATCTCGCCGCACTCGGGCAGGTTACGTCCGCGGCTGCATCGGCCGCGGCCTCCGAACCCGGATTGCTGACGCCTTTGGCCCGGGCTCGATTGCGTGCGCCCATCGCGCGTCCGCCCAAAATCACTTGCGTGGGACTCAACTACGCCGACCACGCTCGCGAGCAGGGCATTGAGCCGCCGGAGACTCCAGTCTTTTTTCTGAAGTCGGTCAACACCATCATCGGACCGGGCGATCCCGTTCGTCTCCCTCCCAATACGGAGCAGCCAGACTACGAGGCAGAGCTGGCGGTGGTGATCGGCAAGGGCGGAAGCCGCATTCCGCAGGAGCGGGCCTGGGAACACGTGGCGGGCTATACCCTCCTTAATGACGTCACTGCGCGTGACATGCAACACGGTGACAAGCAGTGGTTCCGTGGCAAGAGCTGCGACACCTTTGCGCCCATCGGACCTTGGATTGTGACCGCCGACGAAATTCCTGACCCGCACAACCTCGCCATCTCGCTCACCTTGAACGGGGAAACCATGCAGGATTCGAGTACGTCCAACTTGATTCATCGCATCGACTTTTTGATCAGCTACCTCTCCCAGTCGCTCACCTGGGAGCCGGGTGATTTGATTTCCACCGGTACGCCTCCAGGCGTGGGCGTGTTCCGCAAACCGCCGGTGTTTATCAAGGCCGGGGACCAAATGAGTGTGACCGTGGAGGGCGTAGGGACGCTGACGAACCCGGTGGTGGGGCCGTGAGGTGTAATGAGCTGGGCCGAAAATGGGTCGAAATCGAGGAGCGAAGCCACTATCTTCTTTAGAATGAGTGATGGCTTCTTGAGTCGCCAGCATCCCGGCACACAGTGATCGGCCATCAGCCTTCTTCGGCGGAACCTGAACGGCTTGAGTCTGAAGAAAACTGATGGCCCAACGGGCTGCGGATAAAGGGAGTCTGTCATGCTCGCGCAGCGAAGCATCCGCTGTATCTTATTGGAAAAAATGAAGCAGATCCTTCGCTGCCATGAAAATAGCCGCAGCCGCGATTGAAAATAAAAGGCTTATCGTGACAAGGCTATTTTCATGCACAGTGGCGAGCTGAGGGCTCATGGAATCTCCGCTCAGGATGAAATGGTCCGAAGGCTTTTCCACAACCTGCTGGTACCAACGGGTGATGGAGGGTCGCTGGCGGGCCGAGGAAAGTAGGCCGAAATCGAGGAACGAAGCCACTATCTCTTTTAGAATGAGTGAGGGCTTCTTGAGTCGCAGCATCCCGGCACACGGTGATCGGCCGTCAGCCCTCCTCGGCAGAGCCTGATTGGCTGGAGTCCGAAGAAAGCTGAGGGCTGCACAATCGCAACTACGGATGCCGGCCCAGGCGCGGGTCATACAAGGAGAAAAGCAAACAATGGCATCGATGGCGGCAGTTGTGCATTACGCGCTTCAACCGGGAGGCGTGGAATTGCGAGAGGTTCCGCACCCGGAGGCGCCCGGCGAAGGCGAAGTGGTTCTCCGGACAGAGGCGGTAGGCGTGTGCGGCAGCGAAGTGCACCAGTACCACAATCAGCATAGTTGGCCCGTGAATGTACCGGTGATTCTGGGGCACGAGTTCTCGGGCGTGGTGGCGGAGGTGGGCCATGGGGTGCGCGGCCTCCGCGAAGGTGACCGGGTTGCGTCGGAGACGGCCGCCCGCATCTGCGGCGAGTGCGCCTATTGCCGGGCGGGCGAATACAATCTGTGCCCCAAACGCCTGGGGTTTGGCTATGGAGTGGACGGCGCCATGGCGGAGTACGTACGCGTGCCGGCGCGCTGCCTGCATCACCTGCCCGACAACGTGCCCTTCCAGCGGGCCGCGCTCACTGAGCCGTGCTGCGTCGCCTACAATGCTGTCGCGCGGCACTCGGACATCGAACCGGGCGCGAGCGTGCTGGTGCTGGGTCCTGGCCCCATCGGTCTGCTGTGTATGGCCATCGCTAGACTTTCGGGCGCTGGATGGGTAGCCGTCGCCGGACTCGAACGCGACCAGTCGCGGCTGGAACTTGCGCGTCAGCTCGGCGCCGATCAAACGTTCGCCGGCGCCCGGGATGTACTTCTCGCGGGTGTCCACAGCCATGGCGACGGCTTGGGTGTTGATGTGGTGATCGACGCTTCGGGCAATTCCGCCGTGCTGGGTCTGGCGCTGGCAGCCGTCCGTCCCGGCGGGCAGATCACCAAAGTGGGTTGGGGACGGGAGGCGCTGGGTTTTTCGCTCGATCCCCTCGTACAGAAAGCCGTCACACTGCGCGGCAGCTTCAGCCATAACTACGCAATTTGGGAACGGGTGATCGCCCTGATGGCCTCGGGCCGGCTTGATCCTGCGCCTCTAGTGGGTCGGATTGAACCTCTCGAGGGCTGGCAGGGCTGCTTCGATGATATGGGCTCGGGACGCATCGTCAAAGGCGTACTGAAGCCGGCGTAAGAAGGAGTCAGGAGACAGAAGCCAGGAGCCAGGAGCCAGGAGCCAGAAGTAAGAAGTAAGAAGTAAGAAGTAAGAAGTAAGAAGTAAGAAGCCAAAAGCCCAAGAAATCCGGAGCCAGATCCGGGGGACAGTCATAGCATGACGATAGCTATCACTTCTGGTTCAGGGAGGCTTGCAGCCCACCGAATGCCCTTGTTACTTCTTGCTTCTGACTTCTGTCTCCTGACTTCTTGCTTCTGACTTTTTATGAACCTCGCAGCCTTTCCCAAATGCTACATGGACGCTCTCTGCGTGGATCGCAGCATGAGCGTGTTCGATTGGGTCGAGATGGCCTCCGGCCTGGAGGTCGATGGCCTCGAGATGTACCCCGGCTTCTTTACGAGCCTCGAAGATGAGTACCTGGGCCGTGTGCGCCAGGCCATCGAGCGGCATGGGATGACCATGCCCATGTTCTGCTGTTCGCCGGATTTCACCCATCCGGATCCCGCCGTGCGCCGGGACGAGGTCGAGCGCGAGCGCCGCATGATCGACGTCACCGCGCGCCTGGGCGGCGGTTTTTGCCGTGTGCTATCGGGCCAGCGGCGGCCTGAGGTGGGGCGCGAGGAAGGCATCAGCCGCGTGGTCGGCGCCATCGAAGAACTGCTGCCTTATGCGGAATCGCGGCGCGTCGTGCTGGCACTGGAGAATCACTACAAGGACGGCTATTGGCAATACCCTGAGTTCGCGCAAAAGAGCGACGTGTTTCTCGAGATCGTCAATCGCATCCACTCGCCCTGGTTCGGCGTCCAATTCGATCCTTCGAATGCCGTGGTGGCGGGCGATGATCCGGTGTGGCTGCTTGACCAGGTGAAGCACCGTGTGGTGACGATGCACGCCAGCGACCGCTTCCTGAAGCCCGGCCATACCCTGGAAGAGCTGAGGCAGGCGGAGGAAGGCCCAGGCTACGCCGCGATTCTGGTCCACGGCGTTACCGGGCGCGGGCTCAATGATTACCACCGCATTTTTTCGCTCTTGCGGGAAGCAGGATTCAAGGGGTGGATTTCAATCGAAGACGGAATGAACGGCTTGGAGGAAATTCGGCAGTCCGCTCAGTTTCTGCGGAGCCTGATGGCCGGATGAGGCTGGGAGCGCGGGCGTCCCGCCCGCTCTTCTTCATTACGGCAGTGAGTGCCGGCGAGACTCCCAAGCTCCCAGGGCGGCTAGGCCGCCGCGGGTGTGCCCTCTTCACAGTAGCCGCGCAGAAGGCCCTGGAGCGAACGGACCGTGTGAGGCAAGCCGCCGACGTTACGGGTGGCATCGCACCGAATCTCATCGAGGGCCACAATCAGGTCCGCCACACTGTCCAGCGTTTCGGCGATGGGTCCGCCCACTCCGACGAGCCGCAGGGGGTCAAAGCGTACCGTCGACAGTATTTCCCGCTGAATCTTGTCGGCGGTGGCGATCACCGTTCGCTGCTGTTCAACCAGCGCCTCGCTGATCGTCCCTGCAGAAGGATCGTCAATGGCCGGTCCCAAGCCGTCCTCAGCACCGGACTCAACTTGTGCTTCCGAGCCGGCGCGCCGGAGTTGCAACACCTGCCACTCAAGTTCTTGCCCGAGTTGGAGCAGCCTCATCATGGTTCTTCAGCTCCTACTGTATTGATGGCAGCACAAGGGCAAAAAGATGCAGGGTGAAGGCTACAGTGTTGTAAATTCTTTTTTACAATTGCCGCGCAACTTTTTGATAGTTGTCGGGTTGGCCGGGCTCAGGAGTGAAGAGCGCGAAGTAAAGAAGCCAGAAGCAAGAAGCCTTGAGTCAGAAGCCAAAGCTTGACGGAGCTGCCAATGGAATATCGCGTACTTCAAGGCACGAAACTGCGGGTGTCGCGCGCATCCTTTGGAACGATGACTTTCGGCTCGCAAGCCGATCAGGAAACATCATCGCGCATGGTGGACCAGTGCCTGGAGGCGGGCATCAATTTTTTCGATACCGCCAACATGTACAACCAGGGGCGTGCTGAAGAGGTGCTGGGGAAGGCGCTCGGCAGCCGCCGGCCGCAGTTGATTGTCGCGTCCAAAGTGCGCAACCGGATGGGCGACGCGCCCGACGACGCCGGCCTTTCCCGGGCCGCCATTCGCAAGGCTCTGGAGGCCAGCCTGAAACGGTTGGGCACCGACTACCTCGACCTCTATTACTTGCACATGCCTGACTACGACACGCCCATCGAAGAAACCCTTGGAGCTATGGACGAAGCCGTGCGCTCCGGCAAAGTGCGGTACCCGGCAATTTCGAATTACGCCGCCTGGCAGGTTTGCGAAATTTTGGGGTTGTCGGAAAAGAAGGGCTACCAACCGCCCCTCATTTCGCAGCCCATGTACAACGTTGTAGCGCGTGCGATCGAGGATGAATACCTGCCCTTCTGTAAGCGATTCGGGATCTCGGTGGTTCCCTATAACCCGCTCGCGGGGGGCCTGCTCACGGGCAAGCAGTCGCGCGCGAAGGGACCGATCGAAGGCACGCGCTTCGACAAGAACGCGCTCTACCTGGGCCGGTACTGGCATGACGATTACTTCGCGGCCGTGGACGAACTTCGAGAGGTGGCGCGCGAGGCAGGGAAGTCTCTGGTGGAGCTTGCGCTTCAGTGGCTGCTCTCGCGCGAGCAGGTGGACTCGGTGATCCTGGGCGCTTCGCGGCCAGAGCAACTCGCCGAGAATCTCAGAGCCTTCGAAGACGGCGGGCTGGACGATGCCACGCTAGCACGATGCGACGAGGTCTGGAAGCGGCTGCGCGGGATCACGCCGAAGTACAACCGGTAGCGGCTGGAGACGAATGGCGTTCCGCCATGGAGGTGCAGGCAAACCGGTCTCAGCACCAAACTTTCCAAAACTTTTCTTGACACTAGAAGCGACTTTGATTAGGGTTTCCGCAGCCCGATTTGCGGGTCCTTATGACGCGTGGCGAGTTTAGGGCGCGAAAGGCCTGCCCATTACTGGCCTTTGAAAGACCCGCTGCTTGGAGATTGACTTTACCTTCTTTGCGAGGGAGCGTTTCTGCATGATTCCGCACGCCGCGGTTCTAGGGGCATGGCTCGATCCGTCCGGCGCCCAGATGATGCATCCGCATACGGTCGATTTCGCGGTCATCATCGTGTATTTCGCGATGGTGCTCGGCATCGGCTTTTATTTGAAGCGGTACACGAAGCGAGGCGAAGATTTCTTCCTGGCGGGCCGGGAAATGACGGCTTGGGTGGCTGGCCTGAGCTTCGTCTCGGCAAACCTGGGCGCGCTCGAACTCATGGGCTGGGCGGGATCGGCCTATCAATACGGCATCCTGGCCGCGCATTGGTATTGGGTGGGTGCCATCCCCGCCATGCTCTTCCTCGGCATCGTGATGATGCCGTTCTACTACATCTCGAAGACGCACTCCGTTCCCGGCTACCTGCAGCTTCGGTTCGGCGAAGCTTCAAGCGGACTGAGCGCCCTGTGCTTCGCGGTCATGACCCTGCTGAGCGCCGGCGTCGATATGTTCGCCATGGCCCTGGTAATGAAAGTGCTCCTGGGGTGGAACCTGAATTTCAGCATCTGGGTGGCGTCGATTACGGTGGGTGTCTACGTCGCGCTGGGCGGTCTGTTCTCCGCAATCTTCAATGAGGTGGTGCAGTTCTTTTTGATCTGGTTTGGCGCCCTGCTGATTCCGATTCTGGGCCTGATTGAGACCGGCGGCTGGTCCGGTCTGGTGGCGCGAATCCAGCACAATTTTCCGGGGCAGGATTACACCCACATGTGGAGGGTGCTCGGCCACTTCAAAGACAATCCCATGGGCATTCACTGGACCGGAATTGTGTTCGGGTTGGGCATGACGCTCGCCATGGGTTACTGGACCACGGACTTCCTGGTGGTGCAGCGGGTGCTCGCCTCCAAAGACGTCCGCGCCGCGAAATTGGCTCCGGTGCTGGGCTCGTTCTTCAAGATGGCCGTTCCGTTCATCGTGATTCTGCCCGGCCTGCTGGCGCTCGCCATCCTGCCTTTCCACCTGGTCTCGCAAAGCGTCGCCAGTGCGGACCCCAGCCTGCACAGCTACAACGAGGTGCTGCCTCTGATGCTGGCGCGCTACTGCGGCCCGGGTCTTCTGGGCTTGGGAATCACGGCGCTCATTGCCGGCTTCATGTCAGGTATGGCGGGGAATATCAGCGCCTTTTCCACCGTGTGGACGTATGACTTGTACCGGGCCTTTCTCCGCAAGAATGCCTCTGACAAACATTACGTCACGATGGGGCGCGTTTGCACCATCGTGGGCATCGTCCTCAGCATCGGCGCGGCTTACATCGTGATGCAATTTGCCAGCATCATGGATTATATTCAGGCGCTCTTCAGCTTCTACATTGCGCCCCTGTTCGGAACCGTGCTGCTGGGCATGCTGTGGAGGCGTATCACCGCTGCCGGCGCCTTCTGGGGGTTGCTGGCCGGCATTGTAGGATCGGTGGGCATGTTTGTTTCGGTGAAGCTGAACCCTAAGATGCTGGCGGTCTGGGCGCTCTCGTCCGATGCCAAGCCCATGGCCGAAAACATGTACCGGGCGCTCTGGTCTTGGCTGATTTGCGTCATCATCACGATCATCGTGAGCTTCCTCACGAAGCCGCGCCCGGCCGCTTCTCTGAAAGGGCTGGTGTATGGTGAAACCGAACTGCCGAGCGAAGGCCACCTGCCGCTGGTGAAGCGTCCGATTTTCTGGGCGGGTGTGGCTCTGGTTGTGTTTCTGGTGTTGCAGTATATTTTCTGGTAGGACGGTAAGGCAATGGATACGAAATCTCAAGGGAAGCGGGACGAAGGCCAGCCGCCTCGCTCCGTGGCCGTCGACCTGATGGATAACGAGCCTCAGAAGCACAAAATGCTGCCGGTCTGGTTCTTCATCGGAGTCATTTTATGCATTTACGGCGTGATGATCCTGGCGGAGGGCCTTTACGAGCTGTCGCATCCCCCCGACACCGTGCTCGAAAACCTGCACTCGGCGATCTGGTGGGGCGGCCTGATGATTCTGGTTGGAGCCATATTCGCGCAGAGGAACCGGCATCCGGTTTGAGAGGCTCGGAACCGGGTTAGGCTATATAGTAGCCTACTACATGCCGAGTCTCCCTCTACAAATCCCGGCGGCGAAAGCGACCGTCCGCCAGCATGCACACGATCAGCATGTAGAGGCCCGCGTAGCCGATCATCAAGGTACTCGGCACCGAGGCGTTTCGGAAGGGCGAAATGTTAAGCGAGCCCACGAGGGGCGACTGCATCTCGAAGGCAGCGCGCCGCCACAGCGACTCGCTCGGCATGATAACGCTTGAAATGATGCCGAGTGTTACGGTGCGCGGCGAGTGCACAACGGCGCCGATCTGTTCGATCCAGCCTCCCAGAAACGCGATTCCGTGCAGGCCCAGCACCAGCACGCCGTTGGTGAGCGTCGAGAAGGTGGTACCGAAGAGTAGCGTGAGACTCAAAATGAGCAGACACTCGAACCAGATCAGGCTGGCTCCCAGCATCAGGTTGCGCGGGCTGATCCCGCTGAGCCAGTGAGCCATCAAGACGAGACCGCCGATCATCAGGGCTAGATACACGGTGAGCATCGCCACGAATCCCAGCCACTTGCCCAGCAGAATCTGGCGGCGACTGACGGGTTTGGTGGCCACCGCTTGAATGGTGCCGGAGCTGATCTCGCCGGAGACGGTGTCTACAGAAGTGAGCGCTGTCATCACCACGGCAATAAGGTCAACCGCGTAGAGACCGACCATCAGAAAAGCGCGCAAGCCTTCCTGCGCGATCAACGGAGCGACATGTCGGGCGTGAAAGTCTTTAACCTGAAAGTGCATGCCGAGGCTGAAGAGCGCGATAAAAGCCACGCCCGCGAGAAGAGCCATCAGCAGCAGTTTTTTTCGCGCCGCCTCGCGGAACGTAACTCCGGCCATCACCCAAACGCCCACTAGAGTCCTCCTTCGGTGCCCACGATTTCCAGGAAGAGGTCCTCAAGGGACTTTCGTTCCGGCGTGAGCTCATAGAGGTCAGCGCCGCGCTCGACGAGATAGCGCGCGATTTCGGGCAACACATCGTTGGAGGTCACCGTGAGCGTCAGGTGGTCGCCGTTGGGATTCACGGATGATGCCCAGCGGCCGAGACCCGCGAGGACGTCGCTGTTCATGTTGCGCGCCCGCAAGCGCACACGAGTCTCTCCGGCAGCGAGCGCGTCCACACGGCGCGATTCAAGCACGCGCCCGTGCTTGATGAAGGCCACGCGGTCACAAGTGACTTCGACTTCGCCGAGCAGGTGGGAATTCAGCAACACGGCGGCGCCTCGTTCCCGCTGCGCCTTGATGATGTCCCGCACTAAGCGGCGCCCCGCGGGATCGAGGCCGGATGTGGGCTCGTCCAAAATGACAAGATCGGGTTCGTTCAGCAGCGCCTGCGCCAGTCCGATGCGCTGCAGCATTCCTTTGGAGAATTCCCGCAGGCGTTTGCGCCGATGTTCGCTGAGACCTACAAGGTCAAGCAGCGCGGGGATGCGCTCGCGCAGTTGTGCGTGGGTCATCCCGTAAAGACGCCCGTGGACATTGAGGAGTTCTTCGGATGTGAGCCAGTCGTAAAAGCGGAAGTGTTCAGGCAGGAAGCCGATGCGGCGCCGGATTTCCGTGTCTCCGACGGGCTCGCCTAACGTCCAGGCTTCGCCGGCTGTCGGCCTCACCAGGCCAAGCAGCATCTTCACCGACGTGCTCTTGCCGGCGCCGTTGGGCCCGAGAAAGCCGAAGATCTCGCCGCGGCGAACCTCAAGCGTCAGGCCCTCGACGGCAACCTTTTCGCCGAAGACCTTGCGCAGACCGCGAGTTTGAATTGCGAATGCAGCAAATTCACTCATTGACTCAATGACTCATCGGCTCAATGAACTAATCCTGGCTCCGACGCCCCATTGAGTCAATGAATCAATGGGCCGATGAATCAATTTAGGGAGTCTGCCAGTCCCGCAGCGTCCGATCCGTCCCCGAAGCCGGCGAGTGAGTAGATGACGCCGTTCTTAGTCCAGATCAGCGTGTAGCCCTGCGGCCGCCTACCTCGCGGCGGTGCGGTGATCAGCGTGCCTTCGACACCGTCAACCTGTTCCTTCTGCAGCGAGCCGCCTTCGTGAGGCACCGGGATGACCAGCGTCGAGGTCCAATCCACACTCTGCACAAGAGCCTGGGCTTGGGACGGGCTCATGCCACCCACTTCCAGCCCTGCTTCAGCCACTTCGGCAATGTTCAGGTTCGGAGGAACGCTGACCGTGGGACTCGGAACCTGGGCGAAGACGAGGAAGTTCTGCAGTTGCTGCGGCGTGGCACCCTTCCACTCACTGTCGGAAGTCTCACCTGTCTCCTTTGACTTCCCGATGTCGCCGTAACGAGCCGTGACGGCCCTTGGGATGTGGACAGCCACTTCGGCTCCGTCGATCGACGCAGGAAGCTGGATATCGGAGCGGCCCACTTCATCAACGATGGCCTGCAGGCGTTCCCGATTAAGCGTCAGGTGGAAAGCCTGCTCGCCTTCGACGCTCAATTTCGGTGTGTCATTGCGCGCGGTCAGCCTCCGAACGTCGAACCCTGCGAGCTCGCTCGCCTGGTCCACACTCGCCACTTGTTGCGCTTTGCCTTGCATCGTCACCACAACGTTGTCTGAAATCAACTGGCCCAACATCTTGCCCGCGCGCTCCTGCGTGCCGGTATCCGGCAGCACGGGATCGATGGAGACCACTTCGATCTTCTCCACGCGCAGCATGGCCAGCAGCCGCTCTCCCCAACTCCGAACGGGAGCAAAGCTGATTGCGATGACGACCATTCCGACAGCCAAAGCCCCACCCAAAGCCGGGGCCCAGCGGCGTCCCGCGATTCGGTCGAAAAATCCCAGGGCAAGCTGTGTTGACCCAGCCAGGACCTCCTGTGCCCTGAAGCGTGCGAGGGAGAATGCAGGCTCCGTTTCAACCTCGTTGGGTAACGGCGCCAGCGGATCAAGCACATGCTGCACACGCTCGGCGATCGCCGACATTTCTTCCAGTTCGTGCCGGCAGGTCGCACAGGTTGCCAGGTGGCTTTCCACTTGCTCCAGTTCGCGGCCGTGAAGCTCACCATCCAGCTTGGCGCGCAGAATGCCTTTATCGATGCAGCTCATATTTCCTCCTTTTCGCCTGCGACGGCACGAAAGTGTTTGCGAAACGCTTGCTCAGCGCGCAGGATCAGCGTTCCCACTGACACTCGCTTGACGCCGAGAGTCTCCGCAACTTCGTGGTAGGAGAAGCCACTGGCGCACAGGACGAGAGCTTTAGCCTGCACCGGCTTGAGCCGCGCCAGCACCTGGCGAACGCGCTGCCGGTTTTCGTCGCGCAAGACCTCGTCCAAGGGCCCAGAGGAACCGCGCGATTGAAATGCGATGCGCGCCGCCTCGGACTCATGCTCCCGCCGCCGCGCGCTCTTGCGGAGCGCGTCGATGCCGAGGTTGGTGGCTGTGCGATAAAGCCACCCGCCCACGTTTCCGTCAGGATTCGGGAGTAGGCGCTGCCGGTAAAGCTTCCAGAAGACCTCGTTCGAAAGCTCTTCAGCCTCGCTCCGGCTCGAGGTGAGGCGGAAGAGCACGCCCACCACTCGTCCGTAATGCTCGAGGTAGAGCTTCTCAAAACGCGATTCCCAAGATTCCGGCACCTCTCTCGGGGGATGCACCATCATCATGGAATCCAGTCTGTCATCCAGCCGTTCAGCCAGTCCCGCAGCCAATAGTTGCCTCCCTGCCACTTTCAATCATAAAACGTACGTCGGGTTCAGAATGTGACAGGGGCGAAGGAAAAAAGAAATTTGGAGACTCATCGTGCGTGAAGCGAGCGACGCACCGTCCGGCTGACGAATGCGCCCGCGTAAGCGCCGGCGAAGCAGACCGTCAGCACGAGGGCCGTGACGGCCAAGGCGGTCAAAAAGCCGGAGGATTCTCCGGCCATTGTTGGGGCAAGTCCCAGCTTGGGTAAGGCAAAATCGAGCAACGGAACCCAAATTCCAATCAGCACAGCCCAGAGCCAAGGGCGGCGTGGCCCAAGCACTCCGAGCAGGAAACTGAAACCCACCAGGATTCCCAGCGTAATGAACTCGTCGTCGCTGTGCGAGTCCGCATAGCCGATGAAGACGCCGCCTCCGAGGGCCAGACAGGAGAGCAGAATCGTTGTGATCGAATCCTTTAACGCCGCTGCATCTTTCAACGCCACGGACTCACCTCCAGAGGTTGGATTTGAGGTTTCAGGTTCGAGATTTCAGATTCGAGGTTTGGTATTTGGGCCTTCCTCGGTTCGTATTTGGGCTTTTCGTACTTAAGCCCTCGCATTTGAGCTTTGGGATTGAGATTCGAGATTGATACTTGGCATTTGAGATCTACTCCCGCTCGCCCACCACCATCACTGACACCGTACGCGACCGGGCCCGGTCAAGTTCGATCAGGAAAATGCGCTGCCATTGCCCGAGATCCATTTCGCCGTCCACGATGTTCAGGCATTCCGAGCTTCTCAGGAACAGCGCCTTACAGTGCGAGTGTCCGTTCTTCTCCTCGTCCGGGCACATGTTCACAGTGCGCACGGAGAAGTCATCGTGACGGTATGTTCCCGTGTGCGGGGCCAGTGATTCGAGCGTCCTTTTCAAGTCCTCGATCAGCAACGGCTCGTGCTCGCCCACCAGGATCGCGGTCGTAGTGTGCCGGGTCTGGACGTTCACGAATCCGTCTCGAATTCCCGAGTAACGCACACATTCGGCCACCCGTTCGGTGATGTCAGCGAACTCGAGGGATTCGAGAGTCTCGATTCGAATAGACTCGTGGTGTGTATTCAGCCGCCTCTCAAGGCGCATTACACTTGCAGCCATCGTTTCTCTCCCCTAAACCTGGCGCGGCGCGGCCGCAACCAAAAGGAATTCTCAACACAGAGATCACTGAGGTCCTCACAGCGCGGCGAAGCCGCCACCACAGGCAGATTTCAGATTACGGATTCAAGAAATCTTCTCGCGCGACCAAGAACTTTGCCGTTGAAGCTTTGGAGCCATCTCCGCGATCTCATCGAGAAACAGCGTGGTAGCACAGGCAGCACAGAACAAAGCCAGCTCTTTCATTTTTCTCCGTGACCTCTGTGAGCCCGCTGCGAACTCTGTGTTGAGTCTTTGTTCTTTGCGTGTGGCTCCTCAGCTTGCTGCCGACTCCAAAACGCCGCCGAAGCGGCGTTCACGTAATTGGAATTGATCGATGGCCGCGCCGAGGTCAGCTTCGCTGAAGTCCGGCCACAGCCGCTCACTGAAAATGATCTCCGCGAAGGCGCCTTCCCACAGCAGGCAGTCGCTCAAGCGTTGCTCGCCGCCGGTGCGAATCAGCAAATCCACATCGGGAGCGGGCGTGGAATCGTGAATGGCTTCAGCCAGAGTTTCAGCGAAGTCTTGCGCAAAATCCGCCGAGCGCACGGGAACGCGTAACGCTGCACGGGCCGCCGCTTCCAACAGCGCTTCGCGCGCCGAGTAGTCGATCGCGAGCCGTAAATGCAACCGCGTGCCGATGGACGTTGCGCGCTCAGACCGCCTGATTGACGCTACCAGGGCGGCCGGCAGGCGGTCGCGGCGTCCGATCACCCTGAGCCGCACACCTCGCGAAAGATGCTCAGTCCTTTCGGTCTCGAGATAGTCCTGAAAAATACTCATGAGAGCGGCGGCTTCTGAGGCCGACCGGCGCCAGTTCGCAGCCGAGAAGGCGAACAGCGTGAGCGTGCCGATGCCGTGTTCCGGCGCGCAGCGCACAACACGGCGCACGGCCTCGGCGCCGGCGCGATGTCCGATGGCGCGCGGCCAGCCACGCCGCTGTGCCCAGCGGCCGCTGCCGTCCATGATGAGGGCCACATGAAGGCCCGCCGGAGATTGCCGCTTGGTATTACCACTTTGTGTCATAAAGTGCGCGTCCAAATTTTTTTACCTCTCACGAGTGGCGCGGATCAGCGCCTCCATGTGGTTCAGGTAGCGCTCCAGCTCCCGGCGCCCGTTCGGCGTCAGCCGGTATTCCGTCTTGGGAACGCGCTTATCAAAGAATTTGCTGCAGGTCACGTAGCCTGCCTCTTCGAGCTTGCGCGCGTGGACGCTTAAATTACCATCGGTGGTCTCGAGCAGCTTCTTGAGGTCGTTAAAGCTGAGGGACGCGTTTACCGCCAGCGCACTCACAATGCCCAGGCGCACGCGTTCATGAATCACGCGGTCGAGATCGAGGGAGTGACTCCCCGCCGGCCGTGCGCCGATGCCATGTAAGGGCCGGGACTCCGGGTGAGATTCCGCCCGGGAACTGGCTGCACGTCCGGATTCGCGCTGACCGTCGCGCGGTTCCACCATTACGTTTGCTCTAGCCACCGTACCTCCTTGCAATGATCACACCGAATACAATCTGCAACCCCCCGAAGCCGGCCGCCATAAAAACATTGCCCCAGGACGCGGGCGCAAACAACGCCGCCGCTCCGCACGCCATCAAACACCCGCCCATAACAGGTACGATGCGCACCGAGAAAGCGCCGCCGGTGATGACTCCCGCGCCGTAAAGCATCAGCCACAGCCCGGGTAACACTCGGGTGAGCCCTTCCTGGAAAAGAACCAGTGTGAGCAGGCCGCCCGCCACCAGCGGCGGAGCCAAGCTGGTGGCGAACTTCTGTGCGGGACCCGGCAGAATGGGCAGCCGCGCGGCGTGCATCTTGCGGCGGATGGCCCACACGCCGATGCCGGCAGCCATCATCGCAGCCGCTGACCAAGTGGCAAGCCAACCTGAAGGCGTGGAAGAGCGCTGCGCAATAGCGGCCGCTCCCAGCGCCGTCGCTCCCATTGCCACTCCGCCCCAGCCCGGTACGGCCGTGAATGACGCCGAGCGCTCCATGGTCTCGCGAATGAAGCGCAGATTCTCGATAGCGTGCTCGTGAATGGCCGGAGGGGGCGCGCGGCGCGATCGAAAGTGGTGGGGCATGGCCATAATCTCGAAATAATAACGCAGATTTGGGCGTTGTCAAGTACTTTGTAGAGTAAAGTTGAAGAAGTTAACAGTCGATAGTTGAAAGTTGACAGTCGAAAGTCGAAAGTCAAAGGTTGAAGGTTGAGAGTTGAAGCCAGCAGATTGGTGGCTTGCCCTCCGTCTTGCAGTTTCTTCAGGCATGATTGCGAAGCAACGCCCGTACGGTATACCTGGCCCGTTCCGGCCAGTTTGTCCGAAAACGGACGGCAGCGGTTCAGTTTGGAATTTGTTAGCGACCACCCCGGCCTTCGGCCATCCCTCCTCGCCGAGGCTCGCTGAGGAGGGGTGGCCGAAGGCGGGATGGTCGCTGATTGCAAGCTGTACCCCTACCAAGCGGACCGTTGTCTTGATAGTTGGCGAAAAATTTCGACAAAGCGCGCCATTTTGGCGTAACTACTTGTTGTGAATTGATTTATCAAATTGGGTTCGCCCCCCTCGAAAGTTTCAAAATAAGGGCCATTTTTGGCCTTTAAGCCCTTGTCGTCAAATCACTTAGGTACAATGGGTTCGTACCACCCTCAAACTGGTGCGAGCAGAGCCGCGGAAAACCCGTCGGGGCGCGCCCTTCCGAGGCCCGAAGTTACCCTTTTCCGCAGCCTGCTAATCCCCCTATCTCGGTCGCCAAGGTCCGTCAAAGCCACCCTTCCTGATCCTGAGCTTCCGGCCCGGCGGAGGAAACACGGCCTCGCCATTGAGCGCGCCCGCGTCTCGTGGTCGTGGTTCCATTCCGCACCCGAGGTCGTCCGTCAAAGCCGGCTCAGCGGCTACGGATATCATCTGAATAACACACCAGTTTCGCGCGCGTCGATGTTCGACGCGGTCTTTTGGTGGTCAACTGTTGGTGATCCGGCAATGCGGGAGCGAGCGTGCACCGCGGGTTCGCCTTCAGGGTGGCGGCATCAAGTGCGTAGGATAGCCCTGATGCTCAAAGGCTGCGCTACGCTTGCTCACAGTTGCGCCCGACGCGGAATGGCAGTAATGTATAGACGGGAACGCCACCACAGGGATGAGGCGTGTACTTCACCTGGACGAGCGAAAGAATCGAAGCAACAAAGCACAGCACGGTGTGAGCTTTGAAATAGCGATGGTTGTCTCTGAAGACCCTTATCACCTCTCTCGCCCGGACCGCGAAGTTGAGGGTGAAGTGAGATGGCAGACTATCGGCCAGACCGTCGGAACCGTCAGAGGCCCGCAGGTGCTGCTGGTGGTTCACACAGTCTCGGAGCCCGACGAGAGCGGAGAAGAAACCATCCGCATCATCTCGGCCCGCAAGGCGACGCCCAGTGAACGGAGCACCTATGCACAAGGCCTCTAGAACGGTCAAAGTGAAGTACACACCCGGACAACCGCTCAACGCGAAGGCGAGGCGCGAACTGGAGGCGCTGGCCGCGATCCCGGACTGTGAAATTGACCTCTCGGACGCCCCCGAACTGCCGCCGGGAGCCTGGAAGAACGCGGTTCGGGGCAGGTTTTACCGGCCCGTCAAACAGGCGATTTCCCTGCGTGTGGACGCGGACGTGGTGGCCTGGCTGAAGCAATCCGGCAAAGGCTACCAGACCCGAGCCAACCGCATTCTGCGAGAACGAATGCTGGCCGAACTGCGGCAGGGAAGGGCGTGACGCCCTCCAATCAGCAACCGACGATCGAGAATCGGCCGGTAGTGGGTCAGTTTGACGTAGCCGCGGACCTCCACGACAGATCCGCCCCAACGCTTGCTTTTGGATCTGCTGCCGCATGAGTTTTGGTGACCGAAAGGGATTGATATCACACCCTCATTTCGATACGCCTCGTCTCAATAACTGCATGGACTTCTCTCCCATGTCCATCCCCGGCGGCTTCTCGAGAATCAGAAAGTTCTGCATCATTCCGGTGTCTTCATGGGGAAGGATGTGGCAGTGGAAGACAGACTTTCCCGTCCATTCCTTGAAGCGCATGCGGATTACCGATGCGGTGTTCTGCTGAACCCAGATGGTGTCCTGGATCAGTCCCCGCCGCTGCTCGATGCCCGCAATGGATTTCACCTCGAAATCGTTGACGTGAATATGGAAGGGATGGCCCTCCGTCCCTCCGTGCTCGCCGCTCGGCACCACGATGTGCCACTCCTCGCACTCATTGAGAAACACCGTGGTGGGCACGGCGAATTCGTCGTAGAGCTGATTGTTGATATAGAAATCGATACCCACCACGGGGTTGCGCACGCCGGGAAACGCCGAGGAGAACACGAAGTATCGCCTTTTCTTGATCTCGCTTTCGGTGATGGGAGGATTGCGCGTGATGGGAGGCAGATTGCGTGGAATCTGCATGTTCACGGGCGTGCCGGCAACCTCGATAACGGCGATGGTCTTCTGCACGGCCTGGAGGAACTGAGCCGACTGCGCCAGTTGCAGAATCTGGTACTTGCCGGGCTTGCCGGCCTTGATCAGGAACTCGGCGCGGTTGGCCGGTCCCAGAGTTACCTGCGGGACATTATTGTTCCAACCCAAGACCTCGGGTGAGTCGAAGTTGTTGCCATCCATCGCCAGCAGATACATCGCGTGTTGTTCCACCTGCACCGGCATCATCAGGTCGGAGCAGGCATTGAGCAACCGGAACCGCGCCACCTCACCAGGCTGCATCTTGAATAGCGGCGGGGTCATTTGGGTTGGCGTGGGGTTGGTCGGCGACGCCTGGTTGTGCGTCTCCTTGAAATACGGCTCCCCGTTCACCAAGTAGTAGCGCAGCGCATAGTCTCCTGTCGTGAAGCCACACTTTAATTGGGTCGGATCTGCCTTGCCGGTCTGCGGATTGTAGAGGGTGACATTGCCGCCAAAGGTCTGCCAGATCGCGTTCTGTTCCGGCTCATAGCTGTCACTGTAGTCGACGCCGACCTTGTCGGTCGGAAACAGCCCGATGTCCTGCACCACCAGCGGATAGTCCTTCGCCGCCTTAATCTCAGGCACCTCGTCGATCGCGCCTTTGATGATGAGCCCGCCCGCCATGCCGGAGACGGCCTGGATGGCCGTCGAGCCATGCGAGTGCGGGTGATACCAGTTCAGCCCCGGCGACTGGTCAGGCGGAATGACGAACGGGTAATCCTTATATTGACCCGGCGCGATCGAGACGATGGGCGCAGCCACATCCGCGGTTCCCAGCGGTTCGAAGATGTGCGGGGCGATGTCCAGGCCATGCAGATGCAGATTGGTGTGGTTCATCTCATGCGGAACATTCATATCCCCGTCCCAGGTGGGGTCGGGATCCGGGGGGAGCGAGTTGGTAACACGGATCTTCAGAGTGCGCCCCGCGGTGGTGACGATCATGGGGCCCGGGACCATCCCGTTGTAGGCCCGCAATCTTACCTTGCGGCCGTCGAGCACCTTGGTTAGGAAGGCGCAATCCAAGACGATGTCGGGCACGAACTCCTCGTCAGAGGCCGCGGGCGTCGTCGAGTTCGCCGGCGTGCCCAGCGGCTCAGCGGGCGAAGGTATCGGGTAGGGCGTTCCCTCAGCGTTGCCGGTCGCGGCGGCAGCCGCAGCCGTTGCCAGGGCCATGAACTTGCGGCGCGATATGCCTTTCATTTCTCCTCTTGGGGCACCACCAACGTGTGCATTTTTGTCGATTTTAACCTGGACTTCCGGGGAGTGATCTGGTTGGGATTGGTGCATGCATCGGGCTGGTGGTTCGTGTAGAAGTTTGCATACTGCGTGAAGGCCACGGCCAGTTGCAGCGAGGTGTCCATGGTGAAAGCATCCGGAAAGCGTCCGCCGGGAAAACGCTGCGGAGCGTTCTGGTTCTCAAAGTACGAGGTGTTATCCAGCGAATACACTTTGCACATCCCGGTGAATCCGAAGCTCGGCGGTACGTTGACGCCCATCGTATCGATGGCATTGTGGGGCGCGGCATAGGCGCTGGCGTGGCATGATGTGCAGGACGACGCCGGGTTATCGACCGGCCCAGCCAGACGGTCCTTGCAGCCGAGATGCTGGAAGGTCTGGATGTCGGAATTGATCACGCTTTGCTGCAAGGGCAGGCTGACGGACTCCGGCACCGCGGGGAAGGTCCACGGGTCCGAGCCCCACTGCAGTCCGACGGGAACCAAATGCTCCCAGAAGCTGCTGCCCGGCGCCCGGCCATCGTAGGCGAAGGTGCCGTAGACCCAGCGTATCGGCGAACGCGGATCGACCACCGCGACATCGACCTGCACAACGTGTGAGATCTGCACCTCGCGATCGCACGAGTATCCCTCCTTCGCGGTCAGCTTGTGACGGTCGATCTGCCACGCGGGAGAGCCCTGCAGAAACGGAACACAATCCGGAGGCACATTCGAGGTCAGGATCTTGACCACCACCGTGCCGGTAGGGAACGGCAGACCCGCCGGGATCGCGCTGCCCATGTACTCGCTCATCTGCGGAACGCCGGTGGCGGGAATAGCCCGGCCCAGCGCATAGCCACCGTACTCGTTGTAATAGCCGACCGACCAGCTTTCAAAGCCCCACGGATAGTCCTTCTTGCACGCTTCGGTTTCGCCCGCGAATGTCGCAAGCGCATGGGGGTTGTGGTTCACCAGATCGCGCAAGGTTGCCGTGCGCTCGTTGGTGGTTCCATGCACATACTCGCGGCCCGCGGTTGGGTCGTAGGCCATCCAGGGTACATTGAACCACCGCGTCTTGCCGCCTACCTCCACCTTCCAACCGGTTTCGTTGGCCAGGTTGGGGTCCTGGCCCTGCTTCACATAGTCCAGAATGGCATTCATGTAAACGTCCCAGTTCTGCCCGTGCCATGTCGGCGACTTCGGGTTGGTAAAGCGCGGGGTGAAGTTCACCTTCACATCCAGCCAGGAGCAATCCTGACAGGCATCGGGAATGCTGTGCGGATAATCCCTGCTCAGCTTAAAGACAGGCGTGGTGGGTTTCTCCGGCGGATTGGTGGCCGCATTGCGGAAGGCATAGTAACTTGCATTATGGGCTTTTGCCGGCGCAGACGGCTGCTGACCTTCCGAAGGCATCGCCGCCATAAGAACGATAAGCGATAGGGCCGCTCTGCGGATTGATGCATAGAGGACGCTTTGCATTATGAACTCCTTCTTGCGGAGGATGGGAAGACCAGGGCCGCCAAGTTTTGAACCTGAGACTTCCAATTTGCATTTCCCAGGTGGCGCACAGCCATTCCCGGGCCGTGTCTGTTCGACTTATAACAGTGAGGGCCCAATCGTCGATCTCATGCCACGCGGGTGAATTGCGCAATTGAACCGTGACTGGGTGCGAGGCGTTTGCAACGATAAAATGAGTTATCAATCGCCCCTTTAAGACCGAAGAGATTAATCGCCGCGACGTAATGGCGTCTGTGCGGTAACGCACATAGTGATAGAATTAGTTCGCTTTCCCGACAACTATGAGGAGGTAATGGCTCGTGCCCGGATTCACGGAAGCTCGCGCCCCGAGGGCAAACCGGCTCCTCGCGGCTCTTCCGACTGGAGAATACAAGCGGCTTCTTCCGGATCTCGAGCCCGTGACTTTCTCTCTCGGCGACGTCGTCTACGAGTCGGGAGGAAGCCTGCAGTCCGTTTACTTTCCCACCCAGTGCGTTGTCTCTCTGCTGTACACCATGGAGAATGGCTTAACCGCCGAGATGGGTCTGACCGGAAACGACGGGATGGTTGGGGTTGCTGTATTCCTGGGTGGGGATACCACGCGCAACCGGGCCGTAATACAAATTGCCGGTGGAGCCTTCAAGATGAGGGCCAAACTGCTTCAGGAGGAATTCGGGCGCGGAGGGCCGTTCCAACAAGTGTTGTTGCGTTACACCCAGGCTCTGATGACGCAGATCTCGCAGACGGCTGTTTGTAACCGGCTGCATTCCGTGGAGCAACGTCTGTGCCGGTGGCTATTGCTAAGCCGCGATCGAGGGGAGTCCGACGAACTGCGCATGAGCCAGGAATTCATCGCTAACATGCTGGGCGGACGCAGGGAAAGTGTCACGGTGGCGGCCGGCCGGCTGCAAGATGCGGGATTAATCCGTTACGCTCGAGGCCACATCACGATTCTCGATCGGGAGCGCCTCGAAGCGAGGGTTTGCGAGTGCTATCAGATCGTCAAGACGGAGTGTGACCGGCTCTTTGCACATGGTAAGTAGCCGCAGCGCAGACCCCCTGAACCTGCGCCGCCCGCAGTAGCGCGAGCCCGAAAGAGCCGGGAGACTGTCGGGCTTGAAAGACTACTGTGGGTCCGCCTCACGGCGTTGGGACCTTCGCTGACGCGACGTTGGAGAAGTCGCTCTCTACGCCTCCAGCACCAATCGCTGTGGTCTTGTAGTAGTAGGTTTGCCCGGCGGTGACATTTGAATCCTCGAACGAAGTACCGACAACGGGGCTCGTGTTGATCACGCTGAATTGGCCGTCGCTTGTGTTCGAGCGATAGACATTGTATCCCGTCACGCCCGAAGAAGTGCTCGCTGTCCAACTGAGATCAACCGCGTGGGTACCCGTGCCTGAAAGGGTTTCCGTAAGCGGAGAGCCCGTGGCGGTGCTCGTTACGGTAAGCGTTCCTGTGGCGCTGCCGCCCACGGTAGGGGCAAAGGTGACGCTGAGGCTGGTCGACCGCCCTGCACCGACCACCAAGGGAAGGCCGGGATTGGTGACGCTGAAGCCCGGGCCTGTCGTGGTAACTTGAGAAATTGTAACGTCACCGGTTCCTGAACTCGTGAGAATCGCGGGCAGAATAGCGTTGTCGCCGACGGTCACGTCTCCGAAGTCGATGCTGGCGGGGGTTGAGGTCAGTTGATAGGTTTGGCCCGTTCCCGAGAAGGCGATGACAAGCGGAGAGTCTGAGGCGCTACTGATGACGGAGATCGTACCGGACGCAGATCCCGTGCTTGCAGGCGAAAAAGTGATGGAGAGGCTCGTACTCTGGCCTGCCGTCAACGTTACCGGCAAGGCCGGACCCTTAGGAGTGAATCCCGCCCCCGAAAGAGTGAGTTGGGAAATGGTCACGCTCGCGGTCCCGGTGTTGGTGAGCGTAACCGTTTGCGTGCTGGTGGACCCAACCGTAAGGTCACCGAAGGCGAGACTGCTTGAGCTGGGTGCGAGCTGGTAAGTGACACCTGTGGCTGCGAGCGAAATCACCAGCGGCGAACCCGAAGCGTTGCTGACCACTGAAATGGCGCCGGTGGCCGGTCCGGTCTGGGTTGGAGCGAAGTCGACCGTGAGAGCCGCACTCTGGCCCGGCGCCAGGGTGGCGGGCAGGGTGAGGCCTGTGGTCGTGAATCCTATTCCGGCGACAGTAACCTGAGAGACGGTTACGCTGCCTGTCCCGGTGTTGGTGAGCGTCATCGTCTGCGCGTTTTTGGCCGAAACCGCGACATCGCCGAAATTAAGACTGCTGGAGCTTGAGCTGAGCTGGTAAGTAATTCCTGCGCCGGAAAGCGCAACCGTTACCATCGAGACCGAGGCGCTGCTGGTAATGGAGACGGAGCCCGTCGCGGAGCCCGAGGTGGACGGAGCAAAGGTCACATTGAGAGCCACGCTCTGGCCCGGAGCGAGCGTGAGCGGCAGGCTTAATGCCCCGAGGCCGAGGCTGAAACCCGTCCCCGTCACGCTCGCCTGAAGAACCGTCACGCTAGCGGTGCCGGTGTTCGTCATGGTAAGCGCCTCGGTGCTGGCAGAGGCCACCGTGACATTTCCGAAATTCACGCTGCTGGGGTTCACCCCAAGCTGGTAAGTAACACCGGTACCCTCGAGCGCGACCTTTAACGGCGAACCCGAAGCGTCGCTGCTAATGGATAGGGTGCCTGAAGCGGCTCCGGTGGCGGTGGGAGAAAATGTCACCGCGACACTGGCGCTCTGGCCCGGCTGCAAGATCGCTGCCGCATTCGGTCCGGTAAAACTGAACTCAGCCGGCGCGACGCTGATTCCCGAGAGAGTCACCGCGGCTGTGCCCGTATTGGTGAATGAAACCGTCTTGGTGCTGGTTGAGGCAACCGCGACGTTGCCGAAATTGAGACTGCTCGCCGCTGACGTCAATTGATAAAGGATACCGCTGCCTGAGAGTTCGACGGTGGTGCTAGGCACCGGCGCATTGGTGATGAGGGAAAGGCTGCCTGAAACAGCGCCGCTGCTGGTGGGTGCGAAGGCGACGCTGAAGGCGGAGCTTTGACCCGGGGCAAGGTTAACGGGCAGCGCGAGACCAGTCAACGCAAAAGGCGACCCGCTCAGCGTCGCCTGCGTAACCGCGAGGGTGCCCGTGCCGCTGTTCGTCATGGTGATCGTCCTGGCGGAACTGCTGCCCACTCGAACGGTCTCGAAATAGATCGATGAAGGAGCTACGGTGAGTAAGGGACGGGGCGCGGGATTGGACGCCGGCCCGCCGCCTACACCGCATCCCGAGAGAGCCACGGCAATCACCATGGCGAGCGAGGCCCTTAAGGCCAAGCCGGACTTGTCAAGCTGCCGCATTCGTTCCTCGGCCAGTCCGCTGGCAACTTAGTGTTGAAGCAGATCGGTTTAGTTTGCTAATCTACGCCCCAGGCTGTTCGTATGATAACTCTTTGTCAGATGCTCTCTCCAGTATTTCAGTCGTGTCTGTATCCACAGATCGTAATTAACAAGAAGTAATCTGCAGAAGAGATTATGGAAAAGCGGTGTGTGGAGGGCGTTGGCGAGTGAAGTCTTCGAGCTTCGACCGGTGAGTCTGAGGACGGTGTGAGGCTGTCCACTTCCAGACGCAGCAGGCGGTTTAGATGGTGAATTTACGCTTCCGACCGGCTGAGGCTCAAAGACGGCACCGTGCCTGCGGCGGTCAGAGACCACCGCTGCAGTTGGATGCGGAGGTACTTCTGTCGCTGTTTGGAAGCCTAATTCACATGCCGATGTCCGAACTTCGGTACGGAAACGGCCGCCATCGTCTGAAAGAGTTCGGCGGGGGCGATGGGCTTGGCGATGTATCCGTCCATTCCCGCGTCGATGCATTGCTGGCGGTCGCCGTTCATGGTGACCGCGATGATGGGAAGGTGCTTGCCCGCTGCTCCCTCTCGGGCTCGAATGGCGGCGGTGGCCTCGAACCCGTCCATTTCGGGCATTTGCAGATCCATTAGGGCCACATCGAAGTCCCCATTCTCAAGCGCCGCCAGTGCTTCGCGGCCGTTGGCCACCAGCGCCACCGCGTGACCGCGTTTTTGAAGCAGGCGCAGTGCGAGCCTCTGGTTCACCGGGTTATCTTCGGCAAGCAGGACGCGAAGGCGTGACTGTGGCCCTTCTGAGAGCTGGCGGGCCACTCCGGCGGGGAGCACGTCAGGTTTGGGCTGAGCGGCAAGCGCCCGCTGAATCGCCTCGCGCAATTGCGATTGCCGAATGGGTTTGGCGACGAACGCGCCCACACCTATTTTCTGGCATCGAGTTGCGTCTTCACTCTGCACGCCGGCCGGCAGCAACATGACGGTGGAAGTGGCCAGCTCCGGTTGGTGCTTTATTTCTTCGATCAAGGCGAACCCATCCATCTCCGGCATGTGGGCATCGATCAGAACCGCTGAAAATGGACGGTCCTCTCGAACAGCCCAATCCAACATTTCGAGGGCTACCTCCGCGTTGGCGGCGAGCTGGGCCTTCATGCCCCAATTCTCCACCATATTCTTTACAATGCGGCGGCTGGTTGCATTGTCATCCACCACCAGCACGCGTGCACCCTCAAGTCGGGCGAGCTCCTCCGGCTGAGAGCTGGCAACGGCACCTTCGACAATCGGCAGCTCGACTGTAAAGTAGAATCTGCTGCCCCGTCCGGGCTCGCTCTCCACACCGATTCTGCCGCCCATCATCTGCACCAGACGAGAGGAAATAGTGAGACCAAGCCCAGTGCCTCCGAATCGGCGTGTGGTGGAGTTGTCAGCCTGGGAGAAAGCTTCGAAGATTCGCTGCTGCTTCTCCTGTGGAATTCCAATACCCGTGTCGCACACCGAACAGTTCAGGCGAGCCTTGTTTGAGCCGAGGACTTCCGACTCCACACGCAGCACCACCTCGCCTTGCCCGGTGAACTTGACCGCATTTCCGAGCAGGTTCAGGGCAACCTGCCGCAGCCGGACCGGGTCACCAATCATGATTTCCGGCACATCGGCGTTCACCTCGCAGAGCAGTTCGAGGCCCTTTTTCTGCGCGGAAGAAGCCAATATGGCAATCGTGCTTTCCAGACACTCGCGAATATTGAACTCGATGGGAGAAATCTCCAGCTTCCCTGCCTCAATCTTCGAGAAGTCAAGAATGTCATTGATGATGTCCAGCAGCGAGCCCGCTGAATCCTTCATCATGCCAAGGTATTCACACTGTTCGGGACTGAGGCGGGTATCCATCACCAGCTCGGCCATGCCCAGGATGCCGTTCATCGGCGTTCGAATCTCATGGCTCATGTTGGCCAGAAACTCGCTCTTGGCACGGCTTGCTGCCTCGGCGGCTACCCTGGCGGCTTCCAGGTCGAGTTCCACGCGCTTGCGTTCGACGATCTCCTGCTGAAGCTCCTGGGTGCGCTCGTCCACGCGCAGCGCGAGCTGTTCTTCGCGGCGAGCCAGGGTCCGAATCCGCAGGCGGTAGCTGCCAACGAGCACGGTGAGTCCCAGCAGCGAGCACAGAACCTGAAACCAGCTTGCCTGGTAAAAGCGCGGGGCCAGGAAGACCTCGCAGGAGGCGGACTGCTGATTCCAAGCACCGTCTCCGCTCGAGGCCGCTACGCGAAAGCGATAGTGGCCAGGCGGTAGGTTCGTGTAATACGCAGCGCGGCGTGCACCCGCGTCCACCCAGTCTTTATCAAATCCCTCAAGCTGATACCGAAACCTGATCTTGTCCGGCGACAGAAAGCTAAGCGCGGTGTAGTAGAAGTCCAATTGTCCGTTGCCAGCGGGAACCTGTGCCGCAAGCCTCGGGGTGAGAAGCTGTCCGCGAACGGCAACATTTTCGATCACGACCGGAAAGTGGGCTACATTGAATTCCAGCTTGGGATCGACGATGGCCACGCCTTTCATGGTCGGGAAGCAAAGCCGTCCATCCCGGGTCTTCCAGCCGGCGGGCTGATATCCGCCGTTGCATTCAGGGCTCTTCAGTCCGTCGGAGGTGCCGTAGGCCACACAGGTGAGCCGTCCGATCTTACCCTCGGCGAAGTCATTAAGCTGCTTTTTGCTGACACGAAAGATTCCACGGTCAGAGCTCATCCACAGGTTGCCGTTGTCATCTTCGAGAATTCGAAAGATGGCGTCGTCAAAGAGACCGCGCCTCATAGTATAGGCGGTAAACGTCCCATCCTTGAAGCGATTGAGCCCTCCGCCGTTGGTACCCACCCACAGGTTTCCCTCGGCGTCTTCATAAGTCGCCAGGACCACGTCGCTGGAAAGACCCTGCTTAGAGGTGTAGGCGGTGAATTTGCCGTCTTTGAAGAGGTTGAGTCCTCCCCCGCCGGTTCCAACCCAAAGCTTTCCCTCGCGATCTTCATAGATGGAGGTTACGAAACCGTTCGACAAACCGTCTCTTTGAGTGTAGGTGACGAACTTCCCATTCTGAAGGCGCGAGAGACCGCCCCGCGTGCCCACCCAAAGTTGATCCTGACGATCGACGTAAGTCACCAGGACGATATTCGTGGGCAGGCCGTTCTTCGTCGTATGCGCGTGAAACTTGCCGTCTTTGAAGCGATCCACTCCGGACCGGGTGCCAACCCAGAGGTTCCCTTCCCGGTCGCCCGCGAGGGAGAAAACAAAGTCATTGGAGAGGCCATCCTTGGTGGTATAGCTGGTGACTTTGCCGTCTTTCAGGCGGTTGAGGCCGCCGCCCGCAGTGCCTAGCCACAGGCTGCCGTCCTGACCCTCGTAGACTGGCAAAACGACATCCTTGGAAAGACCCTCCTGCGCGGCAAAAGTCGTAAACTTTCCGTCTTTCAGCCGGTTAAGGCCGCCGCCGATCGTGCCGACCCAAAGGCTGCCCTCGCGATCCTCCAAGATGGAATAGATTCCATCGCTCGAGAGGCCGTCCTTCGATGTATAGGCGTCGAAGCGGCCGTCTCGGAAGCGATCGAGCCCGGCGCTGGTGCCGACCCACAAAGTGCCGGCGGCATCTTCGCGGAGCGACCACACCTCGTTACTGCTGAGGCCATCCTTGCTGGTGAGAGTCTTGAAGCGGCTTCCATCAAATTTGCTCAGACCACCGCCGTTCGTCGCAACCCAGAGGATTCCCTTCTTGTCCACCAGCACCGACTTGATGTAGGCGTTCCCGAGCCCGTCCGTCGTCGTATAGGTCGTGAAAGCGCCTTTCCGCAAGCGGCTAAGCCCGTTGTGAGTGCCGATCCAGAGGCTTTTCTGGCGGTCCTCTGCAATGGAGAACACGGCATTATCGGCGAGGCCCTCGTTCGTACGATAGACACTGAACCGGCCGTTCTTGAACTGGTCAAGACCACCGCCATCGGTCCCGATCCAGAGGCTGCCCTCACGGTCTTCGTGGAGGGCGAGGATCGAGTCGTTCGACAGTCCGTCGGAATGCGTGTAGGCGGTGAATCTTCCGTCTTTCAAGCACATCAGTCCGCCACCCTGAGTTCCAATCCAAAGGCGGCCTTCGTGATCCTCTGCCAGGGCAACCACGACGTTGCTCTTGATCTCCGGCGTGTTGCTTTCGTCAAACACGGTAAACTGTACGCCGTCGAAGCGAACGAGGCCCAGTTCCGTGCCCAGCCAAATGTAGCCGTCGTGTGTCTGGACCATCGCCGGGACGTTGTTCTGGGGCAGTCCCTGCTGCGTCTGCCAAACATCGTGCGTGTACTGAGTCATCGCCTTTTCGGGATTGAGGCTAGCGTGGCTCGAAGCTGCTGATATCCCCAGCATGGCCCCGACACAAACCAGCACTTTAAGGCTCCCTTGTTTGCGCATCTCTTTCCTCCGTGCCGCTCGTTCCTTAAGGGATGTAGACATGTTCTTGACCTGTTCCTGTGTCCGCTAGTTTGAACCGAAGCGCTACTTGGGATCGTTGACCACAGCGCTTTGAGCCCAAATGACGCTCTGAGCCCAAATGCTACCCTGAGCCCAAATGCTGCCCTGAGCCCAAATGCTGCCCTGGGCCCAAATGCTGCTCTGAGCCCAAATGCTGCCCTGGCCGGACACTGCCTGCCCTTGTGCTAAAGGTGGAGTGATCCAGAGAGCATCGCTGGCGTTGAGTTCAACTGGGCCCCAAATGCTTTGTGCGGCCCATTGCCCCGGGTTTGACCATAGGGCTGGCTGCGCCCAAACCGACGATGGGTCAAAGGCGAGAGTGGCTGTGGTAGTCTGCTGATTGATAGACACGGAGGGCGACATGGCTGTGCCCTGAGCGAGGTCGGAGTTCGAGAGTGCGGCAGCGATGTCGAGATAGCCGGCACCCACTGTAAAGATGTCGTAGTAGTCGGTGTATGTAGTTGCTGTGCTTGCATCGGTGACGCTGGTGCTCGATGGAAACGACTTATAGGCCGTCTTCATCAGCCGGGCCTTCACCTGGTCGGGAGTGAGCTGTGGATTCTGTTGGATCAGGAGAGTTACGGCGCCGCTGACGACCGGTGTCGCCATGCTGGTGCCGCTCATCTGCACATATCTGCTGGAGTTTCCGCTTCCGAATGTCTGCATGTAGTAGCTGAGCAAAACGAGGTCCTGCGGATACGAGGTCGTCAACGTGGGAATGAATGAGGCGCCCGTCGATGTGGAGACCCCTGGTGGCGCGAGATCCGACACCACCAGGTTGCCGGGGGCCACGAGGTCTGGCTTGGCGAACAGGTCAATCTGGCTTGGACCCTTGGAGCTGTAGCTGGCCATGATATCGTCGCTGCGCTGCGGCGTCCCCACGCTATTCATGGCGCCGACCGTGATCACGTAAGGATCGTTCCCCGGCGCAAAGATGGTGCCGTAACCCTCCGTCCCGAAGGAGTTGTCGCGGCCATCGTTGCCGGCGGCAACCACCACCACAATGCCCGCCTTCCATGCGGCCTCGACAGCCTGGCACAGCGGGTCCTGGGTGTAGCTCTCAAAAACGGGCCGACCTGCCGAAAGATTGATCACCCGGATGTTGTAGGTACTCTGGAGGGCGATGGCCTCGTCGATGGCAGCGATCAGCGCGCTGTCGGTTGCGGCTCCATTCGCGTCGAGCGCCCGGAGGTTAATGATGTTGGCGCCTGGGGCGATTCCCTTGAACTGCCGGAAGCAACCCTGACAGATCGAAGAAGCCCCGTTCCCCGCGATGCTGCCGGCCACGTGCTCTCCGTGCCCGAACTGATCTTGGGTGTCGGAATCCCCGGGCACAAAGCTTTGGCTGTAGACGATACGGTTTTTCAGGTCCGGAACGCTCGAAACGCCGCTATCGATCACCGCCACGCCCACGCCGCTCCCGTCCAGGCTGTAGGACTGCCAGGCAACCGACGCGTTCACCGCGGCCGCGCTGTTATCCATCATCACGCTGACAGGACGATCGGGCGAGATGTAAGCCACCTCGGGATCTTGCGCGAGGACGCTGACGGCGCTAGCCGGCATCCGGAACGCGCCCGCCTTAATGAATTTCAGCTCTCTCCGGAGCATTCCGCCCCTCGAGAAAACTCTTTGACGCTGGAATTGCGTTGGGACGTGTTGAAACTGAACAATCACGTCAACGGGTGTCGATGAATTTGTCACCTGCAGGTCCCGGGACATCCTTGGTCTCTGGCCAAAAGCCAGGGAGGCCGAGAAAGCCAAAACCGTGAGTGCCACGAGCTTTTTAGGCATTGGTTTGCATCCCCTCTTTCCTTTTCACAGACGAGCCGCTCGATAGTAAGCGGCTCAAGCAGTACGTTCGGCAGGACACCTGTTTAGGGTGACAGTACTATGGTCGCAGGGTACTCTGGTACTTTTGTACCTTGCCGTCAGACCTGGCGAGGTGGTGTCTCATTAATCAGTTTGATGTAGTGGGGGGCCTTGTGCCCGCCCGAATGACCGAGCCCCTTCGAAATGGCCGGGCACAAGGCCCGCCCCTACGTCAAATCGAGTGTACGGATCGTTGTTGCGGTGATTTAGCTAAGATAAGGGTGGGCCGAGTTGGGGACGTGCCGAGGCGCCGATGCTGCCGAAGAGGGACAGTTGTCTTGACCGTCGGCGAAAAATTTCGAGAAAACGAGCTATTTTGTCGTAACTGCCTGTTGTAAATCGACTTATCAAATTGGGTTCGCCCCCCTCGAAAGTTTCGAAATAAGGGCCATTTTTAGCCCCTAAGCCATTGTCGTCAAGTCACTTAGGTATAATGGGTTCGTACCATCCTCAAACTCGCCATAAATCGCCCGTATCTCGGTCGCCAAACTCCGTCAAAGCCAGCTTTCCTAATCCTGAGGCTGAGCTTCCGCCCCGGTGGAGAAAACAGGGCGCTTGCGACCGAGCGCGCCCGGGTTTCGGGTTTGTGGTTCTATTCCGGCACGAAGCCGTCCGTCCAAGCCGGTTCAGCGGGTATCGATATCATCTGAACAAGACACCAGTTTCTCGCACGTTGATGTTCTACGCAGTATTTTGTTGGTCAACTCTTGGTGATCCGGGAAATGCGGGAGCGAGCGCGCGGCAGAGTTCGCCTTCACTTGCGTACTTGCTGTGTCGCCTCCAGGGCAGATCGATCGTCCACGGCGGACAAAGCCATGGTAAGAGCGGACTGAGTCGTGCAGAACGCATGCTGCGGTTGCTGCGGCGCGTTCTCCCATTGTCGGCATCCGATTGTGGTAGAATAGCCGCGCGTGCGCTGGGTGTGTTTCATGAATGCCGCTAGGCAACTTTGTTCCGCCCCGCAACATCTCCGCAGAGGACAGCCTTTGAGCTCCTCCGGAGGTTCACTTTGCAGTCGGATGCCGGGACGATGTCAATGACGGAACTCAAGACCGGCGCCACCATTGCGCCGGCTGCTACACCCACACCTCGTTTTCCCGACCTCGAATATCGCGCGGCTTTTGTCAGCTCTGAGAGTACGCTTGCTTCTCTGCTTCGCCAAATCCGGGAGCGACTGAGGGAGCCGCGCATTACAGTTCCGGCTGAATACTATCGCGGCGAGGCGCGGCTGCCGCTTTCGGAAATGCGCCCGTGGTTCCGGGATCTGCCGGCCACGCTCAAGCAGCTTCCTGAACTCTCCCATTATGGGTTGCTCCGGCTCGGTCGGCGTCTGCACTTGCTGCCCAAGTCGATGGAAGTGCCGGACATCTGGCAGGACTTCAAGCAGGAACCCGGGTCCTGGGTAAACTCGCTACTGGTTCATTTGATCGCGCTTACTGCGATCGTGCTTCCGTATTTCATTGCTCTCTGGCTTCACCCGCCTAAGCCTGCCCAAACGGTGGCGACGGTAATTGACATCTCTCCTTACGTTCCGGACCTTCCAGCCTCGTCGCACAAGGCGGGCGGCGGGGGTGGCGGGGGTGATCGGTCTCCCACGCCGGCTTCCAAGGGCGCCATTCCCAGGTTTGCCAAAGAGCAGTTCACGCCTCCGGTCGTGAAGATTGTGAATCCAACACCCAAGCTGCCTGAGACGCCAACTCTGATCGGGCCGCCGGACCTGAAGATGCCGCAGATGCAACTGGCGCAGTTGGGCGATCCCAAGGCTGCAGGTGCCGTGCTATCAAACGGCCCTGGGGCGTTCGGAGGAATCGGTACCGGCAGCGGTGGAGGCGTGGGCAACGGCAGCGGTGGGGGGCTGGGAGACGGGTCAGGTGGCGGTACCGGCGGCGGAGTCTATGATGTGGGCGGAAACGTCATGGCGCCGGTTCCCATTTACGACCCCGATCCTCCCTACTCGGAAGAAGCTCGCAAGGCCAAGTATTCAGGCACGGTTTCTCTGATCATTATCGTAGACCCTTCGGGCGCCGTGACGGACGCGCAGGTGATCAAGCCTGCCGGCCTGGGACTTGACGAAAAGGCCGTGGAAACCGTAAAGACGTGGAAATTCAAGCCCGCGATGAGAAATGGGGTCCCCGTGCGGGTGCGCTGCAGCGTGGAAGTTTCCTTCCGCTTGTTCTGAATTGTTTTTCTATCCTTGACAGGCTATACTTGTATTGTCGAGGCGGTCTAGTGGGCGAAAGCCCACTTTTTTGTTGAAATCGACGCGGCCGAAGGCCAGCGACCGATGATCGCAACCTGTGAGGTGCGTCGCAACTGCGGTTGCACTGGCGGTGGGCGGTTATGGCTGTCGATATCGAGATGATCCGAGCGATGGCGGAGCGTGTGGCTCGTTCGGAGGGCTTATACTTAGTCGATGTCGAACTGAAGGGTGGTCGTTCTAATCCCCTGCTCCGCGTGTACATCGACAAGGACGGCGGGATTTCTCACTCGGATTGCCAGCTTGTGAGCGAGCAGTTGAGTGCGATGCTCGACGTGGAGGATCCCTTCCCGGGAAACTACATGCTGGAGGTCTCCTCACCGGGGCTCGACCGCGAGCTGCGCAAGCAGAGCGACTTCGAGCATTTTGCGGGCCGGCGGGCGCGTCTTGTGCTCCGCGAGCCCGTGGAAGGCCAGACGGTCGTTGAAGGGCGCCTGGTGGGATGGGAAGGCGGGCGCGTACTGATTGAGGCCAGCGGCGGAAGGCGTGAGTTTGAGCTTTCCGCGCTCTCAAAGGCCAAGCTTGTTGTGGAGCCGTGAGCGTTCTTTGCAGGGGCGCATCTTAGCGCGTGAAGGTTAATGCCGTGACAACCAGTTTGCTTTACCAAACGATCGATCAGCTCAGCCGGGAAAAGGGCATTGACGCCCAAATCATCATCTCGGCCGTAGAAGACGCGATTCTGGTTGCGGCGCGCAAGCGTAGCAAAGCCGCTGAGGAGCTACAGGCCCGCTTTAACAAGGATACGGGCGCGGTTGAGGTATTCGCTGTCAAGAAGGTTGTTGAAGAGGTTTTGGACCCCGACCGCGAGCTGACGCTGGAGGAGGCACACAAGTTCGATCCGGAGGCGGCGCTGGAGGGCGAGATTCATATTCCGCGCGCCACCGACGATGTGCTCAGCAGCCGCATTTCGGCGCAGACCGTAAAACAAGTGATCTTTCAGAAGGTGCGCGAAGCGGAACGAGACACTGTTTTTGCAGAGTACAACCAGCGCGTGGGCGAGCTGGTGAACTGCACGGTGAAGCGCGTTGAGGGTTCGGACGTCATCGTCGACCTTGGCCGCACCGAAGGGCACATGCCGCGGCGTGAGCAATCCCGTCTGGAGAGTTACCAGGTCGGTGACCGCTTGCGCGCTGTGATCACGCTGGTGGACCGGGCGGCACGCGGGCCGCAGGTGGTGGTATCGCGGGCGGACGGCATGTTGGTGCAGCGCCTGTTTGAGATGGAAGTGCCCGAGATCTACGACGGCACCGTCGTGATCCGCGCCCTGGCCCGGGAATCCGGGGAGCGTACCAAAGTGGCCGTGTTCTCCAAAGACCCGGACGTTGATTGCGTCGGGGCCTGCGTGGGCATGAAGGGCATGCGGGTGCAATCCATCATTCGTGAATTGAGGGGTGAGAAGATCGACATCATCGAGTACAACGAGGATGTGCTGGTGTTTGCCGCCAATGCGCTCAGCCCGGCCAAGATCAATCACGTCTCGGTGGTGGACGCTGATGAGAAGCGGCTGGAAGTGATCGTCGATGACACGCAGCTTTCCCTGGCCATCGGCAAGAAGGGCCAAAATGTGCGCCTCGCTGCCAAGCTGCTGGGTTGGCATATCGACATCAAGAGCGAGGAGGAGAAGCGGCAGGAAATTGAGACCCAGATGGCCGAAATGGCGCGGCTGGGAGCTTCCATCCGTGAACTGACGGGTCTCGGCGACAAGACCATCGAGCGTCTGGAGGAACACGGCGTTGGCACCGTTGAGCAGCTCGCTCGCATGACTCCCGATGAACTCACTGAGATTCCCGGTGTGGGTGAAAAGACGGTGGAGCGCATCCGCAAGGTGGTCACCGAATACTTCGAACAGGGTCAGGGTGCCGAGGCCGGCGCCGAGGAAGCTCTGCCGGCGGACTCGGTTGCCTCAGAATCCGTTGTTGAAGCCGCGCCCGAGGGTGTGGCTGAAGGCGTCGAGATTTCGGAAGATGTTGAGTCGGCTTTAGAACCGGTGCCACAGACTGCGCCGGTTGCCGAGCAGGAATACGAGCCGTCCGCACCGACCCTAGACAGTGAAGCGAGCGCCTTGGGCTCTGGCGAACCACAGGAGGGCGAGAGCGCAAACGAGTCGCGACGCGAGGATCAGGCTGGCGAATGAATCAGCGTGGTAGGCTAATATGCCTCGCGAATTTCTGAAGGGCATCGAGAACTTGTGGTGACCTGACAAACAAGTACTTAAGAGTTAACAAAGCGTGGTCAAAATTACCAAACGAAACCGTCAGGTGTATGAAAACAAAGGACCGGCCCTCGGGAAGCCGTCAAGTATTTGAAAATAAATAGGTTATTCTTGGAAAGCCGTCATGTTATTGATAAACAAGAGTGGTAGCGTCTATGGTGCAGGCCAATTCTGAATAGGTTCGGCAAACCGATTTCTTAGCGCAGTTGAGGAAGCTTCTGGATGGCGAAGATTCGAATTAACGAGTTGGCGCGCGAGCTCGAGGTGAAGAGTCACACGGTCCTCGAGTATCTGGCGGAGCTCGGCGTTGCGGACAAGCGGTCACATTCGAGCGCGCTCGAGGATGACTTGGCCGACAAAGTGCGACAGCATTTCCGGGCTCCAGAGGAGCCCGAGGCTGCTCCCAAGCCGGCGAAGCCCCAGACCGAGCCTAAACCTATCCCGGCTCCTGCGCCTTCGGCGGCAAAGCCGCGGGAGGCTGCTCCCCCGGTTCAAGTCGCAACGCGGCCCGTGGCCCAACCGACGGTGGCTGCGCGTCCACCCGTTGGTGTGGCTCCCGTCTCGACGTCGCTGCGGTCTGAGGCACCACTTGCCCCTCGCACTCTGGAGCAGATCAAGGAAGACGCCCGCAGGGCGATGTTAGGAGCGAAGGCGATCGCTGAGAAGCCTGCTGCCCCAGCGGCCGGCCCCTCCGGGGCGCCTGCCACCGGAGTGCGAAGGCCCACAGTTTCTCCTGTACCAGGCGCCTTGGTAGCCCCGGCGGCCAAACCTGGAGCCCCGGTCCCGACGGCTGGTGTTGGGCCAGTCGTGACGCCGGCGGCGAGGCTACGCGAGGCGGTTCCTGCAGGCGCGGCGCACGGATCGTCTACCGCGGTTGCTCCTGCCGGGCCCGTCAAGGCGGCCGCTGGAGCGGCCCGGCCGGCGGGCAAAGCCTCCGTCTCCAGTCAACCGATTTACCCAGGGCTTGGGAAGACCGTCGCGCGTCCGTCGCCCGCGCGGCGTCCGGGCGACCACCACCGTCCGATGCACCCCACGGCCACCCGTTCCGTTGCCGGCGCAGGCGCGGGTGTGGCTCCCCGACCGGTACAACGTCCCCCCGTTCATCCGGTCCGTCCCGGCGCGATGCGTCCCGGCGCGGGCCCGCAGGTTGCCCCTCGTCACGCAGGTGCCGCGGCGGCCACCGCGGCCGAACCTGTCACCGTTACGCGCAAGGTTACCTTGAGTGAGGGTGTAACGATCAAGGAGCTTTCTGAGAAGCTCGAGACGCGCGCTAAAGATGTGATCAAGAAGCTTCTCGACAAGGGCATCTTTGCGACGATTAATCAGACGCTGGATAGCCAAACGGCCTCCGAAATCGCCAAGGCATTCGGTGCCGAGGCCCACGTGATCACCTATGAAGAGGAGGTGAGCCACGAGTTCGAGGTGGCCGACAAGCCCGAGGACCTTCAGCCGCGAGCCCCGGTGGTGACGGTGATGGGCCACGTCGACCATGGCAAGACCTCGCTGCTGGACGCCATCCGGCAAACCAATGTCACCGCTCGGGAGGCCGGTGGAATCACGCAGCACATCGGCGCCTACCAGGTGGAAGTCACAGGCCGCAAGGTCGTGTTTTTGGATACTCCCGGCCACGAAGCTTTTACCTTGATGCGCGCGCGGGGCGCGAGGGTGACCGACATCGTGGTGCTGGTGGTTGCGGCTGATGACGGCGTCATGCCGCAGACGATGGAAGCCATTAACCACGCTCGCGCGGCGGGCGTTCCCATCGTGGTCGCCATCAACAAGATCGATAAACCGGAAGCGCAGCCCGATCGCGTGATGAAGCAGCTTGCTGACCAGAACCTGATGGCCGAGGAGTGGGGCGGAAACACGGTCACCGTCAAAGTGTCAGCCAAGCAGCATCAGAATCTCGACATCCTGCTGGAAATGATTCTGCTGGTGGCCGACTTGCAGGGCCTCAAGGCGAATCCGAACCGGCTGGCTACAGGAACCGTACTCGAGAGCCGGCTGGACCGCGGCCGCGGTCCGGTGGCCACCATGCTCGTTCAAAACGGAACGCTGCGCGGAGGCGACGCCTTTATTGTGGGCGCCATTTACGGTAAGGTGCGCGCCATGCTTGATGACCATGGCCGGCCTGTGACTGACGCGCCTCCTTCCACGCCGGTGGAAATCCTCGGGCTCGAAGATGTGCCTCAGGTGGGCGATCGCCTGCACGTGATCGAAGACACGATCAAGGCCCGGCAGATTTCCATCCATCGTCTCGAAAAGCAACGCGAGGCAGCGTTGGCCAAAACCGCGCGTCTCACCTTGGAGCAGTTGCATGCTCAGTTGGCGGCGGGGGACGTCAAGGAACTGCCCCTGATCATCAAGGGCGACGTGCAGGGTTCAGTGGAAGCCCTGACGGAGACGCTTGAAAAGCTCAGCACCGAGAAGGTGAAGATCAAGATCGTGCACGCGGGCGTGGGCGCCATCACCGAGACGGACGTGTTGCTGGCCCTGACCTCCAACGCCGTGATCGTGGGCTTCAACGTGCGTCCGGAGAGAAAGGCTACTGATCTTGCCCAGTTGGAAAAAGTGGATATCCGGCTGCACACCATCATTTACGACGTCACCGACGAGATCAAGAAGGCCATGCACGGCTTACTGGCGGTTACCATTAAGGAAACCGTCGTGGGGCACGCCGAGGTGCGCGACACCTTCCGCATCTCCAAGGTGGGTACGGTGGCGGGTTGCCATGTGCAGGACGGGAAATTTACGCGTGATTCCCGCATCCGCCTGCTGCGCGACAGCGTGGTGGTGCACGAAGGGCGGGTTCGCTCCCTGCGCCGTTTCAAAGAGGACGTGGCCGAAGTCCGCTCCGGAATGGAGTGCGGCATCTCGATTGAAAACTTCAACGACGTGAAGGTGGGCGACGTGATCGAAGCGTTTGTCACCGAGAAGGTCGTTGAGCCGCCGCCGGCGTAACCCATCGCCGCGCGTTCATGAGGCGCGGACGCGTGCGGCTTATCCCATCGTCAGCCTGCGATCATGGTCGGCGTCTTGACGCTCGAGATTCAACTTCCCTGGGCGCACTCCCTCAAGGAAAAACGCGCGGTTTTGCGGAAAATGCGGGACCGCCTGCGGAGCCGCTTTAACGTGGCCGTGGCGGAGTTGGATCACCAGGACGTGTGGCAGCAGGCCACGCTGGGCGTAGCCGCAATCTCCGGAAGCCGTCCGCTTCTTGAGCAAGTATTGCAGCGCGTGCTGGCAGAGTCCGAAAACGTTCTGGGCGACGACGTGCAGGATTACAGCATCGAGATCTATTGATTGAGGGATTGAAGGAATGAGGGATTGACGGATTGAAGAATTAAAGAGATTAAGGAAGGATCGAGGGGTGACAGTTTCTCAATTTTCCATTCCGTCGTTCCGTCACTCCTTCAATCCCTCAATCCCTCAATCCTTCATTCCTTCAATCTTTCAATGTCATGAGCGCCCCTGGATACCGTCACGACCGTCTGGCCGACCAAATCCGTACTGAAGTTGCAGCGATTGTTGAGGGCGAGCTCAAGGATCCGCGGATCGGATTTGTCACGGTCACCCGCGTGGATCTGAGTGCTGACCGCTCTCATGCCCGAGTTCTCGTCTCCGTTCTCGGGGATGAGGAGGCTCGCAGCCAAAGTCTGGCCGGCCTCGCCTCTGCGGTGGGTTATGTGCGACGCGAGGTTACGCAGCGCCTGCGCTTGCGGCGAGCCCCGGAAGTGGCGTTCGTGCTCGATCGCGGCGCCGAGGAAGCCGCTCGAGTCGAGCAACTGCTCGAAAAGATAAAGCAAGGCGAATAGCCTCTCGCTGCGCTGCTGCGATGGAGGCGATTCCGCCTGGACCCTTGACGATGTCCGTTGAATCCGTTCCTGCAGCGCCCGCGCGCGCCACCGAGATGTCCGGCGTGCTGGTTATTGACAAGCCGGCCGGCGTGACCTCGCATGACGTGGTAGCGGCGGTGCGGCGCACTCTGCACGTTCGCCAGATCGGCCACTTTGGCACCCTTGACCCGTTTGCCACCGGCGTGTTGCCCCTTTCGATCGGGAAGGCCACGCGTTTCGCGCAGTTCTACCTCAAGTCGCGAAAGGCGTACCAGGGCGTCATTCGCTTCGGTTTCTCCACCGACACCTACGACGCCACAGGCGAGCCAACCTCTCCGGCTGCTGATTGCCGGCCCGAGGCCAAGGAGATCGAAAGGGTCTTCCAGGAGTTCACGGGACGCATCCGGCAAACTCCACCAGCGTTCTCTGCCAAGCGTGTTAAAGGAGTGCGCGCTTACGAGTTGGCACGGCGCCACGAGCCGGTTGAGTTGGAGCCGGTTGAAGTAGAGATTTACGCGCTGGAGATGCTCGAGCTGGAAGCTCAGAACGCGCGCTTCGCCGTGGAGTGCTCAGGCGGAACGTACGTGCGCTCTCTCGCCCACGACGTGGGCTGCAAACTGAGTTGTCCGGCACACTTGGCGAGCTTGCGCCGCACAGCCGTGGCCGAATTCAACGAGGGGCGCGCTGTTTCACTTGAGGACGTCGGCCGGGCCGTGCAGGAAGGCGAGGTCGCGAAGGTGGTGATTCCGCTCGAAGCGCTGCTTCCTGACTGTCCCGCGCTGGTTGTTCGCGGCCGCGAGGAAAACGGCGTGAGACACGGCCACGATTTCGAATTGGCGCAGGCCCTGCGAGCTGATCGCGGCCTGCGGCCCGATCAAGCCGGCCATCAACCGGCTATCAGCGTTCTCAAGGTCCTGAACAGCGAGCGCAAGTTGATCGCAGTGGCTCGCCACGTCGCTGGAAGCGTGTACCATCCGGACCTGGTGCTGGCCTAAACGAATTGAGTAGAATCTGCCGTACCCGTGCGGAGTTCAGTGGCTGGGCAGGAAGCGCTCGACGGAAACTAGGTTAAACCCTGCTGCGCGCACACCCTCCAGAATAGCCGGCAAGGCTGCCACGGTGGCCGACGCGTCCACTTCGTGTGGGGCACGCGGCTCGCGTCCGTCGTGAAGCAGAATGACGCCGCCGGCGCGAAGTTTGGCGAGCGTCTTGCGCGCGATGTCCGCAGGACTATGGCGAGTGATCCAGTCGTAGCCGGTGTCAGACCACTGAACGTCGGTGAGTCGGCGCGCGCTCAGGGCAGGGAAGAGTCCGAACCAGCGCACGCCGTAAGGCGGACGGAACACGATGGGGGCGCCTCCCGTGGCGCGTTCGATCGCCTCCTGCGTGCGGTCGATTTCAGTTCGGATCACCCGGCGTCCCTTCAGATAGAGCAACGGGTGTGAGTAGGTATGATTGCCCAGCGTGTGACCCTCGGCCTGGATGCGGCGAGCCACATCTGGAAGCCGCTCAACGTTCTTCCCGCAACAAAAAAACGTAGCGGTCGCCCGGTATTGACGGAGGATGTCGAGGATCTGGTTTGTGAACGGCTCCGCCGGTCCGTCATCGAACGTGAGCGCAACGGCCGGACTGGACCGGGGACCGCGAACCAGAGCCGGTCCCAGCACCTGCGATGTTGGCCAGGAACAGGCGTAATAAAGCAGGGCGCCTCCGGCCGCGACGGGCGTGAGCGCAGAAGCCGCGAGGCCGACACCGGTCATGGCGCCGCCACCTGCGCCACGAGCGCGGACCGGTACCACTCCACGGTTTGCCGGAGCCCTTCCTCGAACGTGACTCTGGGATGATAGCCCAGCACCTGCTTCGCAAGGGTCACGTCGGCCCGCGAATGACGCACGTCGCCCGGGCGCTCGGCGGCGTAACGAGGCACAACCTCACGCCCGAAGATACGGTTCAGCAGGGCGACGGTTTCGTTCAGAGTGAAGCTCGCGCCTACTCCCACGTTGATGGCGCGGCCTGGCGCCTGCGGAGCCGTGCAGGCGGCGAGAACGGCATCCACAACGTTCCCCACGTAAGTGAAGTCGCGTGACTGCTCACCATCGCCGAAGATCACCGGCGTCTCGCCCCTTAAATACGCCATGATAAATTTGGAAAGCACACCGGTGTAAGGCGAGTGCGGGTTCTGCCGCGGACCGAAGATGTTGAAGAAGCGCAGCGGAACAGCTTCGAGTCCAAACACGTTGTTGAAGATCCGGCAGTAATATTCGCCCGTCAGCTTGGTGAGCGCGTAGGGTGAGAGCGGCTGCGGTTGCTGGGATTCCACACGGGGCAACTCGGGATTGTCACCGTAAACCGCAGCCGAATCCGCAAAAACCACCCGCTTCACCCGTGCATCGCGTGCCGCCACCAACACATTCACCGTGCCGCCGATGTTCACGGCTGTGGATGTGACAGGGTCTTCGATGGATCGTGCCACCGACGAGCGCGCGGCCAGGTGAATCACGTAGTCAACGCCGTCAAACACGGGACGGATGCGGTCGATCTCACGGATATCGGCGTTGACGAACTCCAAGCTGGCGAGCGCGTCCCCGAGATTCTCCTTGAATCCGCTTGAGAGGTCGTCAATGATGCGGACGCGATCCCCGCGCGCCACGAGTTCGTGCACCACGTGTGAACCGATGAAGCCGGCTCCGCCTGTCACCAGATAGGTATTCATGAAAGTAGCGTTCATCTAAAGTCTATCACGGTGAAAGCGGCATTTGTTTACATTCTTGGGCGCCTTGACTTCCAACGTTCCGCAGCGTACGTTGGAGACGGAAAGACCCACAGAGCGGAAGACCACCAGCAGTTGAGGCTGACCGGGCGTAGAACGGTGGGGCACAACTGCGAGGAGACCAACCATGTTGAGCGACCGCAGAACTCATCTCAAGACCCTGGCTTTCGGAGTGGGTGCCCTGGCCGCTTCGAGCTCGCCCTCCACGCTTCTTGGCGGTGCGAGGAGACCGCAAGAGCCCGGTTCATCAGCGCCCGCCAAGACCAGTGAGGTCCCGCTCAAGCAGATCGTGATCGAAGATGATTTCTGGTCACCGCGCCTCCAGGTGAACCGCACCCGCACGCTCGATCACGTTTACCAGGAGCTCGAAACCACGGGTTGCATCCGTAATTTCGAACTTGCTGCGGGGAAGGCCAACGGGAGTTTCGGGGGTCCCTGGTGGGCGGACTCCGACGTTTATAAGTGGCTCGAGGGCGCGTCTTATGTTCTCGGAAGCTACCCGAACCCGGACCTCGAGCGCAGAGTGGATGACGTCATCGCCAAGATTGCTGCCGCGCAGCAGCCTGACGGATACCTTAACACCCACGTGCAGGTAGAAGCTCCCGATCTGCGCTTCAAAGACCTGGCATTCTTTCACGAGGATTTCAGCTCGGGGCACATGTTCGAAGGGGCCGTGGCCCACTACCAAGCCACGGGCAAGCGGACTTTTCTGGACGTGGCGACGCGGCTGGCCGATTGCTTTGACGCCACCTTTGGTCCTGGCAAGCGCGACGGACTCTCCGGCCATGAAGGCATCGAGCTGGCCTGGGTGCGCCTCTACCGGGTGACCGGCGAACAGCGGTACCTGAAGCTCGCCGAGTTCTACCTGAACGAGCGTGGACAGAAGCCCTCGATCTTCGAGCGCGAGTACAACAACCTGCCGGCGGACCGCACCGTTTTGTGGCGCCAAGGCCAGCCCATCAACCTGCGCTGGCCGCAGGACCGCCAGTTCCGGGCTCATCCGCCCGCCTTCGACACGAGTTACTGCCAGGACCACTTACTCGTGCGCCAGCAGACCGTGGCGGTGGGACACGCGGTGCGCGCCATGTTCCTCTATTCCGGCATGGCGGACATTGTCTATGAGACAGGCGACGCGGGTCTCCTCACGGCCCTCAACAGCCTTCACGATAGCGTCACTCTCAGGCGAATGTACGTGACTGGCGGCATCGGCCCGGCTGCCAAGAACGAAGGCTTTACTGATGACTATGACCTGCCCAATGAGAACGCTTATCAGGAGACCTGCGCCTCCGCCGGCATGGTGCTGTGGAACCATCGTATGTTCAAACTCACCGGCGACGGAAGCTACGTGGATGTGATGGAGCAATCCCTCTACAACGCCGTGCTGGCGGGCGTGTCCCTCCAAGGCGACTCATTCTGTTACGCCACGCCGCTCGCCTGCGATCCGAAGTTCGAGCGTCAGCCTTGGTTTGAGGTGCCTTGCTGCCCCACCACCGCAGCGCGCTTCTTCCCGTCCATTGGCCGGTACGTTTACGGGCGCTCTGCTGACGCCGTTTGGGTGAACCTTTACATCGGCGGCCAGGCTCGCATCGCGCTCGACAGTGGACCCGAATTGACCTTGCGGCAGACCACGCGCTACCCGTGGGAAGGGCATGTGAAGGTAGAGGTGGCGGTAGCGAGACCCACGGAGTTTACGTTGAACGTCCGCGTGCCTGGATGGGCTCCGGCAACCAGGCTCGCGGTGAACGGCAAGGCGATTGATCCACCGGTCTCCAGTGGATATGCCCACATTCGCCGCGAGTGGGCCACCGGCAACGTTGTTGAACTCGAGATCCCTCTCACGATTGAGAGACTCGAAGCTAATCCCAACGTTTTGCAGTCGCGCGGCATGATTGCGCTGCGGCGAGGACCGCTCATCTACTGCCTGGAGCAACCCGACAACACGGCCGACTTGAATCGGATCTCCCTGCCTGTGGATTCCAAACTGACGAGCCAGTTTGATTCCAGCCTTTTGGGGGGCGTGGTGGTGATTACCGGCGAAGGACGTTTGCAGCCACCGTCCACTTGGTCAAATCAACTCTATCGCCCGGCCCAACAGGTAGTATCCCAGGCGCTAGCGATCAAAGCCATTCCGTACTGCGTGTGGGGAAATCGCGGACGGCACAACATGCGGGTATGGGTGGAGGACACCGCTTAGCCGCACTGCGCAAAGACTCAGCGCCCGGAGGCGAGCGTTGCCTACGTCTGCTGGTTGATCAAGAAGGTGGACGTTTGCTCGAAGAATGACCGAAGTTGATGCTCAACTTCCTGCGGCAGGCCGGCACTGGCAAACGCGTTGTTCATTAGCTGCATCCAGCGGTCGCGAGCCGTTTGATTGATGCGGAATGGCATATGCCGCGCCCGCAAGCGAGGATGACCGCGCTGTTCGATGTATCGCTGCGGACCCCCAAAACGGAAGATGAGGAAGTCACGAAGGCGCTTTTCCGAGCCTGCGCGATCGTGCTCGGGATACATGGGGCCCAGAACGTCATCATTCGGAACCTGCCGATAAAAGGCGGCGATCAAACGGGCGAAACCCTCCTCGCCAATGATTGAGTAAATGTCAGTTTCCGCCATGATTTGCTCGAATCGAGCTTAACACACCACCTCCTGCCACCCGCCCGCATCCACAAGGGAACCGTGCGTGTTGATATGGCTGGAGAGCGGTACCCGTGTCATTTGAACGTCCGGAACGCAGTCATTCTCGCGTAGGCGGGAATCCATTTCGGAAGGCGTTGGAGAAAGAAGGCGTCAAAGAACTGGATTCCCGCCTGCGCGGGAATGGACTGCGCCTCGGAGGGCTCCGCCCAGGAAATGACACCGGTACCCGCAAAGCAGTCAGGTCTCACAGCCTATTCTCGGGCCTGGGTTAGAATAGGAACTGAATCAAAGCGGCCACACACATCTTCCGGGGGTTCTATGTTGCAACCATGTTGGACTGCGCGCAAGCGCAGCAGGTCAGGCATTCTGATTTTATGCGTAGCGGCTGTCGTCTCCATTAGCATCGCGAGTGCACAGCAACCGCCGCCCAACGCACCCGCCGCGAAGAAGACTTCTGGGGCGAAGAGCTCGCAGCCCTCCGAGAATGGCTGGCCGCGCATATTCACCGGCGAAAGCGGCACCTTCACCATCTATCCGCCCCAGGTGGACAAGTGGGAGGGCAACCTGATTGATCTTTATTGCGCCGTCGAGTTCAAAGCGGGAAAAGACAGCGCGGCCAAATACGGAGTGGTCTGGCTCCAGGCTCGGACCGAAGTGGACAAGGTCAATCACTTGGTAACACTTGACCAGGGGAAGCTCACGAAAGTGAAGTTCCCGGTGGCCCCGGAGAAAGAGGCCGAGCTGACGGCACTGCTCGAGAAGAAGCTGCCCGGTGCCACCAAGACGATATCGCTTGACCGGCTTGAGGCCGCAGTCGAAGCCGACAGCTATAGCGAAATCAAGAACGCCGTGGAAGTGAGGAATGACCCGCCTGACATCATCATTGCCTCCAAGCCGTCGCTGCTCGTACTGATCGACGGCATGCAGCGGGTGAGCGAGGTACCCGGCACAAAACTCTACCGGGTGCTGAACACCAGGTCCATCATCCTGTTTGAGAGCGACAAGAAACTCTATTACCTGCGCGTGGAGGACTGGTGGTTGCAAGCGCCGGAATTGGAAGGCCCGTGGAAGTACGCCGAGAAGCTGCCTGACGACATGAAGAAGGCCGAGGAGTTTCTTCTCGCCAAGAGCCTGGCTCAGGACCCGGAAGGCGAGCAACCGCCGCAGAAGCGCGGGCTAAAGGAAGCCGGCAAGAAAGCGGAAATCCCGGTGCTGCACGTCATGTTCGGGCCGGCGGAGCTGATCGAGACCAAGGGAGAGCCCACTTACAGTTCTATTCCCGGCACCGCCTTGCAGTACGTGGACAACACCACGGGGAACATTTTCAAGCTTAACGACGATTACTACATTCTGATCTCGGGCCGCTGGTTCAAGAGTACTTCCTTCGCCGGGCCTTGGACCTTCGTGGCGGGAAATGAGCTGCCGCCCGATTTTGCCAACATTCCGGCCGACAATCCCAAGTCGACAGTACTAGCCTCCGTGCCCGGGACGCCTGCAGCCAAAGAAGCGCTGATCGCCAATTCGATTCCCCAAACTGCCACCATCACCCGCGCTGAGGCCAAAGTCACCGTCCAGTACGACGGCAAGCCGGAGTTCTCGCCGATTGAGGGAACCTCGATGGAGTACGCCAAGAACACGAGCGCGGCCGTCATCAAGGCGTCGAATGGCTATTACTGCGTCGAAGCAGGAGTGTGGTTCACCGCGCCTTCGCCGCAAGGGCCGTGGCAGGTGGCGGAGTCAGTGCCCGCGGAGATCTACGACATTCCGCCCAGTTCTCCGCTTTACTACGTCACTTACGTGAGGGTCTATGGTTCCACTCCGGATGTGGTGTATGTCGGATACACTCCGGGCTATTACGGAACGGTAGTTTCAGCCAGCTCGTCGACCGTGGTTTATGGCACCGGGTGGTACTATTCGCCCTACGTTAGCACCTCCGTGTGGTACGGCTGGCCGTACACCTACGGCGTGGGAGCCGGCTTTACATACGCCAGTAGCTCCGGATGGAGCTTTGGCTTCGGTTACGGCTATGCCTACTATCCGTATTACTACCCGTGGTGGGGACCCATGGGGTATTACGGATGCTGCTGGTATCCGTATTACGGGTGGGGCGCGTGGGGCGGCGCGGCCGTGGCCAACGCCTACGGAGTTTGGGGCAACACGGCGTATTCGCGCACCGGCGCGGCCTGGGCGAATCCTTACACCGGCAATTACGGTGCTGCCACGCGCGGAGCCTATCAGAATGCCCAAACCGGCAGGACCGCCGTCGCGGGGCGCGGTTCCAACACCAACATCTACACCGGGAACACGGCAGGGTATCGTGGCGGCGCCACCTACAACCCGGCCACCGGCATTGTGGCGGGCGGCGGAGCCGGTTACGCGGGCAACATCTACTCCGGGCAAGGCGCTGCCGGGCGCGGCGGCTTCCTTTACAATACCAACACCAATGCCGGTATCGCCGCCGGAACGAACAACATTTACGCCGGCAAAGACGGTACCGTGTATCGCTACAATCGGGGCAACGGGAGTTGGTCAAGCAACACCGGCAACGGGTGGCAATCCGTCGATAAGCCGCAACGAAGCCTTCAGAGCCAGCAGCAGATGCGCACTCAGGGAGCACAGCGTAGCCAAAACTTCAGCTCGACGCGCAGTTTCAGTGGCGCTCGCATGGGTGGCGGAGGCTTCAGAAGGCGATAGGCCTGGGTTTCTCACCGGGAGCCGAAAAGGCAGGGCTTCAGAGTCTGTGTGAGAACCCAGCTCTCGAAAGCCACCCCTCTTGACACCTCGGCGATAATACCAGTGGAGGTGTCCTGTTTATGAGATTTCGAGCCTACAATCCTGAGCAAACCTATCTGC